>Ga0105106_10000572_pt1 | contig 26047 bp, 18 predicted proteins | sample PPLLaktember2015_5_FD_79109 | JGI IMG/M metagenome (GOLD analysis project Ga0105106, IMG submission 79109) | Freshwater sediment microbial communities from Prairie Pothole Lake near Jamestown, North Dakota, USA - PPLs Lake P8 Core (1) Depth... | ecosystem: Environmental > Aquatic > Freshwater >...
ACAGCATGGCAGGTCTGTTTTAACGGCTGGCTGCCTGCGTTTCCTTGCTTATGGCTTGCTGCTGGCAGCCCTGGCGCTGGTCGCTGCGACTCTGGCAATGCAAATCGTATGATCCCCTTATTCACACTTGCTTCCCTGGTCGCCTTGCTTGGCCTGGTCTTGTTGTGGCTGTCAGCGCGCAAACGCCGTGCCAGCGGACTGCCCGGCGGGCGCATCATTTATTCCGATACCCGCCAGTGGGGATCTGTGGAAAAACCGCTCTTCGATGGCGCCTTGGGTCTGACGGGCAAGCCCGATTACCTGGTTGAATCTGGCAAACAGTTCATCCCCGTTGAGGTTAAATCGACGCGCGGCGTAACCGGTCCGCTGGATGCCCACATTTACCAGCTTGCCGCCTACTGTTTGTTGGTAAAACACGCCTATGGCATCCGGCCTGACTACGGCATCTTGCACTACCCGGATCGCACCTATCAGATCGATTTCACTCCCGCCCTGGAAGCTGACCTCCTGGCCATACTGGATGAAATGCGGGTTCAAGACCGTCGTAAAGAAGTCGAGCGTTCTCACCAGTCCGAAGCTCGCTGCCGGGGATGCGGCTTTCGCAACCAGTGTGATCAAAGATTGGTATAGACCAATTCCACGATTTGACGTTTTGCCACTATAATTACCCTTGCCATGTCAGCCCCAATGCCTCCCTTCCGCCGGATAGCCATCGCCGCCCATCCTCGCTTACCAGAGGCTGTTGAGGTGGGTAATCAGATCGTCAGCTATCTAAAGGCTCACGGTGCCACTGCTCACTTTGGCGTACTGCATGACGAGGACCTTGCTGCCCGCGTTCGCAATGGTGAATTCGACCTGATGATTGCCCTGGGTGGCGACGGCACCATCCTGCGCGCCGGTAATATCTGTGGACCAGCCAGGGTGCCAGTCTTAGGCATAAACCTGGGACGTTTTGGATTTCTGATGGAAGTCCAAGAAGATCAATGGCTGGAAATCATGCCTCGCCTCCTGCAGGGCAATTACAGGTTGGAACGGCGCATGATGCTTTGCGCCGAGTTGCTGCATGCCGGTGAAACCGCCGCAAAATGGGAAGTGCTCAATGAGGTGGTGGTAGGGCGCGGGCATATGGTCCGTCCAGTGCACCTGATCACCGAAGTAGATGGGCGCTATCTGACCACGTATGTAGCCGATGCTTTAATTGCAGCCACTCCCACCGGCTCAACTGCCTATGCGTTGGCTGCCGGCGGCCCCATCTTGCCGCCGGAATTGCGCAATATCCTGCTGGTAGCTGTGGCTCCCCATCTCTCCATCGATCGCGCCATCGTACTGGCGGAAGGCTCTTCTGTACGGATTACGGTTAATTCAGACATCCCGGCTGTGGTTTCTGTCGATGGGCAGATTCCCATTACCATGCAAGAAGGAGATCAGGTAAGCGTGATCGCCAGCGACCATACCATCCAATTCGTGCGATTCCAGGACCCTGGGTATTTCTACCGCAACCTGACGCCCCATATGAGCCAAAATCCATCTACAGGTAATCATCGATGACAGACACCCTGCCGGTGCTCTATTGTGCCAACCACCCTCAAACCCCTACCAGTCTGCGCTGCAATCGCTGCGAAAAACCTATTTGTGTGAAATGTGCCATCTCAACACCTACCGGCTACCGCTGTAAAGAATGTGTGCGCGGGCAGCAAAAGACCTTTGAGACTGCCTTGTGGTACGATTACGTGACGTCCGTCGCTATTGGCAGTGTGCTTTCATTCATCGGCAGCCGCCTGATACCCGTCTTGGGTTTCTTCACCATCTTCCTCGCCCCGGTCGCCGGGGTAATCATCGCTGAAGCCATCCGCCTGGTGGTCCAGCGCCGCCGTAGCAAGCGCCTTTACCAGCTTTCAGCGCTTGCTACGGTGATTGGCAGCCTGCCGGTTTTATTGTTCGATGGCTTCTTCTTCATCATGGCCTTATCTCAAGGCAGTCTGGGCCCTTTGATCGGTCTGGTGTGGCAGGCTGCTTACACTTTCATGGTGACCACATCCATGTATTATCGCCTGGCTGGAATCAACCTTCGCAACTGAAACTTGCCTATGCTTGCTGAATTAAGAATAGAAAATTTCGCCATCATCGACCAGGTTCACTTACAACTGGGAGCCGGCTTGATCACCTTCACCGGAGAGACCGGCGCTGGAAAATCGATTCTGATCGACGCGGTTGAGCTGTTGTTGGGGGGCCGGTCAGATATGACTATGATCCGTTCCGGCGCCGATTATGCCTATGTGGAGGGGCTGTTCCAGTTGGATACGGCTATGCGCAACGCCTTAGGGCCTACCCTGGAATCCGAGCAATTGCTGGACGATCCCGATCAGGTGCTCATCGCCCGCGAAATCCGCACGAATGGGCGCAATGTCGCTCGTATTAATGGGCGCAGCGTCGGAGTGGCATTCCTGCGCCAGGTTGGCGAGCATCTCATCGACGTTCACGGGCAATCCGAGCATCTTTCGTTGCTGCGCGTTCACCACCACCTGAGCCTGTTGGATGGTTATGCCGGCGTCGCGCCCCTGCTGAACGCCTACCAGGTTACCTACCATAAGCTCATGGCCCTGCGTCACGAGCTGGCAGAACTTCGCCAGGCCGAGCGGGATGCTGCTCGCCGGTTGGATACCCTAGGCTACCAGGTTAACGAAATCGAAGCCGCCCACCTGAACCCAGACGAAGAATCCACCCTGCGCGATGAGCGCAACCGCCTGGCTAACTCAGAAGGCCTGGCCTCTGCTGTGCAGGCAGCTCTGCTGGCTCTGGATGAGGGCACGCCTGAGTCGCCTGCCATCACCGACTTGTTTGGGCAGATCACCCACTCTCTTTCCCACCTGGCGCGCCTGGACCCATCCCAGGAGAGCTTGAACGAAACAGCCAGCGGCATCCTGGATAGCCTCACCGAGCTTAACCGCGAGCTACGCCGCTACCTGGAGGGTATCGAATTCAACCCTCGCCGCCTCGATCAGGTGGAAGAGCGCCTGGAGCTGATCCACAATCTGAAGCGTAAATATGGCGATTCGATTGCTGCAGTGCTGGCTTACGCCCTGAAAGCGCGCGCGGAAATGGAGACCATCACCCACGCCGGAGAGCGCATCCAGCAATTGGAAACTGAAGAACAAGCGCTGCTGAAAAGCCTGGGCAAAGAGGGCCTGGCGCTTTCCCAACGCCGCCAGCAGCAAGCCGAAAAACTGGCGCGGGCTGTGGAATCCGAGCTGGAAGAATTGCAGATGACCGGCACGCGCTTTCAGGTAGACTTCCAGCGCCGTCCCGACCCGCAAGGGGTCCCCTTGGAAGATGGGCAGCGCCTGGCTTTCGACGCCAACGGGATCGAGCGAGTGGAGTTTCTCATCTCTCCCAATCTTGGTGAAGACCTCAAACCTCTGGTGAAGATCGCCTCGGGCGGCGAGACCTCGCGCCTGATGTTAGCCCTGAAAAACGTGCTTGCCAGCGCAGACCATATTCCCACCCTGATCTTCGATGAAATCGACCAGGGTATCGGCGGGCGCGTGGGGGGGGTGGTGGGCCATAAACTCTGGAAACTTGCCCGCCAGCACCAGGTGCTGTGTGTCACTCACCTGCCTCAGCTCGCGGCTTTCGGTACGCAGCATTTCCATGTAGAAAAAGAGGTGCAGGCAGGACGCACCTTAACCCTCGTGCGCCGTCTGGAAGGTGAAGGACGCCTCCTGGAGCTGGCTCAAATGTTAGGGGGGACCAGCCAGGGCACATTGCAATCGGCGCGCGAGATATTGCAGAATGTAGAAAAGCAAACCTCGGAATAATCGACACGATGAGCCCTCTCCAGGTGCTATTATGCGGCTCTCCGGAAATCCGTCGGCACGACCAGCCGGTTTTAATTTCCCGCAGGGCTCCGCGCGCTTTGCTTTTCTACCTGGCATCCCAGGGCGGCATGGTCGGCAGGGATCAGCTCTTGCCCTTGCTCTGGGAGGAGATGAGCGAAAACGCTGCCCGCAGGCGGTTGAGTGATACCCTGAGCCGTTTGCGCACAGAGCTGCCAGAATCCGATATGTTGCTGGCAGATACGTCTCTGGTGGGCTTGAATTTTGAACGTGTCTACGTGGACCAATTGGAATTCCAGGAGCTGATCGATAAAGCTGGTCGCTTACCCTGGCAGATCCCTGCCAATGAGCCGCTCCCCAAATACACGCACAACTTGCTCCTCAAAGCAGCCGGATTATGGCGCAGCCCTCGTTTTCTGGTGGGCGCAAATTTCCCCAGCTCTTCGGTTTTGGATGAATGGCTGACGCATACCACCCAGAGCATGGAGCACCAGTTGGGGCGCGTCTTAGACCGGCTGGCCAAGCACGCCCAGGCAACCGGCGATCTGGAGCAGGCCTTGCGGCTCACTCGTCAGTGCTTGCAGCTCGATGAGCTCGATGAGGATACGAATTACCGCACCTTGCGCCTGCTGATTGACCTGGGATATAAGAACGAAGCCCGCGAGCACTTCGACCGTTATCAAACCATCTTGCGGGAAGAGCTGGACGCCAGCCCATCTCCGCGCATGGTGAGTCTTTATCGGCAGGTGCGAGAGGCCAGGCTGGTTCCCATATGGGCGGAATCGACGCCTTTGTGGAAAGTGCACCCCAGTGTGCAGGTGCCCTTCGTCGGCAGGCGCTCAGCATTGGACCAGCTCACCCGCGCCTACCAGACTGGACGCAGCACCTTTATCTTTGGTGAATCGGGGCAGGGCAAAACCCGCTTGCTGCAAGAATTCACCGCAACGCTCTTACCGCAGCCGCGGTTGATGGTAACTACCTGCCGCCCTGCAGAAGTGAACTTGCCGTTCCAGCCCCTGGTCGAGCTATTGCGATTTCAAGTTCAGGCAGATGAATGGCTGACTTTGCCGGCAGTGTGGGCCAGCCAACTTTCGCTGTTGCTGCCCGAGCTGATGGAAATGCGCCCTGATCTCGAGCGGCCCATTTTCGAAGCCACGCCGGAGGCGGCCCCAGGGCAAGCCCGCGCCGTCCTTATGGAGGCCATTCGCCAGCTTTTCCTGCTCGTCTCTAAAAATCAGCGTCTGGTGTTATGCCTTGACGATGCGCATTGGTCGGATGAGGCCACGCTGGCTACCCTGGCCTATCTGCTGGACCGGGTTCCCTTCACCAGCCAGGCGTTGTTCCTGGTTGCCGCGCGTTGGGAAGAAAGTAATCCCGACCTGGAAGCACTGCTCTCCACTTTGCAATCTACCAACCTGGCAACTGTCATTCCATTGGCGCGCATGGATGAAAGCGAGGTTTCTGAGCTTGCCAGCTACGTGATTGGGCAATCTCCTACCGACCAGTTTACACATTCTCTGTACCTGGAAACCGATGGAAATCCCTTTGTGCTGTTGGAATCCTTACGCTCGCTGGTCGAAGGGGAGACGCCCCTCGACCTCAGTCGCCTGACGGCTCTGCCTGTCGTAAAAAGCATTCAAAAACTGATCACTTCTCGCCTGGATAAGCTGCCTGCAAAAACGCGTATCTTGCTGGAAGCAGCTGCCATCATGGGGACAGATTTCGATCCCGAGATCCTGGTAGACGTGTTGGGACTTTCAACTTCGGAAGTGGCAGAAGAGCTGGAGGAGCTCTGTAAGCGCTACCTGATCGAGCCAGTCAGCCACTCTCCAGAAAATCTGCGTCATCGTTTCTTACATGAAAAAATCAGGGATACTCTGCTGCAGACGGTTAACCCGATGCGGGCGCGCCTGCTGCATGGACAGGTGGCGTCCGCCCTGGAAGCTAAGGCTCTCCCCGGCGATCAGGCAGCTACCCTGGCGCAGCATTATGAATTGGCTGGCGAGTATGGCCCTGCCTTTGAGCATTGGCTGAGCACCGGGCAGCGCGCCCGCCGCCTACTTTCCATGGACGATGCTGCCCGGTTATTCGGCCGGGCTGGCAGCCTGATTTCGCATGCCCGCCAGCTTACCGACCGGCAGATTCACGAGCTGTATTCCGAGTGGACCGAAATGGCCTACGAAGCCGAAGATGCCGAGACCATCCATCGCATCAACGGGGAACTGCTGCACCTGGGTCAAGAACGCAATAGCCCGCTGCTGATCGGAACTTCCCTGGATGGAATGGGTGACGCTTGTTTGGTCACCAACCAGTTCGAAGAGGGCCTGGATTTCACCAACCAGGCCATCGATTATTTGGAAAACGCTGGCAATGCCTTTCAGTTGTTGCAGGCTTACAACCACCGCGGCGTATTCTTGTATATGCTCAACCGCCTGGACGAGGCAATCCAGTCCTTTCAGGATGTGCTCGCCCTGAGCCTCGATTCGAAAGACTCTCAGCATATCCAGGCGCGCGCCAATGCTCATTACCAGATTGCAGTCACACGTATGTTGACCGGCATGCCCGAAAGCGCCCAAAATCACGCCAGCCGTTCCCTGGCTGATTTCAAATCCATCCAGCATGCACATGGGCAGATCACCGCCTATAGCGCCCTGGCATTCTCGCGTTTTTTCCTGGGCAAGTACAAGCAAGCCAATCTAAACTGCCAGGCGGGTATTCAGCTGGCTGAACGCCTCAATGCCCGGCGCATGTTGGGGTACCTGCACACCTACCAGGCGATGATTGATATGTCCCTCGGCAATCTGGACGGAACCGTTCTGCATGCTCGTCAGGCTATCGAGATTGGGACCAATTATCACCACAGCGAAATTAGCGCCACCGGCTACCGGTTGCTTGGAGATATCTACTTCTGGATGCACCGTTACCCCAAAAGTATTGAGATGTACTCTCAAGCCTTCCAGGTGAGCGAAAACCAGTTCCTGGTCGCAGATTCGAAATATCGCCTGGGCGTCTCCTTGTATCTAAATGGTCAGATTGAGATCGGCAAAAAGACACTTTACGAGGCGATTGAATTTACCGAGCAGGCTGGTCAGAAATTGATATGGGTGTTGGCAAAGGTTGCCGAGTTGATGATCGCAATCCAGGAGGCCTCCTGGCAACAAGTGACAGAACTGCACGCCCTCATTGATGCAGAATTATCTCCCAGGTCTATACCAGAGTTGAGCATCATTGCAAATTTGTTGCTCGCCGAAAAAGCGACCCAGATTCAGGATATCGAAACTGCACTGAAAATTACCCTGGAGAGCGCCAGTAAATCCGCTGCCATGGCACACCCCTGGCTCGAGATGCGCAGCCTGGTAGCGGTGCATACCATCCTGCAAAAAACCAACAGCTCGGACGCCAAAATTAGTCAGCGAATCCATGAGCTCCTGGACCAATTTGAACAGCAAGCTACGATTGAGCCTTATCGCCGGGCTTTGCGCGCCTACTTGAAGATGATTAAGCGAATAGTAGTCTGACAAATTCGCCAAAACCGCTAATTCCCTTTGAATCCCTGCAAATTCGTTAAGAATTCCTGTCTGGATGTCGATATTTTGGCGACACCTTTTTGTTAAACTTGTGTTAGATCATTAAATTCTCTCACCAGAAGAAGGAGGTGAAGACGCAAATTCTCGGAACAGATCATTTTATTGGGTGCAGGTGATTGGGGTGTGGCAGCAGGGGTCCTGCACGTTGTTCAAGAAACCGGCAGAAATCAAGGGGGCATCCTTCTGCCGGTTTCTTTTTTTAATCCAGTGACATGAGTTACAATTCAGGCATGCTGCCTGCTCCACTCATTACGCGCATGCGCGCCCGCCACCAACAGCGCGCCCGGCGTAACCCCCAGGGCTGGATGGGCCTAGGCTGCAGCTTGCTGCTTGGGCTGCTGTTTGCCGGCTTTGTTCTGGTTTTTTCCCTGGTTTATGCCAACCTGACGCGCGATTTGCCATCTTTGCAAGCGCTTCCGGATCTGCTGGACCCTCCGGATGGGCTTTTACTGGAGCCTACCACACTCTACGACCGTACGGGCCAACATGTTCTGCTCACCCTGCAAAATCCGGCGGCTGCCGGGCGGCAAATCCTGACCCTCGATCGCACGCAATCCAACTACCTGCCTCCCACTTTGATCTCTGCCACCCTGGCTACTATCGATCCTGGATTTTGGAGCCACTCAGGGTATTCACTGGAGGGGCTGGAGAACTCCAGCCAGCCGACTCTGGCCCAAATTCTGGTTTCGAACCTGCTCCTCTGGCAAGAGCCTCCAGGACTGCGCCGCGCCCTGCGCGAACGCTTGCTGGCAGCCCAGATCACGGCTCGCTACGGACGCCAGCAGGTGCTCACCTGGTATCTCAACAGCGTTTATTATGGGCGGCTGGCATATGGGGCAGATGCCGCCGCACACGTCTATTTTGGCAAGCCGGCAGCTGCCCTCAGCCTGGCGGAAGCCGCAGTGCTGGCTGCCGTTTCACAGGCGCCAGCTCTCAATCCTTTAGATGCCCCCCAGGTAGCCCGCGAACGCGCCTGGCTTGTCATCGATGCCATGCAGCAGGGCGTTTTCATCTCTGCGCAGGATGCCCGGCTGGCAAAGCAAGCCGTCTTGAAATTTCAATCCGCCAGGCTGTCCGAAAACAATCCTGCCCCGGCTTTTGCCAATCTGGCCCTGGAACAACTTACATCCACGATCTCGCGGGAGCGCCTGGAACGCGGCGGATATCGAGTGCTGACTTCGCTAGATTACGATCTTCAATTGCAAGCTATCTGCGCTGCCCGGCTGCAGATTTCACGCACGCAGGGATTACCCGATCCCCCTGAAATTGCCGACGATCCCGCCTGCCAGGCTGCCCGCCTGCTGCCAACACAAACGACCGGGCTTACCCAAGAGGGCGCTGGCAATCCGCTATTGGGTGCTGAAGGCGGTCTGGCTGCCAATGTGGTGGTGCTGGATCCTCGCAACGGTCAAGTATTGGCCCTCACTGGCGAGACAACCCCTGGTCTGGATCCAGCCCACCTGCCCGGACACCCTCCAGGCACCTTGCTCACCCCATTTATCTACTTAACCGGTTTCACCCGCGGACTCAGCCCGGCCTCCCTGGTATGGGATATCCCTGCCGCGGGAAGCGACCTGCAAAATGGACAATCGTCTTATCACGGACCGGTCAGGCTGCGCGTGGCCCTGGCGAATGATTACCTGGCGCCCGCTGCCCAGGTTCTCTCTCAGGTTGGCGTGGAAAATTCCTGGCGCACTGCCCGGCAGATGGGTCTGGCAGTAGGCAGCCTGCCTGAGGATGAGACAGCCTCTGACCTGCTCGCTGCGGGCGAGGTGATCCTCCTGGACATCAGCCGCGCGTACGGCGTCCTGGCCAGCCTGGGCTTACAAGCCGGCAGCAGCGACCCTGGCAAAACCGAATCAAATGACAATTCTGCTTCCCTGCAGCCCGTTACCATTTTACGTGTGGAGGATGTTTCAAACCAGGTGTGGGTCCAGGGTGGTTCGAGCCGTCTGCAGGCTGTTATCAGCCCTCAACTGGCTTACCTTCTCACCCAGGCCTTGAGCGATGAACCCGCCCGTTGGCCATCTCTAGGTCACCCCAACCCTTTAGAAATCGGCCGGCCTGCTGCGGCGAAAATTGGCCGCACAGCCGGCGATCAAAATGCCTGGACAGTCGGCTATACACCTTACCTGGTAGTAGGAGTCTGGTTGGGCTCTCCCGCCGCCTCTACCGGTGACCGTGTACCCGCCTCGGCTGCTGCGGGTCTATGGCATGCGCTGATCCAATACGCCAGCCGTTCTCTGCCCGCCGAAGGCTGGACAGTGCCAGCCGGCGTCAACACCGTGGCTGTCTGTGACCCGTCCGGCATGTTGCCCACCTCCGAATGTCCGTCGATTGTGAATGAAATTTTTTTAGCCGGCAGTGAGCCCACCCAGGCGGATACCTTGTATCGCAAGTTTCAAATCAACCGTGAAACCGGCTTGCTTGCCACTGTTTTTACACCCTCTGACCTGATTGAAGAGCGGGTGTACATGGATCTCCCGCCAGAAGCGTTTGAATGGGCGCTCCAGGTTGGCATACCCACCCCTCCGGAGGCCTACGATATCATCCAAGATGATCCTGCTGCTTCACCAGATGTCCAGCTCTCGTCCCCAGAGATGTTTTCACACGTCAGCGGGCGCCTGGCAATCCATGGTCGTGCCAGCGGCGATGGTTTTGCGCTATACCGGGTACAGGTGGGTAAAGGCCTGAACCCGCAGCGTTGGCTCCAGGTGGGTGAAGAGTCCAGCAGGGCGATTGCAGGGGGCGAGTTAGGTGAATGGGATACCCAGGGTTTGAGCGGATTGTATGCCATTCAACTGGTGGTCATCTATCAAGATCAACATGTGGAGATTGACACCCTTCAAGTTACGGTGGATAACCAGCCTCCCGAAGTGAGAGTGCTGTATCCCTTGCCGGATGCTATTCTCTCCGCTCGTGAAAATCGCATAAGCCTGCAAGCCAGCGCACAGGATGATTTAGCCTTACAACAAGTGGAATTTTATATGGACGACGAGCGCCTCGGCAACCTGGAACAGGCGCCTTTTAGCCTGGATTGGCAGGTATCGGTCGGCACGCACACCCTGCTGGTTAAAGCCATCGACCTGGCAGGCAATGCCAGCCAGGTCGAAGTGAGCTTTGAGGTTCGTTAATCGAAAAGCGATCTCAAAAATAAAGGGTTTTGGGGGTGTATGCGGCGGTAAAGCCGCCGCATACACCCCTATCGACCATTTTTGAGACGATTTCTAGTAGGGTACTCCAGCATTAAAATCGTCGAACTCGATAATCACTGGGGTTACGGTGGTGGTTGAAACGGTCAGACCAATCAGTCCATCATCAATGACACCATAACCCGAAGATCTCATTGAAACGGTGTCCACTTTTGATCCGTTGACGCCGATTGTGATTTGATCCCCAGAACAGACCACCGCGAACTCGTTGATCTCTTTGCCGGTCTTGATCAGGCGAGATCCGCCGCTGTCCAACAGAACATAGTCACCCGAAGCCGTATCATAGCGGTAGACACGCCATTCACCCGTATTGCCCAGGGTAATTTCGTACCAACCAACATCTTCCTGATAGCGGCACACCACCCCAGACCAGTTGGTGTTGACGCCAAAGTTCTCGGCGATCACCTCAATATGTACATCGGTGAAGATTAGGTCGTTGTACATATAATAAACGTAGGTCTCCTGCGCGGTAATTTCAGTGCGGAAGCGACCATTCGCCACCTCGCTGCTGAAATTCTCTTCCAAACCATAAGTCAGGAAATAGAACCAGTCGTCCAACGGGCTGTCGAATGTGGTGCCGTAATAAATGTCGCCAGGTTCAGTCGCGTTCGGGTTGTAGGTCACACCCTCAGGGGTATCACCCGTGGTCCCGGCATCACCTGAGGTGCCGCTATCCAGGGTACCGGTAACTTCCAATTCGCGCCCATTCAACTGACCTTCCAGCCATTCGCCCGAAGCCCAGCGCAGAACCTGGATGGAAAGAGTATCGCCAGGCTGATGGCTGCGCAAGATATCGCAGTATTGTGACATGGTGCCATCGGTCGCCAATACCAGGTTTTCCATCATAATCAGGATATCGCCCGCCTGCACGCCCGCTTTATCGGCAGCGGAGCCAGATTGCACCGATGATACCCAAACGCCGGTGATCGAGCCGTCTTCCGTGCCCACGGCTTGCCCGTTCACGCCGATGGTATCGACGTTCTTGCCGGTGCTCAACTCATCGATTACATCTTTGGCAATATCGCGCGAGATGCCAAAAGCCTGGCGCGTGCTGGCGCTGCCGGCATAATGAACAGCAAGCACTTTACCATCCGCAGTTACCGCTGGACCCCCGGAATTGCCAGGGTTGCTGGTGGCGTCATATTCCACCACCGAATCCACCGAGGCCCAGGAGGTCTCACCATCGGCCTTGGATTTGGAGATCACACCTTTGGTCAGGGTGTATTCAGGATCACCTAGTGGGAAACCGGCAATGTACATATCGGTGCCCACATCGATGGCTCCATCATACCATTCCAAGTAATCGTAGCCATCCCCATCGATATCGATCACCGCCAGGTCAGAGCATTCGGATACGCCCAAGACCTTGGCATTGTGCGGCTCGCTTTCGCCGCCCACCCAAACTTTAAGTAAGGCGGCCCCGGTTACCACGTGGTTGTTGGTGACCGCAATCCCTGATGGGTCGATAATGAACCCGGAACCGCGCCCGGCTCCGTTCAACACCAGGCCAAATTCCGGATCAATAAATGTTCCCTGAGATTCGACCTGGATGATCGCTTTTTTAACATCTTGCAGCACACTGATTGCTCCGGAAGTTGGCGCCTCGGTGACCACAGGTTCCTCCGGCGCTTCGGTGGCTGGAGCTTCGGTTGCCGGCGCTTCAGTGACCACCTGCGCCTGGGTCACCACCGGCGCAGGCGCCTCTGTCGGAGTGCCGGAGCCGATATTGCAGGCCAGGCTTACAATCAGGATAAAAACGCCCATCCAAAGAAAGGGCTTGTAAATTTTTACCTTCATCTTTGTTCTCCTCGGATCGGAATAAATAGAATGATGTATTAAAGACCTTTTATACCCTCTTAAACGGGAAGTTTACCACAAAATAGACGTGCGAAGCCTATCATATCTGCATGGATTCCAACAATTTCCTCCCACTAAGCCTTAGAACTGGTTAAGCAATTTGCGTGTGGTTTTGAAAGCCAGGGGCGGTAAATCCTTGTACGAGAAGAAATCGACACGATCGACATCGTCCCCAGGGACCAGAATCCCCGAGAGAATCTCAGCCTGGTAAAAAATAACGATGTGCGCCCCACGCGGGTGTTCCAATCCGGCCATCACATCCAACAGCGCCTTGACCTCCACGCGCAATCCAGTCTCTTCCTGGCATTCGCGTTCAGCCGCCCTTGCCGGGTCTTCACCTGCATCCACAAAACCCGCCGGCAAAGTCCACTTGCCGCGTTCGGGATCGTTCGCCCTGCGCACCAGCAGAACCTTATGATCTCGCTCTACCAGGACCGCAGAGGCAACTTTTGGATCCGGGAAGAATATCCAGCCGCAGTTTTGGCACACAGGCCTGACGCGACCAAAACGCTGCGCCAGCTCCAAGGAGCTGCCGCAGCGTGGACAGAAATTAACTTCGTCAGAGATCATGCGCGTCCTGTGCGCCGTAAGGAGAATGCCAGTAAGCCTGCTGCCAGCGCAATGACCGCAAACGCTGCCTGCAACCAGCGCCATGCGCTCCAGCCGCCCGAAGGTGTAGACACAACCTCTTGTTCAGCCGGTACAGGGTAGGCTTGACGCTGCGTTTCAGAGAGCGCTAATGGCTCCTCATCTGGCGCCACCATGGTTTCAGTGGAGGTCATCACAATCGATAAGCTCAGGGCAGCTTCAGGCAGCGGTGTACCCTCTACGGTCTCCTCCATAAGAGGCTCTTCGATCGTGTTATCGCCCCCGCCCAATCCGGCTCCGCCCCCTTCTTGGGGTGGCGTCAGGGGCGCTTCAGAAAAAGTCTCCGGAGGCACATCGATGGGAAAATCCGGCGGAGCTTCCTGTGTCGCCTCCAGGAGCGCCACAGCTTCCGTGCTGAGCGCCTGGCCTTCGGTGCTATCTTCCGAGCCGGCTTTGGCTGCCGGAGCGGCTTCTTGTGCGGTATCGCTGCTAGATTGAAGCAGAGCCTCGGGTTCGCTTAGGGTCTCGCTGGCTGCCGGCGCAGGCGCCTGGGCTGCAATCATGGGCGCCGCGGTCGGCTTCCCTCCGAAAACAAATTCGCCTAACACCACCATCACGAACACAAAACTGGCTAGAGCCGAAGTCAGGCGAAGGGCGGGAAACAGGCTGAACGTCGCCCGATTGCGAGGTCGTGCGCCTACCATTTCAGCAGTGAGTGCAAAATTCCGCGGAGCACGCAAGCGCGGTTGGTTGCGTAATAAGGAACGAGTCCGGCGCAAATCCTCCAGAATGGCGCGTAAATCCGCATTTGCTTGAAGGTTTTTCTCCAGGCGAATGCGCTCCTTGGGCGTTAGCTGTCCATCCAGGTAGGCCGACAAGGATTCTAAATCACGTAGGGGAATGTTGGTCGTCATGGTGTGCTCTCTTCTACCAGACGAAATTGCGGGGGAAGAAGTTCCCAATATCCTTGAAGACAGTCACGCAGGCGCAGGCGTGCGCGCGATAGCCGGCTTTTCACCGTCCCAACCGGTGTATGTACCACCTCGGCGGCCTCTATATAATCAAAGCCCTGGACATCCACCAATATCACCACCGTGCGAAAGTCTTCCGGCAGCCCGCTCAAGCAATTCTGGATGGCTTTTTCCAAGGCCGCGCGCTCACTGAGTTCCTCGGGGGTGTCCCCGGGATCTTCCATCCAACGCGGCGACTCAACTTCTTCATCTTCAGCATCCAGCGGTTCCAACGGCGTGGTAGGTCGGCGCTTCCGCCGGCGCAGTTCATCGTAACAGGCATTGGTGACAATTCGCAACAGCCAGGCCTTAAACGATCCCCCCCGGTAGGCGTTCAGATTGCGATAGGCCGAGATAAATGCCTCCTGACTGGCGTCTTGGGCAGCTTCATCCTCGCCCATCATGCGATAAGCCTGGGCATATACCATATCTTGATACGCCAACACCAGCCGGTTGAAAGAATCCAGGTCGCCATGCCTGGCAGACTGGATCAACGCCATTTCATCCATATGATCTCGAACGGGAAACAAACATCCAAAATAATATTCGCCAAACCAGCAGCGCCAGGGCGCTCGCCCCTCCCAGGACGACGACAAACACCGGTTGGATGGGCATATTCAGCCAGGTTCCACGCAGCCAGGCCGCCAGGGGTCCAGCCACGATCATCGCCCAGAATGGTCTCCAGAGCTGGCGCAGGTCTGTGGAGCGGTCCGTATCCAGTGCACCCAGTGGAATGGCTGTCATCAACCAGGCTGCCACTAGGGGCAGAAAGGTGGTCAGCATGCGCCAACCCGCGGAACCCAATTCATTATGGCTGGCAAATCCGTATCCCGTCACCAGCGCCAGAGTGATCAGGTCGCCCACTAACAGGATGCTGAAACGATTCTTCCTCATGTAACCTTATCGTATCGCAAAGCCCCCAAAGGGGCAAGGGATATAAAGATATAACCCTCAGGGTTTTACCAGAACCATAAAGGTCAAGGTGCGACGCATTTTTTTCCTGCGAATTAGCAATTCTTACAGGCTCAAAGTGCGTCGCACCGGGCGTCTGTTCGCTTAAGCCGTCCCAGGCAATACCGGTTGGTGCTCTTCGCTGAACACCAGCCAAATGGCGCCAAGTCCCAGCAGAGTGACCAACATACCCAGGATCCAGCCCAGGAATGGGATCGAACGCAGCAGGACATAGATTGCCACGCCCACCAGCAGAGGCCATACCTTGTGCTCTACTGCCTTCGGAGAGAATTGGCCCACGATGAGCCTGCCGCCCAGATAGGCCACTACCACCTTACTGCCGTAAGATACCAGCAAAGTGAAGATGGTGAAGACCAGCCCTAGGCCAGAAAAACCCACCCCAAAGAACGAGCGTGCCAGGCCACCCAGGGTGACAACCCCCAAGAAAATTCCTACCGCCAGAATGAGCAAAGCCAGCGCGGCTGCCCCTGCATAGCCCAGCAGCAGCGTCACCAGGCCCCACCCAAAGGAGGGCAAGGGCTGCGTGCGCACCCGTTCCGCCCATCGCTTGAGCAGAGCCGGGATCAACCAAATTCCAAAGCCGCCTAAGACCAATAGAGTGACAAAATCGCGCGCCCGCGCCAGGATCCATTGGCCGATCTGCAGCTCAACGCTCACTCTCGGAGAAGGGGTTGGGGTGGTAGGTTCCCCCGGTCTTGGGGTGCGGTAAACCACTCCTCCCGCTGGGGCTGCTTCGATGCTATCGCCCTGCTCCACCGGGCTGGTGTATTTCAACACGCCCCCAACTTCGGCTTCTGACCCTACGCGGATGCCAGGTTCGATCAACGCAGGCGCTCCAGGCGGCGCGAAGAAAGGCGGCATGTATTCCATTCCTCTTCCGGGATCTCCAACCTCCACATCCGCGTCGCCGCCCACTTTGCCATTCAGCTCCAGCGCGCCCAGGGCTGCCAGCAAATCGCGGCCAATCTCGCCGGACAACTGCGCCTGGTAAACTCCCGCCAACAGGTCGCGGCCCACGCGAGATCCGGGTTCGCTCTTCAGGCCAAAACCGCCATAATACAGGTTGCGGTCAACAATGGCATTTTCCGCAAGTGTCATGGCGCTCGACCCGGCATAAATGCTGCCTTCTACGGTGCCGTTGATTTCAATATTTTGCGCAGCGACTACCAGGCTGCCCTTTACCAGACCGTTGACGGTCACTCCAGAGCCGGTTGCGAATAGATCCCCATTCACAGTGCCATCGATCACCACGTTATTGCCGGCGATGAAAACATCATCGTCAATGACCTGGTCTGCAGCGATGGTATCCCCTTCGATGAACTCGACTGCCCGTACGGTGGTAGTCACTCCCACCATGGCTGCCAGTGCCATGGCAAGGGCAATGCACACATGAAGCCAGATGTTGCTTCTCTTTTTCATAGCGGATTCTCCTCAAAAGGCTGGTCTTGTAGGAGTTGCAGGAAAAGTGATTCTTACGCCTCACCCAGGCAGACTCCCGCGAACGAAAATTTATGCAGATCGGTGCTCAATCTACACAATTATTATACGCACAACTTAACTTTTGGTCGTAAGAATGGTCGTTGGGATGGCTTTTAGGATTAATAAAGCGGCCAGACCCGGGGCACCAGCAGGATAGCAATGGCGTAAACAACCAGCGTCAGGAGCGACCCTACGCGCAGGAAGTCAAAAAACCGGTAGCGGCCCAACCCATAAACGATCAGACAGGCAGGCTCCAGCGGAGTAATATAGGAAGTGCTGGCAGCTACTGCGATCATCATGGCAAAAGTGCGCGGGTTGATCCCCATTTGCATTGCAGTTTGGATCGCTACCGGTAGCATAACCGCGGCGGCTGCCTGGTTAGACATCGGCTGGGTGAGCACAACCGTCAGGAAGAAGAACCCGGTGAGAATCCACAAAGGATCGGCTCCTGCGGTTAGTCTCACGATCTGCTGTACCAGGAAGAGCGACGCGCCAGTGTAATCCATAGCGCTGCCAAACGCCAGCATGCTGCCGATCAAGATAATCGCTTTCCATTCCACTTCACGGTATGCTTCTTCAGGTGTGATGCAGCGCGTGAGAAAAGCCGCCAGCGAGCCCAATAAAACCGCTACGGGCAGGCTGGTTATTCCTAAGGTCGCCAATAATAGGGCGCTGATAAAAATGGTGATGGCGATCCAGCCTCGTCTGTAGTTCGGGCTGCGAGGTGTAACCGTCCCAATCATGCGGAAGGAATTGTTCTTTTCCAGGGTCGCCAGATTGTAGGGTGGTCCCTGCACCAACAGCACATCCCCCATTTGCAGAGGGACATGGCTGATTTTCCGGTGGATGCTTGCCTCATGGCGGTTGATTGCCAGGACTTGCAAACCAAAGCGCTCGCGCAAGTCCAGGCCGGTCAGCCTGCGCCCGATCAGGGGGGAGCGGGGCATCAAGATGACCTCTGCCAGTTGCATCACATCCGTCTGTAAATCCGGGTCGGAGAGCGCCTCGTCACTCTCAATCCCGACCCCCACAACATCCTTGATCTTGATAATGTCATCACGCTGGCCTTCCACCAGCAATTCATCCCCCGGCAGCAAGCGGAAATCAGCCGTGGGGGCAAAGAAAATCCGCTCTCCACGCATGATGCGCAGCACGGTGAAATCCAGCTCTTTACCCAATCCCGATTCGCCTAAAGTTTTGCCGCCCAACGGTGAATTGGGCAGCAAAATGATCTCCGTGAGATAAGGGCGTAGTTCGAATTCCTTGGTCAATTCGTCGGGGCTGCTGCGATCGGGGATCATGCGCCGGCCAATAATCTGCATATAAAGCAGTCCAGCCACAACAATCGGCAAACCCACCGGCGTCAGCTCGAACATACCCATCGGGGGCAGACCGTACTGGGTCATCATGCCGCTGACCACCACGTTCGTGGAAGTGCCTACCAGGGTCATTGAGCTGGCGAGAATGGAAGCAAAAGCCAGCGGCATCAACAAACGCGACGGGCTGATGCGCATGCGCCGAGCTAAACCCATTACGATGGGTACAAAAAATGCTGTGGCAGCCGTTTTGCTCATCACGCTCCCCAGCGCTGCGGCTCCAGTCATCACAGCCAGCAGTACCCGGTTTGGGCGTCCATCCAATCTGCCCAACATGGCGCGCCCTACCATCTCTACCACACCGGTGCGCGCCAGGGCCGCGGTGAGGATGAATAATCCAAAGATCAACGCGATCGTTTCATTGCCAAACCCGGCAAAAGCCTGTCCGGGTGGCAGCAAGCCGCCCAGGCTAAGCGCCAGCAGTACCCCCACCGCCACCACATCGACTGCCAGCCATTCGAATGAAAACAATACCAGGGCAATACCCAGGATGCTGAGTAATAAGGCAATTTGTGGGGTCATGCGCTAGAGCCCGCCCTGGGCAGGAATATCCGAATCATTAATGTCTGCTTCCAGCTCCTGGTACAGGAACCAAGCGCCTTTTCGCTGGTCCGCGTCTTTTGGGGCGCGATCGAAGTACAGGTCGAAAACACGACCCCTATCCGTTGCCACGCGATAAAAATCCAGCCCAACCCCCCAGGAACCGCGCCGAGTCGCAGCAGCCGCATGTGCAGCCTGCATGTTGCGCGCCATCCGGCCGTGACGGCGATAATCGTGCCATTCAGCCAATACGCGGGTGATGCGATACTCGCTCTCTCTCCAGGTAAACGCATTGGGTGCCCCTGGTTTCTTCTCCAGGCGCGGTTCAATTTCGAAGGTCACTTGAATTTTTTCCCCGATAAAATGTAGGGGCCGGCCCTCCATTGATTCTCCTCACTCCCTGTCCGGTGGATCCTGTGGAATAATGTCATTTTACTATACTCAGGCGAATAATCCACGCCCATTGCAAATTTACGCGCCCGCCATTACAATCTCTCCCAACCCGCTATCACAACCGCCCAGAACATCCCATGCGCTCCCCGCTTCTACCCATTCTTCTATCTCTTTTCACCCTGCTTGTGGCTGCCTGCTTGTGCCTGAGCGCGGTCAGTCTGGTTGGCGCTGTATTGGTCCTTGGTTGAGGGAAAGATGACGATCGACCGGACGCGCATCCACGCCCTATGCATCGATGTCGATGGCACTTTAAGCGATACCGACGATCAATTCGTCCAGCGCCTGGCGCGTTGGCTCAAGCCCTTGCGCTTCTTTTTTCAAGATCAAAATCCGCTCCCATTTGCACGGCGCGTCGTCATGACGACCGAATCCCCTGGAACCTTCCTGTTTGGCTTGCCAGACCGTCTCGGATTGGATGATGAGCTTGCTGCTCTTGGCGATCACTTGTACCGCCTGGGATTGGGCAGATCGCATCACCCGTTCACCTTGATTCCCGGCGTCCCCGAGATGCTACAACAGCTGAGCCCTCATTTCCCAATGGCTATCGTAAGCGCTCGGAGCGAGCGCAGCACACGCGCCTTCCTGGAGCAGTTCGACCTGGGTAAATACTTCACCAGCGTGGTAACTTCCCAGACCTGTGTGCATACCAAACCTTATCCAGACCCTATCCAGTGGGCAGCCGCCAAGATGGGTGTTCCAGCTCAATATTGTTTGATGATTGGCGATACCACGGTGGATATGCGCGCTGCCCGGGCTGCAGGCGCCCAGGCTGTAAGCGTATTGTGTGGATTTGGGCGTGAAGATGAGCTGCTCAGCAACGGCGCTCATCATCTACTGGCTTCCACCCCAGAGCTTACAAATTTGCTAATTCCAGGATTGACCCAATCCATTGAATAACCAGCTTAACTAACATATAATAAGGATCATGAGAGCTCGCTGGCTGGCAGCGTTCTGTTTGCTATTCTTATGCCTGGCGTTCGCATGGGGTCACTCTTCAGCACAAACGGGGGAGACTCAACCCGGGGAAGTTCATTATTACCCGCAAAGCGGTCATTCCGTCCATGGGGAATTCCTTGAGACATACCTGAGCGTTCCAAACCGTGAGCGCATCTTTGGCTACCCCATCACGGAAGCCTATATAGAAGGTTCCCAGGGACGTACGGTGCAATATTTCGAACGCGCACGATTTGAGCTGCGCAGAGAAGCGCCCGAAGAGCTGCGGGTCTTCATCTCTCCCCTGGGAGAGTACATGAATCAAGGCCGGCTGCCGCAGCCACTGCCTTTCTATGCTCCAGGCTGCCTGTCTTTTGCTGAAACCGAATTTTTGGTTTGTTATGCTTTTCGGGACTTCTTCGAAGCCCATGGCGGGACAGCTATCTTCGGATTCCCTCGTTCCAACTTTGAAATCCTCGATCATCGCATCGTTCAGTATTTCCAAAGGGCGCGCTTCGAGTGGTATCCGGAACTGCCGCCGGGGCAGCGGGTAGTCCTGGCGCCTTTAGGACGCATTTATTTCAACTACATTGCCGAAGACCCCGCCCTGCTGTTGCCTTCACCTCCGAGGAGCGTGGTGAACAACCTGCCTCAAACCGTTCTAGAGCTGCGCACCCGGGCTTTTCCTCAGCGTGCAACCCTGCCCCATCAAGGTGAGCAGACCCTCTTCATTGTCGTTCAAGATCAAAACCTGCTGCCAGTGGCGAATGCAGAAGTCAGCCTGGTCATGCGATTGCCTTCAGGGCAGGAAGATCGCATCATCGTCCCAGGCTTTACCGATAAGAACGGCATCCTCCGCTATACCTTCCAGTTTGCCGATCAACCCCTTGGCGTCGCGCAAATACAGGTGCATGCCTCTTTCCTTTCGCTGCAGGCGCGCACCCTCACCTCTTTCCGAATCTGGTATTAATCCAAATTTGGGATTTCAAACCCTGGATCGCAATTGAGCCAGGAGCTGCTGGTATTGCGCCGCGTTGGGCGGTCTCAACACCAGGATGGCTTCCACAGCCTGGATAGCCCCAGAGATGTCACCGTTTTCCACCAGCTTATCTCCCAGGGCATCCCAAATCTGGATCGCCTCGGAGGCGCGACCCAGGACCCCGTAAAACTCTGCCAGGCGCCGGCGTACCCACAGACGGCTTGGATCTTCCTGGTTCAATCCCTCCAGGAAATTGAGCCCCTTTTCGAGCTGGCCTAAATTTCGCAGGTGGATTAAATAATTATCCAATTCGGCCATGGCGCGCGCTTCCTGGCCTAGGCGGGAATTCAGCTCCACCAGGCTGGTGCGAGCTTTCTCATCATCGGGTTGCAGATTACGGATCTGTTCATGAATGCGGAGCGCCTGTCGCCAATCCAGACTTTGCTGGTCGATGTCGGCCATGCGATGCAGGATGCGCACCTGCCAGGAGCGATCAACCTTGGACTGCTGAGCCAGCTTCATGGCCTCATTATAGGTAAGGCGCGCCTTTTCAAGGTCTGCAAGGTTGTAATACGCTTCCGCAGAGTCCATATACTCGTTTAATGCATCCTCTATCTGACCCATCGCCACCAATTGATCAATCAGGCGCAGGCGCGGGGTCAAATCCATGGGAGCCAGTTCGATCACGCGCCGGTACATCTGGATCGCCCGGCGAGATTCGCCGCGCATGCTATAAGATTGGGCTACGACCAGTAATTTCGACAGGCCTTCATTAAGCTGGCCCTGTTTCAACAACAACTCAGCCATGTGAGCGTGCAAAGGCAGATATGTCGGCGCAAACTCCAGTGCATGGTAGGCTTCCTCGACCGCTGATCGCAGGTGTCCTTTCCGTTCTAGCTGGTGGATACGGGAGAGCGATTCTACGATCTGGCTGCTACGCGACTGGGTGAGCACTTCAGCCAGCGGCAGCGGGCTGCCGCCTTCCTCAGGCACGCTGAGTTGCTTGCGCGCCTGCTCCAGGTTCTCGCGCCAATCTGCTTGCATTAACAACCCCACGATATTGTCGCAGACCTGCCTGAGAGCTGCTGTATCAGTTTCCTGGTTTTGCGCCTCAATGAGCGGCTCATAGAGCTGCCGCAGCTCTTCTGCCTCATCATTCGGCAGCAGGGAGGCATCTGCCAGGCTGAGCGCCTGCATATAAGCCACCGCGGCCTCTCGCAGACGACTTTTGCTTTGTAGAATTTGCCCCAGCAGCAAACGCGCCCCCAGGGCGAATTCCGGATTTTGAACGGCGTACTGCAAATTACGCTGAGCATCTTCAACTTGACCGGTGCGCGCTTGTAACAAGGCCAGGTCAAAATAAGCTGCCGGGTGGTCCAGGCCGGCATCGATTGCGCGTTCCAATTCATCCAGCGCCTGAGCGTAATTCTGCTGCGTTTGCAGTTCTACCACCTGGCTGATGTGCAGCTGGACGCGTGTGCGGTCCGCAGAGCGCGATGTTCCGCTGCTACCGCGCATTAAAGCCTGAAAGCCGCGCCGGTTGGAAGCTTCTTGTCCATCTTCAACAGCCGTTTCGAACATCATCCCCGCCAGAACTGCCAGGCTCTTTTGGGTAGTTGCCGCCACAGGGTCTTGCTTTTTTCCCGTTTGGGTTTCGGTTTTAGGCGCAGAAAGCTGCCACTCAGAACCCAGGCCGGTCGATGGTTCTGTAGTCCTGCTATAGCGGGGCAAGGGTAAGGGCTCGTTCTGCCGCAGCATAGTCATCGCATCCATGGCTTGAATGTTCCCAGGCGAGATCTGCAAAGCCTGGTTGACCGCCCGCAAAGCCTTCTCGCGCTCCTTTGCGTGCTGGTGCAGACCTGCCAGCGCCAGATATTCGATCACGGCTTCGTTTTTACGTCCCAGGCGTTCGAAAACCATCGCCAGGCGAGAATGCGCCTTCTGATTTTCTGGCTGTAAATGCGTGGCGCGCGTCCAATTTTCGATGGCCTTATTCACATCCCGGTTCTTCAAGTACAATTCTGCCGCCTGGTAAGCGGCTGCTCCGGCGCGCTCAATGTTTCCCAGGCGATCGTAGATTTGAGAGATCTTCTCCACAGGCAGTGGGTCTTGCGGTGTGGCCCGCACTGCTTGCATATAAAAATGCAGCGAAGTGTCAAACTGGCCCAGCTCGTACAGCGCCAATCCCAGGCTCGTGAGAGCGCTCGGGTGGTTTGGAAATTCTTCCAGCGCCTGGCGGTAATAACCAGCTGCTTTATCCCAAGCCTGGTCCCAGGCAGCATTGTGACCCTGGTTCATTGCCTGTTGAAAGATTTCATCCCGTCCGCTCATTCAGGCTCCTAAAAAATTAACTCGCGCGCAGTTGGATTTCGGTCAATTAACCAATTACTTTCATTTCACCCCAGTTGATCCCGCTGCGCGCTTCGGTAACCAGCGGGATGCTGAGCTCGTAGGCACTTTCCATCACCTGCTGGACCACCTCAGCCGTGCGTTGCAGTTCTGACTGGGGACATTCCAGCACCAATTCATCGTGCACTTGCAGGAGCATACGTGCGTTGAGGTGGGCATCCCGCAAGGCGCCGGGGACGCGCAACATGGCGATCTTCATGATGTCCGCCGCGGTACCCTGGATAGGAGCATTGATAGCCTCGCGTTCTTCCCGGCTTCGAATATTGAAATTCGATTGGTTTTTCAAGCCAGGGAAGTATCGCCGGCGCCCCAGGAGAGTCTCAACATATTCCTGCTCGCTGGCCTGCCGCCGCACCCCATCCAGGTAACTTTTCACCCCAGGAAATTGTTTGAAGTAGGCTTTTACGAAATCCTCGGCTTCAGCCAGGGTCAAATCGGTAGTACGCGTCAGGCCAAAAGCGCTCATCCCATAAATCAAGCCAAAATTGATCGCCTTGGCATGCCGGCGCTGTTCCTTGGTAACCGCCTGGAGAGAGATACCATAGATCGCCGCCGCTGTAGCAGCATGGATATCTTGCCCGGCGCGAAAAGCCTCCAACATGGCTTCATCGCCCGAAATGTGCGCTACGATGCGCAGTTCCACCTGAGAATAATCTACAGCTAGCAGATGGTGACCCGGATCAGCGATGAATGCCTGGCGCACCTGCCTGCCGATCTCCGTGCGGATGGGTATGTTCTGCAGGTTGGGTTCCGATGATGCGATCCGGCCCGTGACCGAACCGGTTTGGCTATAGGAGGTGTGCACCCTACCGGTGTGCGGGTTGATCTGCTGGGGCAAAGCCTCCAGGTAAGTGGAGCGCAGCTTTGCCAGCTCACGGTATTCCAACACGTGATCCACCACCGGATGTTTTCCACTCAATGCCTCCAGCACACCCGCAGCCGTGGAATAGAAACCAGTCGAAGTGCGCTGCGTACGGTCAGGTGGGGGGATCTTAAGCCGGTTGAAGAGCACCTCGGAGAGCTGCTGCGGAGAATTAATGTTGAAGGATTCACCTGCCAGCTGGTAAACTTCCGTCTCGATCTCTGCCATCCGTTTGCCCAGCTCGGCAGACATACGTTTCAAGAAGTCCTTATCCAGGGCGATACCGGCGATTTCCATATCCGCCAGCACCTCCACCAGCGGCATTTCAATCTTTTGATATAAGCTCAAAACCTGGCGTTTTTCCAATTCTTCTTTTAGCTGCGGAATTAAGCGTAATACAACCGCCGCATCGTCTGCAGCGTATGCAGCCGCCTGCGGAATAGGCACCTCAGCCATGCTGATCTGCTTGCTGCCTTTCCCTATCAGCTCCTCGATCCCGGTCATGCGATGATCCAGGCGCACCCAAGATAAATTTTTCAGACCCAGGTTGTGAGAAGCCGGGTTGATCAGCCATTCAGCAATCATCGTATCGAAAGCCAGTGGGCATACGCGCAGGCCATAACGCGCCAGCACGATGAAATCATATTTCATATTATGCCCGGCTTTGGGTATGCTTTCATTCGTGAGCGGGGCGCGTAGCGCCTCCAGCACCACCGGCAAGGGGAGCTGCGCCCCGCTTCCCGGGCGGTGACCCACCGGTATGTAATAACCCTGATCGTCGCTTACCGCCAACGAGATGCCCACCAGTTCGGCGCGCATCTGATCGGTTGAAGTCGTCTCTGTGTCGAAGGAGATCCAGTCTGCGCTTTGCAGCCTCGTCACCAGGGCTTGCAGCTTTTCGTGGTCGTCTACCGTGACGGTTTGCAGTCCCTCTGGTGGTGCAGGGCTGGTCGTTGAAACTGGCGCGGCGGTTTCGAATAAGGATAACTGCTGCCCGCGTGCCGGTTCGCCCAAACCATAGGTTTTGATCAAAATCGTCAGGCGCGCCACCAGGGCACGGAATTCCAGTTCCCGGAACAATGCCTCCACTCGCACCGGATCGAAGCGTTGCGGGCGGGCTTGCTCCAGATCCAGTGGGATTTCCAGGCTGGTGACGATTGTCGCCAGCTCTTTACTCAGCTTGGCCATCTCCGTACCATCCTCGAGCTTTTTTCGCACACTTCCTGAGAGCTCTTCCAGGTGGGCGTAAATGCCATCCAGGTCGCCGTACTGTTGCAACAGGGAAATGGCAGTCTTTTCTCCAATGCCGGCTACCCCAGGAATGTTGTCGGATTTATCGCCCACCAGGGCTTTGAAATCCACTACCTGATCGGGACGCACTCCCAGATACTCCAATACATCTTTCGCCAGGTAATCCTTTGCATCGGAGAGAGATTTTCCAGGCAGGTTGACAACGATCCGGTTGTCCACCAGCTGTAGCAAGTCGCGGTCACCGGTGATGATTTTAACTCCCAACCCTTTGGCTACTGCCTGGTGAGCCACGCTACCCAGGACGTCGTCGGCTTCGTACCCTTCCACCTCCAGGCGCGGAATATTGAAGGCATCCACCAGCTCGCGAATGCGCTCGATTTGAGAACGTAGATCATCGGGCATTTTATCGCGCGTGCCTTTGTACTCCGGATAGAGCTCATCACGAAACGTCTTTCCGGTATCGAAAGCCACCGCCAGATAATCGGGCTGCTCTTGCTCCAAGATACGCAGCAAAACACTGGTGAAACCAAAAATTCCGGCGGTGGGTTCGCCTTTGCTGGTAACAAACGCGCTGCTACCGCCGCGTGTCAGTGCGAAAAATGTACGGTACGCCAGAGCATGTCCATCAATTAGATACAATACTGGAGGCATAGGCAGAGTGTATCATGGCCTTTCAGCAGGTGCAAGTGGTCTAAACCAGGATCTA
>Ga0105106_10000573_pt1 | contig 26036 bp, 23 predicted proteins | sample PPLLaktember2015_5_FD_79109 | JGI IMG/M metagenome (GOLD analysis project Ga0105106, IMG submission 79109) | Freshwater sediment microbial communities from Prairie Pothole Lake near Jamestown, North Dakota, USA - PPLs Lake P8 Core (1) Depth... | ecosystem: Environmental > Aquatic > Freshwater >...
CGCCATCATCACCATCCCCGGCCCGCCGCCGTACGGCCGGTCGTCGATCGTGCGGTAGCTGTCGGTCGCAAAGTCGCGCGGATTCCACACCCCCAGCGACCACAGCCCCCGCTCTCTCGCTCGTCCGGTCACGCCGAACGCGGCAGCGTGGAGGACCAGCTCCGGAAAGATCGTGACGACGTCGAAGCGCATCATCCGCCCGCGGCGCTAGTAATCCAGGCCCCAGTCGACCTCGACCCGGCCGGCCTCGCGATCGACCGCGTCGACGAGCGCGGCAACGAACGGCACGAGCCTCACCGCACCGTCGTCCGCCGCGACGCGCATGACCGGGTGCGCGCCGAACGAGTCCACTGCCTCCACCTTTCCGAGCGTCTCGCCGCGACGGTTCACGACCATCATCCCGACCAGATCGCCCACGTACATCTCGTCGTCACGGAGCGGTGGCAACGCATCGCGCGGCACCGCGACCAGCGACCCCTTCAGCACCGCCGCAGCCTCACGCGTGTCGATGCCCGCGAGCTTCGCCACCACCGTATCGGCGTGGACCCGGGCGGATTCGACCGGCCATGCCTTGCCTTCGAGACCTTCGCGCGGCACGAGCCACCACGCGGGATAGTCGGCCAGCGCGTCGGTCGCCGCCGTGAACGGGGCGACCTTGACCCAGCCGCGCACGCCGTAGGGACCCATGACGCGGCCCATCACGACCGGGCGGCCGGAGGAAGCGGCGTTCAGGCCGCGGCCGGCGCCACCGCGCCCGGCGCCGGCGCGCGCTTGACGAGCATCGCGACGGTGTCCGAGAGCTTCGCGCCGCGTTGTTGCCAATAGGTGATGCGGTCGTGGACGAGGCGCAAGCCTTCCTCCTTTTCGCCGGCGATCGGGTTGTAGAACCCGACGCGCTCGATGAAGCGACCGTCGCGGCGGTTGCGCGAATCGGCGACGACGATGTTGTAGAAGGGGCGCTTCTTGGCGCCGCCACGGGCAAGGCGGATGACGACCATGGGAATGGTTCCCGGTGAGCGGAAAAAAGACGCTGATTATAAGGGGAAAATGGTCCGACCGGCAACCCCGCCCCGCGATCGGGGCGGCAGGCGGGCGCCAGGGTGCCGCAGTGCTGGCGTGGCCCCTGCTTCGCGAGCCCGCACTGCTAACGCATGCCCGGCAACATGCCCTTCATGCCGCGCAGCATCTTCTGCATGCCGCCCTTGGCGACCATCTTCATCATCTTCTGCGCCTGCTCGAACTGGTTGAGCAGCTGGTTCACTTCCTGGACGGTGACCCCTGCCCCCGTGGCAATGCGCCGCTTGCGCGACGCCTTGATCAGCTCGGGCTTGGTACGCTCCAGGCGCGTCATCGAGTTGATGATGCCCTCGATGCGGGCGATCTTGCGCTCGTCCACCTGCTGGCCCTGCGCGGCCCGCGCGAGCTCGGCCGGGAGCTTGTCGAGCATCGCCGAGATCCCGCCCATCTTGCGCATCTGCGCGACCTGCTCCTTGTAGTCCTCGAGGTCGAAGCCCTTGCCGGTCTTGACCTTCTTCGCGAGCTTCTGCGCCTTCTCGACGTCGACGGTGCGGTGCGCGTCCTCGATCAGCGACAGCACGTCGCCCATGCCGAGGATGCGCGAAGCCATCCGCTCGGGATGGAAGACCTCGAGACCGGTAACCTTCTCGGCCACCCCGGCGAACTTGATCGGCGCGCCGGTGACGTGCCGAACCGAGAGCGCCGCGCCGCCGCGGGAATCGCCGTCGAGCTTGGTCAGGATGACGCCGGTGAGCGGCAGCGCCTCGCGGAACGCGCGCGCGGTGTTGACCGCGTCCTGGCCCTGCATCGCGTCGACGACGAACAGCGTCTCGATCGGGCGTACGGCGGCGTGCAACTCGCGAATCTCCGCCATCATCGGCTCGTCGATCGAGAGTCGACCGGCGGTGTCGACGATCACCACGTCGTGGTAGTGCCTGCGCGCCCAGTCCACTGCGGCCTCGGCGATCGCCACCGGCTTCTGGTCGGGCGTCGACGGGAAGAAGTCGGCGCCGACCTGCGGCGCGAGCAGGCGGAGCTGGTCGATCGCGGCCGGCCGGTAGACGTCGGCGGACACGAGCAGGACCTTCTTCTTCCGCTCCTCGCGCAGGTGCCGCGCGAGCTTTGCGGCCGTCGTGGTCTTGCCGGCTCCCTGGAGGCCGGCGAGCAGGAACACCGCCGGCGGCTGCGTGGCGAGGTCGAGCGGCTCGGCCGCGCCCCCCATAAGCGCCGTGAGCTCGCGATGCACGATGCCGATCAGCGCCTGCCCCGGTGTCAGCGATCCGACCACCTCCTCACCCAGCGCCCGCTCGCGCACGCGCGCGACGAAGTCCTTGACGACGGGCAACGCGACGTCCGCCTCGAGCAGCGCGAGCCGGACTTCGCGCAGCGCCTCCTGGATGTTCTCGTCGGTGAGCCGCGCCTGGCCGCGCAGCTGCTTCACGACCCGTGACAGGCGTTCGGTGAGGTTCTCGAGCATGGACGATCAGTGGCCGGAATCGGTTGGGTGACTGGGAACTCGGTGCACGATGACTGCGGGGCGAGTGCGGTGTGCCTGCCGGCGCTGTCACCGGCGCGATGTCGGCTTGCGGTAAACTGCTCCGCGGAGCGGCGGTTGTCGACGCCTCGAGGACCTGGCGGGCGCCTTCGCGCCGCAGCGCGCACTGCGCTTCGCCCGGCGGGACGCGCCGGGCTGCGAACAAATGGCGATTCTAATTCATGTCCTGGCCGCCGCCCTCTACGGCATGGCGGCGTGGGCGCGCTGGCCGACGGCGGGCAAGCCCCCGACCGGGAGTGGTGCGGCCGCCCGATGGCTCCTTCCGCTGGCCCTCGGGGTGCACGCGGCGGCGCTCGTGCCTGCCATCGCCACGCCCGACGGGCTCGACATCTCGCTGCCGAACTCGGTGTCGCTCGTCGCGGGGCTCGTCGTGGTCGTCGCCTGGGCCAGCGGATTCCTGCGCTCGCTGCCCGGCAGCGCCGCGATCGTGCTGACGGTGGCCGCGGTGGCGGCGCTCCTCCCTGCGCTCTTCCACGACCCGCACCGTACCTCGTTCGCGGGGGAGACCTGGGCGACGCTCCACATCGCGGTGGCGCTCGCCGCGTACGCGATCCTGCTCGTTGCCGCGCTGGCGGCGCTCCTGATGACCGGCCTCGAGAAGCGCCTGCACCGGGGCCTTCCCGCGACGGCGGGCGACGGCACCCCGCCGCTGCTGACGCTCGAGCGCTACCTGTTCCGCCTGATCGCCGCCGGGTTCGTGCTCCTCTCTCTCACGCTCGCCTCGGGCGCGCTGTTCTCGGAGCAGGTCTTCGGGCGGCCCTTCAAGCTCACCCACAAGAGCCTGTTCTCGGTCCTCGCCTGGCTCACCTTCGGAGCACTGCTCTTCGGGCGCTGGCGCTTCGGGTGGCGGGGGCGACGGGCCCGGATCTGGATCCTCGCCGGCGCAGGGCTCCTGGTGCTCGCCTACCTCGGCAGCAAGTTCGTGCTCGAGGTCCTGCTGCAGCGCTAGCGCCGCCGCCCGGTGCCGCAGGGGCGGGTTAAGCCGAGCCGACGATTCCGGCCCGCTCGCCCTCGGTGGGAACATCGGCCCTCAACCCGATCCCCGATGCCTCTGTCCTGAAACCCGGCCCGTGGACGAAATCCCGCTACCGACGCTCGTCGCCGTGCTCGCAGTGCTGCTCCTGCTCTCCGGGCTGTTCTCGCTCGCCGAGACCGCGATGATGGCGTCGAACCGCTATCGCCTGAAGCACCGCGCCGCGCGCGGCGAGCGTGGCGCGAAGCTCGCGCTGTCGCTGCTCGGCCGGACCGACCGGCTGCTCGGCGTGATCCTGCTCGGCAACAATCTGATCAACGCCGCGTCGGCGACGTTGACCGCGATCATTGCCGAGCGTCTCTTCGGCGAGGAGCAGTGGGCGCTGGCGGCGGGCACCGTCGCGGTCACGTTCGCGATCCTGGTCGTCTCGGAGATCACGCCCAAGGTGATCGGCGCCGCGCACGCGGACCGCCTCGCGCCGTACGTCTCCTATGCGCTCGTGCCGCTCTTGAAACCGCCGGTCACGTGGATCGTCGGCTTCGTCAATGTGTTCGTGCAGGGCGCGCTGCGGCTGCTGCGCATCCGCCCGCCGGCGGACACCGGCGCCACGCTCACGCCCGACGAGGTGCGTTCGCTGGTGCTCGAGGGCCAGTACTTCCGCGGCAAGCACCGGGCGCTGCTCGCCAACCTGTTCGAGCTCGACCAGGTCACCGTCGACGACGTGATGACCCCCCGCCACCAGATCCACGGCATCGACGTCGCGACCAAGCCCGCGCACCTGCGCCAGCAGCTCGCGACGAGCTACCACACGCGCATGCCGGTCTACGAGGGCTCGCTGGACACCATCGTCGGCATCGTCCACATCAAGCAGATCGTCCCACTCGCGCAGGCCGGCGAGGTGGACGCCGCGCACCTGAAGCCCCTGCTGCGTCCGCCGTATTTCGTGCCTGCGGGCACCCCGCTCCTCACCCAGCTCACCCAGTTCCAGGCCGACCGTCAGCGGCTCGGACTCGTCGTCGACGAGTACGGCGAGTTGAAGGGGCTGGTGACGATCGAGGACATCATCGAGGAGATCATCGGCGAGTTCACCACCACCGCCCCCGGCGGCGCCGAGAGCTACAAGCGCGAGGCCGACGGCTCGGTGCTCGTCGACGGCATGGCGCCGCTTCGGGCGCTCAACCGACAACTCGGCACCCACTTTCCCCTTGACGGACCGAAGACGCTGAACGGCCTCATCGTCGAGGCACTTGGCGCGATCCCCGAGACGGGGCTGTCGGTCGAGCTCGCCGGGCACCGGATGGAAGTCGTCCAGACCCAGGACCGCGCAGTGCGCGTGGTGCGCCTGCCGCCGCCCGTCGGGCGGCCGGCCTCGCCTTTACAAACCCAGGGTGAGCGGGCATCATCATAATCAGAAGTTTTATGCGAATGGAATAGCAACGGGGCCTACAGGCATGATAATTGCTTGATTCTCGGGCCCAAAAACGTCCCTGCGTGACCGCTCGGCACCGACTCCTTTCCGATCCATGGCCACCCACGCCGCCACGCGCAACCTGAGTGGTCTCGCACGCGCCCTCGCGCAACAGGGTCTCGTCTCGGAGCCCGACGCGGACGCGATGCAGACCCAGGCGGCCGCCTCGGGCATCACCTTTGCGGAGCAGTTCCTGCAGAACAAGCGGATGAGCGCGGCGCAGCTCGCGCTGTTCGCATCGCGCGCGTTCGGCGTGCCGCTGTTCGACCTCTCGTCGTACGACCTGGACCAGATCCAGAAGGAGTTCTTCGACCCGAAGATGGCCGCCTCGCGGCGGGTGTTGCCGCTCGCGAAGCGTGGCAATCGCCTGTTTGTCGCCGTGTCCGATCCGGCCAACCTGCAGGCGCTGGACGAGGTCCGGTTCAAGACCAACCTCGTCGCCGATCCGCTGGTCGTCGAGGACGACAAGCTCGGCGCCGCGATCGGGAAGCTCGTCGACGCGTCCGGGGTCAACCTCAAGGACATGGCCGACCTCGGGGACATGGAGGTCGACCTCAAGGAAGTCGGTGCGGGTGCCTCGGCCGAGGAAGACTCGGACGTCGAAGACGCCCCGGTCGTCAAGTACATCCAGAAGATCCTGCTCGACGCGATCAGCGCCGGCGCCTCGGACATCCACTTCGAGCCCTACGAGCGCTACTACCGCATCCGCTACCGCGTCGACGGGATCCTCGCCGAGGTCGCCCAGCCACCGCTCGCGATCAAGGACAAGGTCGCCTCGCGCATCAAGGTGATCTCGCGCCTCGACATTGCCGAGAAGCGCGTGCCCCAGGACGGTCGCATGAAGCTCATGCTGACCAAGAACAAGGCGATCGACTTCCGCGTCTCGACGCTGCCCACGCTCTACGGCGAGAAGATCGTGATGCGCATCCTCGACTCGTCGGGCGTGAAGCTCGGCATCGAGGCGCTGGGCTACGAGCCCGACCAGCAGAAGCACCTGCTCGACGCGATCGGGCGCCCCTACGGCATGGTGCTCGTCACCGGCCCGACGGGTTCCGGCAAGACCGTCTCGCTCTACACCTGCCTCAACATCCTGAACCAGCCGGGGATCAACATCTCGACCGCCGAGGACCCGGCGGAAATCCAGCTGCCCGGCGTGAACCAGGTCAACGTCAACGACAAGGCGGGGCTCACCTTCGCCACCGCGCTTCGCGCCTTCCTGCGCCAGGACCCGGACATCGTGATGGTCGGCGAAATCCGCGACCTGGAGACCGCCGACATTGCGATCAAGGCGGCGCAGACCGGCCACCTCGTGCTCTCCACCCTGCACACCAACGACGCCCCGAGCACGCTCGTGCGCATGCAGAACATGGGGGTCGCGCCGTTCAACATCGCCTCGTCGGTGATCCTGATCACCGCGCAGCGCCTGGGACGGAAGCTCTGCACGCAGTGCAAGCAGCCCGAGGACATCCCGCCCGAGGCCCTGCTTCAGGCCGGCTTCGCCGAGGAGGATCTCGACGGCAGCTGGCAGCCGTACGGCCCGGTCGGCTGCGACCACTGCAAGGACTCGGGGTACAAGGGCCGCGTCGGCATCTACCAGGTGCTGCCGATCACCGACGAGATGCGCCAGCTGATCATGCGCAACGGCTCCGCGATCGACATCGCCGACCAGGCGCGCCGCGAGGGCATCCGCGACCTCCGCCAGTCGGGTCTTCTCAAGGTCAAGGCCGGGATCACCTCGCTCGAGGAGATCGAGGCCGTGACCAACGAATAGCAACTCGCAAGGCCTCGGAACGGGGAAAGCACATGGCTACCGCAACGACCACCGCCGCGCGCAGGGACGCCCAGCGCAAGGAAGCAACGCGACGCGACCGCTCGGTCAAGGAGTACACGTTCGTCTGGGAGGGTACCGACCGCAACAACCGGCAGGTCCGCGGCGAGACCAAGGCCGCGTCCGAGACGGTGGTGCGGACCAACCTGCGGCGCCAGGGCATCAAGATCACCAAGCTCAAGCGGCAGACGTTCCGCGGCGGCAAGAAGATTACCGAGAAGGACATCACGTTCTTCACGCGCCAGCTCGCCACGATGCTGAAGTCGGGCGTGCCGCTGCTGCAGTCGTTCGACATCGTCGCCCGCGGGCACGGCAACGCCCGCTTCTCGCGGTTGATGATGGACATCAAGCAGCGCATCGAGACGGGCTCGTCGATGTCGCAGGCGTTCCGCGCCCACCCGGCGCACTTCGACAACCTGTACTGCAACCTGGTCGCCGCCGGCGAGGCCTCCGGCACGATCGACGCGATCCTCGACCGTCTCGCGACCTACCAGGAAAAGATCCTCGCCCTCAAGAGCAAGATCAAGTCGGCGATGTTCTACCCGATGTCCGTGATCGTCGTCGCGGTCGTCGTCGTCTGGGTGATCATGGTGTTCGTCGTGCCCGCGTTCAAGGAGGTGTTCACGAGCTTCGGCGCCGACCTGCCGGCGCCGACGCTGATCGTGATGGCCATCTCCGACTTCTTCGTCAAGTACTGGTGGCTGATGTTCCTCATCATCGCCGGCACGATCACTGCGTTCACGACGCTGTTCCGGCGCTCGGCGGCATTCCGCTTCGGCTTCGACCGGCTGATCCTGCGCGCGCCGGTGATCGGCGAGATCCTGAAGAAGGCCACGATCGCCCGCTGGACGCGGACGCTGTCGACGATGTTCGCCGCCGGCGTCCCGCTGGTCGAGTCGCTCGACGCCGTGGCCGGCGCTTCGGGCAACGCGCTCTACACGCAGGGCACGAAGAAGATCCAGAACGACGTCTCGACCGGCACGAGCCTCACCAATGCGATGACCTCGACCGGGCTGTTCCCGACGATGGTGCTGCAGATGACGCAGATCGGCGAGGAATCCGGCTCGCTCGACGGCATGCTGGGCAAGATCGCCGACTTCTACGAGCGCGAGGTCGACGACGCGGTGGCGGCGCTGTTGAGCCTGCTCGAGCCGATCATCATCGTGTTCCTCGGCGTGGTCATCGGCGGCCTCGTCATCGCGATGTACCTGCCGATCTTCAAACTGGGCTCGGTGGTCTGACCGGGTCCGCGTCGCGCGCCGGCCGGATCCGATGCCCTTCCCCCTGCTCGACCCGGCGGTCGCGATCGCGGCCGCCGGCGTCCTCGGCCTGCTCGTCGGCAGCTTCCTCAACGTCGTCATCCATCGCCTGCCGCAGATGCTCGAGCGCGGCTGGCGCTCGCAGTGCGCCGAGCTCGCCGGGCAGGCGCCGGCCGCGGAGCCCACCTACAACCTCGTGGTGCCCCGCTCGGCGTGCCCGTCCTGCGGCCACAGGATCTCCGCGGTCGAAAACATCCCCGTGGTCTCCTGGCTCGCACTGCGCGGCAAGTGCAAGGCCTGCGGCACGGCGATCGCGGCACGCTACCCGATCGTCGAATTGCTCGGCGCCGCGCTCGCGATGGTCGCGATCTGGCAGTTCGGGCCGACGCCGAAGGGGTTCGCGGCGTGCGGGTTCCTGTGGACGCTCCTCGCGCTGACGTTCATCGACGCCGACACGCAGCTCCTTCCCGATGACCTGACGCTGCCGCTCCTGTGGGCGGGACTGTTCGTCAACCTGTTCGGCCTCTTCGTGCCGCTCGCCGAGGCGGTGGTCGGCGCGATCGCGGGTTACCTCGCACTCTGGAGCGTCTACTGGCTGTTCAAACTGATCCGCGGCAAGGAAGGCATGGGCTACGGCGACTTCAAGCTCCTCGCCGCGCTGGGCGCGTGGCTGGGCTGGAAGGCGCTGCCGGCGATCGTGCTGCTCTCGTCGGTTGCCGGCGCGGTGATCGGCATCACCCTGATGGTCGTCCACCGCCGCGACGGCGGCACCCCGTTGCCGTTCGGGCCATACCTCGCGATCGCCGGGGCAATCGCCCTGTTCGTCGGCGAGCCCCTGATGCGGCTGTACCTGCCGGGACACTGAAGGAATGACGCTCGTCGTCGGGCTGACCGGGGGGATCGGCAGCGGCAAGACGGCGGTGTCGCGCGCCTTCGAGGCGCTCGGCGCGCCCGTCGTCGACACCGACGTCATCGCGCACGAGCTCTCGGCGGCGGGGGCTGCCGGCCAGCGGGGCGTCGCTGCAGTCCTCGGGCCCGATGCGGTGGCCGCGGACGGCAGCCTCGATCGCGACTGGTTGCGCAGACAGGCGTTCGGCGATCCCTCGTTCAGGCGTCGCCTCGAGGCGATCTTGCATCCCCTGATCGCGAAAGCGGCGCAGGCGCGGGTGGCCGCGTGGGCCTCGCCCTACGGCCTGCTCGTCGTGCCGCTCCTGCTCGAGACCGCGCGACTACGGCCGTTGGTCGACCGGGTGCTGGTCGTGGATTGTCCGGAGGACGTCCAGGTCGCGCGCGTGCGTGCGCGGAGCGGTCTCGCCGAGTCCGAGGTGCGCGCGATCATGGCCGCGCAGCTGCCGCGTGCGACGCGGCTCGCGCAGGCCGATGACGTGCTCGACAACAGCGGCCCCCCGGCCGCGATCGGGCCGCAGGCGGCCCGGCTCGACCGCCTCTACCGCGAAATGGCCGAACGGCGCCCGGAGAATCCCACCGGGCCTGCCAAGTTGGGGCAGAATGGAGCCTGACGCGACCTCCTGCCCGTCGTGATTCGTTACGAGCACCCACTGAACGAGCGCATCCGCACGCTGATGAGGCTCGAGGACCTGTTCACGCGGGTCCGCCACTTCGCAGCGCACGAGGCGCCCGTCGACCATCACGCCGCGCTGGTGGCGCTGTTCGAGATCACCGACGTCGCCGCGCGTGCCGATCTCAAGACCGATCTGCTGCAGGAGCTCGAGCGCCAGAAGCAGGTGCTGGCGCCGCTGCGTGCGAGTCCGAGAATCGATCGCGCGGCGCTCGAGTCGCTGCTCGCCGAGATCGACGCGGTCTCCGCGCAGATTCACGCGCAGCAGGGCCGCGCCGGCACGCACCTGCGCGACAACGAGTGGCTGATGGCCATCAAGCAGCGCACGGCGATCCCCGGCGGCGTCTGCGAGTTCGACCTGCCCGCCTACCACTACTGGCTCAACCGCTCGGCCGACGAGCGCCGCCGCGACCTCGCCGCCTGGATCGAGCCGTTCGCGCCGATCGCCGCGGGTGTCGGCATCGTGCTGCGCCTCCTGCGCGAGAACGGCCGGGCGAGTCACCACACCGCGCACCACGGTGTCTTCCAGCTGATGCTCACGACCACCAAGGTCGCGCAGCTGCTGCGCATCGCGCTTGCCCGCGATATCCCCTGCGTGCCCGAGATCAGCGCGAACAAGTACGCGCTCAACATCCGCTTCATCGGCGTGTCCGGCATGGACCGCGGCGCGGTCTACGGCGGTGACGTCGACTTCGAGCTGATGTTCTGCAACCTCTGAAGCAATGACCGCTCCGCGCACCGTCGCTTGCCCGACCTGCGGCGCGCGCGTTCCCTGGACGCCCGAGTCGAAGTTCCGGCCGTTCTGCAGCGAGCGCTGCAAGACGATCGACCTCGGCGCATGGGCCAACGAGAGCTACCGCATTCCGGTGGTCGAGCGCAACGACGAGGACGACGCCGCAAGCACAGCGGAAAAGTAGGGTCAGACTCGACTTTCCTGGGCGCCGCCAATCGAAACGCCGCCGCTGGAGAGAGGAAAGTCGAGTCTGACCCTACTTTTCCGAGTCTGACCCTACTTTTCCGCTACTTCTCCCACGCGCCGCGGCGCATCGCGATGCCGTGCGCGCCGTGGTCGACCGCGGCATCGAGATCGGCGGGTGCGAGCCCACCCAGCGCGTACACCGGCAACCGCGTGCCCTCGATCGCACGCGCGAATCCGTCCCATCCGAGCGTGCGCACGCCTGGGTGTGAAGGCGTGGCCCGCACCGGCCCCAGCACCGCGAAGTCGCAACCCAGCACGCCCGCGCGCGCAATCTCCACCGCGTCGTGACACGACGCGCCGACGACCAGGTCACGCGGCCGCGACGTCGCCGCTGCAAGGCGCGCCGACGTCCAGTGCACGCCGTCGAGCCCGAGTCCGCGCGCAGCGTCGGCCTCGCCGTTCAGCAGCACCTTCGCGCCATACGCGTGCGCGAGGTCGCGCAACCGCGCCGCGAACGCGGCGACCCGCTCGACCGGCCAGTCCCTCTCGCGCATTTGGACGAGCGTCAGGCCGGCGTCGAACGCGCGCGACGCGCGCACGAGAAACGCTTCCTCGCCGAGGTCGGAGGCGCACGTGATGCCGCAGACCGGCGGCAGCAGCAGCGCCTGCATGATCCGCGTGTTCGCGGGCAGGAGCGGCGCGACGTCGAAGGCGCCCGGCGTCTGCCACGCGAACGCCTGGCCGTCGTGCCCGTGCGGCGCGCCGTCCCACTCGAAGACGCGGAAGAAGTTGAGCTCGACGTGCGCGTGCGGATAGACGTACTCCTGCACGAGCCAGGGTGCGGCGCGCCGCACTGCGAGGCCGAGTTCCTCGCGAAGCTCGCGCGCGAGCGCGTGCGCCGGCGTCTCGCCGGGCTCGAGCTTGCCGCCGGGGAACTCCCAGTAGCCTTCGTAGGCCTTGCCCGCGGGGCGCTGCGCGAGCAGCACCCGGCCGTCGGGCCGCACGACCACCGCGGCCGCGACGCGCGTGAGCCCGGTCATCGCCCTGTGCGTTTGGACCTGCGCCGAGGTGCGGGGGCGGCGGCAAGCGCCCGCGCGCCGGCGTAGCTCTTCGCGAACTGCCACGCCACGCGACCGGAGCGCGAGCCGCGCTGCAGCGCGAACTGGATCGCCTCGCGGTCGCGCACCGCGGCGTCGCGGGCGTTCCTAGCCGGCGCGACGCCGAAGTGCGCGAGCCAGACGCCGACCGCGGCGAGATAGTCGTCCTGGGAAAACGGGTAGAACGAGATCCACAGCCCGAAGCGCTCGGACAGCGAGATCTTCTCCTCGACCGACTCGCCGGGATGGACTTCGTCGCCGACGTGCTTCGTCTCCAGGTTCTCGCTCATGTACTCGGGCAACAGGTGCCGGCGGTTCGACGTCGCGTAGATCAGCACGTTGCCCGAGGGCCCGGCGATCGAGCCGTCGAGCGCAACCTTGAGTGCCTTGTAGCCAGCCTCGCCGGCGTCGAACGTCAGGTCGTCGCAGAACACGACGAACCGCTCGCGCCGCGCCTCGATGCGCTCGACGATGTCCGGCAGGTCGGCCAGGTCGGACTTGTCGACCTCGATCAGCCGCAGGCCTTCGTTCGCGTACGTCGCGAGCATCGCCTTCACCAGCGAGGACTTGCCGGTACCTCGCGAGCCGGTGAGGAGCACGTTGTTCGCCGGCAGGCCGCGCACGAACTGCCGCGTGTTGCGGTCGATCGCCTCCTTCTGCGCATCGACCGCGATCAGCTCGGCCAGATCGATCGCGTGCGGATGGGCGACGGCGTGCAGGAAGCCGCGGCCGCCGGGCTTGCGCCAGCGTGCGGCGACGACCTTCGACCAGTCGGGCTCCGGCTCAGGCGGCGGCAGCAACGCCTCGACGCGCCCGAGCACGCCCTCGACGCGCCCGAGCACGCCCTCCACCCGCTCGGCGAGCGCGTCGGCGCGCCGGCCGAGGCGGTCGAAGTCCGGGAACATCGCCACGGCGCCGCTAGCTTCGGTAGTCGGCGTTGATCGACACGTAGTCGTGCGAGAAGTCGCACGTCCAGACGGTCGCGCGCGCCGCGCCGGGACCCGCCGCGCGGCCGAGGTCGACGCGCACCGTGATCTCCTCCTGCTTCATCACCCGCTGCCCGTCCTCCTCGCGATAGGCCGGCGAACGCCCGCCGCGGTCGACCACCAGCACGTCGTCCAGCCAGAACGACACGTGCGATGGATCGAGATCCGCCGGACCGGCGTTGCCGATCGCGCAGACGATGCGGCCGAGATTGGGATCGGACGCGAAGAAGGCGGTCTTCACGAGCGGCGAGTGAGCGATGCCGAGCGCGACGCGGCGGCACTCGTCGACCGAGCGGCCGCCCTCGACGCGGATGGCGATGAACTTGGTCGCACCCTCACCGTCGCGCACGATCGCCTGCGCGAGCTCGACCGCGACCGCCTCGATCGCTTCGCGCACCAGCGCGAGGCGCGGGTCCGACGTCGAGCGGATCGGCGGCAGCGGCACGCGGCCGGTCGCGGCGATGACGAAGCTGTCGTTGGTCGAGGTGTCGCCGTCGACCGTCGCGCCGTTGAACGAAACGTCGGCGACTTCGCGGGCGATCGTGCCGAGCGCGTCGGCGGAGATCGGCGCGTCGGTGGCCATGAACGCGAGCATCGTCGCCATGTTCGGGTGGATCATGCCCGCACCCTTGGCGATGCCGGTGACGGTCACGGGCACGCCGTCGACGACGACACGCCGCGACGCGCCCTTCGGCACGGTGTCGGTGGTCATGATCGCGCGGGCAGCGGCGTACCAGCCATCCTCGCGTGCCGCGGACAGCGCCGCCGGCAGCGCGGCGACGATGCGATCCACCGGCAGCGGCTCCATGATCACGCCGGTCGAGTACGGCAGCACTTCCTCGGGCGCGCAGCCGACCAGCTGGCCGACGGCGGCGCAGGTCTGCCGCGCGGCGTTCAGGCCGGGCTGTCCGGTGCCGGCGTTGGCGTTGCCGGCGTTCACCACGAGCGCGCGCATCGGCGCGCCGCGCTTGTGCTGATGGGCGAGGTGCTCGCGGCAGACGATCACCGGCGCGGCACAGAAGCGATTCTGCGTGAACACGCCCGCCGCCACGGTGCCGGGCGCGCACGTCACGAGCAGCACGTCATCGCGCTGCCAGTTCCTGATGCGCCCCGCCGCGGGACCGAGCGCGATGCCCGCCACCGGCAGCAGCGACTCGGGCGTGGGGGGCGAGTAGCGGACGGGCATGGTGGGCGCGGGGGTGGGGTCGGTGGGCCCCGCGTCAGCCGAGCCGGCCGTGGCACTGCTTGTATTTCTTGCCCGACCCGCACGGGCAGGGATCGTTGCGTCCGATCTTCTCGCCGGCACGCGTGAACGGCGCCGTCTTCGGGGCGGCGATCGCCACGGCAGCGTCGCCGTCGCCCTCCGTCGGGCCGGCGAGCGCTTCCTCGAAATCGGCGTGCTGGTAGCGCACGTTCGAGACCGGCGGCGGTTCCTCGACCGCCTGCACGTCCTCCTGCGTGCGCACCTGAACGGTGAGGATGACCCGCACCACGTCCTGCTTGATGCGGTCGAGCATGTCCGAGAACAGCTCGAACGCCTCGCGCTTGTACTCCTGCTTCGGGTTCTTCTGCGCGTAGCCGCGCAGGTGGATGCCCTGACGAAGGTGGTCGAGGTTCGCGAGGTGCTCACGCCAGTGCTGGTCGAGCGTCTGCAGCATGAGGCTGCGCTCGAACTGCCGGATCACCTCCGGCCCGGCAATCTCTTCTTTGCCGCGCCACTGCGCGACCGCCATGTCGACGACCCGCTCGCGCAGCGACTCCTCGGACAGGTCGGCGTCGGCGGCGACCCACGCGGCGACGTCGGCCTTGAGCTGGAAGTCGGAGCCGAGCGTGGTCTCGAGGCCCGCGAGATCCCACTGCTCCTCGACCGACTCGGGCGGCACGTAGCGGCGCAGGACGCCGTCGATCTCGCCGCGGACCATGTTCTCGACCGTCTCGGCGACGTCGGTGGCCTCGAGCAACTCGTTGCGCTGCTGGTAGATCACCCGGCGCTGGTCGTTGGCAACGTCGTCGTACTCGAGCAGCTGCTTGCGGATGTCGAAGTTGCGCGATTCGACGCGCGTCTGCGCCTTCGCGATCGAGCGGTTGACGATCGGGTGCTCGATCGGCTCGCCCGGCGGCATCTTGAGCTTCTGCATGATGACGCCGAGCCGCTCGCCGCCGAAGATGCGCAGCAGCGGATCCTCGAGGGACAGGTAGAAGCGCGAGCTGCCGGCGTCACCCTGGCGGCCGGCGCGGCCGCGCAGCTGGTTGTCGATGCGCCGCGACTCGTGGCGCTCGGTGCCGATGATGTGGAGGCCCCCGGCCGTCTTCACGGCCTCGTGGCGCTCCTGCCACTCGGCGCGCATCGTGCCGATGCGCGCCTCCTTCTCCTCGGGCGCGACGGTCTCGTCCTCGCGGAACTTGAGGATGACGGGCTCGATGCTGCCGCCCAGCACGATGTCCGTGCCTCGGCCGGCCATGTTGGTGGCGATCGTGATCATGCCGGAACGGCCCGCCTGCGCGACGATCTCGGCCTCGCGGGCGTGCTGCTTGGCGTTCAGCACCTGGTGCGGCAGCTGTTCCTTGTCGAGCCGCTTCGACAGGAGCTCCGAGTTCTCGATCGACGTCGTGCCGACCAGCACCGGCTGGCCGCGCGCGTGGCAGTCCCGGATGTCGGCGAGGACCGCGTCGACCTTCTCGTCGAACGTCCGGTACACCTGGTCGTTCTCGTCCTTGCGCACCATGGGTTGGTGCGTGGGGATCACCACCGTCTCGAGGTGGTAGATCTGCTGGAACTCGAAGGCCTCGGTATCCGCCGTGCCCGTCATGCCGGCGAGCTTGCCGTACATGCGGAAGTAGTTCTGGAACGTGATCGAGGCGAGCGTCTGGTTCTCGCGCTGGATCGCCACGCCCTCCTTCGCCTCGACCGCCTGGTGCAGGCCGTCGGACCAGCGCCGCCCGGACATCAGGCGCCCGGTGAACTCGTCGACGATGATCACCTCGCCGTTCTGCACCACGTAGTGCTGGTCGCGGTGGTACAGCCCGTGCGCGCGGAGTGCGGCGTACAGGTGGTGCATCAGCGCGATGTTCGCGGCGTCGTACAGGCTCGTCCCCACCGGGATCAGGCCGGCCTGCCCCAGCAGCGCCTCGCACCGCTCGTGGCCCTCCTCCGAGAGCAGCACCTGGTGGGCCTTCTCGTCGACCCAGTAGTCGCCCGGCCCCTTCTCGTCGGCCTGCTTCGTGAGCTTCGGCGGCAGCTCGTTCAGCCGGTAGTAGACCTCGACGTTGTCGTCGGCCTGGCCCGAGATGATGAGCGGCGTGCGTGCCTCGTCGATCAGGATCGAGTCGACCTCGTCGACTATCGCGTATGCGATCCCGCGCTGCACGCGCTCCGACGGCGCGAACACCATGTTGTCGCGCAGATAGTCGAAGCCGAACTCGTTGTTCGTGCCGTAGGTGATGTCGGCGCCATACGCCGCCTGCTTGTCGGCGTGCGGCATCTGCGAGAGGTTCACGCCCACCGTCATGCCGAGGAAGCGGAAGATCCGCCCCATCCAGTCGGCGTCGCGCTGCGCGAGGTAGTCGTTGATGGTAACGAGGTGGACGCCCTTGCCCGTCAGTGCATTCAGGTACATCGGCAGCGTGGCCACCAGCGTCTTGCCTTCGCCGGTGCGCATCTCCGAGATCTTGCCGTTGTGGAGCGCGATGCCGCCCATCAGCTGCACGTCGAAGTGGCGCATGTTGAGCGTGCGCTTGCCCGCCTCGCGGACGACGGCGAACGCCTCGGGAAGCACGTCGTCGAGCGCCTCGCCGTTGCCGACGCGCGTCTTGAACTCGGCGGTCTTCGCGCGAAGCGCTTCGTCGGAGAGCGCGGAGACCGCCGGCTCCAGGGCGCTGATCCGGCGGACGGCCTGGGCGTACTGCTTGAGCAGGCGCTCGTTGCGGCTACCGAAGATGCGGGTGAGGATATTGGAGATCATCGATCTGTCATGCTGCCGCGCAGCCAAAAAACAAGGGGTGAGGACGACCTCACCCCTTCCGTCGCGATCACTGTTTGCCGGCGGAACCCGGGACGCTCGTCGACTACGACGACGCGAGGAAGCGAGCCGGGTTCTGCGGCACGCCGAAGAGACGCACCTCGAAGTGCAGATGGGGCCCCGTCGAGCGGCCGCTCGAGCCCACGGCGCCGATGCGCTGGCCGCGCACCACGAGGTCCCCCTCCTCGACGTTCACTGCCGACGCGTGCGCGTATCGCGACACGAGGCCGTTACCATGATCGATCTCGACCATCCTACCATACTGGGTGTGGAAGCCCGAGTAGATCACCTTGCCGCTTGCGGCCGCGAGGATCGGCGTGCCGGCCTCGGCAGGGAAGTCGATGCCCTCGTGGAACGCGCTCTCACCCGTGAACGGATCGATGCGCACGCCGAAATTGGAGGAGAACCAGCCCTCGCTCACCGGACGCAATGACGGCAGGAACGAGCGGTTCGCCGTGCCCTGCACGATCAGCGCCTCGAGCACCGTGAGCTGGTCGACGCGGGCGTCGACGTCACGGGCGAGCCGATCGACCAGGCCCGTGAACTCGTCCACCGAGAGCGCACGCGAGGAGGTCGGCGCCGGTCCGCCGCGCCCGGGGACCGTGCCGGGCTGCATCGACTGCAGCTCCTGCGGCTTGAGGCCCGCGGCCTTGGCAAGACGCTCGCCGAGCCCGTCCAGCCGCATCATCTGCGCCTGCAGCTCGCCCAGGCGCACGGCCATCGCCGCTAGGTGCCCCTGCACCTTTTCCTGCATGCGCGCCGCTTCCTGGCGCTGCTCGGCGAGCAGGATCGTCTGCAGCCACGGGTGCTGGACGGCCGCGGCCCAGCGCAACGTGACAAAATTGAACAAGGTGGCCAGTGCGACGACCACGACCAGAAGCGACAGGCCAGCGGCGGCGAAATGCCGCCAGTCCAGCGTAACCGAGCGGACACGGGCGGCAGCACCGCTCACGAGGATGATATTCAACTCCACAACCCTCCGACCCGGGGGCGCAGCTTCCCGGCAGCGGCGCACATGGCCCGGCCGGGACGCCTGACGCCCCTTGCGCGCATCGTCGATGCCGATGCGCAGCTTGCGTCCTGGAACGACCGCCGCCTGCGCGAGGAGGCCCTGCTGCGGGCCGTGCGCCGCGTGCTGCCTCGGCCGGTCGCCGAACGCGTGTTCATTTCCAATGGCCAGGGCGAGACGCTCGAACTGTCCACCACCTCCGGCGCCGTCGCCACCGTCGTCAGGCAGCGGACACCGGAACTCCTGGCCGCGTTGCAACGCGAAGATTGTAAATTTATCCGAATCCGGCTTCGGGTGCAACCGCAGTCCGCACCAGCGGATCCAGAGAAAACCGTTTCTCGTCAATGGGATAGCCGGAGTTCTCGGCCCCTCGAGGGGCTGGTGGCGACGCTGCCCGCCGGGCCGCTGAAGGCCGCGTTGGGTCGCCTGCTGCGCCGCAGCGGATCCCGGTCTGGTTAAACGGCAGGCCGTCGAAAGGAATCTCGACGAGGTCGCGGGCAACGACTCGGGTCGTCCCCGCAGGTACTTTTCGCTAGAGCAGCGGACCCAGCATCGGCGCCAGCAGCCGCTCGGCGGCGAAGAACAGCAGCACCGCGACCAGCACGAGCAGCGTGAACTTCACCACCTGCCAGATGAACTGGAGGTAGCGGCGGTTGCGGGTGAAGAAGTAGAGCAGCAGCGACCCGGCGATCGTCGCAAGCGACAGGAACAGGAGCAGCCGGACGATCACCATCGGGCGCGATGCCCCGGTCAGGCGGGCTTCAGCTGCCAGTCCTGGAACGCGGGAGGCGCCTCGGCATCCGCCACGAACGTCGCGATCTCGAAGGCGTCGGTGCGGTCGAGCAACGCGCGAGCGAGCGCGTTGTTGAGCCCATGGCCCGGCTTGAACGCCGCGTACTCGCCGATCAGCGGGTGACCGAGCAGGTACAGGTCGCCGATCGCGTCGAGCACCTTGTGCTTGACGAACTCGTTCTCGTAGCGCAGCCCCTCGGCGTTCAGGATCCGCGTCTCGTCCAGCACGATCGCGTTCTGCAGGCTGCCGCCGAGTGCGAGCCCGGCCGCGCGCATCGCCTCGACGTCCTGCATGAAGCCGAACGTGCGCGCGCGGGCGACCTCCTTCACGTAGGAGTGCAGCGCGAAGTCGATGACGACGTGCTTGTTCTCCGAGCCGAACACCGGATGCGGGAAGTCGATCGCGAAGTCGAGCCGGTAGCCGGCGTAGGGCGAGAAGCGCGCCCACTTGTCGCCGTCCCGCACCTCGATGGGCGCCGTGATCCGGATGAAGCGCTTCGGCGCGTTCTGCTCCACCACGCCCGCCGACTGCAGCAGGTACACGAACGGCATCGCGCTGCCGTCCATGATCGGCACCTCCGGGCCCGCGATGTCGACACGCAGGTTGTCGATGCCGAGCCCGGCGAGCGCCGACATCAGGTGCTCGACCGTGGATACCGTCGCGCCTTCGCCCTTGAGCGTCGACGACAGTCGCGTGTCGCCGACGCGGTCGGCCCGCGCCGGGATCGAGACCGCCACCGGCAGGTCGGTGCGGCGGAACACGATGCCCGAGTCCACCGGCGCGGGCAGGAGGGCGATCTCGACGCGGGCACCGGTGTGGAGGCCCACGCCCTTGGTCGAGATCGCTTGCCGCAACGTGCGCTGCTTGAGCATCCGCCTAGCCTAGCACAGCGAACCTTCAGTCGGCCTGCTTGCGCAGGAACGCCGGGATCTCCGCGTAGTCGACCGTGCTCTGCGACGGCCCGGTGGCCACGGTCCGCCGGCGCACGACCGCCGGCTGGTCGAGCTTGTCGTAGTCGATCGTCTCGACGTGCACGCCGTAGCCGTCGGTGCCGGTACGCGAGGTGACCTGCGCGCTCTCGAGCACCTCGAGCTTCGGCGGGCGCTTGGCCTGCAACTGGGTCCCGCCGAGGCCGGTGGCGATCATCGTCACGCGCAGCCGGTCCTCCATCTGGTCGTCGATCACCGTGCCGACGATGACCATCGCGTCCTCGGCCGTGAACTCCTTGATCGTGCTCATGACGTCGTGGTACTCGCGCATCTTGAGGCCCGACGACGCGGTGATGTTGACCAGCACGCCGCGCGCGCCGAGCAGGTTCACGTCCTCGAGCAGCGGGCTCTTCACCGCGGCCTGCGCCGCCTGCTTGGCGCGGTCGGTGCCGCTCGCGGTCGCCGAGCCCATCATCGCCATGCCGACCTCGCCCATCACGGTGCGCACGTCGGCGAAGTCGACGTTGACGAGGCCGGGGTTGTTGATGACCTCGGCGATGCCCGCCACCGCGCCGTGCAGCACGTCGTTGGCCGCCGCGTAGGCGTCGAGCACCCCGACGTCCTCGCCCAGCACCTGCATCAACTTGTCGTTCGGGATGATGATCAGCGAGTCGACGCGCTTGCCGAGCTCCTCGATGCCGGCCTGCGCGACGCGCGTGCGCTTGCCCTCGAACGAGAACGGGCGCGTGACGACGGCCACGGTGAGGATGTTGAGGCTCTTCGCGATCTCGGCGATGATCGGTGCGGCGCCGGTGCCGGTGCCGCCGCCCATGCCGGCGGTGATGAACAGCATGTCGGAGCCCTCGATCGACTCCGCGATGCGGTCGCGGTCCTCCATCGCGGCATCGCGCCCGATCTCGGGCTTCGCCCCCGCGCCGAGGCCGCGCGTCAGGTTCGAGCCGAGCTGGAGCTGCGCGCGCGCCGTCGCACGGCGCAGCGCCTGCGCGTCGGTGTTGGCAGCGATGAAGTCGACGCCGGCGAGGCCGCGCCGGATCATGTGCTCGACGGCGTTGCCGCCGCAGCCGCCGACGCCGATCACCTTGATGATCGCGCCTTCCTGCGGGTCCTGGTCGATGATTTCGAACATGGTGTGCTCCTGTCTTTCGGGGTTCAGAGGTGTGTCGAGGTTGGTCAGTTGAACTGATCGCGTTGTCGTGGCTTTCCCTGGCTTTCGTCGTCTCTTCTCGTCATGTCGTGTTCGCGTGTTCCGTTTCCGCATCCCTGGCTCGCTCCGCTTCATCCACTCTCCCTGACCCCGCTCACGGGTCAGAAATTGGCCTTGAACCACTGCCGCATCCGCTCGGCGACGCCGCCGATGCCGGCGGACTGCGTGCGCGTCGCCTCGGCGCGCAGCCACTGGTCGCGGCCCTCGAGCAGCAGCCCCATCGCGGTCGCGTAGCGCGGGTTGCGCACGACCTCGGCGAGGCTGCCCGAGTACGCCGGCACGCCGACGCGCACCGGCAGGTGGAAGACTTCCTCGCCCAGCTCGACCATGCCGGCGAGCTGCGCGGTGCCGCCAGTGAGCACGATCCCTGACGAGAGCAGCTCCTCGAACCCCGAGCGGCGCAGCTCCGCCTGGACGAGCGAGTAGAGCTCCTCGATGCGCGGCTCGATCACCTCGGCGAGCGTCTGGCGCGACAGCTTGCGGGGGCCGCGCTCGCCTACGCCGGGCACCTCGACCACCTCGGTCGCGTCGGCGAGCTGGCGCAGCGCGCAGCCGTGGCGCACCTTGAGCTCCTCGGCGTCCTTGGTGGGCGTGCGCAGCGTCATTGCGATGTCGTTGGTCACCTGGTCGCCGGCGATCGGGATCACCGCGGTGTGGCGGATCGCGCCGTTGGCGAACACGGCGAGGTCGGTGGTGCCCCCCCCGATGTCCATCAGGCAGACGCCGAGCTCCTTCTCGTCGTCGTTCAGCACGGCCATCGCCGACGCTAGCGGCTGCAGGATCACGTCCCTGACGGTGAGCCCGCAGCGGCGGACGCACTTGACGATGTTCTCGACCGCGGACACGGCGCCGGTGACGATGTGCACCTTGACCTCGAGGCGCACGCCGCTCATCCCGAGCGGCTCGCGCACGCCGTCCTGGCCATCGATGATGAATTCCTGCGGGAGGATGTGCAGGATCTGCTGGTCGTTCGGGATCGCGACCGCGCGCGCGGTCTCGAGCGCCCGGTCGACGTCGCCCGCCGAGACCTCCTTCTCCTTGATCGCCACCATGCCGCTCGAGTTCAGGCTGCGGATGTGGCTGCCGGCGATGCCGACGTAGACCTCGCTGATCCGGCAGTTGGCCATCAGCTCGGCCTCCTCCAGCACGCGCTGGATCGAAGCCATCGTGGCGTCGATGTTGACCACCACGCCCTTCTTCAGGCCGCGCGACGGATGCGTGCCCAGCCCGATCACGTTGAGCGTGCCGTCCTCGGCCACCTCGGCGACCAGCGCCGCGACCTTCGACGTACCGATGTCGAGCCCGACGATCAGGTCCTTCTTGGTCTCTTTGCCCATGCTCCTGTCCTAGGCGCCCGATTTCGCCGGCGCCTCGCGCAAACCCGGCACGCGGGCCGCAAAGCCGTTGCGATAGCGCAGGTCGACGTGGTCGACGCGCGTGCCCTGCCGCGCAAGCGCCCCGATGGTCCTGCCGTAGGCGGCGACGAACCTCGACAGCCGTCCCGTCGGGTCGTCGCGGCCGAGCTCGAGCGAGAGCGGTCCCTGCGGCCCGTCGGCGCGCACGCGCCACGCGCCGCGCGCCGAGACGGCGAGCTCGGCCACGCCGAACCCCAGCGGCGCGAGCGCCGTCGTCCACTCGGCATAGCGGGTCGCGATCTCGCCGGCATAGTGGTCCGGCCCGCGGAACTGCGGCAGCGGCCCGGCGTGCGTGGCGAGGAAGATCTCGCCGTCGAGGTTGACCAGCCCGCCGTCGTTCCAGCGCGCGAGCGGCCGGTGCTCCTCGATCACGATCTCGAGGCGGTCCGGCCACTGCCGCCGCACGCCGACCTTGCGCACCCAGGGCACCGCGCCGATCGCGTGGCGCGTGGCTTCCAGGTCCATCGTGAAGAACGTCCCGGAGAGCTCGTCGCGGATCACCGCCTCGAGGTGCGGGGCGCTCGCGCGGACGGGCGGCGCCGCAACCGCGACCTCGCGGATCGCGAACAGCGGCTGGCGCGCGAGCCACATCCCGAGGGCGGCGACGACCGCGACGGTCGCCATGCCGCCCAGCGTCAAGGCGAGCGCGTTCAGCGCCTTCGCGTCATCCCACATGCGCGCCTCGCAGGATCTCGACGCAGAGCTCGTCGAAGGGAATGCCCGCCTCGCGCGCGGACATGGGCACCAGGCTGTGGCCGGTCATGCCGGGGGAGGTGTTGACCTCGAGGAACGTCCAGCGCCCGGAGTCGTCGAGAATCAGGTCGAGCCGGCCCCACCCCTCGCAGCCGATCAGGTCGAACGCGGCGAGCGACTGCACGCGGATCGCCTGCTCGACGCCCTCGGCGAGCCCTGCGGGGCAGAGGTAGCGCGTCTCGTCGGAGAAGTACTTGTTGTGGTAGTCGTAGTTGCCCTGCGGCGCCTCGATGCGGATCAGCGGCAGCGCGCGCCGGCCGACGATCGACGCGGTCAGCTCGACGCCCTGCACGAACGCCTCGACCAGCACCAGCGGATCGTGCTGCGCGGCCGCCGCATACGCGGCGGCGAGCTCGCCGTGGTCGGCCGCGGACACCTTGGTGATGCCGATCGTCGAACCCTCGCGTGCAGGCTTGACGATCAGCGGCAGACCGAGCTCGGCGACGACCCGTGTCCAGTCGGTGCGTGCGTCGACCACGCGCCAGCGCGGCGTCGGGATGCCGGCCGCCGTCCACACGAGCTTGGTGCGCCACTTGTCCATCGCCAGCGCCGAAGCCATGACGCCGCTGCCGGTATACGGGATCCGCAGCGTCTCGAGTGCGCCCTGCACGGTGCCGTCTTCGCCGAAGCGGCCGTGCAGCGCGATGAAGGCGCGCTCGAACCCCTCGCGCTGCAGCGCCCAGAGATCGCGCTCCGCGGGATCGAACGCGTGCGCGTCGACCCCTTGCCGCACCAGCGCCGCGAGCACCGCGTTGCCCGACAACAGCGAGATCTCGCGTTCCGACGAAGGTCCACCGAGCAGCACCGCCACCTTGCCGAATCTGTCGCGTGCGCTCACCGGACTACCCTCCGCGCTGACGCGCTTCGGGGCGGATTCGCCCTCGGGGCGGCCCGTCGGGCTCATGCGGCCTCGCCCACGATGCGGACCTCGGGCTCGAGGTCGACCCCCGTGCGCTCCCGCACGACGCGACGCACGTGCCCGATCAGCGCCTCGATGTCGGCGGCGCGCGCGTCGCGGCCGGGATTGACGATGAAGTTCGCGTGCTTCCCCGACACCTGCGCACCGCCGATGGCAAGACCCTTGAGCCCGCACGACTCGACGAGCCGCGCAGCGTGATCGCCGGGCGGATTGCGGAACACGCTGCCGGCGTTGGGCAGCGACAGCGGCTGCGTCGCGATACGGCTGCCGAGCAGTGCCTTGATCCGTGCCCGGGCGGCGATCGCATCGCCGGCGGGAAAGCGGAACCACGCGGCGGTGAAGATGCCCCGCGGCGGCGTGCCGTCGCGCTCGGCGACCGCGCGGTAGCCGACGCGGAAGTCGCCACGCGTGCGCACCGCGAAGGTACCGTCGCGCAGGAGCACCTCGGCGCGGTCGACGAAGTTCCAGGTCTCGCCGCCGTAACAGCCGGCGTTCATCGCCAGCGCGCCGCCGACGGTACCGGGAATGCCGGCCAGGAACTCGGCCTCCGCGCAACCGTGCATCGCGGCGAAGCGCGCGAGCTTCGGGCTGGCGAGACCGGCGTCGGCGTAGATCATGCCGTCCTGCACCGCCAGCATGGCGCCCGGGTTGTGCATCAGGATCACCGTGCCGCGCACGCCGCCGTCGCGCACCAGCAGGTTGCTGCCGAGGCCGATCACGGTGATCGGCTCCCGCGCGGGAAGCGAGCGCACGAACGCAGCGAGGTCGTCGCGATCGGCGGGGACGTACAGCCGGTCGGCGCGGCCGCCGGCGCGCCAGGTCGTGTGGCGCGCGAGCGGCGCGTCGTGCGCGAGCGTGCCGCGCAAGGCGATGTGCGAGAGCGGCTCGTGCATCATCATTCAGGAGCCCGCCGTGAGGAGCGCGGGCACGCCGCCCACCGAGCCCGCGCCCATCGTCAGGACCACGTCGCCGTCGCGCGCGAGCGCGCGGATCGCTGCCGGCACCTCGGTGATCGTCTCGACGAACACGGGCTCCACCTTGCCGGCGACGCGCACCGCGCGGGCGAGTGCGCGGCCGTCCGCGGCGACGATCGGCGCCTCGCCCGCCGGATAGACCTCGGACAGCACGAGCGCGTCGACCGTCGACAGCACCCGCACGAAGTCCTCGAACAGGTCGCGCGTGCGCGAGAAGCGGTGCGGCTGGAACGCGAGCACGAGGCGCCGCCCCGGAAAGCTCTCCCGCGCGGCGGCGAGCGTCGCCACCATCTCGGCCGGGTGGTGGCCGTAGTCGTCGATCAGCGTGAACGCGCCGCCGCGCTCGAGCGCGACCTCGCCGTGGCCCTGGAAGCGCCGGCCCACGCCCTTGAATCCGGCCAGCGCAGCGGCGATCGCCCGGTCGGGCACGCCGACCTCGCGCCCGATCGCGATCGCAGCGAGCGCGTTCTGCACGTTGTGGACGCCGGCGGCGGCGAGGTCGACGGCAAGGTCCGGCGCGTCGTTCGCGCGCGTGACGAAGTGCATCCGACCGCCCGCGTTGACGACGTCGACCGCGCGCAGATCGGCGTCGGCCGCGAGGCCGCAGGTCACCACCGGCTTCGCGATGTCGGCGCGGATCTCGCGCACGTTCGGGTCGTCGATGCACAACACCGCGACACCGTAGAACGGCAGTCGCTGCACGAAGTCGACGAACGCGCGTTTCAGGCGCCCGAAGTCGTGGCCGTAGGTCTCCATGTGGTCGGCGTCGATGTTGGTGACGACGGCGATCACCGGGGAGAGATAGAGAAACGACGCGTCGGACTCGTCGGCCTCGGCGACGAGGAAGTCGCCGCGGCCGAGGCGGGCGTTCGCGTCGGCCGCGAGCAGCCGCCCGCCGATCACGAACGTCGGGTCGAGTCCGCCCTCGGCGAGCACCGAGGCGATGAGCGACGTCGTCGTCGTCTTGCCGTGGGTGCCGGCGACCGCGATGCCCTGCTTCAGGCGCATCAGCTCGGCGAGCATCAGTGCGCGCGGCACCACCGGGATGCCGTGCTCGCGCGCCGCGGCGACCTCGGGGTTGTCGGTCGGCACCGCCGTCGAGACGACGACCGCGTCGGCCCCCGCGACGTTGCCCGCCACGTGACCGATCGCGATGCGCACGCCCATGCCGGCGAGCCGGCGCGTGACCGGGGACGCGGCGAGATCGGAGCCCGAGACCTGGTAGCCCTGGTTGGCGAGCACCTCGGCGATGCCGCTCATGCCGGCCCCGCCGATGCCGACGAAGTGGACGCGCTTGACCTTGTGTTTCATCGCGTGGC
>Ga0105106_10000576_pt1 | contig 26004 bp, 23 predicted proteins | sample PPLLaktember2015_5_FD_79109 | JGI IMG/M metagenome (GOLD analysis project Ga0105106, IMG submission 79109) | Freshwater sediment microbial communities from Prairie Pothole Lake near Jamestown, North Dakota, USA - PPLs Lake P8 Core (1) Depth... | ecosystem: Environmental > Aquatic > Freshwater >...
GCCCTCGCTATCCAAGACCCTGCAGGAGAGGATCGATTGACCCCGCTGCCTTTTCCTCCGGAAGTGACCTGGTGCCTTCAGGTCAGCGAACCACCTGGGATGCCCTTTGCCGATTTGCACAACGACCTGTATAATGCGGATTGGGTGATCCATACAGGCGATTCCAGCCGTTTACCAGTGATCCAGGCTACGCTGGGTTGTCAACCAATTCCATAAATTGAAAACGGTGTGATCAGGTGATAAACGCAGACCACAAATCCTTTGTCAGGCGGGTCAATGAGCTGGTCAGTAATGCCTTCGAGACCTATTACACCGGGTCCGTGCTGGTCGCCCATGGCGAACGCATCTTGTTGCACAGATCCCATGGTTGGGCAGACTCGCAGCATACTCGCCGGATTAAACCCCGCACCTGTTTCTGGATCGCTTCCATCTCCAAGCAATTCACCGCGGCAGCCATACTAAAATTAGCCGAATCAGGCCGCCTCTCACTCGACGATCCGCTCACCCGTTTCTATCCCAACGTTCCCGTGGAAAAGAGCGCCATCAACTTGCACCAATTGCTCACCCATAGCGCGGGTTTGCGACAGAATTACGCCGCGGATGGTATCACAAATCGCCAGGAAGCGGTCGATGCCATCCTGGCTCAACCTTTAAAATACGCGCCCAATGAGTGTTTTGGTTACACCAACGATGCTTACAATCTGCTTGCCGCGCTTGTGGAGCAAGTTTCTGGTGACACTTTCGAGTCTTACCTTAAGAAGCAAATCCTTAACCCAGCGGGCATGCGGGATACAGGTTTCTGGGGAGGTGATGGTAACAAGATAGTGGCAGAGATCCATGGTGAGGTTTCCGAAGAAGTGCTCCAGCCAAACTGGGGTTTTCGGGGCGCGGTCGGGATGTATTCCACCACCGGCGATCTATATCGCTGGTATCGAGCGCTCCAATCGGACCTTGTGCTCAGCGCAGCCAGCCGAAATCAGATTTTAAGCCCGCATGTACGGCTTGATGAGAATGAAACAGCAGGTTATGGCTGGTTCCAGACCAAAGGTTCCCAGGGTTTCACCACCATCTGGACGCGCGGCACCGAGGATTTCGGTCATAACGCCATTCTGCTGACCATCCCTGCCGAAAAGGTAGTCATCACTGCCGCCTCCAATGCTGGAAAGCATGCGGAACTTGCAATCTCGCGCTACTTGGCTGTGCAGCTCCTTCAGATCATCTAAACCAGTTCGAAGGACTCCTCTCAGGCTCGAGGTAAACATGGCAGACAAATGGCTGGCTCAACTCAAATTCGACCCAATCATGTCCTTACGAAAAGCGGGGATACCTGCCCTTGAGTATTACATTCGCCATGACTTGCTCGACCAGCCGGTCCCACCTGTCCAGTTTCTCTGGGAGTTGCCCGAGGCCTGTAAGATTCTGAAGAAACAGTTATCCGATGGTTCCTGGCCCTGGTCTGGCAAGGAAAAGCACCCCGCCATCAACCATCATCTGATCGAGACCTGGCGTAACTTCCGCTTCCTCGTAGAACAGTACAGTTTCACCCGCCAGCATCCCCAGGCTGAGAGAGCTGCCGAGTACATATATTCCTGTCAGAGTGGTGAGGGGGATTTCCGTGGCATCCTTGCCAACCAATACGCCACCTATTACACTGGCGCCATCCTATCCTTGCTCGTCCGGGCCGGGTATGGAAATGATCCCCGCACCGAACGCTGCTATCAATGGCTGCTCGATATGCGTCAGAATGACCTGGGATGGAGCATCCCTATCATCACTCACAAATTCGACCGGGAAACCCAATACCGCCTGACCTCTGAAATGGGGGAGCCGGTCCAGCCTGATCGCTCGAAACCATTTTCGCACAATGCAACCGGCATGATCCTGCGGGCATTCGCCGTTCATGACAGCTATTGCGATTCAGAGGCCACCTTGGTGGCTGCCCGGTTGTTGAAGTCACGATTCTTTCAACCTGATGCATATACATCTTATCAGGACGCCTCCTATTGGGTCCGTTTTGAGTTCCCTTTCTGGTGGAACGATCTGGTTTCCGCCCTGGATTCGTTAGCTCGCATCGGAATCCCCGCCGATGATCCAGATATCCGTAACGCACTGGATTGGCTAGTCGAACATCAGGAACATACTGGGCTTTGGAAAGTCAGCTACGCCAGACCAGAACAAGCCATCCGGGAGGCCGCGAAAAGTACAGCGATGCAGTTTTGGATCACCCTGGCCATTTGTCGAATTCTCAAGAACTTTCTTGAACCCATACAAATCTCTTTAGAAAACTCCGTGTGAATCCCGTAATCCTTCAACCAATTCGGTCTTGACTGCCCGCCCGCCATTTACCAGACCATACACCCGCACGAAAGTCCCTTCATCACAGAACTTGAGTAGATCCTCACGCGGTAGCTTGACCAACGGTCTGTAACCTGCCAACTGTGACTTATGCCACAGGAATTCCTACCAGGCAGTATCAAAGTATATGCGCGTGACTATTCGTGTGGTCACTGCCTACGGGCGGATGCGCCTCAGCACCTCAAAGCCTGGGTTTTGTTCCTCTGGACCCTTCAACCCTCGTTCGCCCCGCGTCGCACAGATCATGGTTGTCTCTACCCCCTCTGCTGAGTACATCGCCAGCGTTCCCCCAAGACCCAGTGATTCATCATCCAGGTATAGGAATACAGCCAACAGCTTCAGAATCTCCGCTATGGTCACCCGCATAATCGGAGTGTTATACTCTGATTATGGGGGATTCCGTAATCCATTTGGACTCGATGACTAGTTTCAGTGCCCGATTTTCTTCCTGGTATACTTACCTAAATAATCCGCCTGGCCCTATGACCAGCCTGATTGGGGAGAGAATGTGCGCCTTCGGTTTACGCTGAACCAGCAATGGGTTTTCGTCCTGGCGATCATCCTGGCCATGGTCATCGGATGGAATTACTGGCTGCCGATGGCTGAGGATTTATATAACCTGGTCACCCCAGCTGACGAAAACCGTCAATATCCGCTCCGCAACGTGGATTTCTTTGCCTATTACAACGCAGGCACTCGTTTTGAAAAAGATGACAATCCCTATTTTTACGGATATCCAGAACTAGGGGACTTCTCGGACTATATCTACCCTCCCACCATGTTACCAGCCTTCGGACTTCTCAGCCGCATGGCATATGACCAGGCACGTCTATTCTGGTTGGGATTGAATATGTTTAGTTATCTGTTTTGCTTTTGCTTTCTCCTTGTTGCGGTTAGGCGCGAGATCCTCCAAACTTTTTTTACCAGCGGATTGTTACTGACCATAGCTTCATTTCCACTTCTGATGCACATCCACAACGGGCAATCGGATGTACTGATAATTAGCATTATGCTTTTGGGATACTTGGCTTATATCAAAAGATTCAAATCCCTCTCTGCTTGTCTGTTTGCTCTCGCGACGCTGATCAAGGTCAGCCCAGTGCTCTTCCTGATCTTTTTTGTGGTCTTCCTTCGCGACTACCGCTTTCTCCTGTACTTTTTTCTTTGGTCAATCGGGTTGATGCTTGTCTCCTTGCTGGTTGTACCATTCCAATTATATTTAAATTACTTTTTTCAGGTACTACCAGAGGTCGGCAAGGGAACTTCCAATTGGTTGAACCAATCCATTGTTAAATTCTTCCCGTCTTCCCAGGGCTTTCTTGCTCAAACCATCTCTCTCGCCGGTTTGGGATTGTTTGGTTGGTTTGCATGGTGGTTGGGTAGACGTTACCCGAAAGACCAGCGTGATCCCAGTGGTACGCTTGGGGAAGTCCACACGATATCTGAGGCAGTCTTCTTTCTGAATATGCTGATCATCTTGATTTTTGCTGGCAAAGCCTGGTCTATGACTTATGTCTGGGTGATCCTGCCATCGGCTTTGCTCGTTGCGCGCCTGCTTGAGTCACAACCTCAATCCTGGTTTCTCGCAATAGTCGGTTTTGGGATCTTTTTAATGTTGTCCAAGGTCTATGGCTATCCAGGATTAGACTCGCTCAATCTGTGGGGCAGTCTTATTCTATCGACCGTTTTGATCATCGGTCTGGCTAAGATTGATAAGAATGCCCGTCCTAATATTAATCAACCATCTCCACGCAGGCTTTGAAACCCGCTAAATATCACGGATACCCAGGACAGATACTTATCCCAAATCCAAGATCAATTCATGATCTGATCCACCATGTTCGGATGTTTTCCCCCGTTTGGACTGTACTTCTGATTTGTACATACATCAGTAGCAAACAACCACAAACCGGATATTACCCTCAAGGCTTTATCAACCTGTTAGTGAAGTGTATATTCGGTCCAATGTAATTACTAAAAAATGATGTTTTGTTCGCTTTGGGTCTGGTTAACTACTCCCTAGCACTCGCTGAACCCGCACGCATAACACTTTCGGCAGCCTTCCTCATTCACCACCGCTGCCTGCCCGCACTCCGGGCAAAGATCCCCGATTTGCAATGAGGCTTGCACTGGTACTGGGATTTCCTCAGCGTTTCCCACTTCCGTTGTATTGTGGTAGCCATTGTTGCCAAACAACCCCGTTGAGTTAGCATCTTCAGCAAACTCACTGGCTGTGTCAACCAGGTATTCAGATAATGCCTGGGCTACCCCATCTGGAAGGGATCGTACCCGGTTAGGACCAAAGCCCAGCGAACGCCCGCCGCCGATCCCGGATAGTTGGCGCATGACTTCCTTCAAACGCTCGCGCGCCAGGATGGGTGAGGCGAGACGCAGCAAGTAGGAGATCAACCGGCCGATCGCCTCCGATACCGCCGCTGTCTCAGAGCCAGCCTTTGATGTGCTGACAAAGACTTCGAAGGGTTGGTTGCCACCATTTTCATTCAGGGTGACGAATGCCTTGCCAACCGGTGTGCCAATACTATAGGTATACCCACGTAACCGTCGTGGCCGTGGCTTCTTGGTATCTGTCCAAATTGTGAGCTGTTCCCCCTTATCAGCAGCATCCAGGTCAGCCTCCACCAGGGATTCCTTCTGCCGGGCAGTGGCTTTCGTCTCCAACACCACCTTCTGGCGTGAGCCGGTCACATATACCGTGATCCCCTTGCAGCCCAGCGACCAGGCCAACTGGTATGCCGTAGCGACTTCCTCTTCCGTCGCCCCCGCAGGAAAATTGACAGTTTTGCTCAGACTGTTATCCACAAAAGCCTGCATGGCTGCTTGCATGCGTACATGATCTTCAGCGCTGATATCTTGGGAGACCACAAAGATATATTGCACTTGTTCGGGCACACCCTCCAGACCTTGGCATGATCCGATCTCCATCACTCGCTCGACAAGATCTTCCCTGGTTTTTTCATCAATCCCTGCTTCCTCCAGTGCCTGGTTGAACTGCGGGCTGGTATAGGTAAGTTGCAGGTCGTTGCCATTGTCGTTGACATGCCGGATATATGCCAGGGCGAAAACCGGCTCGCAACCATAACCTTCGCAGCCGGCTACGGTGGCGATCGTGCCAGTAGGAGCAATCGTCGTCTGGGCAGCGTTGCGTATGCCATGCGTGCGGATGCCTGTCAGGATGTGCTCCCAATCTAACTCTGGTCTTCCCCAGTCACAGGTATAAGTAGATAATGGTTGAGGGGGCTGCCAGCACAGGTTATTCGAATCATAGATGGATCCATTGATCGCCGGAAATGGTCCGCGTTGCTCGGCCAGGGTAATACTGGTTTGCATGGCATGATAGCGTATGAACTCGATCACCTGGGCAGCGAACTCCTGTCCTTCCTCAGAACCATAGCGGGTTTTACAGTGATACATCAGATCGCCCAGACCCATGATCCCCAGACCAATGCGGCGGGCACGCAGTGCCGCTTCCGAAAGCTGAGGCACCGCTGGTACATAGGCGTTCGCATCCACAACATCATCCAGGAAAATTGTGGATAGCTCCACCGAACAGCGCAGTCCTTCCCAATTCACCGTGCCTTCTGGACCCATATGTTCAGCTAAATTCACCGACCCCAGGCAACAGTTCTCATATGGACCTAACCACTGTTCACCACATGGATTGGTTGCCTCCAGCTGGTATAGGTGCGGAACCGGGTTGGAGCGGTTTGCTGCATCTAGGAAAAGCATACCTGGCTCGCCATTGTGGTGCGCCTGGCGCACGATTATATTAAAAAGATCTCGTGCCCGCACCCGTTGGTGCACCCGGATGTATATACCCAGCGCTTCTGCCTGTTCCAATGTTCCGTGGAAATCATGGCACTTCGGATCTGACACATCTGGAAAACGCAATTCCCACCAGTCGTCTTCCTCGACCGCCTGCATGAAAGCATCCGTAATCCCAACCGAGATGTTAAAGTTGGTGATCGAATTCTCGTTGGTCTTGCAAGTGATGAACTCTTCAATGTCTGGATGGTCCACTCGCAGCACAGCCATGTTTGCGCCGCGCCGGGTTCCACCCTGGGCGATTTCACCAAATGCTTTATCATAGACGCGTAAGAATCCTACCGGTCCGGTGGCTTGTCCAGCTGAGGACATTACCAGCGTGTTCTGCGGACGCAGACGCGAGAATGAAAAACCATTCCCACCACCTGTCTGTTGGATCAGTGCAGCATCTCGCAATGTCTGGAAGATTCCCGCTGGATGACGGCCCATATCATCAGAGATTGGTAAAACGAAACAAGCTGCCAGCTGCCCAAGCGGCGTTCCCGCACCGGTAAATGTCGGTGAGTTTGGAAAGAATTGCTTGCCCGTGAGCAGTGTGAAAAACTGCCGAGCACGCTTCATCACGTCGCCTCCCCAGGCATCTTCAACCCTGGCGACGTGGTAAGCCACTCGCCAGAACATCTCTTCCACGCTTTCAACAGGCTGCCCGTCACCTCCCCGACGCACATACCTGCGCACCAAAACCTGGCGCGCATTCTCTGTTAATTCGGTTGCCGGTAAATCGTCCGGTAATGGCGGGGTTGGTAGCAGTCCATGCTTCGTAGTCTCTAGGAATGACGCTTGGATCATGATATTTCTCCTTAAAAACCAATAACAATTCCATCATAATGACTAATCATTTGTATTTCTGGCTGGAATTACTTGTCAGCTATCCGGATCTTACCAGCCAGACCCTGAACAGCTTACCCCTCAAGTAAACGATCGATCTCTGTGCGAATGGATCGAAGATCATCTAATCCTAAATAGACGATTGCATATCGGATGTAGGCAATATGATCCATCTCTTTTAGTCCGGCAATTACCATATCCCCCACAACCCGCGATGATACCTCTGCCCGACCCATCGCTTGCAGGGTTGCTTCGATCTCTCCCACTAACCGCTCAATTTCTGTTGCTGAAACGGGTCGTTTGGCACATGATATCCGGATACCGCGGATCAGCTTGTCCCGGTCAAATTCCTCACGGGTGCCATCTTGCTTCACGATCAATGGGGTGGCTAATATCGACCGTTCATATGTACTGAAGCGCTGCCCGCAGCTTTCACATTCCCTTCTGCGCCGGACGCCACCGCGCGCATCATGGGATGTATCGATCACTCGGGATTCTTCGTATTTACAATATGGACAGCGCATCTCTCACTTAGGTTATTAGAACAATTGTCGCCGCCACATATAGGGGCATTAACTATTTTACCCCAACAGGTAGTGACTTTATATTGAAATTCTAGCATAAGAGTATAACACCCGCAAGTAAAACATGAGCTAATTTCCTTAAAATTCCGACCAATTTCGATTAATTTAAGAATTCCTCATCCTCAGCACTGTATATGTAGGAACGCTTCACTCAGAACAAATTTCCTACCAAATCTGGCAGATTTTCGCGGAACCTATTCGATAAAATTACGTCTTATTATATGGTATTTATCATATTTACATGAGCATGTCTATTTACTTCACAAGGAGATCGCTTCATGAAATATTCGTTTAAGTTTTTCGTGTTTGTGGTTATTTATGGAAATTTGGAGACGGGGCTACCTCCACCGATCCAAATCCTGGCCACTCCTACCTCAACTCTGGGAATTATCCTGTCACCTTGACTATCACTGACAACCTGGAAGCGATTGGCACTGCCAACCTCTCCATCACCGTCACTGGTGCACCCGCTTATATAGCGTTTCTTCCATTATTGTCAAAATAGTTCTCCGGATTTAGCCAAAAAGACCCACCCTGGATGGTATCCCAGGGTGGGTTGTTTTGCGACCAGGTCCCCATACGAAGGCAGTCAATGGGGAGTGCAAGCTGGCGGGAGCTGCCGGGAGGAGGAGGCCAACAGCCCCCACTCGAAACGACGCAGTTTGCCCGATTGCCGGGGCATCAGCGCATCGTTGCCTGCCTGGATCGCCTGTTTTTTCTATCAAAACTCACCTATTGTCAGGTAACAGCGGGCCATGCGGTTTTGCCGTGCGAGGTGCCTTGGTGAAAGCAAGTTGAAGTAGGCGGATCGGTCGATCCGCTTCAACCTCCCCACGCAGGTGGTGGAATTCCAACCTGTTGCAGGGAACAAGGGCGCCGCGATACGGACGCCATCGATAAACCTCACCCGGCTAGACCAGATTACCCGCGCTGACGATTACGCAAAAAGGTTGGCAGGTCAATGTCCTCGGTATTGAACTTGCGTGGCGCAAATTCAGACGTTCTGCCTACCTCGATCATCTGGGGCTCACGAGAAGCATCTGTCGATTGCTGCATCCGTATCTCGGATCGGGCCTGCGGCTTCGGCATTTCCATCACCCTGCGGGGCATCCCGGTACGCTCGAATCCCGTCGCGATCACGGTCACGCGCACCTCATCGCCCATTAGAGGATCGATCACCGCGCCGAAGATCAGGTTGACCTCGGGATGTGCTGTCTCCTTGATGATCCCAGCTGCCTGATTTACCTCGAACAGGGTCAGGTCAGATCCACCGGTGACGTTGAACAGGATCCCACGGGCACCATCAATGGTGATATCCAGTAGTTTACTGGAGATGGCTTGTTCAGCGGCCTGCAGGGCGCGGTCTTCGCCTTGCCCATGACCAACTGCCATCAGCGCTGCTCCGCCTTCGGACATGATCGTGCGCACATCCGCAAAGTCCAGGTTGATCAGCCCAGGTACGGTGATCAATTCGGAGATACCCTGCACACCCTGCCGCAGCACGTCATCCGCTACGCGGAATGAATCCTGCAGGCTGGCACGCTTATCCACAATATCCAGCAAGCGATCATTGGGGATAACGATTAATGTATCTGCTTGTTCCTTGAGTTTTTCAATCCCGGCTTCTGCTGATTGGATCCTCCGAGAACCCTCAAAGGTGAATGGTCGGGTGACAACACCAATGGTGAGCGCGCCGACCTCACGGGCGATCTGTGCTACGATCGGACAAGCACCCGTTCCAGTGCCACCGCCCATGCCTGAGGTGACGAAGATCATATCCGCACCGCGCATCACATTGTACAGCGCCTCCGCGGATTCTTCTGCCGCCTTACGGCCTTGCTCCGGGTTGCCGCCTGAGCCCAGGCCGCGGGTCAGCTTTTCGCCAATGCGTACCCGTGTAGTAGCGCTGGACAGCATCAGCGCTTGGGCGTCGGTATTGACTGCAATAAATTCAACTCCTTGCAGGCCTTCATTGATCATTCTCTCGACAGCATTACAACCGCCGCCGCCTACGCCCACCACTTTGATGTGGGCAAAGGATTCTACTTGACCAGGGGTACTGATTTGGTTCATTTCTTGATCCTCCTCTAAGGGTTTGAAATGAAGTTGGATAGGATTGTTGTTCATGGCATTAATCGCCGGATGAATTCTTTAAGTGATTCTAAGCTCGTGCCACCACTTTGCCCTCTTGGGTGCCCTGGCCGGCGGCTGGGTTCGACAAACAGATCATTCATCAGGATCGCCCAACGCAGCAGACCTACGCTTGTTGAATACGCCGGGGATTCAAGTTTGTCGCTCATGCCGATCAGGTTTTCAGGTCCAGAGATCCGCACCGGCACGCCTAATGTCCGCGATGCCAGCTGTCGGATGCCCGGAAGTACACTGGTACCACCAGTCAAAACCATTCCGGCTGGCAATAACCCGTCATACCCTGAGCGCTTGATCTCCTGCAGTACCAGTCCGAAGATTTCTTCCACCCGTGCCTCGATCACATACGCCAGCTCCTGGCGATTGATCTGGATTGGCTCCTCCTCACCAAATGGTTTAATTGTGAAGGACTCCTCCGGATTGACCTCATTTTTAATGGCGTGTCCATGTTTGATCTTGACCTCTTCCGCCTGTGAGACTGGCAAGCGTAGCCCATGTGCGATGTCTGAGGTGATATGGTCGCCGCCCACCGCCAGCACGTTGGTGTGCCATACATCGCCGCCGATATATATGGCAATATCGGTGGTTCCACCTCCCATATCGCACACCACCACACCCATCTCGCGTTCCGTCTCGGTCAACACGACTTCTGCTGAGGCCAGCGGATTGAGTACAAATTGCGAAACTTCCACGCCTGCTGCCCCCACGCATTGGCGCAGGTTCTCCACGGAAGCCGCTGATGCAGTGATGATGTGTGTCTCTACCTCCAGCCGGTAGCCGTGCATACCCAGCGGCTTGCGCACGCCTTCTTGGCCGTCAATGCTGAATCCGCGCTGGATGATATGGATCACCTCGCGGTTATGCGGAATAGCGACTGCCCGGGCTGCATCAACTGCCCGCGCCATGTCCTCTTCGTCGATCGTCCGTCCGGTAACGCCCACCACGCCGCGGCTGTTCACCGACGAAACGTGCGAGCCTGCCAGGCTGACCAGTGCCGAGTCGATCTCCAGGCCGCTGGTTCGTTCAGCTTTTTCCACTGAACGCACCACCGCCTGTGACGCTGCCACCATATCTACCACCACGCCTTTGCGGATCCCTTGCGAGGGTTCGATCCCTACACCAAGAATGCGAAGTTGACCGGGAGTCTCCTCGCGGGCAACCAGCGTGATTGTCTTTGTCGTACCGACATCTATTGCGACGATGATTGGCTCATCCATCCGCTCACCGATCCATTCGATAATATGGTGCGTGGGGATATTCCACGCTGACGAACTCTGGTTGAATTCCCCGGTAGGTCAGGTGATCGACCACACCCTGATAAACCACCAATCTCTGTTGCATATCACCGGTTTGATCACCAAAGTACACTTCCCAACCAAGTGGGTCTTCCCAACCCAGACCATGGATAGCGTCGTACACTAACTGTGTTTCTTCTGGAACCTGGCTGCCCAGGGTCAGGATAGCCTCCACCAGCGCTAATGGTAATGTAGCCGGTTTGACAGCTTCTCCAGACGCTTCAAGCATCCCCTCAGCCGATACAGCCACATAAATCACGCCCTCCGGTATCGACCCGGTAACCGGGATATTCACACTTGCGATCGCATCCGGCATGCTTCCATGGCCTACCAGCCGTACCAGCGTACCTGGATTGCCGCGCGGTGGGAATGCCACTCCTTCAGCATCGACCCACACTTCGCGGCCATCCTGGAACCAGGCGATGACTGGTTTTCTTTCCGTCAGGTTTACTGATACATGTGCTGGCAGTCCTGCGCTCACCGAGATGCTGGCGAGTTCTGGGAAAGCCTGCTGCAGCGCAGATTCCAGTACCGGAGGATCAATGCTAAAGATGGATCCACCAAGCACGTCCATCACCGCGTTCAGATCACCAACTGTCAGACGCTCCAGTCCTTCCGCTTCCACAGTGTTCACCTGAAAAGCCGGTGATTTCCACAAGAAGAACAGGCTGACGATCATCATCACCGCCAGCAGCCCTGAGATCAAGCGCCAACCAATATGCACCATGGGCAGGGATGGCAACCGCAATTCTGCCCCCGGTACATCCAGGGCAATGTCAAAACGGCGTTTAGTCGAGCCTGGCTTGGGCTTCCGTACAGCCATATCTGCCATACCGCTGCGCACCAGGACATGGAGTCGGTTGCTCTGCGGCAGGCTAGCGGTCTTGCGTGCCCGACGCAACCTTGGCTCTTCGGTTTGTGAGTACGTGCTGCGCTCCTTGTACACATCATTATGCGCCATTTCCACTACGGCCTCGGCTGCTGCCGCTTGTCGGGAGGCCAGCTTTTCCTGAAGATTACGCCGCGGTCGTGAACCTAGCTCTGCCACGCCAACAGTATTTTTGGTCCGCCGAGGAGTCCTTCCTTTCAGTATGTTGCTCGGATTTAATCCAGCCAGTGTTCCCTGCACACCCTTCAGTAACTGCGACTTGGTGTTTGGGAAATTTGATTTCTGTAATGCCGACAGCAGTCCACCATTACTGACCGCTTTGGACAGGCTCTGGCGCAGGTCCACTTCACGTTCACGCTGTCCCTTGCGCTGGCGTGCCCGCCCTTCGGATGCCTGTCCTGGGTGCTCCCGTCTGGCACGGATTGGTTTTCTGGTTCGGCTTGATTCTCGTAGATCGTCTGCCATAAGTCTATCTCGTATACTTTCGTTCGATCTGGTTGCGCTCAGCCTTGCGTTCAATAGCCAGCGCGATCAACCGGTCCACCAGTTCTGAGTAAGGCACCCCGGTTGCTTCCCACAGTTTTGGGTACATGCTGATCTGGGTAAAACCCGGGATGGTATTGATCTCGTTCAGAAACAGCTCACCACTGTCTTTATCCAATAAGAAATCCACCCGCGCCATCCCCGCGCAGTCGATTGCCTGGAAAGCCTGCACGGCTAGCTGCCTGGCAAGTTCTGCCGTTTCGTCAGGCAGCGGCGCTGGGATCAACAATCCGGAGGTGTTATCAATGTACTTAGCCTCATACGAATAAAACTCTCGGCTGGGTAGCACCTCTCCCGGAATAGATGCCATCGGTTTGTCATTCCCTAATACCGCCACTTCGATCTCGCGGGCATTGACCCCGCGCTGTACCAGGATGCGCCGGTCGAAGCGCGCCGCCTCCAACAAACCTTCGTGCAAATCTGAGCGGTTTTGGCATTTACTCACACCAACTGAAGAGCCCAGATTCGCCGGCTTGATGAACAATGGGTACGGTGCAACCAGTTCTGATTGAACGATCGTTCCTTTCAGGTCATGTATCACATCACTGCGCAGGATGACCTGCGTCTCCACCACCGGGATTCCCAGGGCCAGCATAACCGATTGGAAAACACCTTTGTCCATCCCTACAGCTGAACCAACTACACCAGCCCCAACATAGGCAATATCCACAAGCTCCAATAGTCCTTGCAGTGTCCCATCTTCCCCATAAGGCCCGTGCAAAACTGGGAAGATCACATCCAGTTCAGTTATTAGATCCCATCGCTCTCCCGCAGTATCCATAACAAACAATCCTGGGCGGGATGGATCTGGCAGAATAGCCGCTGGGAGTAATCCCTCCAGCTTTCCGGTCTGCAGGGCATCCAGGACGCTCAGATCTGATTCAGACCGGGCAGTTAACCAGGCTCCCTGCTGGGTGATGCCGATCTGAGTCACAGCATAGCGATGAGGATCCAGGACACTCAATACTGAGCGCGTCGAAAGGAGCGAGATCTCATACTCGCCCGACCTGCCGCCAAAAATGACCCCGATCCTCAACCTGTTTACCATAATACCGTTTTCAATATCCTGTATTGACCCATTATTGCTGAACTGCCCAGTCGCCAATCAAAACGATCTCAAGTTCCAGATTCACACCAAACTTATCTGTCACTTTCATGCGAGCCAGTTCGATCAGCTGATGAATATCGTTGGCGCTGGCCTCACCATGGTTGACAAAGAAATTCGCGTGCAGTGGACTGATCTCTGCTCCACCGATCCGCATACCCTTCAATCCTGCTGCCTCGATCAACCGCCCAGCATAGTCTCCTGGTGGGTTCTTGAACATCGAGCCCATTGTCGCCCCTTGTGGCTGTGTCAGATGCCGGATGGCAGAATAACTTTCGATTTTTGCCTGTGTCACTGCAGGATAGCTGTTATCCAGACGCAGACTGGCTGCCATCACCACACATAGGCCAGGTTGTTGTTTGAGCAGGCTGCTTCGATAAGCATACTCAAACCTTTCAACATTCCAATTTTCACGTCTTGCCACAGTCTGCTTTTCTGCCTCCTGTGGAATGCGATGCAAGATTTCTGCCACCACCAGATTGCCAGCTATATCTGCACCATGTGCACCAGCATTTCCAACCACTGCACCGCCCAGCGTGCCGGGAATTCCAGCTGCCCACTCCAGCCCAGCCAATCCCCGGGCGGCTGTCTGGCGAGCAAGGGCACCGAAATTCGCACCGGATTCTGCCCAAACGGTGGGTGGATTATCGAGGTCATGGATTTCCACCTTTCGCGAGCGGTTGAGCACCACCAGACCGCGCACACCTGCATCCGCCACCAACACATTTGACCCACCTCCCAGCACCAGGTACGGTAGCTCCATCTCCCACATTGCGCTGATGATCTCCGCCAAGTCATTGGATGAATTAGCTACCAACAGGTATTCCGCTGGACCGCCTACCCGCGCTGAAGTGTAGCGCTTTAGCTCGACTTCTGTCTGTAAGCGCTCGCCAAACTGCTGGCGGATCTTCGGGAGTATTGCGGAAACAGGGTTCATTCACTCATCCTATGCGGGTCACGGGGCTGTCGCTCCTCAGAGCGACTTAATCGCCTCGATCAGAAGATAGATCAAATCCCGTGAAAGACTTGAGTCATGACCCACGTTGCGCTGTTGGGTATCACTCAGATTTTTTTGGGTGTTTGGGATCGGGATCATAAACAAAGAAATCAACTCCTGCGCCTCGGACTCGTTCCTGCGAGAATACTGCTGGTTTGACTTTCCCTTCGATCTCTTTGTGGGATCAGCCATTCGAGTAGCTCCTTTCTCGCAATTCTGTCAGTACTTGCGTACTGACCTGGTCAGCATCACCTGCTGACATTACCAATAGCACATCTCCACGGATTAACTGACCTAATAAAAATGAGGTTGCCTGGGCAAGATCCGCTGCCAGATGAACATTTGGGTGAGAAATTGCCGCTGCCACTTGCTGGCTCGAGAATCCATCCGCCGGGATAGCTTCACGCGCCGGGTATATTGGTGTGATCAGCAACTGGTCCGCCTGTTCAAACGCTACAGCAAACTCGGCTAAAAAGGTACGCGTTCGTGAGTAGGTGTGCGGCTGCCACACTCCCCACAACCGCCTCCCAGGGTAGCGCGCCCTGGCTGCTGCCAAAGTCGCCCTGATCTCGGTAGGATGGTGAGCGTAGTCATCGATCACTACGACGCCATCCACTTCACCGCGTATATCAAAGCGCCGCCCTGCTCCTCGGTAGGCTTCCAATGCTTTGCCAGCCTGGCTGGGTGATAGGTTCAGCTGATGCACAACCGCCAACGCCGCTAGCCCGTTGAGCACATTGTGCCTTCCAGGTACCTGCAGTTGAACCGCAGGTCGCAGTTCGAAACCGTATGGCAGATTGCAGCGCACATCAAAGGTATAACCACCAAGTGTATTCACGGTCAGGTTCTCTGCCTGGTATGCCAGCCCAGAGGTTTCAATTCCATAGGTAAGGGTGCGGATTCCACCAGTTCGGGCTTCATCGATCAGACGCGTTGCACCTGGTTCATCGCCACAGCCCAGCAGCAAGCCTTGTGGTTGAATGCATTGGGTAAAAGCCGCGAATGCCTGGAAAAATTCCACCGATGTGGGGTAATAATCCGGATGATCGTGTTCCACGCTGGTGACCACGGCGATGTACGGTTGTAATCCCAGAAACATGCGGTCATATTCATCCGCCTCGATCACAAAAGCCAGTCCTGTCCCTGCGTGGGCGTTGACCCCCAGGTTCATCGAAACACCACCAACAATGAATGATGGGTCCTGATTCATCACCGTCAATATCCAGGCAATCATTGCTGTGGTGGTCGTCTTTCCGTGGGTTCCCGCCACTGCGATCACCTGCTGCTCAGCCATCAGTTGTCCAAGAAATGCATCTCGTTTCACCACCGGTATACCTGCCGATCGTGCGGTTTGAACCTCGATATTGTCATCCGGAACTGCTGAAGAACGCACAATCAAACTGGCGCCGCGCACATTTTCTGCCCGGTGTCCGATATTCACTGTTACTCCATCCCGCTGCAAGCTCTCAGCCAATGGAGAAAGCAGCCGGTCAGAACCGGTCACCTGATAGCCTCGCTCCAGGAGCACGCGGGCGATCGCCGAGAGCCCTGTCCCGCCGATACCGATCAAGTGAATTATCCCTGCTTTATCCAGTACCATTCCTTGGGTCCAATTCCTTACAGGAACACCACAATCACAAAAACAAATGCCAACCCGATTGCAAAATAAATGTATGGAATGCCCAACCACGCTGGTGCCATCCAGGTCAGCATTCGGATGGCAGATTGCCCAATCGGGCTGTTCGGATCCGGCGCAACAATATAGCTGATTGGTGCATAATTCGCTTGCGCCAGGTAATACCACAATGTACCCACGATCAGGTATCCATTCAATATACCCAGGAACACTCCTAGCAGAGTATCCTGTAATCGTTCCCGAGCCCAGCGCGACCCGCTAATTTTCGGCAGGTTGGGAGTCTGGTAGCCAAAGAAGGTTAGCATGATCAGGATCACAAAACGCATCCAGAATTGCGCCTCACTTCCTGGTTGAGCAAATGATTGCGAAACTACGCTGACGTAGGTTTCCATCACGGTGATGATGAACAAAGCCAGCACCGCACTAAAAGTGACCAGCATCTCCTTCGCCCAACCACGCATCGCGCCAATGATCGCAAACAAGATCATGAAGGCGATAAAGAAAAAGTTGAGATAAACCATGGTTAATGCCTCCCATCCGTCTCGGCTGATGCCAGTTTTATTAACTGTGCAGCGATTGTGGCTGCCGCTTGTGGATGTGCCAATTTCCGCATGCTTGACGCCATACCTGCCAATTTCACCCGATCTGCCAGTAGTGTCTGAACAGTTGGCAGCAGCGAATTAGCGAGATCCGCATCATCAACCAGCATCGCCGCCCCTTGATTAACCAGGTATTGTGCATTCACCCGTTGATATCTCCAGGTGTATGGATACGGGACTAGAATCGCTGGTAGGCCGAACATCGGATATTCACCCAATGTCGATGCGCCAGCCCGGCTTACTGCCAGGTCAGCTGACAGAAGCGCGGCGCCCATCTCCTTGTGAAGGTATGGGTACGCCCGGTAGCGGGATTGCATCTCAATCGGCAGGCTGCGCCGGTGTCGCTCAACCAAAGCCCATTCCAGATTGCCGCTCAGGTGGAGCACCTGCACCGTTTTGACTAGCTCTGGGAGTACTGTAAACAGTGCCTGGTTGATCGAATGCGCACCTTTGCTACCACCCATCACCAACAGGACGGGCAGGTTTTCGTGCAATGCAAAGATCGCCCGTGCATCCTCTTTCGTCCATGCCTGTAAACCAGCCCGCATGGGGTATCCGGTTACAGTCACATCAGGATGCTGCGGGAAGAATGACCGCGATTCCTCGACCGTGATAGCCACCACGTCAGCAAAGTGCGCCAGTGTCTTCAATGCCCAACCCGGTTCAATATCGGGTACAAAAAGCAGCCGCTTGCCGACTTGGGACAGGCGTGATGCCAGCGCCATCGGCACTGCTAGATACCCGCCGGTGAAAAACAATGCATCCGGGTGGAACTTGCGCAGCAGTTTCCTGGCAGCCAGGAAACCGCGGGCCAGCTGCCAGGCATTGCGCGGCAGTGCACTCAGGCTGATCCCATGGATCTGCCCGGCCGGTATGGTCTCAAAGCGTACACCTTCGCGTCTTACCAGGTCTGCCTCCATTCCACCGACTCCACCAACCCACAATACGGTCATTGCTTCCTCTGCTGCTGAAACACCTCTCTGAGCAACCCTGCCTGCGCCTGGCTGCTCTCCCGCACCCTCAGCCTCCGCCCACTCACTCCTGGACTGCAGGTTTTGCAGAACGGCTAGGGCGGGATATACGCCGCCGCCGGTCCCACCCGCGCAGATCAACAATCGCATGTGAAGGTCGCTCCTCTGATCTTTTCTGTTTTTCTGCTTGCCGCGAGACATTCAACAAAATGCCTACCGCCGACATGGCAACCAATAAGCTCGAACCACCCGAACTGATAAATGGAAGGGCATTCCCTGCAAATGGCAGAAGACCAACCATGACTGCCATATTGATGCTGGCTTCAGTGATCAACCATATGCTCAAACCGCTTGCTAGCAGCGTTCCCAATCCATCCGGGGCGCGCCTGGCAATTGTTAATCCCCTCCACATCAAGATGACATACAACAACACCAGGATGGCTGATCCAAACACACCCATTTCTTCACCCACCACCGCAAATATACTATCCGTATGGGGGAATGGTAGACCCAACAGCTTGGTCTGGCTCATCCCAATCCCGGCACCAAACCAGCCACCTCGGATAAAAGCCTCCAATGCCTGACGCACATGGTCAGAATATGACACCGGATCCTTTAACCCAGCCAGGTAGCTCGCTACCCGATCCGGGCCGGTCGGGAACAGCCCTGAGCGCATCAGGATCAGTCCGACGACAACACCTAATACCATCACAATAGAAAGCTGTTTCATACCACCGCCCGCCAGGAATATCATCATCGCCCCCAAAAGGATTACGGTGATCACAGCACTCAGATCGGGTTGCATCAATATCAAAGCACCAACTACACCAAGAATGGTTCCCAGGGGTACGATCCATAAGCGGATCTCATGGATCTGACTCCGCCGGTTATACAACCATACCGATAGATAAATCACAATTGCCAGCTTCGCCAGCTCAGACGGTTGTATGGATCCCTTGAAAATGCTCCGCACAGCTCCATAACGTTCTTCTTGCAATAACAGCACCCCGACCAGGAGCCCAAGTGTGCCAATCATTAGGTACAATGCCCAACTGCTCCAGCGGTGGTAGTTAATAAAGGTCAGCACGATCATTACCAGCGTGCCGATCCCCATCCAAAGTGCTTGTCGTTGAAATACGTACGTTGCGGAACCAAATACCTGAAATGAATAATCTGCACTGGCTGAATACACCATCAATATCCCAAATATCAGCAGCGAGATGATCACCAGTACCAAAGGAATATCGAATCCCAACCATGCTGGACGGTGCACTTTTGATTGCTGCTTCACACTTTCAGTTTTAACCGGGTCTCGTTCTCGTTTTACATTCATGTCAGTTCCAGCACCCATTTCCTATAAGCCTCCCCGCGTTGTTCAAAATCGCGGAATTCATCAAAACTTGTTCCTCCGGGTGAAAGCAGCACCACATCGCCTGCTTCAGCCAAATCTGCCGCCGCTCGCACCGCATCATTCAGTCCTCCGCAGTGCACCAACGTGAAAGGCCGCCTGCCCGGTTTTATCGGACCAACCGCTCGGGCAATTTTCTCAGCTGCCTCACCAAACAATACAAGGTGATCTACACGCTCGTAAACCAGAGCTGCAAAATCCTCCCAGGGCAGGTTTTTATCCCGCCCGCCTGCCAGCAGTACAATTGGTTCACCGAAAGCGCGGATGGCTGCCATCGCTCTTTCAGGTGCAGTGGCAATCGAATCGTTATACCAGGCTGCCCCATTCCAGCTCCGCACCAATTCCAGCCGGTGCGCTACCCCATGGAATGTCTCGACCGCTGCCTGCATCTCCTCCGTTGGCACTTCAGCCGCCACACACACGGCGCATGCAGCCAGCACATTCTGTAGATTGTGCTCTCCGCGCAGGTGGATGGCTGAATGGGGTATCAAAGATCGAACCGATTGACCATCCCAAAGCTTAAGTACCTCTCCGTCTATATAAGTGCCAATCTCTTCCGCAGGCGGTTGTTTTAATCCGAACGAAATCACATTTCCCTGCACCTGCGGACGTAATCCCCAGGCTCCCGGATCGTCCCGACCTAACACAGCGATATCGGATGCACTTTGCTGGGTAATGATCCGGCTCTTAGCAGCGGTGTATTCAGCCATTGTGACATGCCGGTCAAGATGGTTCGGTGTTATGTTGAGTACTGCTGCAATGTTAACCGACCGGGTCATCAGTTCCAGTTGGAAGCTGGACAGTTCGATCACCGCCAGGTCGTCCGTTTTCATCTGATCTACTACCGTAAGCATCGGCAAGCCGATATTGCCGCCTACCCAAACCCGTTCCTCACCACTTGCCTGCGTCGCCATTCGGCCTATCAACGAGGTGGTAGTGGTCTTTCCCGCCGAACCGGTGATTCCGATCGTCCGGCATGGGCAGACTTCCAGGAAGATCTGGGAGTCATTTGAGAGAGGAATTCCCCGGCTCATGGCTTCCTGGATCAGTGGAATAGCCAGCGAGACGCCTCCCGACGGGCAGACCAGGTCGGTGCCGTCCAACAGCTCCAGCGGGTGGCCACCGGTTGCCCAGGTGACAGACAGGTCCGCCAGGCTATTGCGGGCTTCCTCAAGCTGCTCATCTGGTCGCTGATCATTGATTATCACTCTCGCTCCGCGCAGTGCCAGGTACCTTGCCAGGGCTGTCCCCTGGCGGGCCGCTCCGATCACCAAAACCTGTCTTCCAGACCAATCGTTCACCCATTACCTCTATCCAATAAATCCTATGCGATTGCCAGCGCCATTCCCAGGATAGCAGCAATCAGGCTGATCAACCAGAAGCGCTGTACTACCTGGGTTTCGCTCCAGCCCATCAACTCAAAATGATGGTGGAGTGGCGCCATCTTGAACAATCGCTTACCCTTGGTCAGCTTGAAGTATCCGACCTGTAAAATATCGCTGACCACCTCACTGACCGGGATGATCGCCACCACCGGCAGGATTAGCCATTGACCGGTCATCAGCGCTACCACCGCCAACGATGCCCCCAGTGCCAGCGAGCCAGTGTTGCCCATGAAAAGCTGCGCTGGATGGACATTGAACCACAAGAACCCGAACAGCGCACCAACCAGCGTAAAACAAAAACGTGCCAGGTAAAGTTGTCCCTGCATCACGGCAATGCTTCCAAAAGCTGCAAAGCAGGTCGCTGAGATCAATCCCGACAGACCATCCAGACCGTCCGTAATGTTGACCGCATTAGAAAAACCCACGATCCAGAAGGCTGCCACCGGAATATAAAGCATTCCCAGTCCAAACTCCATTTCCACCAGCGGGATATACATTTGTGGCGCATCCAAAACGTAACGGAGACCAAAGGCAATGATTACTGCCAGCACCACCTGAATGGCAAGTATGGTGCGCGCCCGCATTCCAGTTTTCGCTTTTCGGGTTCCGCGCAGTTTTTGCCAATCGTCCACCGAACCCAGTGCAGCAAATGCAACCAATGCACCCAGGGGCACGAAAATAGACCGTCCAAGGACATTCAAGCCAACCACAGAAGCCACATTCAAGAGCACTGTGATCAATGTAACCGGCATGATGATCAGAACGCCCCCCATGGTCGGCGTTCCACCCTTGGCAAAGTGCCGCAGGGGTCCATCAATGCGGATCGACTCGCCAACTTTCAGTTGACGTAGTACTCGCAGCAGCGGCACACCCCAGAGCACGGTGAGCAAAAAGCTGAATGCAGCTAGCGTTAATGCTAGCGAGCCTTCTCCCATTACCGGTACTCCAATTCAACTACGATCCGCTCCATATGCATACTGTGCGAGCCTTTGACCAGCACCACATCCTCCGCATTCAGACCCTGCCCCAGCATCTCGATCGCCTGCTCGACCGTATCCAGCTGGGTGACTCTCGAAGCTGGCAGACCTGCCCGATGGGCTGCTGCGGCGATCATATGCGCCCGCTCACCCACCGTGATCAACTCATCCACTATTTCTGCAGCCCGAACCCCCACCAATTCGTGTCCAGCTCGTTCATACTGCCCTAATTCGAGCATATCGCCAAGGACAGCCACCTTGCGCCCGTTGATCTCGGCTAATAGGGTCAGTGCCGATAACACCGACTCTGGCGAGGCATTATAAGTGTCATCCAATAGTAAAGCTCCCAGCTCAGTGCGAACAGTGATTAACCGCAGCTGTGTGCTGACCGAGCGTAATCCACCAATGATCTCTTGCCAGGACATTCCGCTTACCACACCCACCGCCGATGCTCGCAGGACAGTCTGAACCGAATGGTGTCCGATCAATGGCACCCGCAGGTGAAGAACCTCGTCCTGGTAGTGCATACGAAAGCGTATCCCTTCCAGGCCTAACCCCTCGACACCATCCGCCCAAAGATCAGCCGCCTGGTCCATGCCATAGTAAAATACATGCGCATCGGTCTTATCGGCCATCTGGCGCACCCATGGATCGTCATTATTTAAGATAGCAAAGCCATCCACCGGTAGCGCCTGCACCAATTCTGCTTTCCCTTGGGCAATCATTTCTTGCGTTCCTGCCCGTTCGGCATGCACAGTTCCGATGTTAGTGACCACGCCGATCTGTGGTCGGGCGAGTTCGCATAAAAAAGCGATCTCTCCGGGTACATAAAAGCCCATCTCCAACACTGCCCACTCGTGTCCCGATGTCAATCCGAGCAAGGTCAAAGGCAGCCCGATCTCATTATTCAAGTTGCCTTTGTTTTTCAAGGTGCGATAACGCTGGTTGAGTACCTCCGCCACGACTTCCTTCGTGGTGGATTTTCCCACGCTGCCCGTGATCCCGATGACAGTTACATCTTGTTTATTCCGCCAAAACTTAGCGATCGTTTGCAGACCTTTCAAGCTGTCTTCCACCCACAGGCAGAAAGGTCCCTGCAGCTCCGCCAACCGGTTCGCCAGCTCTACATGCCTGACATCCTTACGCAGGTCCAGCATCGGCAGACGATTGCTCACATCCTGTTGCACCAGCGCCAGGCTAGCCCCGCGTTCGAACGCCTCCTCGATGAACTGGTGTCCGTCCGTCCGCTCACCGGGCAGCGCCACAAACAGAGAGCCGGGGATCACCTGGCGCGAGTCGATAGCACCTTCAGTGATAACGGTCTCTGCCCCTTCAAGGCGCAAGCCAGTCAATGCTTCCAGGACATCAGCCAGGGTCAGCACAACACTTTCCTCTACGGAATTCCCATACCCGCTCGGATATCATCCGGTGGCAGGTCGGTCAACACCACCAACCGTTCAAATACCTCTCGAAAAACCGGAGTTGCCACCACCGAGCCCCAGGGTGAGCTCTCCGGACGTTCCAGCCAGACATATACAAGGAACTGTGGGTCGTCCACCGGACCCCAACCGACGAATGAGGCGTTGGTTTCATTGCCAGTATATCCAGTTGGGGTTGCAATTTCAGCCGTACCTGTTTTACCTGCCACCCGATAACCGGTGATCAGAGCATCCGACGCTTCGTTTTCTAATGAATTAGCCAGCATCTCAGTCAGAGTTTCAGCTGTATCGGAGCTGATCGGTCGTCCAACCATCTGTGGAACGGGTGTGTATTGCGCACCATCCCGTACCATCGAGAGCATTGTATGCGGCGCCATCATCTCTCCCCGTCCATTCGCCACCGCTGAGATCGCCATCACCATCTGAACAGGAGTCACTGCCACACCTTGCCCAAATGAATTGGTGCCTAACTCTGCCTCGTACCAGTCGGTGTCACCAGGGACTTTTAACCGCCCGGTTGCTTCCCAGGCCAGGTCGATCCCTGTTACGCGACCAAATCCAAACTCCTGCATATACCCATAAAAGTCACCTGCTCCGAGCTGCGTAGCGATCCAGGTCAAGCAGACGTTCAGCGAGTGCTCCATGCAGCCCTGCATATCCTGCTGCCCCCAGGCTCCGTAATCCCAGTTGGTGATGGTGATGCCGCCAATTGAGATCGAGCCAGTATCCTGAAAAACCGTTTCCGGAGTGACCGCTCCTGCGTCCAATGCGGCTGCCATCGTCAACACCTTGAATACTGATCCGGGCTCATAATCCTGGCTTACCGCCCGATTGAAAGGTGTATTTCCCGTGAACACTTCGCCCGATTCGTAATACCGGTTCAAATCCAGCCGTGGTGTGGAGGTCATCCCAAGGATTTCCCCGGTGTCGGGATCCATAACGATGATCGTGCCGCTTTCAGACCCGGTTTCGACCAGGGCTTCATCCAGGATTGCTTCTACCGCCGCCTGAATCTCCCGATCAATGGTCAGAACCAGGTCAGCTCCGGGATCCATTGCTGGGATCTCTGCTACCGCATATGGGTCAAGGGGCACCCAAGTGCGTTGCGGCGTTCCTGCCAGTAGCTCGTTGAAATGCTCTTCAACCCCATAAATACCGATGCCATCCCGGTTAACATAACCAATCACATTCGATGCCAGCTCGCCTTCCGGATACACGCGCTGCAAGCGCGGCCGGAACATTAATCCTTCCAGGCTGGCTTGCTCACCTTCATAATCACGCATCTGAGGCAGGTTTTCATAGGTCAATGCCCAGGCACGTAACTGGCTCAGTTCTTCCTCGGTAACAAAATCTGCCAGCGCCACATAGGACCGTCCGGCTTCCTCTGCATCATCGATCGCGTCCACAATATCAGCGTAATAATTTCGCTCGGGATTGTTATATTCCTCGTGATTCGCCAGTACTTTGCTCAAGGCAAAGGCAACCGTTTCAGGGCTTCTGATATAACTCACCTGCGCCCCGATCTCGTATACCAGGGTATTGCCGGCCATCAGCCGCCCCCAGCGGTCATAGATCTCACCACGTGGAGGATAAAAAATATGATAAGCCCGGTCAACCCCTTCAAGTGGCACATCACTCGCCCAGGGACTGAGCTGCAGCCTGATCAATTGGACAATCACCAGGAAACCGAGAACGCTGAACGCGATCCCCAGGATAGTTAACCGCCATGGAGCAGTCTTCATTTCATGCTCAACCACCGGACGTGTCTGGTCCGGTGGTACCCTTTCATATACTAATTTGCCACGGCTAATGGTGCTGGCTGAATATCGTCTTTGCGTACTCATGGCTCTACCCCGTTAAATAACTTGAGCGTATCTCGAATCTGTCCGCCTACCCACTCGAATAATGACTCGCGGAATGCCGGATCGATGCTTGCTGCACTGACCACCACGGGTTGTGGTGGTGGTGCCAGCACAGCCGTCTGGGGTCCCACGTAACCTGCAATATCCAGATAGACGATCTCCTCCGGATCGACTTCCTCCAGTCCCATGTCGCGCGCCCGCTCATGCATCACTTCGTATGAGGCGAGATAAGCAAGCTCAGTTTTCAAGCTGGCTATGTTTTGTTCCAACTCTTCAATTGGAACGATCTCCTCTGGGTTCGCGATGTCCCCGCTTAGATCATAAAAGCCATAGATATGCACCTGCATGGACTGGATCTCACGACCGATGGTCGTTGTCTTGGCGGTGACATTGAGATAAAAGCCTGCCACGACCGCGCCTACAACCAATACCAGCAGGAAATATCCGATCATCTGGACTTGCTTTCGCCAGGGAGTCTGGCTGTACGCTTGTGTGATTGTCTGAATGTGGTTCATAATTTTTCCCTGGCGTAAACCTTGCAAGTCTTATGCCACTTAGGTTAAATTTCCAATCGTTGCGCTACCCTTAACCGGGCACTGCGCGCCCGGATATTCTCTTTAACCTCTGCCTCCTGCGGGCGGATGGGCTGACGAGTGATCTCCCGCAGGGTTGCTTTGTGTCCGCAAGTACACACCGGCTGGCGGGGTGGGCACAAGCAATCCTTTCCTTCCCGCCGCATGAACTGTTTAACCAGGCGATCTTCCAGCGAATGAAAGGCGATCACTGCCAACCGTCCGCCGGGTGCTAACCCTGCCAGCGCTTGCGGCAAGACTTCTTCCAGGGCTTCTAGCTCCTGGTTCACCGCGATCCGCAGCGCCTGGAAAGTGCGTGTCGCCGGGTGAATGCCGCGTGCACCACCGCTGGTTGCCCGCCTGACCACCTCTACCAGCACTTGTGTGGTATACAGTGGGCGGGCTCTGACGATCGCTCGAGCAACCTGCCGGGAGTTGCGTTCCTCACCGTAGCGAAAGAGGATATCTGCCAGTGCCCGTTCCGGCAGGTTGTTCACCAGGTCGGCAGCTGATAGCGGGCTGGTCGGGTCGAAGCGCATATCCAGGGGCGCATCCACCTGAAAGGAAA
>Ga0105106_10000577_pt1 | contig 26001 bp, 21 predicted proteins | sample PPLLaktember2015_5_FD_79109 | JGI IMG/M metagenome (GOLD analysis project Ga0105106, IMG submission 79109) | Freshwater sediment microbial communities from Prairie Pothole Lake near Jamestown, North Dakota, USA - PPLs Lake P8 Core (1) Depth... | ecosystem: Environmental > Aquatic > Freshwater >...
GAAAATGAAGTTTATGGGATCAGCCCTTTATGGAAAGGTAAAATAATCCCGACGGTGATTTCATCAGTATCGGATGCTTTAAGCGGGACAGCAATAAGGAAGGAGATCAGACTCACACTGAAAAACGGAACAAAAGAATTACCGGTGGTGATGCTTCTTTACCTTCCAAAGTCATCAAAACGGTCACCGGTCTTCCTGGGATATAATTTCGGAGGCAATCACAGTGTGACCGATGAACAGGGAATTGAAGTTACAGGTTCATGGATGAGGGACAATTCTGCGACAGGGGTGACCGGTAACAGGGCTTCTGAAGCGGGGCGGGGGAAGGCCGCATCAGCCTGGCAGGTTCAGGAGATCATTTCCAGGGGATACGGATTATCCACAATTTATTACGGGGATGTTGATCCGGATTTCGATGACGGATTCAGGAACGGGGTCCATGGATTATATGATCAGCAGCCCGATGGTTCTTCATGGGGAACAATTGCTGCCTGGGCATGGGGATTGTCTCGTGCCATGGATTACCTGGAAACACTCCCTGAAGTTGATCCGGAGAGGGTCATTGTCATGGGCCATTCAAGACTCGGAAAGACTGCCCTGTGGGCTGGAGCAACAGACAGGCGGTTTGCACTGGTAATATCTAATAACTCGGGATGCGGAGGTGCTGCTTTGTCAAAAAGAGTGTTCGGAGAAACTGTTGGCAGTATCAATGCATCATTTACCCATTGGTTCTGTGAAAATTTCAATAAATACAACATGAAGGAAGAACTCCTTCCGGTTGATCAGCATCAATTACTTGCATTAATTGCCCCACGGCCTGTTTATGTAGCCAGCGCTGAAGAAGATCAGTGGGCAGATCCTAAAGGAGAGTTCCTTTCTTGTGTGGCAGCCTCACCGGTTTATGTCCTGCTGAAAAAGAAAGGTTTCCCGGCCACCGTGATGCCTTCTGTCAATTCACCTGTCACAGGTTCGATAGGATATCATATCAGGACCGGCGGACATGCCGTCACCCCCTATGACTGGAAGCAGTATCTCGATTTTGCCGATCTCCATCTGAAAAAGAGATGATGTCGCCCTCGCAGAGTGCTGTTCAATTAATCCCTGGCAAATAATCATTAACTTGCTAATTTTCAAATACCCTTAACCCGGATATCACATGTCTTCCACTCGTATAAACTCCATCGATATTATGCGTGGCTTGACGCTTCTGCTTATGCTATTTGTCAACGACCTCAACATGGCCGTAGCACCCTCCTGGCTCGGACATATGGAGGCAAACTTCGATGGTATGGGTCTGGCTGACTGGGTATTCCCGGGATTCCTGTTCATAGTGGGAATGGCTATACCATTCGCATTTTCAAGGAGATTTTCCAGGGGAGAATCAGTTATGGATATCAGCAATCACATTCTTAAAAGATCCCTGAGCCTGATCATTATTGGCGTTCTGATGCTGAATACCGGACGGGTTAATCCCGAACTGACAGGATTAAGCAATGATATGTGGGCATTGCTGATGTATATCGCCGTCTTTCTGTTCTGGAATGACTACCGCGACAGGGAGAACAGGATCTATACAATTGCCGGATACAAGCTTGCAGCACTTGCAATTTTCATCTTCCTGATATTTAAATTCAGGTCGGGGGAACCGGAAAACAATGGATCATTGATAACCGGATGGTGGGGTATTCTCGGACTTATCGGCTGGGGATACCTTGTTTCTGCCTTTACTTATGTTGTTTGCCGTGATTCAATTTTAAAAACAGCTGCTGTTACATTAGCTTTCCTTGTACTGAATATGCTTTCGGGATGGAATTTACTCGATTTTCTTGATCCGGTAAAGCCTTACCTGGGAGTTATTACCGGCGGTAATGTTCCGTTTATTGTGCTTACAGGCCTGGTAGCCGGCCTGATTATGGTAAAATACCCTACAACCGGATATAAATCTGTCATTCCTGTCTTTATTGCTCTCGGAATTTTCTGCATCATCTCAGGATTGTTTTTACGCAACTGGTTTATTATCTCAAAGATAAAGGCTACTCCAAGCTGGGGTTTGATCTGCAACGGGATCAGCTTTTTGTTGTTCGTTCTTATCTACTGGATTACTGATGTTAAAGGGAAAAGATCATGGGCTGCATTCCTGAAACCTGCAGGAGAGAACTCACTTACAACTTATCTTGCGCCGGATATCCTTTATCATCTGATCTGGATGTCAGGGATTTCAATCCTTATTTATAAAGAATCCTCCGAACCACTGATCGTTGTGGCCGGTTCGCTTGCGTGGGCCCTTCTGATGGTGGGACTAACCGCTATCCTTGCCAGGTTCAATATCAGGTTGAGGTTGTAATAATATCTGAGGACTATCTTATATTCAGCTCATTGGAAATCTGAGTAACAAGAATTATTCCCCTGTACTCATTGAATACGGGAATGCATCCTTTGAAACACCCCAGTTTTTGTCAGGTGTATTTTGCATTTTGAAAAGAAGCTTTCCGCCACCCTGCAATTCGGAATGCCGGATATAATTCCTGCCGACCTCCTTCCCATTGAGAGTAATCCCGCCCACATAAACATTATTGCTGCTGTTTTCAGGCGCTTCAATCGTTAGCTTCTTCCCGTTCTCAAAGGTCAGGGTTACCCTGTCAAATAAAGGAGAACCGAAAACATACTGATCGGTTCCCGGTGTGACAGGATAAAAGCCAAGTGCTGAGAAAACATACCACGCAGATGTCTGTCCGTTATCCTCATCACCACAATATCCGTCCGGTGTATAGTTATATAGCTTATCGAGGACCTGCCTGACATGATATTGAGCCTTCCACGGCTCTCCTGCATAGTTATAGAGGTATATCATGTGCTGAATAGGCTGGTTTCCATGGGCGTAGTTGCCCATGTTCATTATCTGCATCTCACGTATTTCGTGAATGACTATTCCGTAGTATGAGTAATCAAAAACCGGCGGAACCTCAAAAATTGAATCGAGCTTCGCAATGAACTGTTCCCTCCCTCCCATCAGATCAACCAGTCCGGCAACATCCTGAAATACGCTCCAGGTATAATGCCAGCTGTTGCCTTCGGTAAAAGCATCTCCCCATTTATACGGGCTGAATGGCGACTGGAATGTTCCATCCTCATTTCGTCCGCGCATCAGCTTCCTTCCCTGATCAAATACATATTTATAGTTCATCGCCCTTTTTGCAAAAAGATCGATCTCTTCCTGCGGACGCTTAAGCTCCTTAGCCAGCTTCCAGATACAGAAATCGGCATATGCATATTCGAGGGTACGGGCGGCATTTTCGCGAATTTTAACATCGTAAGGTACATAGCCCAGTTTATTATAGTATTCTGCACCAAGCCTTCCGACTGAAGAAACCGGCCCAACACCTTTTGTGTTCTTCTGTATCGCTTCATACAAAACATCAATATCATACCCTCTGATACCTTTCAGATATGAGTCTGCAATAAGCGATGCCGAATTCGATCCTATCATACAGTCGCGGTGACCCGGACTGGCCCACTCGGGAAGCCAGCCGCTTTCTTTGTAAGTATTGACAAGTCCTTCCATGATCCTGCCGTTAAGTTCAGGATACATTAGCGTGGTGAACGGGAAAAGCGCCCTGAATGTGTCCCAGAATCCGTTATCCGTAAACATATAGCCCGGAAGAACTTCCCCGTTGTACGGACTGTAATGGACAATTTCATTCTTTTCATTCATTTCAAAGAAGCTTCTGGGGAAGAGGATCATCCTGTAAAGACATGAATAGAATGTTCTCTGCTGATCAGGAGTACCGCCTTCAACTTTTATTCTGCCCAGCTGCTTATTCCATGATTCCTTACCTTCCGCCATTACTCCTTCAAAATCCTTCCCTCCGGTTTCATGTCTGAGATTCAGTTCGGCCTGCTCCTGACTGATAAAGGATGAAGCTATCCTTACATGTATTATTTCACCGTTTCCGGTTTTGAATCCTAGAGCAGCTCCGGTATGTTCGCCTTCTTCATCCAAATCATTTATATTCAGTGCATCACCATTCCATGTATGAGTCGAAACGAATTCCTTGTCGAACTCGGCGACAAACCAGTTGCGGAAATTTTCAGGCACTCCCCCGCTGTTATTCTGGCAATAACCGACAACCTTACGTTCCGATGGAATGATCCTGACCATCGAACCTTCGTTGAATGCATCGAGCAGGATGAACGATGAGTCACTCCCGGGAAAGGTGAACCGGAATATTGCAGCCCGTTCGGTAGGGGTCACTTCTGCAGTCACGTCATAATCAGCAAGATATACACTATAATAGTAGGGTTTAACAACCTCCGCTTTATGAGAGAACCAGGACGCCCGGTCCTGCTCTTTAATCCTGATAGCACCAGTGAGCGGCATCAGTGAAAAGGACGCGTAGTCATTAATCCACGGACTCGGCTGATGGGTTTGTTTAATACCCATTATCTTGTAATCATCATAGGTATATCCCCACCCGTTACCCATAGGACGGGTATGGGGAGTCCAGAAATTCATGCCCCATGGAAGCGCAATTGCCGGATAGGAATTACCGTGAGAAAGCCTGAATTCCGAATCCGTACCCATAAGAGGATTTACCAGCTCAACAGGATCAAAATCCTTTTCGATTTTTTCAGTCGCACATCCGGTCAGGAAGGAAACCGTGAGTAACAAGTTTATTGTTAAAATATTAACAACACTTTTTGTACAAGATAATAACCGCATAATGATTTCTTATTTATATACCTTGAAATAACAATTTTTTATTGTGCCGTTGAATCGTTGAGCCGTTACGCCGATGTGACGTTGAGCCGTTTTGCCGTTGTGCCGTTGAACCGTTGTGCCCTTTGGCCACCGTAGCTTTAGCGAAGGTGGCTTGCGCCGTTGTGCCGTTACGTCATTGTAAAATCCCCAGTTTAGAAATTCTCTCATACACCTTTTCAGGAGTAAGCCGGAGCATGCATGCAAAATCATTCCGGGTTTTGCCTTTACCATAAACAGAGCAAGGCCGGCATGTCAGCTCATCAACAGGGATTCTGATTGAATAATCATCAGGTTGATCCCAGGCTCCGAAACCTGCCAGGGGATCGGTGCATCCCCAGATCGAGATCACCTTAATACCAACCAGGGCAGCCAGATGCATATTTGCTGAATCCATGGTTATCATTAAATCGAGTTTGCTCATCAGCGCCAGTTCCTCACTGAGGGTATGCTGGCCGGCAACTACTTCTGAACCGGGTACCCTGTTTGCTAAAGCCTGTAGTTTTTCAATATCCTCTCCGCCACCAAAGAGCCAAAACTTCGTTTCTGTCTTCCGGGATATCATCTCCAGCAGCCTGATAAGATAATCCTCCGGCCATATTTTAAGTGGATGTTTTGCACATGGTGCAATGCCTGCATTCATAATCCCCGACAGAACGGAGATCTTCTGTAAGGCTTCGGGTGAAGGTTGAATAAAATGGCCCTCAATTGGTTTTGCCGGGAATCCGGCTTTTGTGAACACATCAAAATATCTCTCAACAGCATGTTTCAGCTGAATCTTGTTTTTCCCGGTTATCAGTGCTTTTTTCTCAGCCCGTCCCTTGTCAATTACAGAAACATGCACACCGGATATCCGGAAAAGCCACCTCAGAATTTTCGACCTTATAACATCGTGCAGATCAATTACATTATTAAACTCATCTGTTTTCTTAAGGTCGCTGTAAAGCTGAAAAATGCCCGTAATTCCATTGTGCCGCTTTTTAAAATCTGCAGGAAAGATCCGCAGTCCCTCTATACCCTGAAAAAGCGGTATAAAAGCAGGACGAGTCAGAAGGGTGATTGTAATCTCCGGGTATTGTTCTACTATTGACGCAATAACAGGTATCGTCAGAGCCACATCACCCATGGAGGAAGTACGGATAACAAGGAGGTGCATTTCAGTACTTTTCATAAGATTTTTCCTCGATCAGATCTGACGATGTTCTGATGTTTATTTCCCTTTTTATTTCAGCCCGTTTATCGTTCCTGATATACACCATCCGCGCAGTCGAAATGAACTTCTCTCCAAAATCCTTTTTCCTTTCAAGGTCACGGATAAGATCCTCTATATCCCATAGTTCGCAATTGACATCATATAGAGCCTTATATAGCGGATCGGCAGTACTCATGATTGATGAAGCCAACAATACAAGATCGTCATACTCCTTCCTGAGGTTTCTCAGCTTCTCATCATCGCTGATCCGTTCAATCTTTATCTGAAGGATGGTCAGCCTGTCGATGATTTCGCCATTGGAAACTTCGATCTTCATTTAGTAATTTTTCTCAAAATTAGCAATTTTTTGCCGTTGTACCTTTGTGCCTTTAAGCCATTGCACCGTTACTAATACGGATCCACATCAATAACTATCTTCAACGCTCCGGCGCCTTTCTCTTTTTCCAATGTAGTAATTGCCTCCCGGATCATTTCCCTCGCTTTGGCCAGTGGCTTTTGCTTTTCAATTTTTATAATGATGGTTTTTATGTACCAGAGTTGAATTTGTGAAATGACCGGAAACTCGGGACCAAGAATCCTGCTGCCAAAAAAGCTTCTCAGCTCATTGGCGAACCTGTCTGCATAGCCGTTGAGCAATTCCCGGTCCTTGTGTTTCAGGTTTATCCTTATCATTCTGCAGAAGGGGGGATAGTTGAAAATCATCCTCTCATCAGCCTGCATCCTGTACATGCCCGGATAGTCGTGCCTCAATACCAGTCTTATTATTTTATTTTGAGGATCAGAGGTCTGTATAATAACTTTCCCCTGTTTTTGTCTGCGTCCCGCCCTGCCGCTGACCTGTTCCATCAGCTGAAAGCTCCTTTCGTGAGCCCTGAAGTCCGGAAAATTCAGAAGGTTGTCTGCATTCAATATTCCTACAACCGTAAGATTCTCAAAATCAAGTCCTTTGGAAATCATCTGGGTTCCTATCAGAATATCAATCCGGCGTTCCTCAAATGCCCTGATGATCCTGTTAAAAGAGTTTTTGCTTTTTGTCGTGTCCTGGTCGAGGCGTTCAACACGGACACCGGGGAACACGATCTTTATTTCGTCCTCAACCTTTTCAGTGCCAAATCCCCGTGTTGCAAGTCCGGGTGATCCGCAGTTCCCGCATTTTGACGGTACACCTGTCTTATATCCGCAGTAATGACAAACCATGCTGCCAATCCCTTTATGGTAGGTCATGTTGACCGCACATTGCTTACAGACCGGTATCCAGCCACACTCCGGACACTCAATATAAGGAGAGAATCCTCTCCTGTTCCGGAACAATACGATCTGTTCATCTTTAGCCAGCGCTTCATCGATTGCGTTCAGCAATTCAGGGGTAAAATGTGATACCATCAGCTTCTTCCGGTAAGCTTCCCGGGTATTTGCCAGGATGATACCCGGTAATTTAACTGCCCCGAATCTCTCTTTCAGCTCAGCAAGCCCGTATTTGCCGCTCTTTGCGTTGTTGTAACTTTCTATTGACGGAGAGGCCGATCCCATTACAGTTTTTGCCTTATGAAACCCTGCCAGCATTACTGCCGAATCGCGTGCATGGTACCTTGGCGCAGGATCATGCTGTTTATATGAACCATCGTGCTCTTCATCGATAATTACAAGTCCGAGATCACTGAATGGAAGGAAAACCGACGATCTGACTCCAAGTATCAGCCTGTATCCTTTTGCAGGATCCTTAACTGCAACCTTATTCCATATCTCGGCCCGTTCCTGATCGTTAAACCGGGAATGGTAGATTCCTGTTACGGATCCGAAATGTTTTTGCAACCTGATGATTATCTGTGCTGTAAGAGCTATTTCCGGCAGCATATACAGGACCTGTTTACCCTGTTTCAGCTGTTCCTCGATAAGGTGAATATAAATTTCCGTTTTACCGCTCGATGTTACTCCATAAAGAAGTACAATATCTTTTTCCCTGAAGCAGGATTGTATTGATTCAAGAGCTACTGCCTGACTGTCGCTTAGTTTATTCAGGGGTTCGGTTTTTTGCCTTGAATCTTTTAATCTTCCCACTTCAATTGAAACCGAAGCTAGAATTCCCTTCTTTATAAGCGCTTCAATATTCCCCGGGGAAGAGCCTGATTTTTTTAACAATAATGACTTCCTGACCGGTTTTATATCTGATCCCGACCCATATTCAGACAGGTGAAGATATGTAGTCAGGGCTTCGAATTGCTTTGGTGCTTTACGGAGCTTATCAAGAAATTCATTCAGGTCATTATCGGAGAATCTCTCTGCCAATTCAATGAAAGTTTCCTCCTTAGGCCTGAATTTTTCCTTAACCGGTGCCGACGTCTCTCCCTCAGGGCACAAAACAGAAGGGACGGCAGCTTTCATCACTTCTCCTTCAGAACACATGTAATAATATGATATCCAGTTCCATAAAGCCAGCTGTTTATCATTAATCAGCGGCACGTTATCAGTAATGTCGGTGATCAGTCTGATGTTTTCAATATCCGGTGGCACATCGTGTATCCTTACTATTATTCCGGAATAGAGCTTTCGGTTCCCGAGCTGGACAAGACATTTGACACCCGGTTTTGCAGTATCCTTCAGGTGCCCAGGTATCCTGTATGTCAATCTGCCTTTGATTGCCAGCGGCAGAATAATATCGGCAAAGGTGTCGGGCATGGAATGCGGAATTCTATGCCATAAAGGTAGACATTCTCGTCAGCAGTTGACGTATTCATCTCTTTCTTCACGGGTAACGTCGTCTTTCAGAAGCAACCTGGAAAATCCCACAACACTGTTAAGCGGAGTCCGTATTTCGTGTGAAATATTTATTCATCTGTTTTTGAATAAAAAGTACTAAATTGCGACCAGCTAATCAACCGATAATTTCCGGGATAATGGATAAATACAAGACATCTGCGGGGGAAAGGAAATACACTAACGGGGAGATAACTGTCTATTGGAAACCGGCTGCATGCATACATGCAACATATTGTTTCCGTGAGCTGATCGAAGTATTTGATCCGGGCAGAAGACCGTGGGTTGATATGAAAGGAGCTCCGACCGACATGATCATAAAGGTGGTAAATATGTGTCCGACCGAAGCTCTTTCATGGAAATGGAATGATGAAACTAAAAATCAGAGTATCGGTCCTGAACAGACAAATCACATAATATTCAGAAGACCGGAACTTATTGAGGATGAGGCGAACAGAGAATTTGAGGCACCGGTTACAGTTAAGATCATGACGGACGGACCGATAGTTATAAAAGGTACTTTCGAGCTTATTTATAAAGGTAATAAGAAAGTTATAACCGACAGTCTTATTTCAATATGCAGGTGCGGGGCAAGTGATATTCAGCCGTACTGTGATGGCCAGCACAGAAAAATTGGCTTTACCGGATAAATTTTCATGCGATGGAAGAGAATAAGGAAGTTGAATCGAAAGTTAAGGTAGAAATTGATGAAACGGGACCTGTTAAAATCACGGGAAACTTTATACTGAAGGATTTGCAGAGAGGGACAGAAACCAAACCCGGAGAGGTTCTTCTGTGCGCCTGCGGTAAAACTTCCAGACAGCCTTTCTGCGACAATTCGCATGAGAAGAAATCCTAGCTGGTCTTCAGGAGTGAACTGACTTTTTCGGCAGCTTCTCTCAGGGATGTAGCAGACATAACTGCAAGTCCCGATTCATCAATTATCTTTCTGGCTTCTTCGGCATTTGTCCCCTGAAGTCTGACAATAACCGGCACCTTTATCTCCCCGACTGATTTATAGGCTTCCACAACTCCGTTTGCCACCCTGTCGCATCTGACAATACCACCGAAAATATTTATCAGAATTACCTTTACGGCAGGATCTTTAAGAATGATCCTGAAGCCTGCTTCTACAGTCTTTACATTGGCGCCGCCACCCACGTCAAGGAAATTTGCAGGTGATCCTCCCGATAGTTTTATGATATCCATTGTGGCCATGGCAAGGCCCGCTCCATTGACCATACAGCCTACATTTCCGTCGAGTTTTACAAAGTTCAGGTTATAACTGCCTGCTTCAACTTCGACGGGATCCTCCTCACTTATGTCTCTCATATGAGCAAGTTCAGGATGACGGAAAAGGGCATTGTCGTCAAGTACCACTTTACAATCGACAGCCAGAATCCTGTCGTCGCTTGTCTTCAGCACCGGATTGATCTCAAGGAGTTGGGCATCACAGCCTGAAAAAGTTTCATATATTCCACCGAGGAACTTTATCATGTTTTTAAATGCAACGCCCGACAATCCGAGGTTAAAGGCAATATTTCTGCATTGAAATGGCTGAAGTCCGGTACCCGGAGTAATCTCCTCGGTAAAAATCCTTTCGGGTGTCTTTGCTGCCACCTCTTCAATTGCCATACCCCCATCGGGTGAATACATCACTATATACCTGCCCCTATTTCTGTCAAGGAGTATACTGACATAAAATTCACTGATCTCTGACTTACCTTTATAATATACGTCCTGCGCAACAAGAACTTTCCTTACCAGCTTGCCCTCAGCCCCGGTCTGTGGTGTAACCAGCTTCATTCCGATCATCTCCGAGGCAATAATGCCTGCTTCCTCAACTGATTTTGCGAGTTTCACCCCGCCTCCCTTTCCCCGGCCTCCGGCATGTATCTGAGCTTTGATTACAAAATATTCCGAGCCGAATTTTTCACGCAGCTGCCCTGCTGCCATTACAGCCTGTTCGGGTGTTTCAGCTACAAAACCTTCCTGAATATCTACCTCATACGACCGCAGCAGTGATTTTCCCTGAAATTCGTGAATATTCATTTTGATACAATTTTAACCGGATACAAACCTCAAACTCATAGAATTAACTGTTTATAAATATAAAACAATAAAAAGATATTTTAGTTAATTTCGCTCAAAAAAGAATGAGGAAGCTTCAGAACCGTGAGCTGGGAAGAAAGAGCGTTGAGCAATTCCGCAAATCAGAAAAATCACCTTTTGTTATAGTCCTTGATAATGTAAGGAGCCAGAGCAATGTCGGGTCCGTTTTCAGGAGTGCCGATGCATTCCTTATTGAAAGCATTTACCTGTGCGGAATCACTGCCACGCCACCTCACCCTGATATCAGGAAGACAGCCCTGGGCGCAACAGAATCGGTCTTGTGGAAATACTTTAAAAAGACATCCGAAGCGATCAATGAGCTCAGATCACAGGGGTACAGGATAGTCGGAATTGAACAGGCAGAAGGGGCAACAGACCTCAGAAATTTTAAAGTGAATAAGAATGCCAGATATGCCCTGGTCTTCGGTCATGAAGTTAATGGTGTGGATCAGGAGGTACTAAATGATTGTGACTTTGTAATTGAGATTCCCCAGTTCGGGACCAAGCATTCATTTAATATAGCGGTGAGTGTAGGGATTGTGTTGTGGGAGCTGAACAGACCAAAAAAATAGGGGCGTTAGATGCAACGCCCCTTCAAATTCGATGTTATATTCTTTTACTGAACGACCGTTTTAAATGTATCGTCGTTCCAGAATTTAGCAAGTTCAAGGTCAGTCTTTGCATAAGCCTTCCAGTCAGCATTTGCTGCGACAGCTTCACGCAGTCCTGCAAGCATATAATTTCTGTCATCGAGACGGGCACCTACAACTGCTTTGAGGTAGCTGGATACGCCGTTCTTGCTGGGTTCCATGCTGTCAAGAATTGCTTTAGCTCTGTTGGCATCACCTTTAAGAAGCTGAGCAAGAGCATTGTTAAAACTTGGTTCAGTTCCAAAGTAATTAACTGCCCTGTCATATTCGCCTTTTGTCATTGAGATAGCACCAAGGCCCCATTTGGATTCATTTGATGCAGCTGTCATCGAATTGAAATACTCCTCGGCTTTGGTAAGATCGCCTTTAACAAGTGCTGTATAGCCCAGGTTACTTTTGACCACGTCATTATTGTCAATAGCTTTTGCACGTTCGAATGCTGTAATAGCTTCATCAGTTCTTCCCAGAACCATAAGGGTATATCCAAGGTTGTTCCATGCTCTGAATTCTTTCGGATTAGCCTCGGCAGCAGCCTGGTAGAATTTAAGCTGGTCATTGGCTTCTTTGGTAAGAGTAGCTGCATACAGCATCTCTTCAAGACTGAGAACTCTGGGATTTGACATAGCCTGTGCAAGGATCTGCTCATCGCTGCGACCTACTTTGTCAACGGTGACAAGCATTTGTGATCTTCTTAGTTTTGGAAGGACCTCGGTTTTCAGATCTTCATAAGCTTCTGCCATGTTCTTGATCTCTTTTTCGCGTACGTCAGGATCGGCATACATAGAGAGAACACGGAGGATAAGTTCCTTGTCCGCGATTGATGATTTTTCCACTTCAGCTTTAAAACCTTCCCAGTCTTCAGCGGTGGTTCTTGCGTCGAAAAATCCGTAAGTTTTGGCAGCTTCAATTTTCTCAAATTCCTTCTTAATTAATTTATCAGCAGCACTGCCCCGGTTACCTGAGAGTTTCTGGTTCAATGACTGAGGTCCGTCGGGTGAAGCATACGAGCTTATTGTCGTTGTTTTGAACTTACGGCTTGGATCTGTTGTAACTGCTTTGATATAGTCTTTGAGAGCAATAATATCTCCGGCTTTCAGCTCACTGCTGCGGATATCGGCCCGGTTAATAACATAATGAATATCAGCGGCCTGCATTTCAGGGAGAATTCTTACAAATTTATCACCTGACATTACGGGTCTTCCTTCTTTCTGAACCAGTGTTGATGTAGCAATAACACCATCAGCCAGTTTAACAGGATCAAAATCGAGACTCTTAGTACCTCTTGTAGCCCTGACTCTTAACATCAGTTCTGAAACCTTCATGGCATCCTTATAAGGAACAGAGGCGGTATAGGTAAAATTGCCTCCGCTATATGTAATTACCTGGTTATTAGCCTGAACGCTCTCACCCTGAAGAACCTGAACTTTTTCAAATGGTGTTTCACCACCGGAATAAGTAAGTACAGGTGTTGCTGTAAGTGTTGTTTTCTTGTCGAAATACTTTTCAGGGTATACACCTTTAATTGTAACATTAACAAGGCCTGCATGGGTTTCCAGAACTTTCGGGGTAACCTCATACTCAATTGAGCCTGCGTTCTTCTTCATCTTATTCAGACCGCTGCAACCTGTCATTACGGCCGCGGCCAGGATAAGGATAAAATAGCTTTTAATTTTTTTCATGGTAAAACTAATTATTTGTTTGTGACTGTTAATTTTGTCAATTGTTGAACAAGATACAAATTTTACTGCAAATTTATAAAAATAATATTACTCAATTAATGATTAATCATACTTTTTTAATTTGTAGTTACATAGGCAATTAATCACCTGATAAATAAATATCCCCCATCATTTCTGCTATCTATCTTAATAACAAAACTCAAGAAATTGTTTCCGGACATATTTATTGAAAACATCTGTTGATATGTAAGGTAAAGTCCTTTTTGTATTTCTTATCATTTCCAATATAATATACATAAAAGGCAAAAGTGAATATTTTTAAATAAATAAATGTTACATAATTTTGAAAATAAGTTACACTATTCACACATTTGATATCTGACATGACCGGAAAATTTCTGGTAACATGCATCTAAACCTGTACGTAGATTAAATAATTACAAAATCAACTTATTCAATCCAACCGGATAATCGTTAAAAAAAACGGTTTCGATTATTTTCGAATAATGGCTTTCATTGGAAACAAAATCGATCTCGTTTATATCAATAACAAGGTACCTGTTTCCGGAATTTTGTCTGAAGAAAGCAAAATAACTGTCCTGAATTCTCTGAAGATATTCTACTGTTATCGATTTCTCGTAATTGCGTCCTCTCTTTTCGATATTCCTGAGCAATTTTTCAGGGCTAAGATGAAGATATACAATTATATCAGGTTTTGGAAGTGTACCATAAATTATATAAAAGATCTGCCGGTACAGGTTATACTCATCTCCGTTAAGGGTTGAGGCTGCAAAAACAAGGGATTTAGTAAAGTAATAATCGGCAACCGTGAATGTACTGAACAGATCCTGAGGTTCCAGTTCCTCTTTAAGCTGCTTGTATCTGCTGGCAAGGAATGAGAGCTCCAGCGGGAAAGAGTATTTATCAGGATCGCTATAAAACTTCGGGAGAAAAGGATTATCGGCAAAATGTTCAAGTATCAGACGGGCATTATACTGTTCTGCAATCTTTCCTGCAAGAGTGGTTTTGCCTGCACCTATGTTTCCCTCAATTACAACATAATTGTATTTGATCTTTATTCCTGTCATTGCTTCAGCATCAACATATCAAAAATATAAATTGACAGGCAATATAACAAACATTGCAGGGGCATTGCATGCAACGCTCCTGCAATGTTTAAAATGTTTATTATTTCTGATCTTCGTTCGGCCGGTTCTCGTTCGGCCTGTTCTCACGGGGCCGGTTCTCATTCTCCTGTTTAGGCGGACGTGGAAGCAGTACTTTCCTTGAGAGTTTCAGTTTCCCGGTTTTCGGATCGATATCAATAAGTTTCACTTCAATCTCATCTCCTTCTTTCAGGACTTCATCGACAGTTTTTATTTTTTTCCAGTCGATCTCCGATATGTGAAGCAGACCGTCCTTATTCGGGAGTATCTCGACAAATGCGCCGAACTGAACTATTGTTTTTACTTTTCCCTTATAAACCTGGCCGACCTCAGGTACTGTGACAATCTTCTTTATCCAATCCACAGCTGCCGTAATAACCTCTTTATTCTCTCCAAATACATTAACATCTCCGCGACCGTCGACCTCCTCTACAATTATTGTAGCGCCTGTCACCCGCTGGATTTCCTGAATTACCTTCCCGCCGGGGCCAATAAGTGCACCGATCATATCTTTAGGTATCGACAGCATTTCAATTCTCGGGGCATGAGGTTTAAGTTCAGAACGCGGTTCTGAAATTACGTCATTCATAATATCCAGTATATGCATCCTTCCGGCTTTTGCCTGTTCGAGAGCTTTGGACAGGATTTCAAAGGAGAGTCCTTCGACCTTGATATCCATCTGTGTTGCAGTTATTCCGTCACGTGTGCCGGTTACCTTGAAATCCATGTCGCCAAGGTGATCCTCATCGCCCAGGATGTCGGACAGGATTGCATACTTATCTGTATCCTTGTCAGTTATGAGTCCCATTGCAATACCCGAAACAGGTTTCCGCAGTTTGATACCCGCATCCATAAGGGCAAGTGTACCTGCACAAACCGTTGCCATTGACGAGGATCCGTTCGATTCCAGAATATCCGATACAATTCTGATAGCATATGGGTTCTCCTCATCGGGAGGCATCATATTCTTAAGCGCCCTGTGGGCAAGGTTTCCGTGACCAATTTCCCTGCGGCTTACTCCCCGTGCAGGTTTTGCTTCACCTGTTGAGAATGGTGGAAAATTATAATGGAGTGTAAATTTCTCAGTGCCCTGGTTCAGTACATCATCAATAATTTTCTCATCCAGCTTGGTCCCGAGTGTAACAGTTGTCAGTGATTGTGTTTCACCCCTGGTAAATAGAGCAGATCCATGGGTTGCCGGTAACGGATCTATTTCACAAACTATTTGCCGGATCTCATCTGGTTTTCTTCCGTCAAGCCGTGTCTGCTCATCAAGGACCAGTCTCCTGGCAGCTTCTTTAATGACCTCATGGTAGTATTTTTTCACCAGAGCTGCGTCTATTTCATCTTCTTCGGTATACTGCGAGAGGAATTCAGTAACTATAGCCTCGTTTGCTTCCTCACGTGTGTGCTTGTTTGCAGTTGAAGATTTTGCAGCCTGATAGCATTTGGCATAAGTCTCATCCCGGACTTTCTTTCTCAGCTCCTCATCCTTAACCTCGTGGTCGTACTCACGTTTTACTGTGCTACCTGCTTCCTCAGCAAATTCCATTTGCGCCTTACAGTGAGTTTTGATGGCTTCATGTGCAATCTTAAGAGCCTCCAGCATATCTGATTCCGAAACCTCTTTCATTTCACCTTCAACCATAAGTATATTATCGTAAGTTGCACCAACCATCAGATCGAGATCGGCATCATTCATCTGTGTGGCCGTGGGATTAACAACAAATTTGTTGTTTACCCTTGCGACCCTCACTTCCGACATTGGCCCTTTAAAAGGAACATCCGAAACAGCAAGAGCAGCAGATGCTGCAAGACCTGCAAGAGAATCCGGAATGATATCCATATCTGCCGAAATGAGATTTATCGTAACAAAAGTCTCTGCATGATAATCGTCCGGAAACAGAGGACGCAATGCCCTGTCCACCAGTCTTGAAATAAGGATCTCATAATCTGAAGGCCTCGCTTCCCTTTTAAGGAATCCGCCCGGAATTCGGCCTGAAGAGGCATATTTCTCTTTATATTCAACTGAAAGCGGCATAAAATCTGCAGCTTCTTCCTTAGGTTCTTTTGCTGACACAACTGTTGCAAGCAGCATTGTTTTTCCCATCTTAAGAAGGACAGCCCCGTCAGCCTGTCTGGCGAGTTTTCCTGTTTCAAGGACTATCTGTCTCCCATCGCCGAGATCAATAGTTTTCTCTTTAATTTTAAACATTCTATAATTTGATTTGTGATTATGAAATTACAAGTATAAAAAGAGTATGAAAAAAGGCAATTCAGAATTGCCTTTCCCCCTATTTGCGTAATTTCAGTGCTTTTATGATTTCACGATATCGTCCGATATCTTTTAATTTCAGGTAATCAAGCAGCCTTCTTCTCTTCCCGACAAGCTTAATAAGTGCCTGCTGGGTGCTGAAATCCTTCTTATTCTTTTTAAGATGTTCAGTAAGATGATTGATCCTGTACGAGAAGAGCGCAATTTGTCCCTCAGCTGTACCGGTATCAATTTCCGACGTTCCGAACGACTTGAATAACTCCTGTTTTTTTTCTGATGTTAAATACATGTCTTTAATCAAAATGTTGTTTGTCCACAAATAGATCAAGTCTCCAATTTTGGAACGCAAAAATAAGGCTTTTTTATGTAAACTATCAAACAATTCCGGTTTTTTTTAAAATATTATTGTTAATCTTCTGTCTCAGAAAAGTTTTTTGTCAGACAAAAATTACTCTTTCACTATAATAGAGACGTAAAAGCAGGGGTAATAGTTGCGTGAAACAATAGAATTATTTAACTGTTTATCAAAGGTTTTCAACAATTTAACAAAGGAGGCAGACACCCCCGCATTAGCGGGACGGGGGGTTCAAGAGTCAGCTCATCCTGCTTCTTTAAAGTCCTGCCGAGGCTTATCAGCCGCCCGCCAATCCGGCAATCGAGGCATCTCCGTTTTTTGCAGTAGCTGTTCCGGAGACGAATCAGTGCCTGGGAATAAAAGGCCGAATCAGCTTCAATCCCCACTCTCTGCCATTCATCTGTTATCACATTTTGCTCAGGTCCGATCTCATCAAGAAACGAGAGAGCTTTTTCGCAGATCTCATTCAGATCGCGGCTTTTGCCATAAACAAACATGGCAGGAATTACAGCATTGATCAGGAAAATATCAGTCGCCTGTGATCCGGTATTTTTAGGTGAGTGACGGCTCTTCTTCCCGAATACATAATGGTCATTCCAGTATTCCGAAGCAGCAACTTCGAACAGGTATTTCAGTTTTCTGATGTTGCCTGCTTCAATTGTTTTTGAAAATAATCCGCCTGTTTCAGCGAGCATTGCAGCCAGTTGTGACAGCCTGACAGTAGGGAAGTTAGCCGGTCTCAGCCTTGCAAATTTCCATAACCATCCGTGTACCGGCTGAAGTGAATATTTGGCAGATAGTATTTTATATTCACGGATCAGGTTGATATAGTAGTCATCATTCAATGCCTCACGGAAAAGCCCTTCATCCAGCAATCCGGCAGTTCCGAACAGCAATGCCTCGATCTGGAATCGGTTATCTGCATGTTTCCGGATAATTCGAAACGGAAGCGCTGTTGCAAGCATTTCGAATGGTTCCGTATTCACCCTGAATCCGAAGTACCTCGACAGTAACCTGTAAAATGTCTCCTCCCAGTCATTTCCGGTTTCGGAATATATTTTTAGTATCTGTTCCGATTTTTCCTGCAGCCGTTCAATCACCAGCGAGCCGAGCCAGTGACGTATAAACAATGGATCCAATCCCTCAACTGCCCCCTGACATGCAATAATATAAGGATTATTTACCAGGTCCAGATATTTCTCGAACAACCCGGGATCAAACACAAGCGTTACCGTAAGTACTTCTTCTCCCCTGGAATTGAAAACCTTCCTGTCATTCAGGGCAACCACATGCAGGATTACATTGTCAAACGCCGGATCAAGGTTGTGTCCGTGAGTATCGTAGTGAGAGGCACGGGTATGGATCTCAACATTCCCTGCCCATTCGGTACCTCCGATAAAGAGTCTGGCATTAAAGAAATCGGGTCCAGCATCACGGTTATACTCACCCGGATGGATTACAGTTATCCTGTTCTGTTCATCATCGAATAACGATTCAGGATCATAAAGACCATATTTCCACAGGTAATGGAGGAATTCTTCTTTCATGACGGCACGGATTAAGAATTAGCAGCGAAAGAATAAATATACGAAGAAAAGTGATTCGACGCAAGGGAATTTACTGAAATAATTCAGGTATAACTTGTTATATGAGGTTCTTCTCAGCCAGGTATTGCTCCATCTCCTGCTGTATTTCCATGGCTTTTTCACCTGCGGTATTGTCGAAATTTTTGGAGTTGTCGGCATAGATGATGCTCCTCGATGAGTTGACCAGCAGTCCGCATTTGTTTGTCATTCCGTATTTCGCCACCTCCCGGAGGCTGCCACCCTGTGCTCCTACACCCGGAACGAGCAGGAAATGCTCCGGAATGATCCTGCGTATATCGTTAAACTGATCAGCTCTTGTGGCACCAATGACATACATCAGGTTATCAATTGTACCCCATTTCCGTGAAACGCTTATTACTCTTTCGAAAAGCCTGATACCATCTTCATTGTGATACTGGAAATCGTCTGCCCCTTTATTGGATGTAAGCGCCAGCAGAACAACCCATTTGCCATCATAAGCCAGAAATGGTGTTATGGAATCCTCACCCATGTACGGGGCAACCGTAATGGCATCAAATGCCATATTCTCAAGAAATGCCTTTGCGTACATCTTCGAAGTATTGCCGATATCACCACGCTTTGCATCTGCAATTATAAAAATATCAGGATATTTTTTCTTTATATATTTTACTGTTGCCTCAAGGCTCCTCCACCCATCAGCACCTGACGATTCATAGAATGCAATATTGGGCTTACATGCCACAGCATACTTGTGTGTGGCGTCTATAATACGCCTGTTGAATTCAAATACGGGATCTTTAAATTTAAGGAGGAAGGAGGGTATTTTTTCAAATTCGGAATCGAGGCCAACACAAAGAAATGTTTTTTTCTTAACTATGTTGTTGAACAACCCGGAGTGATTCATATAGAGAAAGTTAGATATTGCTTTCTTTCAATCTTTCTGTATTTTCAGCCATCTGGAGCTTATCAATAATCTCCTGGATATTACCGTCAAGAATTGAGGGGAGATTATAAATTGTCAGACTGATCCTGTGATCAGTCATCCTTCCCTGGGGATAATTATAGGTACGGATCTTGGCTGACCGGTCACCTGTGGAAACCATCGTCTTCCTTTTATGGGATATATCATCCAGATACTTCTGGTACTCAAGGTTATAAAGTCGCGTTCTTAATTCCTTCAGTGCTTTTTCGTAGTTTTTAATTTGTGATTTCTCATCCTGACAGGTAACAACGATTCCTGTCGGGACATGGGTCAGGCGGATCGCCGAGTAAGTTGTGTTGACAGATTGACCTCCCGGACCCGATGAACAGTATGTATCTTTCCGGATATCCTCGTTCTTTATTTCAACATCAAATTCATCAGCCTCAGGAAGAACTACCACTGATGCTGCCGACGTATGGATCCTTCCCTGTGTTTCAGTCTGTGGAACACGTTGTACCCTGTGGACACCTGATTCGTATTTCATTGTTCCATAAACCTTATCACCGGAAACGCTCAGAACGATTTCCTTATACCCGCCTGCTGTCCCCTCCGAATAGCGGTTAACTTCCGGCTTCCACCCCTTTATTTCAAAGAATTTGGTGTACATACGCAACAGGTCCCCGGCGAAGATGCTGGCCTCATCGCCTCCGGTACCGGCTCTTATCTCGATGACGGCATTCTTTTCATCTTCCGGATCAACAGGGATAAGAAGAAGCTTTATCTCCTCCTCCATATCAGGAATTTGTTCATTGAGCTTTTCCAGTTCACCCTTGGCCATCTCCCTCATTTCTTCATCCTTCTCGGTTGACAGCAATTCCTTTGTGCTTGAAATGTTTGAAAGGGCGAGCTTATACCTTTCGTAAGCTTCAATAATCGGCTGAAGACTTTTATATTCCTTATTCAATCCGACATACCTCTCCATATCAGAGAGTACTTCCTGCCGGGTTAACAGATCACCCACCTCAACGAAACGTTGCTTAACACCCTCCAGCCTCTCAAGTATCATGTTGTTTGCCATAATCGAATTGAATTTCAGGGTGCGAAGTTAATAAAAAAGGCGCAATGGTACAATGGTATAATGGCGGGAGGTTGAAGAAGGATGGGGAGAGGGCGAGAGGGAGAGAGGGAGAAAGGGAGAAAGGGAAACGAAAACCCTGTGGAACTAAAAAAGATCACAGGTACACAAATTGCCCGAATTCAGAAATTATTGTAAGTTTCGTTTTAGCTGAGGGTTCGCAATGGCCGATGATTCTTGCCTCAAGATTGAAACCTGCTGCGATGCTGATTATTTCTTCAGCATTATGTTGATCAGTATAGATCTCAAACCTGTGTCCCATGTTGAATATCTGGTACATCTCTTTCCAGCCGGTATCTGACTGTTCATGAATGATCCGGAAGAGAGGAGGCAATGGAAACAGGTTGTCTTTTATAACATGAAGATTATCAGCAAAATGTAAAATTTTTGTTTGCCCTCCGCCCGAACAGTGAACCATTCCATGTATTTCTGGACGCATGATCCCGAGGATCTTTTTAATTACCGGAGCATACGTGCGGGTTGGTGAAAGAACCATTTTACCGGCATCCAGATTTAATCCAACGACTGGATCTGTTAACTTTAATCTTCCTGTATAAAAGAGGTCATAAGGCAGCGATGAGTCAAAGCTCTCAGGGTATTTTGCCGCCAGATATGGCCCGAAAACATCATGACGTGCGGAGGTGAGCCCGTTACTGCCCATACCGCTGTTGTACTCCTTTTCGTAGGTTGTTTGTCCGGATGATGCTAAACCGACAATTACATCACCTGATCTGATATTATGGTTTGAGATCACATCTGATCTCTTCATCCTTGTTATTACAGTTGAATCCACAACGATTGTCCGTATCAGATCACCCAGATCAGCTGTTTCGCCACCTGTTGACCAGATCCCGATTCCCAGTTCCCTTAATTCAGCAATAACCTCTTCAGATCCATTGATAATCGCCGAGATCACCTCGCCCGGGATAAGGTTTTTGTTACGTCCGATTGTAGAGGATACCAGTATATTGTCACAGACCCCGACACATAGCAGGTCATCCAGGTTCATTACAATTGAATCCCGGGCGATCCCCTTCCACACCGACATATCACCGGTTTCTTTCCAGTAGACATATGCAAGAGATGATTTTGTTCCGGCACCATCAGCATGCATTATATCACAATATTCGGGATTGCCACCAAGCAGGTCGGGGACTATTTTACAAAAAGCTTTCGGGTAGAGTCCTTTATCGATATTCTTTATAGCCGCATGAACGTCTTCTTTTTGGGAGGAAACACCGCGACGGGAGTATCTGGATGTAGTTGCCATTTGGATTCAATGTTATGACAAATATAGAAAAAAGGTATCAGGTTGACGGCATCTGACGTCAGGGATAAGCATCATGGTATTCCTCTGTGGACCTCTGTGCTTCACCTGTCTTTCTCTGTGTAACAAAAAGAATTTTAAAACAAATGAAAAATCCGGAAGCAGACTTCTGCTTCCGGATACCCTGGCCCCTAACCTGGTAAGATAGATAACCCTATAAAGCCAGAGAGAAGTTAATATTATAACTAGTTTGTAATCTTAAATTTTACCAGTCTCAGCGGCATTCCTGTGGTGTTTTTGAGTTTTGCGACAGCATAAACATACCCCTTGCTGATCACAAATGTGCTTTCGGAGAAGCTGAGATCATAATCCTCACAAATGAAGCTGGTTCGTGCCAGTTTCCGTCCATTATTGTCGTATGCAATAACATTGAAAATATTGCCGTTCTTTTCATCCCTGTTTGTGTATTCGAAAACGAGAAGATTGCCCTCATCATCGGAGATGATATTTGAAAAATATGGAAGATGAGGGAAATAATAATTGACATCTTTGAGCCTTTCAATTTTTGTTAGGGCATCCTGTGCCCTGCTGATTATTTCATACTTATTCGGGTAGGCACTGATCAGTGTCCCTGGTGTTGTGCCTCGTTCACCCTTGCTGACCTTCTTCACTGATGTGTCAGGCATCGCTTCAGCAAGTTTTATGCTTTTCAGAAGCGTTTGCCTTACTGATTCATAATTCTCAAGAGCATCCTGTTCAGTAATTTTAAGAGGTGTAATGTCGAGCTGGAATCCGCCTGATCTTTTCCCTGTTTTATCATATATATCGACCTTCCCGAATGCCTGATCAAGGATCATGAATCTGCCATCAGTAAGTAAAACAATCTCAGGTCTCTTTAAAGTCATATACCCGGGCAGATATTTACCACCGATCAAACCGACAGTTGAATTATCATAAATGGAATCCTTTAATCTGGTCATTTCATTTTCAAATGCCGAATAAATTATCTTTTCCTCTCCGGAGTAAAGATTTAGTCTGACCACAATAGTCCTGTTATTATACCCGGGAGTATTTAACCCTGGTTTCTGAGTCCTCCACAAAACCCAGCCGGTGAGCAGGATATCGCCATTTGTAGTTGGCTGAAATTTTCGGGTCATGTATTTGAGAGTGATCGATTTGAAATAATTCCCATCCATATCAAAGAATTTCAACCTTGCATTCACATCATCGGTAAATACATACTTGCCGTCAACGACACCCTGAACTGTTGGCAGCATGGGGAACTGGTTAGCCTTTCCTCCTTTTGTTCCAAATTTTTTAAGGAAAGTTCCGTCCGGACCGAATTTCCATATCTCGTGCCTGTTCATGTGGTTCATGAACACCGATCCATCAGGAGCAATTATGATCTTTTTATCATTCCATCTGCCGGCTACGTCTTTTTTAATGGTATCATAATAAAGATTGAACAGAGTTGTCCAATTGTTCTTAGATCCGTACGAAGTTTCCGGAACAAGCTTTACCGGACCGTTTTTATAAATATCCAGAAGTTTCTGGGAAAAAACCATCCCCGAAGTTATTGTCAGAATTAAAATGAACAAAACTGTTCTTTTCATGCTAACATGGTTTAATTGGTTATAATTGATTGAATTACATTTCCCTTTTCATCCTGAAGAATAATGATCTGCGACTTTTCGTGCCACATCCGGTTAAGATCTTTTCCATCGTAAAACTCATATAAAAGGATCTCCGCTTCGGGGATATTTTCCAACACCGGAGTTTTATCGGACCTGAATAAAAAAATAATCCCGATTACTGAAGCAGCAACCAGATAAGGGATGACCTTGTAAAAAGTGATTCTCTTTTTATTTAAGACCGGTAGCACAAATTCAGGGACCGGAATACTATCTTCAGTTGTGTCTGACATTCCGATTACTTTGCCAATCAAAGCCTTATCAGCCACCGCCTGCCTGAATAACATTGAACAGTTCTCACATTTTTCTATATGGTCTGACATTCTTGCCATCAGGGATGGTTCAATCTCCTTATCCAGGAATTCCTGGATCTCAATTCTGCTCAAACATTTCATTGTAATGAATTTTAAGTGTTTCCTTCAGTCTTTCTATCGCCCGGACAAGTGTTGTTCCTACTGAATTTGGATTTATCTCAAGTACTTCTGCCATTTCAGCATAGGACAGGCCATGATTATATAATATCAAAATTGCCTTCTCTTTATCGGTCAGCCTGTCAAGCATTTCAAATACAATTCTTCTTTTTTCTTTTTTCGAATATTCTTCCAGCGCGTCCTCCGAATGATTATCGGCTTTCATACTGTTTGCCTCGCTTCCGATATCGTACTCCCTTGAATTGCAGGTGGTTTTAAACTGATTCAGATATACCTTATATAACCATGCCCTGGGATTATTAAAGATCACTCCTTTGTTAATCCCTACATAGAACTTCATGAATGTCTCCTGGGTGAGATCCTCGCATTTTTCAGCTGAAATGTTTAACTGCCTGCCGAATCGCCTCAGCTCTTTGTAGTATTTCCGGTAAACATCGTCGAAGGACATAAAATGCGGATGTGGTTAGCCTGTTATATGGATAAGACTAATGAAACCGGATTTTGTGACAATAAAATACCAATTTTTTTACGCAAAGGAGATCTCGTTTGAATTAAGAATGAAGAACAATCGAATAGCGAAGTAAGAACTTCTGCATTCTTCATTCAAATGTTCAAATGTTCTTACTTTGTTTCATAGGTGATGCCGGGGTAGTCAATATTCACCTCGAGACGCAGAGGATTACTTTTTATTGACCCAGACTATTGCCTGCTTCAGAAGCGTTCTGAAGTTTGGATTTTCGAATGTGGGAGTATCGTGGCCGCTCTGAAGTACCACAATACGTGATTTTCCGTATTTTTTTGCCCAGCCTATTTGCGGTGTGCTTGAGGGTTCATCCGTTGTGAGAAGTGTTGTGACACCTTCCTCAACATAATAGCCCTTGTATGTTTCGTCGAATACCGGGAAGTCGCTGATACCTTTAGTAACAGGGTGTTTTGTGCTGGCAACCTTAACGTTGAAGTTCAGATCATGAATATATGAACATGGCTGGTATACCTTCCCTTTGAAAGTGGTTTCTTTATGAAAATACTTCCCTCCGATTATGTTCCAGTATTCTGGCCAGTCGTCAAATGCACAAATGCTGTGATGTAGAGCAACAACCGGCTTCCCCTGCTTTATGCAATCAGCAAAAACTTTTGCCTGTTCATCTGTTATCTTCTGCCACATGTGATAAAAAACCAGTACATCATATTTGCTTCTGTTTTCCGGAAGAAACATGTCGTAAGCACCAGGTAATTCGGCAATCTGGTAAGTGATTGACGGACCAAGACTTGAGAGCATCTGGTTGAATTGTTCAACTTTGTAGGAATGTCCGCCGGTGATCACCAGAATCCGGATTGGTGTGGAAGGATTAGCCGCTGAGAGTGCAAATGTAGTTGTCAATATCAGAAATAAAGTGGAAATGAGTGCTTTCATTGCAGATATTTTATAATTGAATATAGCGCCAATTTACTAAATATTTTGTTCTGAAGATCTCATGAACTCACCTTCTTATTTTCCCCTTTCAATTACATGTACTCAGCTCCTTTGCAGCCCTGCAGGCTGGCTCCTTCCTTTGGCCACCATAGGTTTACCGACGGTGGCGCTAAAACAGCCATTTGGGGCTGTTTTTTTACGTTCGGCCCGCTCTCTGCTTCTGGATCACATGTACTCACCCCTTTGCGTCCCCCTCTCTGCTTCTGGATCACACGTACTCACCCCCTTTTATCCCCCTCTCTGCTCCGCAAAGAGGGGGAAACTGCATATAATACAGCGAGATAAGCCCCCTTCCTTGCGTAGCAGGGAAGGGGGTTTGGGGGATGAGTACGTGTGATTTAAGAAGGGGGAAGGGGCTCCTCCAGGGAGGGGAGTTGAAGAACCCACTCCGGGGGGATGAGTACGTGCAGCCGGAGAAAATGTTTAACTGCACAACGCGTTATATTAACCACGGCTTATAAAACGGCTTATAAAACGTTTTATAAGCCGTTGGTGATACATAAAATACTCCTGGCCTTCAGAGGGATCCGGCGACCGGTCAAAGGAGGGGGAA
>Ga0105106_10000579_pt1 | contig 25994 bp, 20 predicted proteins | sample PPLLaktember2015_5_FD_79109 | JGI IMG/M metagenome (GOLD analysis project Ga0105106, IMG submission 79109) | Freshwater sediment microbial communities from Prairie Pothole Lake near Jamestown, North Dakota, USA - PPLs Lake P8 Core (1) Depth... | ecosystem: Environmental > Aquatic > Freshwater >...
AGACCCGGATGCATTGCGGAGAGAACGATGATGGACGCGTCGAGGAAGGATCTCGTGCTGGGCGTGGTCGGGGCCGGAATCATGGGCCGCGGCATCGCGCAGGTCGCCGCAGCGGGCGGAATCCAGGTGCTGCTCACCGACGCCCGACCTGAAGCCGTCGCCGATGCGCGTCAGTTCATCGCGCGCATGCTCGATCGCGCGGCCGAAAAAGGCTCGATCACCCCTTCCCAGGCGACCGAAGCCGCGGCCCGCGTGCGCGCGGCCGCAAGCCTTCAGGACCTCTCGGCGTGTCACGTCGTCATCGAAGCCGTCGCCGAGAACCTTGCGGTCAAGCGCGAGGTCTTCGGCAAGCTCGAGGCCATCGTCGACGACGCGTGCATACTCGCCTCGAACACCTCTGCGATACCGATCACCAGCATCGCGGCACAGTGCAAGCGGCCGCAGCGCATCGCAGGAACGCATTTTTTCAACCCCGTTCCACTGATGAAGCTGGTCGAGATCATCGACGGGGCGCTCACCGACCCCGCGGTATGCGATGCGCTGATGGTGCTGGGCAGGCGCCTGGGACGGGAGCCCGTGCGATGCACCGATTTTCCCGGGTTCCTGGCGGGTAACATCGGGCGCGGCTTCACTCTCGAGGCGGCGCATATCGTCGAGGAAGGCGTCTCGACGTTTGCGGACGTCGACAGCGTCATGCGCGACGCAGTGGGATTTCCGATGGGGCCGTTCCAGTTGATCGACAACAACGGCGCCGACATCGTGCACAGCGCGATGGAATCGGTTTATGAAGGGTTCTACCAGGAGCCTTATTTCCGTCCGTCCGCAATGATCAGGCAACGCGTGATGGCGGGACTGCTCGGCAGAAAGTCCGGCCGGGGCTTTTTCGAGTATCGCGACGGGAAAGTCGTCAACGCCGAAGCCCCCAAAGCGGCTCCCACCGAGCGGCCGCGCGCGGTCTGGGTGAGCCCGGCGGAACCCGCAGGCGCCCGCGCGCTGACGGCGCTCCTGCAATCCCTCGGCGCGAAGCTGGAGACCGGACCGCAACCCGGTGCGGACGCGCTGTGCATCGTCACGCCGGTCGGAGAGGATGCCACGACGTCGGCCTCGCGGCAGCAGCTCGATCCGCGCCGCACCGTTGCAGTCGATGCCCTGTTCGGGCTGGGCAAGCGCCGCACCTGTATGGTCACGCCGGTCACGAGCGAGGAAACGGTGCTTCAGGCCGTGGGTCTGCTGTCGGCCGATGGCGTGCCGACGGTGGCGATCAAGGACAGCCCGGGTTTCATCGCGCAACGCATCGTCGCGATGATCGTCAACATCGGGTGCTGGATCGCGCAGTCGGGTTTCGCGTCTCCGGACGATATCGACAAAGCGGCGCGCTTCGGGCTGGGCTACCCCAAGGGTTGCTTTGCCTTCGCCGACGAGATCGGCGTTGCGCGCGTCGTATCGATACTGAACGCCGCGCAGGATCGCACCGGCGATCCGCGCTATCGCCCCAGCCCGTGGCTGCTCCGGCGGGCCGAGCTCGACGCGGCGGCGGCACGATAATGGCGCGGCTCGCGGATCTTCCCGAGTGGGAGCAGCAGCATCTGCTGGACAAGATCGCGGACCTCGAGGGTTTCGACTCCGATGCCTGGGTCACCGGCCCCGTCCTTTCCGAGCGCAGGGTCGCTGTCATAACGACCTCTGGCATTCACCGCGCCTCCGACCCCCCTTTTTCCTTCGGGGCGGCGTCCTCGGACTTTCGAGTGATCTCCGGCGACGTTCAGGCGAGCGAGCTCGTCATGAGCCATCTGTCGGTCAACTTCGACCGCACCGGGTTCCAGCAGGACATCAACGTCGTGTTTCCCATCGACCGTCTTCACGAGCTCGCCGCCACAAAGGCGATCGGCTCGGTGGCCGCGTTCCACTACGCGTTCATGGGCGCTGCCCGGATCAGAGATCTCGAGCCTCATGCGCGCAAAGTGGCCGGGCTGCTCAGGAAAGACAAAGTCGACGCGGTATTGCTGACTCCGGTCTGACCCAATTGCACGTGCGCCGTCGGCGCACTCAGCGTGTACCTCGAAGCCGAAGGCATAGCCACGACGCAAATCAGCCTCGTCCGCGAGCACACTGCCGCGATCCGGCCGCCGCGCGCACTGTGGGTGCCTTTCCCCCTCGGCCGCCCGCTGGGCGCGCCCAACGATCCGGCGTTTCAACGGCGTGTGCTGATGAGCGCGCTCACGCTGCTGGAGGCGGCAACCGGGCCGATACTCGCAGACTTTCCCGACGATGCGCCCGACTCGCAGCCACCGGATGAGGGCGCATGGGTGTGTCCCGTCAGCTTTCCGGCACCGGCGCAGCACGATCCGCGAGGCCTGCGGGCGGAAATCGCGGAGCTCGCGCCGTGGCACGAGCTTGCCGTGCAAAAAAGCGGACGCGGAGCGGCGCCACTGAGCGGGCTCAGCGTGCTCGAGGCCGCCGACGTGATCGCACGTCACATCGAAGAACCGGGTCATGCCCCGTATCGTCGAGACTTGTCGGCGGGGCTGGCCCTGAGGCTTGCGTGCGAGGACTTGAAGTCGTACTACTTCGACGCGCTCTCGGCGCAGCCCGGAAATCCATCGGTCGAGGAAATGCAGCAGTGGTTCTGGCGAGCGTCCGCTGCCGGAAAAGCCCTGCTCGCCCTTCGCGACGCCTGCGCGGCAAGCGAAGACAGATCGCTGCGAATATTCGCCACGCGCAACCTCGTGCCGAGGTCCGTATCGCACGATCCCGGTTAGTTGCTTGACACGGACTGGCTAATCGCGTCCCATTGGATCGAACGAAAATAAAAGCCGAAGGACGCCTTTCCTGACGCGGAGAGCGCGGGCGCTGGATACACCTCCGGGTCGCGAAACCTCGCGGCGCCATTTCGCGCTACTTTGATCGCTCTCGAGCCGAGGATCGATGTCGGTTAGTCCTAGCGGCGCTCCGAGCGCGCCACCCTCCCCAGCTCGTCGCCTGCTGCGACGGGCCGTGCGCAGCAAGCTCCTGTGGACCGGCGCCGCGCTGCTGCTTCTGTATACGCTCGGCGGCTTTCTGCTCGCGCCCTACATGGTCCAGCGTTATCTGCCGTCGCTGGCCGAAGCGCACCTCGGGCAGCAGGCGTCGGTGGCGGAGGTTCGAATCAATCCGTACACCCTGACGTTCGAGGCCTCGGGTTTCCGCCTGGAAGGCGGCGAGAAGCCGCTGCTCGCGTTCAAGCGTCTCTTCGTCGATTTCGAGCTCTCGAGCCTGTTCCGGCGGGCGTGGACGTTCGCCGACATACGTGTGGAAGGCGCCGATCTCGCTCTGGTCATCGATAGCCAGGGTCGGCTGAACCTGCTCGACATCATCGAGCGCCTGCGCAAGCCCCCTCGGCCCGAAGAGGGACCGCCCCGCGTCGTCGTTCGGCGCATCGCCATCGACGACAGCCGGGTGGGCCTCGTCGATCATTCGGGCGCGACGCCCGCCAGCGCTGAGATGACGCCCATCGATCTCGAGCTCTTCGAGCTCAGCACGCTGGCGGATCACGAAGGTCGCTACACGCTGGATGCGAAGCTCCCGGGAGGCGGCACGCTCGCGTGGAAAGGCACGCTCTCTCTGCAGCCGATCGCGTCCGCGGGCGAGCTCACCCTGCGGGGCATGAAGCTCGAAACGCCGTGGCGCTTCCTGCGCGACGAAGTGAACCTCGCTTCGCCACAAGGTGAGCTCTCGATCGCGGGGCGCTACGATTTCACCTTTGCGGAGGGGAAAGCCGCGCTCACCGCGAGCGCGTTTCAGGCGGAGCTGTCCGGCCTGGTGCTTGCGTTGCGCGATGGGAAGGATCCGCTGCTCGCATTGCGCAGCATTCGCGTCAGCGACGCGAGCTTCGCGCTCGAGAAGCGGGAGATCGTGATACCGAAGGTGCTCCTCTCCGATGGCGCGCTCAATGCGGGCTTTTCGGAGCGCGGCGAGCTCGACTGGCAGCAGCTCACGCCGCGTGCGGCGTCCAAAGTCGCAAAGGCAGACGCGCAGCCGCGCGACGCTCCCGGAGCGCAGCCGTGGCGCATCCGGATGCAGAGCATCGCGGTGGAGAAGGTCGCGCTCCACTACGACGATCGAAGCAGAAAACCGGCGCTCGCGTTCAGCACCGCCGCGCTGAACGGCAGTCTCGGCCTCGACGTGACGACCGGCGCCGGCGCCGCGCAGATAATCGCCGACGAGATCTCCCTGGCACTCGAAGGGAATGCGGTCACGAGCCCGGGGGCCGACGCGCCGCTGATCACGCTGCAGTCGTTCACGCTTTCCGGTGGCCGCGTCGACATCGGCAAGCGCGCCGCCGGGGCGAAGACGATTGCGATCACCGGCGGAGACATCAAAATCGCGCGCGGGCGCGATGGTTCGATGGGAGCGCTGGACGCGCTCTTCGCGGGAAAAGACCTCGCGCCCGATCGTCCCGCTAGAAAATCGCCCGCGGCAAACGCCTGGCGATACAGCGTGGACGCGCTCGCGCTGAAGCACTTCGCGGTCGCCTTCGCCGACCGGACGCACACACCCGCGCTCGCCTACGATCTCAACGTAGTCTCGGCCGGGGCGACGCACATCGACAGCGGGAGCAAGGCCCCCATCGCCTTCACCACCGAGCTGAAAATCGGCAAGCGAGGTACGGCCAGCGGCAAGGGCACGCTGCGGCAGGACCTCGCAGGCGCGAGCGCCAAAGTGGACCTCGCGCGCATCGCGCTCGAGCCGCTGCAGCCGCTGCTGGCGAAGCACGCCGCGCTCGATCTGAAGTCCGGGAACGCCTCGGCGTCGGCGCAACTCACGTACCGCCGCGGCGCTCGGCCTTCCGTGACCGCGCGGGGACGGTTCAGCGTCGACGATGTTCTTGTCAACGAAACCCACGGCGGCGAGCGTTTCGCCGCGTGGAAGACCCTTGCCGGAGACGACGTCGCGCTCAGCCTTACGCCGAACAAGCTCGCGATCAGGGAGGTGCGCCTGCTGGAGCCGGGGGCGAAGATCGTGATCGCCAAAGACCGCACCATCAACCTCACCGACGTTTTCAGAAAAGGCCCGGTTTCCGGAGGCGCCTCGACGAAACGTCCGGCGCAGGCGGCGGCAGCGGCCACCGTGGAGCCGGCGCCCTTTTCCTACGAGATCGGACGGATCAGGCTCGAGAAAGGCAACCTCGACTTCGCGGACCTGAGCCTGGTGCTGCCGTTCGCTACGCGCGTGCAGGCGCTCGGCGGCTCCATCGTCGGCATTTCCTCGGCGCCCCAGGCGCGGGCCGAGCTGAAGCTCGCCGGCCAGATCGACGCCTATGGCGAAGCGCGCGCCGAAGGCGTGCTGATTCCGCGCAGCCCCACGACCTTCCTCGACATCACCGCCCACTTCGACAACGTCGAGATGCCGCCGCTGTCGCCCTACTCCGCGACGTTTGCGGGGCGCAAAATCGCCGCGGGCAAGCTGTCGCTCGTCCTCGAATACAAGATCGTGAACTCGCAGCTCGCAGGGGAGAACCGGATGGTGCTGCGGGACTTCAAACTCGGCGAGCGGGTGAAAGCCCCCAACGCGCTCGACCTGCCGCTCGACCTCGCCATCGCCCTCCTGAAAGACTCGGAAGGGAAGATCAGTCTCGCGGTCCCGGTGAGAGGCAATGTGGGGAGCCCTGAGTTCGACTACGGCAAAGTCATAAGCGCCGCCATCGGAAACGCCATAGTTCGCATCGTAACGGCGCCCTTTCGTCTGCTCTCCGGCCTCTTCGGAAAAAGCGATGCCGAGGCGATACGCAAAGTGGCGTTCGCGCCCGGGAGCGAGCGCATCGCTCCAGCGCAACGCGAGCAGCTCGACGCTCTGGCGAAAGCGCTGCAGGCGCGGCCGCAACTGAAGCTGGTCGTGCGCGGACCGTACGACGCCGGGCGCGACGGCGAGGCGCTGCGCCGCGCGAGCGCGCGTCTCGAGCTGGCACGCAGGCTGGGCAGCGCATTGAAGGCCGGCGAGGACCCCGGGCCCATCGCCTATGGCACTGCCGAAACCCAGCGAGCGCTGGAGGCGCTCCTCACGCACCGCGGAGGACCTGAAGCCATTTCAGAGCTCGCGGCCGCGTATGCGAAGCGCACGGGGACCCGGCCCGTCCGTGTGAACCCGGTTCTGGCCCTGTTCGGGCGCGGCAGCAAAGACCGGGACTTCTACGAAGCGGTATTCGGGCGCATCGTGGCGCTCGAGCCGCTCCCCGATGAAGCGCCCCGGCTCCTCGCTGCACGGCGGGCGCAGGCAATCGTCGATGCCCTGGCGAAAGCAGGTGTGAGCCCCGGGCGGCTGCAATCGGGCGGTATCACACAGGTGAAATCCAGCTCCGGAACGGCCATTGAAACGGAGCTCGCGCTCGACGTCATGCCGGGCGCTTCATAGTTTCGGTGTCGGCAGGTACGTCTGTTGCCCTACCGTGCGACAATGGCACCGGATTCGAGGGGGATGACGTTGGAAAGACGTAAACAATGGAATTTTCTGCTCGGCGAAGACGGCTCGTGGCTGTGGCGCGTCGTTAATACGGACGGAACCGAAGCCGTGTCCGAGCGCAGCTTCACCACACTCAAGGACTGCACCGAAGACGCGACCCGCAACGGGTATGTCGTCTGGAAGTCGGAGCAGGAGCGGCGCCGCGAGTCGTCGTAGCTCCGCGCCCCAATCGACCTGCGGCGCCTGTCGCTGATTCTTATGGCTCTTTGAGGGCGGCGCGTATCTGCTCCAGCGCCGCCGGGTCTTCGATCGTCGTGAGGTCGCCCGGGTCGCGGCCTTCGGCCAGCGCCTGCAGCGAGCGCCGCAGCAGCTTGCCGGAGCGCGTCTTCGGCAAGAGCGTGACAAAGTGCACCCGCGCCGGACGCCCGATCGCACCGAGTTGCCGGTCCACGGTCTCCATCACTTCGCGCTCGTGACTCGCGCGGCCGGCCGCATCCGCGATCCTCGAGGCGTCCTTCACCACCGCGAAAGCGAGCGGCGTCTGACCTTTCACCGGGTCGGCGACGCCGACGACTGCGACTTCGGCGATGTTCACGTGCGCCTGCACCGCCTCCTCGATCTCGCGGGTGCCGAGACGGTGGCCTGCGACGTTGATAACGTCGTCGGTGCGGCCGAGGATGTAGTGGTAGCCGTCGTCGTCGCGTATGCCCCAGTCGAAAGTGGAGTACACCAGCCGGTCGCGAAACGTCCTGAAATAGGTGTCCACGAAGCGCTCGTCGTCACCGTAAACGGTAGTCATGCAGCCCGGCGGAAGCGGCGGAACGATGGCCACCACGCCCTTTTCATTGGGGCCCGCGTCGGAAGCATCGGTCTCGCGCAACAGCCTCAGGTCGTAACCGTAGACGGGAAAACCGGGGCTGCCGTATTTCACTCGCGCCTGCTCGACTTGCGGCACGGCGCTCAAGACCGGCCATCCGGTCTCGGTCTGCCAGTAGTGGTCGATCACCGGTTTTCCGATCGCTTCCGCCATCCAGCGGTGGGTCGGCTCGTCGAGCGGCTCTCCGGCGAGAAACAGATGCTTGAGCGACGAAAGGTCGTACTTGGATAGATACGCGGGGTCCTGCTTCTTCAGCACCCGTGCCGCGGTCGGCGACGAGAACATGACGCCGACTTTGTTCTCCTCGACGATTTTCCACCAGATGCCGGCGTCGGGGCGGATCGGGAGCCCCTCGTACATGATCGTGGTCATGCCGCGGATGAGCGGCCCGTAGACGATGTACGAGTGGCCGACGACCCAGCCGATGTCGGAAGTCGTGAACATCGTCTCGCCCGGGTCCCCGCAATAGATGCGCTTCATCGAGCTCGCGAGCGCCACCGCATAGCCTCCGGTGTCGCGCTGCACGCCCTTGGGCCTGCCCGTCGTTCCGGAGGTGTACAGGATGTAGGAAGGCTCGCTCGCTTCCAGCCACTCGACCGGTACGTTCACGCCGTCGTGGCGCGCGCGCAGCGTCGCATAGTCGAAGTCGCGATCCGCAACCGTTTTCATCTCGCGGTCGAGGCCCCGGTTCACGATGACGACCTTGCGTGGCGGGTGCTTCGCCGCCGCGATCGCTTCGTCGAGAAGCGGCTTGTAGCGAATGGCGCGGCCGCCGCGCATCCCGGCATCGGCGCTGAAGATCAGTTTCGGCCGCGCATCGTCGATGCGCGTCGCGAGGCTCGCCGCCGCGAAGCCTCCGAAGACCACCGAATGGACGGCGCCGATGCGCGCGCACGCGAGCATCGCGAACACCGCTTCCGGCACCATGGGCATGTAGATGAGCACGCGATCGCCCTTCGCCACGCCCTCCTCGCGCAGCACCGCGGCGCAACGGTTCACTTCCGCGTGCAGCTCCCGGAAGGTGTAGGTCCGGTCGTCCCCGGTTTCGGTGGAGATGTACACCAGCGCCTTCTGCTCGCCGCGCGCGGCGAGGTGGCGGTCGAGCGCGTTATGGCAGAGGTTGGTGCGCCCGCCGACGAACCAGCGCGCGAAAGGCGGCCGGCTGTAATCGAGAACCGCGTCGAAAGGCCGCTGCCAGTCGACGAGCTTCGCCTCTTCCGCCCAAAACGCGTCACGCTCTTCTATCGAGCGGCGGTGAAAATCCCGGTACGCACCCATGCGATCTCCTCCGGAACGTCGGGCGAATCGCTTACGGCAGCGCGATCGCCCTGCCCTTTATCACTTCATCACTTCGTCACCGCGTCACTTCGTCCCGCGTCACCCAAGGTCTACGACCGCCCTCCCCCGCGCCTCGCCTTTGATCATCTTCTCGAACTGCGCGGGAAGATCGGCGAGCCCTATCGTATACGCGATGCGGCCGAGGTGGCGCGGTTTGAGATCGTTTGCGAGGCGCTCCCAGATTTTCCGGCGCAGCGGCATCGGGGTGGTCGCCGAGTCGACGCCGATCAATCGCACCCCGCGCAGGATGAAAGGCAGCACCGTGGTGTCGAGCGCGATGCCGCCCGCGTTGCCGAAGCTCGCGATGAGCCCGTGGGTGTGCATCGTGCGCGTGAGCCACGCGAGCTGCTCGCCGCCGACCGAATCGAACGCCGCCGCCCACAGCGGCTTTTCGAGCGGCCTTTTGCCGAGATCGAGCGAGCGCCGCAACAGCACTTCGCGCGCGCCGATCTCCTTCAGGAATTCCTGCTCGCTCTCCTTGCCGGTCACGGCGGTCACATCAAAGCCGTGCCGCGCGAGCATGTCGATCGCGAGCGTCGCCACGCCCCCGGTGGCGCCGTTCACGAGCACTTTGCCGTTTCCCGGTGCGAGGCCGTTCAGCTCGAGGAGCTCCATCGCGAGGCCGGCGGTGTAGCCGGCGGTCCCGAGCGCCATCGCGTCGTACAGCGACAACCCCCTGGGCAGCGGAACGATCCAGTCGGCGCGCGCGCGGCAGAACTGCCCGTAGCCGCCGTCGTGCGCAACGCCCATGTCGTAGCTCGTGCAGATCACCTCGTCGCCCGCCTTGAAGCGGCCGTCCGAAGACGAGACGACGGTGCCCGCCGCGTCGATGCCCCCCACGAGCGGGTATTTACGGATGATCTTCCCGCCGGTGCCGGTGGCGGCCAGCGCGTCCTTGTAGTTGACGCTCGAGTACGCGGTCCTGAAAACGACTTCGCCGGGCGCAAGGTCATCGAGCGTGATGTCCGCAACGCGACCGGCCACCGTGTCGTTCTCGTTATAAATCCGAAAAGCTTTGAATGACTCCACGTACCCTCCCTGGTCTCGTAATGGTATTTACACGCGGCGCCGGAGCGAGCGCAAGCGAGCCGAAGGAAAGGAGGTCTCGGAGGGAAACCTTGGTTTCCCTCTGAGGCGTTCACCGGGCCGCAGCGTGCCGACAGGCTGCCGAGCGTAGCGAGGTGCTGCGGCAAGGTCTCAGAGGGAAACCATGGGTTTCCCTCTGAGGCGTTCACCGGGCCGCAGCGTGCCGGCAGGCTGCCGAGCGTCGCGAGGTGCTGCGGCCAGCCTACGGCAGGTGCGGCTGCGTAAGGTAGTCGCGCGTCTGCATCTCGGTCAGCCGGCTCACTAGGCGCTCGTTGAGCGAGGCGTTCAGCTTCGCCTGAAACCGGTCGCCGCCGTCTCCCGTGGCCACCAGCGCGTCTGGCGGCACCGCCGCCGACAGTATGAGCTTCACCCGCCGGTCGTAGAACTCGTCGACCAGCCACACGAAGCGCCGCAGCACGTCCGCGTCGCCCGCGCGAAAGCGCGGCACGTCGGAGATGAGCACCGTGTGATAGCGCCTCGCGAGCTCGATGTAATCGGCTTTGCCGCGAGGGCCGTCGCAAAGCTCGGGGAAGTCGAACCAGACGACCCCGCGCGCATCGCACCGGGTCTTGAGGATCCTGCCTTCCACGTCGATCTCGGCGCCGTCCGACGACTCGTGCCGCGCGATCCCCATGAACGCACGCTCGAGCGCCGCGTCGGCGCCGTCCTCGACGTGGTAGACCCCGGCTTTCTCGAGCTCCCGCAGGCGGTAGTCGGTGCCCGCGTCGACGTTCACCACGTCGAGGTTCTCCTTCATGAGCTCGATCGCCGGCACGAACTGCGGGCGCTGCAAACCGTGCAGATAGAGGTCGTCGGGGCGGAAGTTCGACGTCGTGACGACCACCACGCCCTGCTCGAACAGCGCTTCGAGGAGGCGCTTCATCATCATCGCATCGGTGATGTCGGTAATATGGAATTCGTCGAGACAGACGAGCCGCGTGTCCCTCGCGAAGTCGCGCGCGTAACCGGCGAGCGGATCGGCCTGCCCCTGGCGGCGATGAAGGTCGTGGTGGATTTCCTGCATGAAGCGATGGAAGTGGATGCGGCGCTTCCGCTGCACCGGCGCGCAGTTGTAGAAGCTGTCCATGAGGAAGCTTTTCCCCCGTCCGACGCCACCCCACAGGTACAGGCCCCGCACCACGCGCTTGCCCGCGAGGAGCCGGATGAGGGAGGCCTCGAGGCGCTCGAGGCCGATCAGGTCGTCGTAGAGTCTCTCGAAATGCTCCACCGCCTGCAATTGGGACGCGTCGAGCTCGAAGCCGTGCGCCTGCGCGTGCTGAGCGACCCACTCGCGAAAGTCGGCGCTGTCGCGCGGGAGCGCGAAGTGGCCGTAACGGGAATCACCAGTCACGCATCACCGGCGGTCGGGAGTCACGCTCAGAAGTTGAGCGCGCGGTTGTCTACGGCGAGCGCCGCTTCCTTCATCGCTTCGGAGAGCGACGGGTGCGCATGGCAGATGATGGCGATGTCTTCGGCGGAAGCGCCGAACTCCATCGCTACGACCGCCTCGGAAATGAGCTCGGAGGCCATGGGACCGATCACGTGCACGCCGAGGATGCGGTCGGTATGCGCGTCCGCGATGACTTTCACGAAGCCGGTGGTGTCGCCGAGCGCCCGCGCGCGGCCGTTCGCCATGAACGGAAAGCTGCCCGCGCGGATTTCGACGCCATCGGCTTTAAGCTGCTGCTCGGTTTTCCCCACCCAGGCGATCTCGGGGCTGGTGTAGATCACCCACGGCACGGTGTTGAAGTCGACGTGCCCGTGCTGGCCGGCGATGCGCTGCGCCACCGCGACGCCCTCCTCCTCGGCCTTGTGCGCGAGCATGGGTCCGCGCACGACGTCACCCACCGCCCACACGTTCGGCACATTGGTGCGGCAGTCCTGATCGACGGCGACGAAGCCGCGCTCGTCGAGCCCGAGCCCGACCGCTTCCGCGTTCAACCCCACGGTGTTCGGAACGCGGCCGATCGCGACGATGAGGCGGTCGAAAGTCGCGCTCTGCGCTTTGCCCGCGGAATCCGCGTAGTCGACGGTGACGCTCTTCTTCACCGTCACTTTGGAAATCTTCACGCCGAGCTCGATCGCGAGACCCTGCTTCGCGAAGACTTTCGCCGCTTCCTTCGCCACCTGCTCGTCGGCCGCGCCGAGAAAAGCCGGCAGCGCTTCGAGTATGCGCACTTCGGATCCCAGCCTGCGCCAGACGCTCCCCATCTCGAGGCCGATCACGCCGGCGCCGATCACGCCCAGGCGCTTCGGGACTTCGGGAATCGCGAGCGCGCCTTCATTGTCGAGCACGAGCTTGCCGTCGAAATCGGCGCCGGGAAGCGCACGCGGGCTCGAGCCGGTGGCGACGATCACGTGGCGCGCGGTGAGCGCCTCTTCCGATTTGCCCGAGACGGCAATCTGGTAGCCGTTCGCGTCGCCGCCACTGAAGCTGCCGCGGCCGTGGAAGAAGGTGACCTTGTTCTTCTTGAAGAGATACAGGATGCCGTCGTTGTTCTGACGCACCACCTTGTCCTTGCGCTTCAACATCTGCGCGAGGTCGAGTGTAAGCTCCTTCACCCGGATGCCGTGCTCGCCGTAGGCGTGCGCGACGTGCTCGTAGTTCTCGGACGACTGGAGCAGCGCCTTGGAGGGGATACAGCCGACGTTGGTGCACGTGCCGCCGGGCGCGGGCTTGCCGTCGGCGGTTTTCCAGTCGTCGATGCACGCGACGGAGAGCCCGAGCTGAGCCGCGCGTATGGCGGCGATGTAACCGCCCGGTCCCGCGCCGATCACCACGACGTCGAAATTCCTCGCCATCAAATCTCGAGCAGGATGCGCGCCGGATCTTCCAGGGCGTCTTTCATCGCGATGAGCGAGAGCACCGCTTCGCGGCCGTCGACGATGCGGTGGTCGTACGAGAGCGCGAGGTAGTTCATCGGCCGGATGACGATCTGGCCGTTCTCCACCACCGGCCGGTCCTTGGTGGCGTGTATGCCGAGGATCGCGCTCTGCGGCGGGTTGATGATCGGCGTCGAGAGCATCGAGCCGAAGACGCCGCCGTTGGATATCGAGAACGTGCCGCCGGTGAGCTCTTCGAGCGTGAGCTTGCCGTCCTGCGCGCGCTTGCCGTAATCGGCGATCGCTTTTTCGATGTCGGCGAGGCTCAGCTGGTCGGCGTTGCGGATCACCGGCACGACCAGGCCGCGCGGGCTGCCGACCGCCACCCCGATGTCGTAGTAGCCGTGGTAGACGATGTCGCTGCCGTCGATCGACGCGTTCACCACCGGGAATTTCTTGAGCGCGTAGACCGCGGCCTTCACGAAGAACGACATGAAGCCGAGCTTCACGCCATGCTCTTTCTCGAAGCGGTCCTTGTAGCGGTTCCGGAGGTCCATCACCGGCTGCATGTTCACTTCGTTGAACGTGGTGAGGATGGCGGCGGTCGACTGCGACTGCACGAGACGCTCGGCGATGCGGGCGCGCAGGCGCGACATCGGCACGCGCTGCTCCGGACGCTCCCCGAGATCACCGAGATCGACCGCGGGCGCGGGCGCACGTCGCATCACCGCAGGCTCCGCTGGCCGCGCCGGTGTGGAGGATGGGGGTAACGGGGGAAACCTCGGTTTCCCCTGTTCGTTCTCCGAGGGCGGCTCCAGGCCCTTCACGGCCTGGAGCACATCGCCCTTCGTCACGCGGCCGCCGCGCCCGGTGCCGGCGATGGCACCGGTGTCCACCTGCTTCTCGGTTGCGAGCTTCTGCGCCGCGGGCATCGCCGGCGCGGCCTTACCTGCGGGCGCCTTGGCTTCGGCTTTCGACACAGCCGGCGCCGCTTTGGCCGGCTCACCCGCCGCGGGCTTCGCGCCTTCGGTATCGATCTGCGCGATGATCTCGTTGCTCGTGACCGTGCCGCCGTCGCCTTTGACGATTTTCACCAGCACGCCCGCCTGCGGCGCAGGCGTCTCCAGCACCACCTTGTCGGTTTCGATGTCGACGAGGTTCTCGTCGCGGTTCACGTACTCGCCGGTCTGCTTGTGCCAGCTGAGCAGCGTGGCCTCGGCCACCGATTCCGACAACTGCGGCACTTTCACTTCGATGAGCATCGATCGATCCTGATTCTGTGCGATTGCGCATCAGCGCATGAGCACACACGAAACTCCCTTCTCCCCTCGGGAGAAGGGTCGGGGATGAGGGAGCATCGTAACCTCATGCTCAGTAATCTTCACCCGCCAGCAGCGGCCGCGGCGCTACGTTTCGCGGCTCGCTTCCGCCGGCGAGCGTCAGCGCCTGGTCGACCAGCGCTTTCTGCTGCTCGTCGTGGAGCTGCTTGTATCCGGCAGCCGGCGAAGCGGACGATTCGCGTCCCGCGTAATAGAGCTTCTGGTGCGGCTGCAGGTGGCGCAGCAGGTAATGCTGTATGCGGTGCCACGCGCCCTGGTTACGCGGCTCCTCCTGGCACCAGACGATTTCGGTCGCGCTCTTGTAGCGCCCGATCAGCGCCTGCATGTCCTCGTGGGGAAACGGATAGAGCTGAGCGACGCGCACGAGTGGCAGGTTTTGGATGCCGCGCGCCTTGCGCGCGGCGCGCAGGTCGTAGAAAACCTTGCCGCTGCACAGGACAACCCGCGTCACTTTCGCGGGATCGATCTCCTGCGCTTCCCAGTCCTCGTTGATCGGCTTGAACTTGTCGCTCGCGAACTCTTCGAGCGGCGAGACCGATTCCTTGTGCCGCAGCAGGCTCTTCGGCGTGATCAGCACGAGCGGCTTGCGGTAAGGCCTCACCATCTGCCGCCGCAGGAGGTAATAGAACTGCACCGGCGTCGCCGGCACGCACACCTGCATGTTGTAGTCGGCGCAGAGCTGGAGGTAACGCTCGATACGCGCGGACGAGTGCTCGGGGCCCTGCCCTTCATAGCCGTGCGGCAGTAACATCACGAGCCCGCACATGCGGCCCCATTTCACTTCCCCCGAGGCGATGAACTGGTCGATCACCACCTGCGCGCCGTTGGCGAAGTCCCCGAACTGCGCTTCCCAGATGACGAGCTCGTTCGGGCTCGAGGTCGCGTAGCCGTACTCGAAGCCCACGACCGCCGCTTCGGAAAGCAGCGAATCGATGACGACGAAATCGCCCTGTTTCCCGCTCACGTGCTGGAGGGGCATGTAAGCGCCCTGGTCCCAGCGCTCGCGGTTCTGGTCGTGCAGCACCGCATGCCTGTGGAAGAACGTGCCGCGGCCGCTGTCCTGGCCGGAAAGACGGATGGAATAGCCTTCCTCGAGCAGCGTCGCGTAAGCGAGGTGCTCGGCCATGCCCCAGTCGAGCGCAAGCTCTCCGCGCGCCATCGCGCGGCGGTCTTCCATGATCTTCTGCACCCGCGGATGCAGCTTGAAGTTCTCGGGCACCGTCGTGATGCGCTCGGCCAGGCTTTTCAGGGTCTCGATCGGGAGCCGCGTATCGTCCTGCTCGTTCCACTTCACGCGGTTGTACCGGGTCCAGTCGATCTCGAAAGGCGGCTTGAAGTTCTGAAGGATCGTCTTGTTGGTGTGATAGCCGCCGTCGAGCGCCTTGCGGAAAGTGGCGATGAGCTCTTCGGACTCGCTCTCGCCGACGACGCCTTCGCGCGCCAGCCTTTCGGCGTAGAGCTTGCGCGTAGTGGGTAGCTTGGCGATGCGCTTGTACATGAGCGGCTGCGTGACCATCGGCTCGTCCTGCTCGTTGTGACCGAGCCTGCGGTAGCACACGAGGTCGACCACGACGTCGCGATGGAACTTCATGCGGAAATCGAGCGCGATCTCGGTCACCAGGCACACCGCGTCGGGATCGTCCCCGTTCACGTGGAAGATAGGCACTTCGAGCATTTTCGCGACGTCGGTGCAGTACAGCGTCGAGCGCGCGTCGCGCGGGTCGGAGGTCGTGAAGCCGATCTGGTTGTTGACGACGATGTGCACCGTGCCGCCGGTGCCATAGCCGCGAGTCTGCGCGAGGTTGAGCGTCTCCTGGATGACACCCTGGCCCGCAAACGACGCGTCGCCATGGATCAGGACCGGCAGCACCTGGTCGCCGGTGAAATCGCGGCGGCGATGCTGGCGCGCCCGCACCGAGCCCTCGACCACCGGGTTCACGATCTCCAGGTGCGACGGGTTGAACGCGAGCGTGACGTGCATCGGTCCGCCGGGCGTCATCACGTTCGACGAGAAACCCATGTGGTACTTGACGTCGCCGGCGAGCAGATCGTGGTTGTCGTGCTTGCCTTCGAACTCGGCGAAGAGGTCTTTGGGCATCTTGCCCATGGTGTTCACGAGCACGTTCAACCGCCCGCGATGCGCCATGCCGATCACGAGCTCCTGCACGCCCGCTTTGCCGGCGCATTGCAGGAGGAGGTCGAGCTGCGGGATCAGCGATTCCCCGCCTTCGCCCGAGAAGCGCTTCTGCCCCACGTAGCGCGTGTGCATGTACTTCTCGAGCGTCTCGGCCGCGGTGAGGCGCTCGAGTATGTGCTTGCGATACTCCGGCTGGTACGACGGCGTGGACCGGCACGACTCCAGGCGCTCCTGCACCCAGCGCTTCTGCACCATGTCGGTCATGTACATGTACTCGACGCCGATCGAGCCGCAATACGTGTCCTTGAGGAAATCGAGGATGTCGCGCAGCGTCGCCTCGCGCTTCCACACCAGCGTGCCGGTGTTGAACACCGTATCCATGTCGGCCTCGGTAAGGCCGTAATTCGCCGGATCGAGCTCCGAGATGTAGGGTTTCTCCGCGCGGCCGAGCGGATCGACGTTCGCATGGCGCGATCCGAGGATGCGGTGCGCGGCGATGAGCTGCAGCACCCCGAACTGCTTCTCGCTCAGCTGGGATGGCGCCGGCCGCGCAGCCGGCGCAGCGCGCCGCGACTTCGCGAGATCGATGAAGCGCTCGCGCACTTCCTCGTGCGACACGTCGGGCGGGCCGTCGTCGAGCCGCTGCAGCTCGTCGAAATAGCTGCGCCAGCGCGCTTCCACCGACTGCGGATCCTTGAGGTACGCCTCGTACAGCGCCTCGATGAACGGCGCGTTCGAGCCATACAGGTACGAGTTGCCGAGAAATTCTTTCATCATGGCGGGCCGCCTATCGGCAAGGAGTGATGAACAAGGGGTGATGAAAAGGAGTGATGAAAAGGAGTGATGAAAGAAAGAGCTGTGCCTGAACTTCGCCTAACAATCCCTTCTCATCACTCCTTCTCATCACTTTCTCTCATCACCTTTTCTCGTCACTCTTTCGCCCTACTTCCGCTTGCCCATCGGCACGAAATCGCGCGGCGTGGGGCCGGTGAAAAGCTGGCGCGGGCGGCCGATTTTCTGGTCTACGTCGCCGATCAGCTCGTTCCACTGCGCGATCCAGCCCACCGTGCGCGCGAGCGCGAAGATCGCGGTGAACATCGAGACCGGGATGCCCAGCGCCTTGTAGACGATGCCCGAGTAGAAATCGACGTTCGGGTAGAGCTTGCGCTTGATGAAGTACTCGTCTTCCAGCGCGACTTTCTCGAGCGCGAGGGCAAGCTTGAAAAGCTTGTCGTCCTTGAGATCCAGCTCTTCCAGAACCTCGTGGCACGTGGTCTGGATCAGCTTCGCGCGCGGATCGTAGTTCTTGTAGACGCGGTGGCCGAAGCCGAAGAGCATCGCGTGGTCTTCCTTCTCCTTCACGCGCTTGATGAAGGCCGGGATGTTCTTCGCGTCGCCGATCTCGGCCAGCATCTTCAGGACCGCCTCGTTCGCGCCGCCGTGCGCGGGACCCCACAGGCTCGCCACGCCGGCCGCGATGCAGGCGAAAGGATTCGCGCCGGTCGATCCGGCCAGCCGCACGGTCGAAGTCGATGCGTTCTGCTCGTGGTCGGCGTGCAGGATGAGGATGCGCTCCATCGCGCGCGTGAGCACGAGGTTCGGCTTCCACTCCTCGCACGGGGTGCCGAAAGTCATGTAGAGGAAGTTCTCGACGTACGAGAGATTGTTCCGCGGATACATGAAAGGCTGACCCATGTTGTACTTGTAGGTCATCGCCGTGATGGTGGGCAGCTTCGCGATCAGCCTGAATGCCGAGATCTCGCGGCTGCGGGCGTCATGGATGTCGATCGAGTCGTGGTAGAAGGCCGAGAGCGCGCCGATGACTCCGCAGAGCACCGCCATCGGGTGCGCATCGCGCCGGAACCCCGAATAGAAGCGCGAGAGCTGCTCGTGCACCATGGTGTGGTGGATCACGATATCGGTGAACTTGTCGAGCTCGGCCTTGTTCGGCAGCTCTCCGTTCATGATGAGATAGGCGACTTCGAGAAAGCCGCAGGTCTCGGCGAGCTGCTCGATCGGATAGCCGCGATAGAGCAGTATCCCTTCGTCGCCGTCGATGAACGTGATGCCGGAGCGGCAGCTCGCCGTCGACATGAAGCCCGGGTCGTAGGTGAACTTCCCGGTCTTGCCGTAAAGCGACCGCACGTCGATGACCTCCGGTCCCTGGGAGCCTCCCAGCACGGGGAAATCCACCGACGGCGAGCCGTCGCTGAAGGACAGGGTTGCGAGCTTCTCTGCCATAACGTTCTCCGGTTCTATTTTGATCTACTGGGGTTGAATGCTGCGTTCGCTACAGGGTTTGGTGCGCATGAGCGCGAGCACCTGGCATTCGCCGTCGCCGCGGCCTTCGGCCCGGCCCATGACGAGATCAAGCAATTCGGGGTCCGTGCGGGCGAGCAGGCCCTGGAAAGCGGCCAGCCGCGACGCATCCAGGCGGTCGAGGTGGCGCTCGACGAACGCGTTCAGAACGAGGTCGAGCTCGAGCATGCCGCGGCGGCAGTGCCAGCGTATGCGATCGCGCATGCGACCCCGGCCGCTCATAGCGCGCGCTTCACCATCATGTCGCGGATCTTGTTGATCGCCAGCGCCGGGTTGAGCCCTTTCGGACACACGTCGGCGCAATTCATGATCGAGTGGCAGCGAAAGAGGCGATACGGGTCCTCGAGGTTGTCGAGCCGGTCGTTGGTCTCCAGATCGCGCGTGTCCGCGAGAAAGCGGTAGGCCCACAGGAGTCCCGCCGGCCCCACGAACTTGTCCGGGTTCCACCAGAACGACGGGCACGCGGTCGAGCAGCACGCGCACAGTATGCATTCGTAAATGCCGTTCAGCTCGTCGCGATCTTCCGGCGATTGCAGCCGCTCGCGCTCGGGGGGCGGCGTGTCGTTCTGCACGTAGGGCTTGATCGAGTGGTACTGCTTGAAGAACTGCGACATGTCGACGATCAGGTCGCGGATCACCGGCAGCCCCGGAAGCGGCCGGATCGTCACCGGCTCCTTCACTTCGGTGAGCTTGGTGATGCAGGCGAGCTTGTTCTTGCCGTTGACGTTCATCGCGTCCGACCCGCACACGCCTTCGCGGCACGAGCGGCGAAAGGAGAACGTGTCGTCGTGCTCCTTGATGCGCACCAGCGCGTCCAGAAGCATGCGGTCGGTGGGCTCGAGCCGGATGTCGTAGTCCTGCATCCGCGGCTTCTTGTCCACGTCCGGGTTGTAGCGGTAAATCGAGAAACGCATTACATGCTCCGTATCAGTACACCCGGGCCTTCGGCTCGAAGGACTCGACTGTCAGCGGCGTGAGCTTCACCGGCTTGTAATCGAGCCGGTTGCCGTCGCGGTACCACAGCGTGTGCTTCAGCCAGTTCACGTCATCGCGCTCGTGATAATCGCTGCGATCGTGCGCGCCGCCGCTCTCCGTGCGCGCGTCGGCCGAGATCATCGTTGCCAGCGCCACCTCGACGAGATTGTCCAGCTCGAGGGCCTCGACGCGCGCCGTGTTGAACACCTTGCTCTTATCCCGGATCGAAGTCCTCTTCGCGCGCTCCGCCACTTCGACGATTTTCCTGGCGCCTTCGGCAAGGCTGTCCGGAAATCGGAACACGCCGCAGTGAGCCTGCATGGTCCGGCGTATCGCCGCGCCTACTTCCGCCACGCTTTCGCCCTCCTGCTGTCCATCCAGACGCGCCAGCCGCGCGAGCGGGAGATCGGCCGCATCGGCCGGCAACGGTTTGTGCGACCCGCCGTCGAGGTCGCTGATGATCCTGCGCGCGGCCGCGCGCCCGAACACCAGCAGATCGAGCAGCGAGTTGCAGCCCAGGCGGTTCGCACCATGCACCGATACGCAGGCGCACTCGCCTGCCGCATACAGCCCTTTTACCACCTGCTCGCCACCGTGCCCGTCGGGCACTACCGCCTGACCGTGATAGTTGGCGGGTATACCGCCCATCATGTAATGCGCTGTCGGCACGACCGGTATCGGCGCATTGACCGGATCGACGTTCGCGAATTTGATCGAAATCTCGCGAATTCCCGGCAAGCGCTTGTCGATCACGTCCGCGCCGAGATGATCGAGCTTGAGCAGGATGTGATCGGCGTCCTTGCCGGCGCCGCGCCCTTCCTTGATTTCGGTCGCCATCGCGCGCGATACGACGTCGCGGCTCGCGAGGTCCTTCGCGCTGGGCGCGTAGCGCTCCATGAATCGCTCGCCGTTCTTGTTGAGCAGGAAACCGCCTTCGCCGCGCACGCCCTCGGTAATCAGCACGCCTGCACCGTGGACCCCGGTCGGGTGAAACTGGTAAAACTCCATGTCCTGAAGCGGAATGCCGGCCCGCGCCACCATGCCCAGGCCATCGCCGGTATTGATGAAGGCGTTCGTGCTCGACGCAAATATGCGCCCGGCGCCGCCGGTCGCCAAAAGCGTCGCGTGCGCCTGCAGAATCATCACCTCGCCCGTTTCCATCTCCAGCGCCACGACACCGAGCACCTCGCCGTCCTGGTCGCGTATCAGGTCGAGCGCCATCCATTCGACGAAGAACTGCGTGTGCGCGCGCACGTTGCGCTGGTAGAGCGTATGCAGCATGGCATGGCCGGTGCGGTCGGCCGCGGCACAGGCCCGCTCCACCGGGTTGGTGCCGTAATTCTGCATGTGGCCGCCGAAAGGACGCTGGTAAATCCGGCCGTCCGGAAGACGGTCGAAAGGCATGCCGAAATGTTCCAGCTCGTAGACGGCTTCCGCGGCTCCGCGGCACATGAACTCGATCGCGTCCTGGTCCCCGAGATAATCCGAGCCCTTGACCGTGTCGTACATGTGCCAGTGCCAGTTGTCTTCGGCGATGTTACCCAGCGACGCAGCGACGCCGCCCTGCGCCGCAACGGTGTGAGAGCGCGTGGGGAACACCTTCGATAGCACCGCCACGCGCAGGTTCGCCTCCGCGAGCTCGAGCGCCGCGCGCATCCCGGAGCCGCCGGCGCCGACGACCACTGCATCGAACTGTCTTCTCGCAACGGTCATCTAGTACGAACCCCACAGTATCTGCCACGCCCACGCGCCGTAGGCGATGAGCGCGAGTATGACGAGCACGTAGAGCACGAGCCGCAGCCCGGCGTCCTTGACGTAATCCATGAGGATGTTGCGCACGCCGATCCAAGCGTGCAGGAGCACGCTCACGACGAAGAATATCGCCGCGTAGCGCATGACCGGGAACTCCCACAGGGCGCGCCAGTGATCGTAGTCCAGGCTCGGCAGCGACACGATCACCGCGAGCAGGAAAAGCGTGTACACCAGCATCACCACCGCGGTGACACGCTGGACGAGCCAGTCGCGCCAGCCGTAGTGCGCGACCGTCACCAACTCGCGATTCACCATATCAGCACCCCGAACACCACGGTCAACCCCAAGGAGAGCACGAGCACCGCCCAGGCGCTCGCCCTCGCTCCGGGAAGCTGTATACCCCAGCGCAGGTCGAGCCCGAGGTGCCGTATGCCGGCGAAGCCGTGGTGCAGATAGGCCCACAGCAAGCCGAGCATGACGAGCTTCACCAGCGGCTCCCCGGCGAGCGCCTTCAATTCGTCGAACGATTCGGGCGAGGCAAGACTGCGTTGCAGCCCGATCAGGAACAACCACAGGAACAGGAACAGGATCGCGCCGCTGGCCCGGTGCAGTACCGACACCACGGCCGGAACGGGCTGGCGTATCAGAAACAGGTTCAGGAACTTCGGTCTCGCTGTGGACATCAGGGGGCTTTCTTCTACGGCGCAGTTCGTGCAGGGTGCAGAGGTGCGAACGACGCGTGCAGCGGGGCGTATCTTGCTCTTCTCAAAACGTTGAAATTTTACCAGCTTCGCACGCGCAGGTGAACGCTCCGGGGCTCTCGTAACGAGGAGCGGTCCTGTTTGCCGCGCTTTTTGACCATCACGACCGTCACCGAGTATCATCGCGGACGCGCCCAGCCTGGCGTCGAGCCCGCGTCTTCCGCCTCGCCCGCCTGCTGCATTTCCGCGAATCGAACACTTCAGGAGTTTCCAGATGAAACAGCCCATGCGCGTCGCCGTCACCGGAGCGGCGGGTCAGATCGGGTACAGCCTGCTCTTCCGTATCGCCAGCGGCGAGATGCTGGGTAAGGACCAGCCTGTCATCCTGCAACTGCTCGAGATCCCGGATGAGAAAGCGCAGAAAGCGCTGAAAGGCGTCATCATGGAGCTCGACGACTGCGCTTTCCCCCTGCTTCAGAGCGTCGTGCCTACGGCCGATGCCAACGTCGCGTTCAAGGACGCCGACGTAGCGCTCCTCGTCGGTGCACGCCCGCGCGGTCCCGGCATGGAGAGAAAGGATCTCCTCGAGGCGAACGGAAAGATCTTCGGCCCTCAAGGCCAGGCGCTCTCCGAAGTCGCCAGCCGCGACGTGAAAGTGCTCGTCGTCGGCAATCCCGCGAACACGAACTGTCTCATCGCGATGAAAAACGCCCCGCAACTGAAGCCGTCGAATTTCACGGCGATGCTGAGACTCGACCACAATCGCGCGCTCTCGCAGGTCGCGCAGAAGCTCGGCAAGCCGGTCTCGGCAATACGCAAGATGACCGTGTGGGGCAACCACTCGGCCACGCAGTACCCCGACCTCTTCAACGCGAAGGTCGAAGGTAAAAAAGTCTGGCCGATGATCAAGGACCAGAATTGGCTGGAGAACGATTTCATCCCGACGATACAGAAGCGCGGCGCCGCCATCATCGACGCCCGCGGCCTTTCGTCGGCGGCGAGCGCTGCCAACGCGGCGATGGACCACGTGCGCAACTGGGTGCACGGCACCCCGAAGGGCGACTGGGTCAGCATGGGCCTGCCTTCCGACGGCAGCTACGGCATCGCCGAAGGCGTGATCTACGGCTACCCGGCGACCTGTAAAGACGGGCGCTACGAGATCGTGCAGGGGCTCAACGTGAGCAAGTTCAGCAATGCGCGCATGCAGGAGACGCTGAAAGAGCTGCACGAGGAGCGCGAGGCGATCAAACACCTGCTCGGCTGATCCGTGATCCCGAGATGACCTTGAGAGGCGGCGGTCCATAAGGCGCCGCCTCTTCGTATTTGCAAAGCGAGGAAACTTTTATGAGCGCCAGCCCGGCGTCCCCACCAGTCAAAGCGAAGAAATCGGTCGCGCTCTCCGGCATCGCGGCGGGCACGACGGAGCTGTGTACCGTCGGCCGCAGCGGCAACGACCTCAACTATCGCGGCTACGACATCCTCGATATCGCCGAGCATTGCGAGTTCGAGGAGATCGCTTACCTGCTGATCCACGGCAAGCTGCCGAACGCGGCCGAGCTTGCCAACTACAAGTTGAAGCTCGTGCAACTGCGCGGGCTGCCCATAGTCGTGCGCAACGTGCTCGAGCAGATACCCGCCGGCGCCCATCCGATGGACGTCATGCGCACCGGCTGCTCGGCGCTCGGCACGGCGCTCCCGGAAAAAGACGACCACAACCTGCCGGGCGCGCGCGACATCGCGGACCGGCTGGTCGCCTCGTTCGGATCGATGCTGCTGTACTGGTACCACTACAGCACCAACGGCAGGCGGATCGAGGTGGAGACCGACGACGACAACGTCGGTGCGCACTTCCTCCACCTCCTCCACGGCCGTCCGGCGAAGGAGCTGTGGGTGCGCGCGATGCACACGTCGCTCAATCTCTACGCCGAGCACGAGTTCAACGCGTCCACGTTCGCCGCGCGCGTCGTGGCGGGTACCGGCTCGGACATGTACTCGGCGATCACCGGCGGTATCGGGGCGTTGCGGGGCCCCAAGCACGGCGGCGCGAACGAGGTCGGTTTCGAGGTCATGAACCGCTACGAGACGCCCGACGACGCCGAGACCGACATCGTCACGCGCGTGCGCAACAAGGAGACGGTCATCGGCTTCGGCCATCCCGTCTACACGATCGCCGATCCGCGCAACAAGATCATCAAGGAAGTGGCACGCACGCTCTCGAAGGACGTCTCCGACATGCGGATGTTCGAAGTCGCCGACCGCATCGAAGCGGTGATGATGCGCGAGAAGAACATGTTCGCGAATCTCGACTGGTTCTCGGCGGTCTCGTATCACCGCATGGGCATACCGACGCAGATGTTCACGCCGATATTCGTGATCTCGCGCACAACGGGCTGGGCGGCGCACGTGATCGAGCAGCGCATCGACAACAAGATCATCCGTCCGACCGCGGTGTACACCGGGCCGGAGGCGCGGAAGTTCGTGCCGCGGGACAAGCGTTGAGAGGATACAAGTGAGCACAGCCGTTTCGAACGTCCGGCCCGACCCCGACAAGTTACTGGTCGACATCGCGGAATACGTCTCCAAGTACCGGATCGACAGCGCAGAGGCGTACGACACGGCCCGCCTGTGCCTCATGGATACGCTCGGCTGCGGGCTGGAAGCGCTCTCCTTCCCCGCCTGCACCAAGCTGCTGGGACCGATCGTCCCCGGGACCGTGGTTCCGCACGGCGCCAGGGTGCCCGGCACGCCGTACCAGCTCGACCCGGTCATGGCCGCTTTCAACATCGGCGCGATGATCCGCTGGCTCGATTTCAACGACACCTGGCTCGCGGCCGAATGGGGACATCCTTCGGACAACCTCGGCGGCATCCTCGCCGCGGCCGACTGGATTTCGCGCACCCGCGTCGCAGCGGGCAAGGCCCCGCTCGTCATGCGCGACGTCCTGACCGGCATGATCAAGGCGCACGAGATCCAGGGTGTCATCGCGCTCGAGAACAGCTTCAACCGCGTCGGTATCGACCACGTCATCCTCGTCAAGGTCGCAACCACCGCGGTCGTCGCGAACATGATCGGCTGCTCGCACGACGAGATCGTCAACGCTGTGTCGAACGCCTGGGTCGACGGCGGGACGCTTCGCACCTACCGCCACTCGCCGAATGCCGGCTCGCGCAAGTCGTGGGCGGCGGGCGACGCGACGAGCCGCGGCGTGCGCCTCGCGCTGATGGCGCTCAAGGGCGAGATGGGCTACCCCTCGGCGCTCACCGCGCCCACGTGGGGTTTCTATGACGTGATGTTCAAAGGGAAGCCTTTCACTTTCCCGCGCGGCTTCGGCTCCTACGTGATGGAGCACGTGCTATTCAAGATCTCCTTCCCCGCCGAGTTCCACGCGCAAACCGCGGTCGAATGCGCCGTCACGCTGCACCCGCACGTTCGCGGACGGCTGGAGGACATCGAGAAAGTCGTCATCACCACGCACGAGTCCGCGATCCGCATCATCGACAAGCGCGGGCCGCTCTACAATCCCGCCGACCGCGACCATTGCATACAGTACATGACGGCGATCGGGCTCATGAAAGGCACGCTCACCGCGCCCGATTACGAAGACGACGTCGCGCACGATCCGGCCATAGACGCGCTGCGCGACAAAATGGAAGTCGTCGAGGACAAGGCATGGACGAAAGACTACCTCGATGCCGAGAAGCGCTCGATCGCGAACGCCGTGCAGGTCTTCTTCAAGGACGGAACCGCGACGCCGAAAGTCGGCGTCGAGTATCCCATCGGCCATCGCCGCCGCCGCAAGGACGGCATACCGCTGCTCGAAGCGAAGTTCCGCATCAATCTCGCGCGGCGTTTTGCGGCCAGACAGCAGCAGGCGATACTCGATCTCTGCGGCGACGCCAAAGCGCTGGAATCGACGCCGGTGCACGAGTTCGTCGACCTCTTCGCCTTGTGATCCGTGCACGACGCACACCGGCAGGGAGCGGAGCGGTCGGGGCGTCGATGACGCACCGGCAAACGAAGGCTATGTCCCGCACGCGTAGCGTGCTCGTCGCGGCGCTGCTCGCTCTGGTGTCGAGCGTCGCGATCGCCGCCGAGACCCGCGACGCCAGCAGCTTCTTCGCCCTCAACACCGGCGAGCTCAAAGCCGAGCTCGCGGACGCCCGCGCCGAGGGGCGCAAAGGCCTGATGCTCTTCTTCGAGCAGGAAGGCTG
>Ga0105106_10000580_pt1 | contig 25894 bp, 17 predicted proteins | sample PPLLaktember2015_5_FD_79109 | JGI IMG/M metagenome (GOLD analysis project Ga0105106, IMG submission 79109) | Freshwater sediment microbial communities from Prairie Pothole Lake near Jamestown, North Dakota, USA - PPLs Lake P8 Core (1) Depth... | ecosystem: Environmental > Aquatic > Freshwater >...
CACCCCTACCGGTGGACGCCTATCGGGTCTGCCCAGTACATAGATCGTGCCTCGCTCGACGAATTCCTGCAGTTCTACAAGAGTTTCTATGTGCCGAACAATGCCTGTCTTGCGATTGCCGGGGATATCAACGTCGGGAAGACGAAAGAGCTTGTGCAGAAATATTACGGAGGGATCCCGCGGGGCGTCGGTGAAATCTACCGGCCTACCGAGGTCGAACCGCCTCAGACCGTGGAAGTACGCGACAGCGTTCCCGACAATATCCAGCTTCCGGCTGTCATCATGGCGTACCACATGCCGGCGCAGGGGACGAAGGATTATTACGCCCTGAGTATGCTGACGACACTCTTGTCCGAGGGCGAAAGTTCCCGATTGACGAAACGCCTGGTGGACAAGGACAAGCTTGCAGTGCAGGTGCAGAGCATCCCCCTTCCGCTGGAAAACCCCAGTCTCTTCATCGCCCTCGCCATTGCGGGCTTCGGCAAGACCCCCGCTGAGGTGGAGAAGGCGATTCAGGAGGAAATCGGACGTGTGCAGACGGATCTCATCACCGACACTGAGTTTACCAAGATCAGAAATCAACGTGAGACCGGTTTTATAGAGAAGAATTCCACCGTTCAGGGGAAGGCGATGCAGCTTGCGGATTATCACCTGTTCTTTGGCGATGCGAATCTCATCAACACCGAGATTGCGAAGTTCACGGAAGTCACCCGCGAGGACCTGCGGCGTGTCGCCCGGCAGTACCTGAAAAACGAGAACCGCACGGTGTTATATTACGTCCCCAAAATTGAAAACCAGTAACAGAAAGGAGCCACGACCATGAAACGAACATTGATGGTACTCGTCGGCTGCGCGCTGTTGCTGGCGCAGTATGCCGGTGCACAGCTGGACAGGAGCAAGATGCCTCCTCCGGGACCGCCCCCCTCGGTCTCGTTCCCCGATTACGATCTGGTGACCACGCCGAACGGGATGCGTGTGATAGTCGTCCGAAACACCGAACTACCAACCGTGGCAATCCGGCTGCTGATTGACAGGAAACCAATCTTCGAAGGCGAAGTTGCCGGCGTTGTGGAAGTGATGGGTGAGGTTATGAAGTGTGGTACAGCCGGGCGCTCAAAAGACCAGATCGACGAGCAGATCGATCAGATCGGCGGATCGCTCGGCGTGGGTGGTACAGGGCTCTTCGCCTCCGGCCTTTCCCGTCACACGGAAAAACTGCTGGAACTCCTCGCGGATATCACACTCCATCCCACATTCCCGCAGAGCGAACTGGAGAGGGTCGTGATGCAGACGCAATCCGGTCTCAAGGCACGCAAGTCAGAACCCGACGCCATCGTGGATGTTGTCCGGAGGAAAGCCTTGTACGGTGACGCTCACCCGTACGGCGAGATCCAGACCGAAGAGACTGTCAGCAAGATCACCCGGGAGAAGTGCATCGCATTGTATAAGGCCTACTTCAAACCGAACCGGGCGATTCTCGCCGTAGTGGGGGACGTCGAGAAAGGCGCCGTGGTCCGGCTTGTCAGGAAATACTTCGGCGAATGGAAGAAGGGGACGTTGCCGGTGACGACGTATCCGGAAGTGCGGCCACTCCCGTCACTCCAGGTTGCCCTGGTCGATCGCCCGGGTTCTGTGCAATCCGTCGTCCGCGTTGCGCAGGGAGTGAGACTCCCCCGGACATCGCCGGATGTCATGCCCGTCACGGTGATGAACCGCATTCTGGGAGGCGGTTCTGCCCGCCTCTTCATGAATCTTCGGGAAAAACACTCGTATACGTACGGCGCGTACAGCGTCATGGGACCGGACGAGCTCATCGGAGCATTCACTGCGTCGACGTCTGTGCGGAACAGCGTCACGGACAGCGCCCTCAACGAGATCTTCTCTGAAATCAGGCGCATCCGTGATGAAGATGTGGATGCGGCCGAACTCGTGCGCGCAAAGAACGCGCTCAGCGGGGCCTTTGTCGCGAGTCTCGAGGCGGCGAACACCGTTGCGTCATACGCAATTGACGTGGAACGTTTCGGCCTTCCGCGGGACTACTACAAGACGTATCTCAAGCGCGTGGCTGCGGTCACCGCGCAAGACGTTCAGCGTGTCGCCCGGCAATACTTGGATCCCGATCACATGCTCGTCGCGGTCGTCGGGGCCGCAAAGGATGTGCGGGGCAAGGTCGGGAAGTTCGGCGCGGTCACGCTGTATGACGAAGACGGGAGGAAGGTGGTGGAAAGGCCGACCGGTTCGGTCAAGATGACGCCGGATGAAATCTTTGCGAAGTTCGTCAACCGCGTCGGCGGCAAAGAAGCGTATACAGCGATCAGGGACAAGACACTGGAACTGAGCGGCAAGATCCAGGGCATGGAAATGAAGGTCAAGACTGTCCAAAAGGCCCCCGACAAGCTGTATGAGGAAATGAATATGATGGGGATGGTCCAGCGTGCCGGCTTTGACGGGAAGTCGGGTTGGACCGGGACACCGCAGGGGATCAAGGACCTGACGCCCGAACAGACGGAAGCCAAGAAGCCCGATGCCGTAATGGACATTTATTCGATGTACAAGTCACTCGGGTTCACCGTCGAAGTCACCGGAGTGAAGGAGATCAAGGGCAGGGAAGCCTACGAGGTGACCTTCACCCGGGCTTCCGGTCCGACGATGCGGCACTATTTTGATGCGAAGGATTTTCTAAAGCTCCGCGAGGTGACGGTCAGCACTACCCCGCGCGGTCCGGTGGAACAATCGACGGACCTCCTCGACTATAAGCCCTTTGGCGGGGTTCAGATGCCCACGAAGATGGAGCAGAGCGTGATGGGGCAGGTGATCACGTTCACGCTGGACAAGTGCGAGGTGAATGCAGGGGTGGACGACGCACTGTTCGCCAAGCCGGCGAAGTAATAGGCGCACGTCGCCGCCTGCGGCCTGCTTCTTAGAACAAACACAGGGAAGGCATGGCGTGAGTTTTGCCTTCCTTTCTTCTCTTGTCAATTGTGGATCCAGCATCCAAGACTGGTCTTGTACCAATCCACAATTGTGGATTCACCATCCACAATTGGCCTCTTGTGGATCCACCATCTACAATTGTCCTCTACACTCTCTGTCTCCGCCCTTTCAGCCTTCTGTACACGCGCGTCAGCCCGTACATTACTTTCCTCGGCAGAAACCGCGGGACTGCCGCGGCGAGTTTGTACCGGAGCCCGGGGATGCAGACGACTTGACCGACCTCAAGGGCTTTCAATGAAGCGTCCACGACCTCTTCTGGGTTCATGAAATGTCTGAAAAACTCCTCTGAAACCTCCTGCCCCATCCGCTTGTGGAACTCTGAACGCGTGAAGCCCGGACACAGGGCCTGGATCCGCACGCCCTTGCTGCGAGTTTGAAGATCCAACGACTCTGAGAAGTTGGTCAAAGCGGCTTTGGTGCCGCTGTAGAGGCTTCCGGGCGAGTTCAAAAAGCCCGCCACGGACGAGACATTAATAATCGCGCCTTTGGCGCGTTCCAGCATGCGTGGGAGCGCGGCATGTGTCAGCCTGACAGGCGCTGTAATGTGCGTCTGGATCATTGCGTCGAGCACTTCCACATCTTCATTTTCGAATGTATGATGTGTTCCGAACCCGGCATTGTTCACGAGCAGCATGAGATCCGGGATCGCATGCAGCCGAGATTCCAGTTGATGCAATTCCGTGGGATGGGAAAGCTCGGCGATAACATACTCGACGTTCACCCCGTGGCGCGCCCGCAAGTCTTCGCACAGGGCCTTGAGCTGTGGCTCGCGGCGTCCGTGGAGAATGAGATCATAACCATCACGGGCCAGCCGGTGGGCGAAGGCCTTTCCGATGCCGGATGAGGCACCTGTGATGAACGCAGTCCCGAGTGTGGATGTCATATCGATTCACCGAAGAAGTAGCAGTCGGCGTGAGATGGTTGTTTCCGTGGTCTCCAGACGAACGAAATAGGCCCCGCTCGCAACGTGACGCCCCGCCTCGTCGATGCCATCCCATTGCTGGGGGTGGGCTCCCGGTTCCTGAACCCCCTCTGAGAGGGTGGCGATCCGCCGACCGAGGAGATCGTAGATGCGCACGGCGGCGTGCGTTCTGCCCGGAAGCCGGACGGTGATCGTGGTCCCCGCGTTGAACGGGTTTGGATAATTCTGGTCGAGCTGGGCTGTCAGCGGAAGCAGAGGTTCCGGTGCGAGAACCTCTCGCAGTATCCAATTGTCCGGATCGAGATCGGCCCGGATAGGCGTGAAGGGAAGGAGAATCTCAAACGTCTCCTCGGGTGTCGAGTTGAAGAAGGAAACCGTTGTGTCCCTGGCGACGCCGCTGAACCGGAGGTCAATCGGCATTTGAAAAAACGCGGGCGTTGACGTCGAAGGTGTCTGACGTATCGTGGCTGTCACGATGCTGCTATCGGGGGGACCAGCCGCGGACCACTGTAACACATAGCGCGGGAAGGATTCGCCGTAGACCCATTCCGTAAAGAACCACCCGAGGGATTTCCCGGCAACGGATTCGCATACACTCTGGAAATCTGCGGTGGAGGCCGTACCGTATCGGAAGCGCGTGTCAGCGACATAGGCCTTAAGGATACGAAAGAACACCGAGTCTCCAACGACGTGCCGGAGCATATGCAGAACGGAGGCGCCTTTGGCATATACGCCTGTCACGGCAAACAGGGCAGACACTGAGGTCGTGTCGGTTTTGAACAGCGATCCCCTTGCGTTCTTTGCGCTTGTCATGCGATCGCCGATGAGCCGCCAGTACTCTGAAGACCCGTAACGGGCTTCGCGATAGAGCGACTCGGAATAAGTAGCGAATCCCTCATTGAGCCAGAGGTCCTGCCAGGTCGCACAGGTGATGAGATCGCCGAACCACTGGTGCGCAAGCTCATGCGCGATGACATTCTCGTCGAATGTTGTCGTGGAGGTCATGGTCTGATGCTCCATCGCGCCGCCGCGGCCGAACTCGCTGTGACCGTATTTCTCCCTCAGAAAGGGGTAGGGACCGAAGAGTGTGGAGAACACTCGCAACATATCGACGGTCTTGGGGAGCTGTTCCTGTGCGATGGAGAGGTGCTCGGGAAGCACGTAGTTGAGGATCTCCATGGAGTCCGAAGGAGCGTAGACAAACCAATTTGAGAACACGGCATAGTTGCTGACGGCGATGGACACAAGATAGGTGGCGATCGGATAGCGTTCGGCCCAGAAATGTGTGGAAGTGCCGTCACCATTCTCGCGTACCTCCATGAGTCTCCCGTTCGAGCCGACGCGCAGCCCTGATGGGCAGGTGACCAGAACATCGACCGAGTCTGCCTTATCCAGGGGATGGTCCCTGCAGGGCCACCAATCCCGGGCTCCGTAGGGTTCACTGAGAGACCAGATCCAGGGTCCGCCGGCCAGTGACCCGAAGTAGAAGCTGCCGAACCCGGTGGGTTCCGGCGTGCCGTGGTAAGCTATATCCGTTGTGATGATTTCTCCCCTGGAATAGAATCGGGGGAGTTGGATCAGGAAGCTGTGCGGATATCGTGTGGTGGAGAGCAACTGACCATTCGACCGCACCGCGTCAAGGGTCATGCTTTCCGAGAGATCGAAAACCAGGGTCGAGGTGCTGTCGGCCACTACGCGTACACGGGCCATGATGATGCCCCGGAGAATTGCCTGTGGGACGTCCAGCCGGAGATCGAGGCGATAGTAAACAGCATCCACGGACGGATCTGCGGCGGAAGCCTGGTGGGTGCGCGTGACATCATGGAGTTTGGCCGCGCATCCATCCGTCTGGACGGCCGAACGGGTGCCCGGAGGATTCTGGGCAAGTCCCCACTGCAAGCCGGCAATGAATATGAGCAATGAGAATCGCATGGTCCTATTGAAGATACGCACGTTGGGACCATGGTGCAAACACGAGAATGTTGACGACTTCATTGACTTTATGTGCTGCAGTTGGTAGCTTTAGACACTTTCACAACCAGTTAAAAGGACACTCACCCATGCTCAGCAAATCCCTGCAGGATGCGATTAACGAGCAGATTCGCAACGAGGTCGAATCTGCCTATCTCTATCTCTCCATGTCCGCCCATTGCGAGGCGGTAAATCTCCCGGGCGCGGCGCATTGGCTGCAAGCGCAATGGCAGGAAGAGCTCTCGCACGCGATGAAGCTGTTCAAGTATGTGTACGAACGGGGCGGCCGTGTCACGCTGCATGCGATTGAGAAGCCCGCGGCGAAGTTTTCGAACCTTCTGGGTATCTTCCAACAGGTTCTCACACATGAACAAAAAGTGACGGCCCTGATCAATGACTTGTATAAGGCTGCCACAAAAGAGCAGGATTTTGCAACGCAGGTAGAGCTCCAGTGGTTCATCAAAGAGCAGGTTGAGGAGGAGAAGAACGCCTCGGAGATCATCGAGATGCTGAAAATGTCCGGCGAGTCCGGGCCGGTGTTGCTCATGGTCGACCGGCAACTTGGTGCGAGGTCAAAAGGGTAAGCAGAGTATCGAACACCATGATTCTGCACGGGGCGGCGATGTCTGTTGCCGCCCCGTTTGTATATCATCATCCTGCGATTCATGAGGACTTCCTTGGCTTCTGCTCACACATGGCAATTCCCACGCGCGTTCTGGACCGCCAACGTCGTCGAGTTGCTGGAGCGGGCGGCATACTACGGGATGTTCGTCGCGTTGACGCTGTATCTCACCAATGTTGTGGGTTTCAGCGACATCAATGCGGCCTGGATCGGCGGCCTTTTCGCGGGAGGCCTCTACCTGCTCCCCCCCTTCAGCGGTGCCCTTGCGGACACCATTGGATTTCGCCGCGCGATGCTCCTGGCATTCTTCCTGCTGACGATAGGGTACTCCACGCTCGGGTTATTCCCCTACAAAGAGACGGTGATCCCCGCGCTCGTTGTCACAATGATCGGCGGGTCGTTCATCAAGTCTATCATCACGGGAACGGTCGCCAAAACCTCCGATGAGCACACCCGCGCCCGCGCGTATTCCATCTTCTACGGGATGGTGAATATCGGAGCGTTTTCCGGGAAGGCACTTGCCTATCCCCTCAGGATCTACATGGGTCTGGAAGCAATCAACCTGTATGCTGCAGGACTGACGTTTGTGGCGCTGATTGCCGTCGCGATCTTTTACAAACAGGTGGATGCCATCGAGCACGGTAAAACGCTGCGCGACGTTTGGAAGGGGTTCCGTGACGTGGTCACCAACGTCCATCTGATCGTGCTTATCCTGATTGTCACGGGGTTCTGGGTGATCCAGCAACAGATGTACGCTACGATGCCGAAGTACGTGCTCCGCACCGTCGGCCCGACGGCCGCGCCGGAATGGATTGCCAACGTCAATCCATTCGTCGTCGTCACAATGGTTATGCTTGTAACACATCTAATGAAGAAGACCACCGCCCTGACCTCGATGATCGTCGGAATGGCCCTTATGCCCCTTTCGGCCCTCTGCATGTCATTGGGGGGGCTGATTGAGGCGCGGAGTGGGGACGAGATGGTGATCGCAGGATTCCTCAAGGCACATCCCATCACAGTAATGCTCGTCATCGGCATAATGATCCAGGGGCTCGCGGAGTGTTTCATATCGCCACGGTACCTGGAGTTCTTTTCGAAGCAGGCACCACCCGGCCAAGAGGGCCTGTACCTGGGGTTTGCGCATCTCCATACCTTCTTCGCCGCAATCATCGGCTTTGCCGTTTCCGGCTACCTCCTCAATGCATACTGTCCTGATCCCCGGACATTGACAGCGGAACAGATGGTGCATGCGTACGATCATGCGCATTACATCTGGTACTACTTCGCCGGCATAGGGGCTGTGGCGGCAGTTGCTCTGGTCATCTACGGGTGGCGGAGGTCACAATGACATCTTCGCGCAGACTTCGCTATGGCATCATAGGCTTCGGCGAATTTGCGGAGCGTGCCGTGCTTCCCGCGATGCGCGCTGCGGACAATGTCGAGGTGGTTGCCCTGCAAAAACGATCGGCCGCCGAGGCTGCGGAAAAAGCGCGCGCGCACAACATCCGCCTGGCTTTTTCCTCGGTTGAAGAGCTGGTGGCCCATCCTGAGGTGGACGCCGTGTTCATCGTCTCCGCAAACGCTGCCCACTGCCCGGAGACCCTTGCCGCCGCGAAGGAGGGCAAACACGTTCTGGTGGAAAAACCGATGGCACTCAACGTGCGAGAGGCAGGACAGATGATTGAGGCGTGCCGGAACGCGGGCGTGCGTCTCATGGTGGGCCATCTGGTACGCTTCTCACCAATGATCCGGCACATCCGCGACCTGGTTCGTTCCGGCGCCCTCGGTTCCATCACGCATGCCCGTGCTGATTTTGTGTATGACGCACGTACAAGCCGCCGCAGATGGCTGCACAAGAGGGCTATTGCGGGTGGGGGGCCGGTGTTCGACATCGGGGTCCATTGTCTCGATACTCTCCGGTTTCTTCTTGATGACGAAGTCGCATCGGTCCTCAGCGTCCTCACGCCCTCCCCGACACCGGAGGCAACGGAAGAAAGTGCGCTCATCGGGCTCAGGTTCTCACGCGGCACGATCGGGGCGGTGTTTTGTTCCTATGCCTCTTCCGTGCGCGATAAGCAGCTGGAAATCATAGGGACACAAGGGCTGATCAAGGCCGGAGATTTCAGTTCGGGCGGTCATGACACTGGCATGACCATGACGCTCGGGACCGATGCGCATCCGGAGACCATCGTCAAGACGTTTTCGATACCGAATCTTGTCACCGCAGAAGTGCAGCATTTCACCGCGGCGGTGCTGGAGGGCGGCGAACTGGAGAGCCCGGGTGAAAACGGACTGGCAAATCAACGAGTGCTGGACGCTGCAATGGCAGGGGGAATGCAGGGAGGGAGCGAGTAATGCGGATGACGGAGTTGCCGCCTGTAATAAGCTGGTGTGTCGTCGGGGTACTTTCCTGCAGCGGGTGCGGGGAGGACACGACGATGAACGATCGTGCCGTGCATGATGAGGCTGCACGCCTGGCGCATGAGCTCGTTATCGTGGATACGCATCTTGATGTTCCGTACCGGCTGCTCACGCGGCCTGTGGATGTTGCGGAATCGACATTCTCCACCAATTTTGACTATCCCCGGGCCATTGCAGGGGGACTGGACTGTGCTTTCTTTGCGGTGTACGTTCCGCATTCCTACGAAACCAAGGGAGGCGCAAAGGAATTCGCGGAGAAAACCATCGCAGATATCGGCCGACTTGTTGCCCGGCGACCAGATCGCTTTGCCCTTGTGCATACCCCCGATGAAATTACCCCGGCCCGGAAACGCGGACAGGTGGCGATCGCCATGGGTATCGAAAACGGCGCGCCTCTGGAGGGGAACCTGGGCAACGTGCAATTGTTCCATGATCGCGGCATCCGGTATATCACACTTGCGCATGTCCACGCGAATCACATCAGTGATGCGTCGTGGGACACAACGCGCCTCTGGAATGGACTCAGCCCGTTCGGAGAACTCGTCGTCGCCGAAATGAACCGCGTCGGTATGATCATCGATATTTCTCATCTTTCCGACAGTGCGGCCTTCGATGTGCTCCGGATCTCCCGTGCACCGGTGCTTGCCACCCATTCATCCTGCCGCCACTTCACTCCAGGATTCGAACGGAACATGAGCGACGACCTCCTCCGTGCGCTCGCTGCCAACGACGGGGTCATCGACATCAATTTCGGTTCGATGTTCCTCGTCGACAGCCTGCGCACGGTCAATGACAGGGCATCCAAAGGGAAACAGCATCACTACGCGGATGTGAAGCATGTGGCGGAGCACATCGATCATGTCGCCCGTCTTGTCGGCATCGATCATGTGGGGATCGGTTCGGATTTCGACGGCCTGGGAGACGACCTACCGACTGGGTTGAAGGACGTCTCCGGGTATCCGAACCTTATCGCTGAGCTTTTGAAAATGGGGTACTCGCGCGAACAAATCGAAAAGGTCTGCTCGGGTAACGTCTTCAGAGTGTGGCGGGCAGTGGAGAACTGCGCACGGGGAGAGTGACGTTGGAGCCGCCCGAGTTGCACTATCGCACATACGGTTCCGGCCTCCCTCTGGTGATCCTTCACGGACTCTTCGGCTCCCTCAACAATTGGCACTCCCATGCGACTGCCTTTGGGGAGCATTTCCATGTGTTCTCGGTTGACCAGCGGAACCATGGCTCGTCACCGCATGCGGCGTCGATGAACTATGAAGTCATGGCCGATGACCTTGTGCAATTCATCGGCACGCATCACATCGCGCCTGTCCATCTCCTCGGTCATTCGATGGGGGGGAAGACAGCGATGCAACTTGCGTTGCGCCATCCTCGTGACGTGCGAAAGCTGATCGTGGTGGATATCCGTCCGCAGGGGGATCCACCCCGACATGAAAGGATTCTCGACGCCCTGTGGAGCGTTGACTTCGACAACATCCGCTCGCGCGAAGATGCGGACGCCGCTCTCGCGCCGGTTATACCTGATCCGGCGGAACGGCAATTCCTGGCGACCAATCTGAAACAACAGGGAGACGGGAGCTACACGTGGAAGATGAATCTCGAGGCCATTACCCGCAACTATGACGCGCTGATCGGCCCCCTGAATGCCGGCGGCCGGTTTCCCGGTCCGGCACTTTTTGTTTCCGGAGGACGGTCGGACTTTCTCACTGAAGCCGACCATCCGGCAATCCTCGAGTTGTTCCCCAACGCAGAGTTTGTCCGGATTCCTTCGGCGGGACACTGGGTCCATGCGGATGCCCCGGATGAGTTCAGACGTGTTGTGCTGGAGTTTCTGGCATAACGGCCGGCTGCGTCCTCTGGCCGTGCATTGACCGCCCCGTGAGATGCGGAACCCTCACGGGGCGGTTGCCCTCTGAATTCCGACTACTTCGTCAACACCATCTGTTTCACCTCGGAACGAGCAACCCCTCTGCTGACACTCGTCGTCGTCAGACGGTAGAAGTAGACACCCCCTGCGAGACCTGAGGCATTGAAACTCACCGCATGTGTGCCTGGTGATGTGTTTCCATTGACCAGGACTGCCACTTCACGGCCGAGAAGGTCATTCACTGTGAGAATGGTGAATTGTGGATCCAGAATCGAGAACTGTATCGTGGTGCTCGGATTGAATGGATTAGGGTAATTCTGGCTGAGCATGAATCTTCCGGACGCTGCTTCAGGGGTGCCGGCCAGTATCTCAACTCTCACGGGATCGCTTAAGTGAATTGTGCCGTCAAGATCCAGCTGGCGCAGGCGGTAGAAACGAACTCCCGGCTCCGCCTGGTGATCTGTGAAGGAATAGTCGAATGGCGTGTTGGTCGTACCGTGACCGGGAATGAAGCTGCCGTGAACGATCGAAAAGAAATCTCCGTCGGTGGATTTCTCCACCTCAAAACCGTAATTGGCCACTTCCGAGAGCGTGCGCCATGAAAGTGTGACGGTGTTGGCGTCAACCGCGCATGCGAATAACGACGCAAGGCGGACCGGCAGACGCGTTTCGGCAATCCCGTTTGTGTACGCGAAATCATCGAGAAAAATGTTCGCGGCATTTCCAGTGCTTGACTCGCCGTAGAACATCCAGGAGTCGATTGCCGAGGCGGCTGCGAGCAATCCCTTCGGCAGGTCATCTCCGACGAGTACGCCGTCGATCCAGATATCGAATGACTGCGGGGCGACAGCCTGCCCACCCTCGAGAGTATAGAGCAGCGTCGCTATCCCGTTGTTGCCGTAGATCTCGACCAGGGAATTCTGTCCCTGGACGATGGAGACGCCGGCCAATCCGGCAGTTGACCATGCCCCCGCATTACGATACTGCATCGCAATGGTGCCGGCGGCGCCGAATTGCCATCGAATACCGGTAAACACCTGGCTTCCGGAGAAGCTGCTGTTATCGCTGTAGTTGGGACCATCGCCGACAAACAAGCTCCAGGTCCCCGATGAGGCCGACGCGGAGCCGTCGGATGCCCCCAGACGCAGCCTGAATCGCAGAGTGAACGACTGGCCTGCCGAGTAGTTGTAGATCGAGAACTTGTTGACGGATGTGCTTGTTGGCGCCACTCCGCGAAAATAGGAGCCCGATCCGAATGCAATGAGCTGATCCTCCAGATTGAAGCTCCCGCCAGTTGTGCCAATTCTCACCCGTGGTTTCCCACCGTCCGGTTCTGCAGGTGACAGAAACACGGTTGAGTCACTGCCGGAAGGCGTTGCAAAACTGCCCGTCGACGTGCCGAAATCATAGTGCCATGGTTGTGCCCGACCGTTGCTCGGTGTGAGTCCGACTGCGGCGAGCGTGATTGCCGCGAGGAGTTGCTTTTTCATGACTCCGCTCCCTTTCATGAATGATGAATGGTGTGATCAGGGCGCGGGAGTATTCCGGCATGCGGGAAGGCGGAAGGTCAAAAGTAACATGATGCGCGATCGCAGGCGGGTAAGGCAGTGCGCGCACCACTACGGATGAAGCAATGGTAGTCAATATGGATGAATTTGTCAAGCCGGAGTTGTTATCGCGTAGCCTCCTCAACAAGGTAGAGGATCGATTGATAGTGCTTGCCGCTGTGAAGCGACAAACCGATCTCACACGTGCGGCTTGTCGAGTACCCCGCTGTGCACTCTGCCGGGAGCGATTCTCGAAGCGAAGCAAGTGCGGAGGCATTCAATTCTGGATAGGTAAATCCCCGGTCTCCCGCCCAGCCGCAACACCCCACACCGTGGGGCACCACGACCTTGTCCGCACACATCCCGGCGAGTTTCTTGAAATCACCGGCGAGCCCCATTTTCTCTGCGCTGCATGTCGTGTGGATTGCAACCGTACCCGTGACTTTCCTGGGGGGAAGGTGCGGCACGATGTGGTCCAGAACGAACTTCACAGGTTCATAGAGGGTAAGGCCGGGGGCAAAGGCCTCCTTCATCCGGTACAGGCACGGGCTCATGTCGACCAGCACGGGGAACTTGCCGTTCCCTGAGGCTTTCCGCAGAGCCTCTTCCAGCTCTCTTGCCTTCCGATCGCCCTGCTCTTTATATCCTTTGCTTGCATAAGCCATCCCGCAGCAGAGGTTTGATACATTGTCGGGATAAACCACTGCAAAGCCCGCGCGTTCGAGAAGGAGGTGGATCACCGTGACGAGAGAACGCTGATCGGCATCGCCTTCAGCGACACCCATGGCCCTGTTGATGCAGGTGGGAAAATAGACAACCGTTGGCCGGCCTTCCTGGTTGTGCACCGTTAGCTGCACCGCATCGGCGCCTCGAGGCATGAATTCATTCCAGAGGGGGATTGCACCTCCCGAAAGTGCGTGCATTCCCTTCGAGAGAACGCGCATGAGTGAAGTTCCCAGCACTTTGTGTGCAACGTGCACCACCTCAAGACCTCCCCGCATCCAAGTTGTGACGCCATCCATGTTCTCCGACAGAAGCGATGCCACGCTGTTCGATGTCGGGCTTGTCCCCAGGTGGCGCAGTTCCTTCACCAATTTTCCGGTGTCAATAGTCACAGGACAGCTCAGTGCACAGAGGCCGTCCGTGGCGCATGTCTCGTCGCCTTCATAACGGAACTTCTTGCGGAGGAGTGCAAGCCGGGCGGGATCCTCGTCGGTCTGGCGGAGTCGTGCTATTTCGCGGACTGCGACGATCCGCTGCCGCGGTGTGAGGGTGAGGTCGCGCGACGGACATTGCACCTCACAGAAACCGCACTCAATGCATTTGTCGATGAGCGGATGGGCTGCCGGCATCGGTTTGAGGTTCCTGATATGCGCCTGCCGGTCGCCGTTCAGGATGACGCCAGGATTCAGCAGCTGCAGGGGGTCGAAGATGTTCTTGATTTCTTTCATCAGGACGAAGGCTTCGTGACCCCATTCGAACTCCACAAACGGTGCCATGTTGCGCCCCGTTCCATGCTCAGCCTTGAGGGAGCCGTCGTACTTGTTCACCACGAGCGAAGTCACGTCTTCCATGAAGCCGCGATAGCGGTTTACCTCGGCTTCCGTGGAGAATTCCTGTGTAAACACGAAGTGCAGGTTGCCTTCGAGTGCATGTCCGAAGATGATCGTCTCATCGTACCGGTGCTTCCTGAAGATTTTCTGCAGGTCCAGCGCTGCCTCCGCGAGCCGGGGCACGGGGAACGCCACATCCTCAATGATCACCGATGTGCCCGACTGCCGCATGGCACCCACCGAAGGAAAGAGACCTTTGCGAATGTTCCAGAAAACGGAGTATTCTTCCACCGCGTCGGCGAATGCGAGGGGTCTGACGGTCGCATTGCCATCGAGTGCAGCGGTAATGGCAGCGATGTTACCGGCCAGCTGGGCGGCGGACGGAGCCCGCGTTTCGACCAGCAGGGCCGCCACCTCGGCATCGAGTTCCTTGAGGTACCGGGGCATGCCTGGTTTGTCCTCGACGGACCGAAGGGACGCGCGGTCCATCAGCTCGACGGCGTCAACCGGCGCATTCCTGAGAACCGCGACGGCCGAACACGCGGCTACGATATCCGGAAAGAGCATCAGCGCGCTGGCCTTGTGCGGATGTTCGGGGACGGTGGTGTACGTGATCTCGGCAATGAAGCCGAGCGTTCCCTCCGATCCGATCATCAGGTGTTGAATGATATCGATCGGATCCTCAAAATCTACAAGCGCGTTCAGGCTGTACCCCGTGGTGTTCTTCATCTTGAACTTGGTACGTATGCGGTTGGCAAGGGGTGTGTTGGCGCGCACTGAAGCAGCCAGACCGGAGACCGACGTGAGCAACGCCGAATGCGATTCTTCAAATTGCCGGCGGCTCTCCGAATCCCCGGTGTCGAGCAGTGACCCATCCGCGAAAATGATCCGCATGGAAACAAGCGTCCGGTAGCTGTTCTGAGCCGTTCCACAGCACATCCCGCTGGCATTGTTCGCCGCAATCCCCCCGATCATGGCGGCATTGATCGAGGCAGGGTCGGGGCCGATTTTCCGACCATGAGGCGCGAGAAACAAGTTTGCGTGGGCACCGACGACACCCGGCTGCAACCGGATGCGCGACGCATCCGGACTGATCGACCAGCGGGTCCACCCCTTGCCGAGGAGGACGAGGATCGAATCAGACACCGCTTGTCCGGAAAGGCTGGTCCCGGCGCACCGGAACGTGATGGGCAGCAAAAGTGTGCGTGCGTGTCCGAGGACGGCGATAACTTCTTCCTCACTCTCAACCTTGAGAACGACCCGGGGAATGAGCCTGTAGAAGCTCGCATCCGTGCCGTAGACAAGTGTGCGGAGGGGATCGGTGATTATCCTGCTGCGTGGAATGGTTCCAGTGATACGGCGGATGAATTTCCGGTACGGAGCGGGGAGCATGACGGATTTCCTTGGAAGGATATAAGGAAAATATACGCAAAAGGGGTGACATATTCCGGGTTGTATATCAGGCTGTCGCCACGTACATTACCTTCTCCATAACCTGGTTCCGGTGCCGATGGCCACACTCCGTCCCCCGGGCGCAACACAGCGCCTGCTACTCTTGATAGTCCTGCTGGTGCTCCTCCCCGTACTCTTTCTTTCGGCGTACCAGATCGGCACGTACTCATCCAGTGAGCAGGTCATGCGTGACCTGTATCGCCGCGAGCTTGACGTCGTGTTGTACTCGCTGAACCAGTATGCGTGGGATGTGAGTGCCCATTGGGCGGCCATGCTCCAGACGCAGATGCTGGAACCCGGAGCCCCGATGGACGAACGTGTGCAAGCGTTCCTGCGCCGGACGCCGGTCGTCGAATCGGTGATGACTGCAGACAGTGCTGGGAGGAATTTCAGGTTGACCGTGCGCACCGGTGCCACGGCGACCCGGGCGCATGACGACACGGTGGCGGCGCAGTTCCGGGCCCGGAGTGAACCGCTGCAACAGCTGGTCCGGTACCGGTCGCTCGAATACCGCAAACTCGAGCCGATCATTCTGCACGGTCCGACTGGCGCCGCCCAGCGAATCGCCCTGGTGTTCGCAAATGATTCCGGTGCAGCACTGCCGCAGTTTTCCGGGCTGGTGTTCCGTGAGGACGAGTTCATCACCACTGTTCTTGCGGGGCGCCTTGAAGACGCTGCAGGAGAGGAGTTTACCCTCGCGGTGTTCCGGAAGGGGGAACAGACGGCTGTTGCGGCCAGCGGACCAATCACCCAGGACGAAATCGTTCAACGGCGCGCCCTCTGGCTGTTTCCGGATCATGAAGTGGTCATCGGCTCGCGCGGCGACACTCTCGACGAAATTGTCCATGGCCGCCTCGTCCGCAACATCGTGCTTGTGGTCATCCTTAATGTTCTGCTCTTTGCAGGCGTAGGGCTTGTGTACCGCAACGTCCGCGGACAGATGGAGCTCGCGCGGGCGAAATCGACGTTTGTCTCAAACGTCTCCCATGAATTGCGGACTCCTCTTGCGCTGATCAGGATGTTTGCAGAAACGCTCGAGATGGGGCGTCTTAAAGATGAACACAAGAAACAGGAGTACTACGGCACCATTCTGCGCGAGACCGAACGGCTGACCCACCTGGTGAACAACTTGCTCAACTTCTCGCGCATGGAGGCCGGACGCAAGCCTTACCAACCTGTGCCGTGCTCCTTGCGCGACATCGTGCGCGACGTGGTGAACACGTACACCCCGCACCTGCAGCATGCCGGATATTCGCCCCTTATAGAACTGCCCAATGACGAGCTTGTTGCCCGCCTTGACCGCGATGCGGTGGCCGAAGCGCTCATCAATCTTCTGGACAATGCCGTGAAATACAGCAAGTCGGAGAAATTCATCCGGATAAAGGCGGCACGTTCGGCTCAAACCGTGTATGTCGAAGTGGAAGACCACGGCATCGGTATTGCCCCTCAATACCACACGAAGGTTTTTGAAGCCTTCTTCCGCGTACCGAGCGGATACGTACACGACACAAAAGGGAGCGGTCTCGGATTATCCCTGGTCAAGCACATCATGGATGCGCACGGCGGCCGGATAGAACTCGAGAGTATCCCTGACAGCGGGACAACCATGCGCCTCCTGTTCCCGCACCTACCAGTCTAACGACAGAGAGCGACGGACGGAAAACCATGGCACGAATTCTGGTCATCGAGGACGAACCCGCGATGCAGATCGGTCTGCGGGACAACCTGGAAATCGATGGGTATGAAGTCACCGTCGCAGGTGATGGGAGTGAGGGCCTGCGGGCCCTCCTGGATCAGTCGTGGGATCTAACCATTCTCGACGTGATGCTTCCCAAGAAATCCGGCTATGATGTGCTTCGTGAGGCGCGGGCGAAAGGCGTCCGTACACCAATCATCATGCTCACGGCAAAAGGTGAAGAAGTGGACAAGGTGCTCGGCCTTGAGCTCGGTGCCGACGACTACATCACGAAGCCTTTCAGCTTGCGTGAGCTTCTTGCGCGTGTGAAAGCGGTTCTGCGCAGGTCGGAAGGCAACACGCCGCCCAAGAGTCAAGTGACGATCGGGGGGGCAAATGTGGATTTCTCGTCGTACACCGCAGAGCGTGGCGGGGTTGCGGTGCCGATGACACCCAAGGAAATCGACATCCTGAAATTTCTGTACGAGCATCGCAATCATACGGTCACTCGCGACCAGTTGCTCACCGGTGTCTGGGGCTATGACGAATCCGTCAGCACGCGCACGGTTGACAATTTTATCCTACGGCTGCGTCAAAAGGTGGAATCAGACCCAGCACATCCGCGCGCAATCCTTACAATTCACGGCGCAGGATACAAGTTGGTGGTGTAGGTCCGCGTTCCGCTGTGACAATTTGTGACAATTGTTTACTCTCTGTGGACATCTTTGATCTCCTGTGGGCGTATCCTTGTACAGATCAAGTAACAATCACCCACACACAGGTCGAAAGGAATACATCATGAAACAGAGAGCAGCGGTGACGGCAATGGCGATGGTGCTCACGGCGGTAATGACCGCTTCAGCCCAGCCTGGGTACTTCTCCACACTCGAAAAACACCAGCAGACAGACCTGCGGAAAGCAGCCTGTCTGTACACAAAATGCCTGAAATCCGAGAATATCGGAGTAATTGAGTCAGCCCTCAGCCACCTGGTCAGAATGAAGTTGTATGTTCCGGAACTCCAGTGCCCCGAATTGCAAGAAGAACTCAACTCGCTGGCCGCAACAGGTACGACCCCTTCGGTGCGGTACAAGGCTCAAATCGCGAGCTTGGTGTTCGATTCACCGGAGATTTTCACGGCAGAGAGTGCCCAGCAGTATGAAAACGGGACGGATCTGTTCAACACGGTCGCATCCCGCCTGCAGATGACGTTGGTCTCCAACAACGGTCGCTAACACGTGAGCTTTGAACAAGGACCAATGGCCATGACGATTTCCCGGTTACGAAAAAATTCCCAACTCCGCCTCCTGCTGCCCGCTCTTATCCTGATCCTGGGGACGGGCAGCGGGGCTCATGCGCAACAATACCAACGCCTCCTCGATTTGCGCGGTGAATGGCGGTTTGAGATCGGTGATGACAAGAAATGGGCCGATCCGAAGTTCAAAGATGACGGCTGGGTGACCATAAAGGTCCCCGCGCAGTGGGAGGAGCAGGGTTTTCCGGGATACGATGGCTATGCTTGGTATAGAAAGACAGTAAACATACCCAAGGATTGGCTGAAGAAACAGCTCTATCTGGATCTCGGGGTCATCGATGATGTCGACGAAGTCTACGTCAACGGCCAGTACGTTGGCTTCAGGGGGCAGTTTCCCCCGAACTATGAGACAGCTTACAACCACAACCGCTTATACTGGCTCCCCGTCGACTGCTTGCGGCCGGATCAGCCAAATGTGATCGCTGTCCGGGTCTACGATTCGGAGCTCGGGGGCGGAATCGTCTACGGTCAGCCAGCCATCCGGGAGCTCGCTCGTGCAATCGAGATTGAACAGCCATTGCCGAGCACCTGGAAATTCAAGATTGGTGACAACATGGCATGGAGGACTATCCAGTTTGACGATGGAGACTGGGAAAAAGTCAAAGTCCCAGCCTACTGGGAGACCCAGGGACACGCGGAATACGACGGCTACGGCTGGTACCGTGTACGATTCACCCTGAATCCGTCGCTCCAGGGGCAACACCTTATTCTGTTCCTTGGAAAGATTGACGATATTGACGAAGTTTTCCTCAACGGGGAGCGGATTGGTAGAACAGGGCACGAATACCACAACGGCGGGGATGAGTACCAGCGTTGGAGGGCCTATACGATTCCGAGCGACAAACTCCTCGGCGACAAAGAAAACCTGATTTCGGTACGAGTCTATGACGGATTTGCTCATGGTGGTATCTATGTAGGGCCCGTGGGGATAGCAAAGCGCGAAAAGTACCTTGAGTGGGAGCGCGTTCAGGGCCGCAACGCAGGGCGGAATAAAGGTGTAGAGAAGTTCATAGAGTGGCTCTTTGAATAGGGGGTCAGACCTCATGGCCAAAAGGACCAGACCCCGGACCCGATCGTCAAAAATCCACTAACGATTGACAACGCAGCAGCTTTCAAGCCTCGTTTTATATGTCCTCATTGTGCAACCTTTCCAACTTCCTCTTCGTAAACTGACTATTAGTCATTTCTTTTATTAATGTATATTTAATGTTTTCGTGTATTGACAACCATGCCTGATTGTCTTATGCTTGTGTTCATTAATTGACTAGCAGTCATTACACATACAGGAAAACAATGGGAATACCGGAACGCAAGGAACGCGAAAGAGAAGCCAGAAGAGAAGAGATCATAAGTGCAGCCGAGAAGGTCTTCATCGAAAAAGGTCTGAGTGCCTCAACGATGGATGAGGTTGCTGAAAGTGCTGAGCTGAGCAAGGGGACGCTTTATCTTTACTACCGTAGCAAGGAGGACCTCTATCTTGCCGTAACGCTTCGCGGCATGGAGGTCATGCATCGAATCCTGCAGGAAGCAGTCTCGACAGGCGAGAATCCGATCAAGCTCATCGAAAACCTGGCAGAGGGTTACTATAAGTTCTTCCATGATTACCGGCACTACTTCCACATGCTCTATTTCTTTGAAAGCCCGGATTTTCTCAAACAGATCTCTGCAGGAATGCAGGAACAGTGCCTTATTGTCGAGCGCAGGCTGTGGGATCTCGTCATTTCTGCAATCCGGAAAGGGATCGATGCCGGGCTGCTCCACAATGATCTTGACCCCCTGGAGACAGGCATCATGCTCTGGTCGAACACTAACGGCTTTCTGAGACTCATTGACCGGAACGAGGGGTACTGGAAAAACGCGCTTGGCATCGATTTGGAAAAGACACTGCGCAAATCCAACGCTTTACTTGTCGAGGCAATGATGACCGAGAGAGCGCATAAGCTCTACCCTGAGGTGTTGCCATACCACGGTCAGCCCCGCAACGTCACGAGCGATTCACGGCAACCACAATCTCACGACGGGCTATGAAAATCACGCTGTTGTGCGCACTACTCCCGTTAGCCGTCCCCCTGCTCTTGGCCCAGGATCATCTGACCTTGGATCGCGCTGTGGCGACGGCACTTGAACAGAATCAGGCGCTTCGCGCTGCGGCGTTTGACCGCGATGCGGGTGACTGGGGAAAGCTCAATGCTATCACGAACTTCCTTCCCAAGGTAGAGTTGTCGGGGGGATTGATACGGATTGATCCGGCCTCGGAGCGGAGGGCGAATGCGGCCGTAGATTTCATCAAAGCCGCCGCCGGAACGCTCGGGGTCCCGCAGGAGGCGCTGTCGGAGATCAAACCCTTCGCCTATCGTAACACCTATGCCACCGATATCACCGTGGTACAGCCGATCTACAATGGAGGTGCGGAGATCGTCGGCCTGAACGCGGCCAACGCCGCCCAGGATAAGAGCCTGTATGCATATCAGGATACTGAGCAGGATGTGGTAGCATCCGTCAAGGTCGCATACTTCACCGCGCTCAAAGCGGAAGGACTCGTTGCACTTGCACAGGAGGCAGTAGCCCGGACGAAACGTCATCTGGATGTGACCAATCGTCGCGCCGACATGGGCATGCGAACGCGCACGGATGTCCTGCGGTGGGAAGTACAACTTGCGTCAGACGAAGGGAATCTGGTCAACTCGGAGAACGGTCTGGAGCTGGCTCGCTTGCAGCTGAACAATGCCATGGGGGTGGACATGAATTCTCGTTTCGTGCTCGAAAGACCCCTTGAGGCTGACAGTGGTTTCGCAGGGGTAATGGTTCCCGCAGCCGGTAATGAAGAAGTGGCGGCAACCGTCACGGGGGTGGATCCCGTGTCCTCACGGAAGTTTCTTGAAGCGCACCCTTCAATGATGACAATGCAGGCCAACCTCCGACTTGCCGATGCGGGCGTCGAGCAGGCGTGGATCAATTTCAAACCGAGCGTCAACATGGCGTTCCAATATGGATGGGAGAAGAACGACACTCCGGAACTGGACGGCATCGCCCCATGGGCGATTGCCCTGCAGGTAAGATGGCCGATATTCAACAGCTTTGGCGACTACACCAAGCTGCAGAAGGCAAAAGCCGAGTATCACCGGACAGAGACGCAGGTAGAATCATTTCGCCGCGGGCTGCTCATGCAGGCAACCGGTGCCGAGCTCAACCTGCGTTCTGCCGTGAAGCGAACGGAGATCACCCGGAAAGGACAGATGGAGGCACTGGACGTTTTGAACGCAATCACCCGGCGCTACGAAACCGGAGGGGCGTCGAACGTAGACCTCATTGACGTGCAGACAGCGTATACATCAGCACGAGCCTCGTTCATTACCGCATTGTACGACCGCCGGATCGCGGAGGTGCAGCTTGCGCGTGCGTTGGGGAGGGTAACACCGTGACAACAATCCCGGAATCCGGAACGACGACAAAGACCACAGGAAAGACCATGATTCTTCGCAGACGTGTATTCATGTTCGCTGCCGCAGCGGTAATTTTCGCTTCCGGCGCTCTGCTCATCGTGACCTCCCGGTATTCACAGGCGGATCCTCCGCAGGTGTCTCAGCCGACGGCGGTGGAAGTGACCCCTGTCGGCATTGCCGACGTCACCGACATCGTTTCCGGTGTAGGGAACGTCGCCGCAATGCGGGATGTGAAGGTGGCATCGGAGACAGCTGGCAGAGTCCTCAAAGTGCACATCAAAGTCGGCGACGCGGTGAAGCAGGGCCAAACGCTTGTCGAGGTCGACGCAGAGCTCAAGGAAGCAGCTGCAGAACAGGCGCGGGCACAGATGCTCGCTGCAAAAACGAACCTGGAGAAGTCGAAGAAGGACTTCGAGCGAACGCAGATGCTCTTCAATTCCGGCGATGTCGCCGATATCGAATTGGAGGGCTACCGGCTGACTTATCAGTCTGCCGAGGCCCAATACAAGGGGGCTATCGCTGCGTTGCGTGCCGCCGATCGCCAGGTGAGCGATTCGCATATCAAGGCACCGGTCCCCGGCCTCATAGCAACGCGGCGCGTGGAGGTCGGAGAAATGGTCGGCCCTGGAATGGAGATTGTCAATATCGTCGACGTATCGTCGCTGAAGGTGAAACTCAGCGTTGCCGAAGAAGACATCGTGAAACTCCGTGTCGGACAGACCGCTGTGCTGCATATCGACTCCCGTCCCAGGGAGCGGTTCACCGGTAAGGTTTTCACCGTAGGAGCGAAATCCGAAAGTCCCAATGGCCACACGTACCCTGTCGAGGTGGTTGTGCCGAACACGTGGAAAGACCCGGTGAAGGTGGGGATGTTCGCGCGTGTCGAAATCCAAGCCAGAAGCGCTAAAGGCGTTCTGACCATTGCCAAGGAATCCCTTGTGGAGGACGGAGCGAAGCCCGCGGTGTTTGTCGCGAAAGACGGTGTCGCGCGGCTGCGTCCTGTCACCCTCGGCATCCGGAGCAACAATTTGCTCCAGGTGGTGAATGGCCTGGCAAGGGGTGAACTGGTGATCTCGTTCGGACAGAAAGCCCTGAAAGATGGGACACCGATACAGTTCAGGCAACAATAAGACAGACCAGGATTTCTGAAGATGAAAATCACTGAAATTGCCATACATCGCCCGGCATTCATGACGATGATCTTCGTCACGCTCGGCGTTCTCGGGATCTTCGCCTACTCCAGAATGAGTACCGACCTGCTGCCAAAGATGGACTGGCCGTACGTGTCTACAGTCACGATATACCCTGGAGCAGGACCGAAGGAAGTGGAATCGCTTATTTCCAAACCGCTCGAGGAAGCGATCAGCGGCGTCAGCAAGCTGGAAAACGTCCGTTCGTACTCGTACGAAGGCGTCTCCGTTGTGCTGGCGCAATTTTCGATGAGCTCGCAGGTGGACCAGGTGACCAATGACGTGCAGCGGGTTGTTGAGCAGGCCCGTTCCAGACTCCCTGAGGAAGCAAAGGCCCCCAGGGTGTCCAAAGCCGATCTGAATGCCTTCCCCATTCTGCGTGTCTCCGCCACTGGACAGATGCCGCCGCGCGAGCTGTTCCAGTACATGAAGGATCACATCAAGCCGCAGTTCGAGCAGGTAGAAGGTGTGTCGTCGGTGACGCTCATGGGCGGGCAGGAGCGGGAGATCCGGGTGGAAGTGGACAATCAAAAGTTGAACTCCTATGGTATCTCGATACTCCAGGTCTCCCAAGCAATGGGCCGCGAAAACCTGGATTTCCCGACGGGCACAATCGATGAAGAACTGAATCAATACATCGTGCGACTCGCCGGCAAATTCAAGAGCCTGGATGAAATCCGCAATACCGTGATAGCGGCTCTCCCGCACGGCGTCGTGTACGTGAAGGACGTGGCAAATGTGGTCGACGGGGTGCGAGAGGACTACACAGTGAGCCGGCTCAACGGCGAAAGCTCTATCGCCGTCATCATCCAGAAACAGTCGGATGCCAATTCGGTGAGAACCAGCAGCTTGCTGCAGGAGACGATGCGGAGGCTGGAGCAGGAGACGGGAAATAGGGTGAAGTTTGTGATCGCTCAGGACATCACGAACTTCACTCGCAATTCGCTGGCGGAGGTGCAGCGCGATCTCCTCCTGTCAATTCTCATGGTTGCGCTCGTTCTGTTCTTCTTTCTGCACAGTGCGCGGAATTCACTAATCGTGCTGCTCGCCATTCCGACGTCGCTTATTTCGACGTTTTTTTTCATGTGGTTGCTCGACTTCACACTGAATCTTGTTTCGCTGATGGCGCTGGCGCTGGTCATCGGGATTCTGGTCGACGACTCCATCGTCGTTCTGGAGAACATCCACCGGCATCTCGAGAAAGGCGAGGACCCGATCAAGGCGGCGATCGTCGGACGGGGCGAGATCGGGTTCGCCGCCATCGCCATAACCCTGGTGGACGTTGTGGTCTTCCTTCCGATCTCGCTTGTCGGAGGTGTGGTGGGAAGGATTTTCGGCGAATTCGGATTGACCATCGTGGTGTCGACACTGCTTTCCCTCCTGGTGTCGTTCACTCTTACACCGATGCTCGCGTCCCGCTGGGCGCGGCTGATCGAGCACACGCGGACTTCCTTCATCGGCAGGTTTATCACATGGTCGGAGGGTTTGCAGGATGCGCTCGGCCAGGGGTACCGCTCGGTGCTCGCCTGGGCGCTGGGCCACCGCAGGTCAATCCTTGCCATCAGCGGCGGACTGTTGATCGCGAGCATTGCGCTTGTGCCCGCGGGAATCATCGGGACGGAATTCATGACCGATTCTGATCGCGGTGAATTTGCCATCAATATCGATATGCCCCTTGGCACTACGATTCAGAAGACCGACCAGGCCGTGCGCGAGGTGGAGAAGCTTGTCGCTTCGATGCCTGAAGTCGAGCGGTACCTGTGCACCACCGGTTACCAGCAAAGCCAGTGGAAAAACGCCAATCAATCCAATCTCGGTCAGGTACAGGTCAAACTGGTGGACAAGCGGAAGCGCCCGCGATCCACGCGTGCTATCATGATGGATATCAAGCACAAGAGCAGCGACATTCCCGGATTGACCACGAGCTTCAGCACGATCGGCATGTGGGGTATGGCCAACGCGGCTCCCTTCCAGGTAGAGATCATGGGGCCCGATCTCCAGCAAGTCGTGGCGTTCTCGGAACAGGTAAAGGGGATCGTCATCGGGGCCAGGGGGACGGCGGACGTTACGAGTTCCTGGGAGGAAGGAAAACCCGAAGTGAAGATTGAAGTTGACCGGGATAAGGTGGCACGGATGGGACTCACTCTCGCAGAGGTGGGTCTCGCTGTGCGTGCGGCAATCGAGGGAGATCTCCCCACCAAGTTCCTGGAAGGGGACACGGAATTCGACCTGCGCGTGGTTTTCGACAAAGCTAGCCGCACTCGTGCCGAGGATGTCGGCCATATCACCTTGATTAATCGTTATGGCCAGTCGGTGCAACTCAGTCAGCTAGCGAACATCTTCTATGGAAAGGGGCCCTCGGTTGTTTCCCGCAAGGACCGTGAGCGGTTGGTGACGATTGCGGCAAACATGTCGGGCGAAGTGCCGCTGGGGCAGGTGAACGCTGAAGTGGAGCAAGCAATCAACGCGGCCGGGATCCCCGCGGGCGTGCGAGTCTTCTATGGCGGCGATACCGAGAATATGCGGGATATGTTCAGCGATATGACTATTGCCCTGAGCATGGCCATTCTGTTCGTGTACATCATCATGGTCAGTCTCTTCGAGTCATATGTTCACCCCTTCACCATCATGTTCGCGCTTCCCGTGGCCCTGGTCGGGGCGTTGGGGGGGCTTGCGCTGACAGGCTCGACGCTGAACATGTTCAGCATGATCGGCATCATCATGTTGATGGGACTGGTGACGAAAAACGCGATACTGCTCGTGGATTTCACCAACACGTTGCGTTCTCGCGGGTTGGCCATGCATGAGGCGTTGCTGGAGGCCGGAAAGACCCGACTCCGGCCGATCGTCATGACCACCGCGACAATGATCTTCGGGATGATGCCACTGGCCCTTGCCCTCGGATCCGGTTC
>Ga0105106_10000583_pt1 | contig 25863 bp, 22 predicted proteins | sample PPLLaktember2015_5_FD_79109 | JGI IMG/M metagenome (GOLD analysis project Ga0105106, IMG submission 79109) | Freshwater sediment microbial communities from Prairie Pothole Lake near Jamestown, North Dakota, USA - PPLs Lake P8 Core (1) Depth... | ecosystem: Environmental > Aquatic > Freshwater >...
AAGCCAGTTAATCCGTTATTTTTGCACCTCGAACTCAACACCATCCTGCCCCACGCCCCAACACCCCTTGGTTTTTTTAGATCATACATCGATTAATGTAACCTTTCACAAGCATCGGCATCTAAGAAGATATAGCCAAAAACCTGATGGCGAAACTAACTGTACTCTTGGAGGAACTAAATTAAATGGAAATGATCATCGACTTCCCTGGCGGATCACGCGTCGACGCCCACTTTGGCCCATTTACCGTGCAAACGGACCAGCCTCCGGCGGCTTCTGCCCCAACGCCGTTCGCCACATTCCTGGCATCCCTCGGCACCTGTGCGGGTATTTACGTTTTGGGGTTCTGCCAGCAGCGCGGCCTGCCCACTGATGGCATCCGCATTGTCCAACGCATGCATTCGGATCCCTTTAGTGGAATGGTGGGCAAGATCGAGCTCGAAATTCAAACGCCTCCCAGTTTTCCGGAGAAATACCTGCCGTCTCTGGTGCGGGCGGCTGAACTGTGTGCCGTCAAAAAGCACTTCGAGCGCCCTCCGCAATTCGAAATCTATACCCAGGTCGTGGAGCCAGTCTCATAATTGATCGTGCGCCAGGCTAAAATCTGACCGAGAAAGGGGCTTGCGGTTATGAAAGCACCGCGGGCCCCTTTTCGGTTTAAAATGAATTCATCCTATTGAGCTCGTTTCGGGATGGAGGTGGCGTGTGGAAGGTGTGATCGTCGAGCAAGAGATGGAAGCCCGGTTGGCGGCAGATTATTATGATCTGTTTGAATATGCTCCCATCTCTTTATGGGTAGAAGATTACAGCCAGGTAAAGAAAATCCTGGATGAGGTGCGCCGCAGTGGCATGCGTGATCTCAGCGCCTACCTGGATGAACACCCGCAAGTGGTGGAAGCCTGTATGCTAGCGATTCGGGTCCTGGATGTCAACCGCAAGACGCTGGAATTGTTTGGCGCGCAATCGAAAGAGCACCTGCTGCGCAATGTGTCTCGCATCTTTCGAGACGATATGCGCAACCACTTTAAATCCGAGCTGTTGGATATTTGGACGGGTAAGCGCTCGAGCGAGCAAGAGGGCTTCAATTATGCGCTCACGGGGGAGCGCATCGAAATCTCCATGCGCTGGTTTGTCTTGCCGGGCTATGAAGACTCGCTGGGCAGGGTGCTGGTTTCGTTGGATGATATCCGCGCCCGCAGGCAGGCAGAGCGCGAAGTGGCCCAAAGCGAGGCTCATTACCGCGGACTGTTTGAGCACTCGCCGATCTCTTTGTGGGAAGAGGATTACAGCCAAGTCAAACGTATCCTGGATGAGCTAAAAGCCCAGGGCGTGGATGATCCTGGCGCATATTTTGATCAGCATCCCGAGGCGGTGGAAGCTTGCATGGCGAAAATTCGCGTGCTGGATGTCAACGAGAAAACGCTGGAAATCTTCGATGCTACCAGCAAAGAACACCTGCTGGCAAACCTGGGATCGGTCTTCCGGGACCAAATGGGCCTGCATTTCCGCGACGAGCTGATCGATATGTGGGAAGGGCGCCTGAAATACTCGCGTGAAGGCATCAATTATTCACTGAACGGGGAGCCCATCAATATCCACCTGCAATGGGCGGTTTTGCCGGGACATGAAGAAACGCTTACCCGGGTGATCGTTTCTCTAATCGATATTACCGAGCAAAAGGAGTCGGAGCGTTACTTGCGCTACCTGGGCACGCACGACGTGCTCACCGGGTTGTACAACCGCGCCTTCTTTGAGGAAGAGCGCAGCCGGTTCGGCGAGGGGAGAGAACAACCCGTGAGCATCTTGATTGGCGACCTGGATGAGTTAAAACAGGTGAATGATCGCTTTGGGCATTCCGAGGGTGATAGCTTACTGAGGCGGGCGGCAGAGGTGTTCAAAACTGCCTTTCGCAGCGAAGATGTAGTGGCGCGCATGGGGGGCGATGAATTTGCGGTGCTGCTGCCGGGCACCGACGCCGCCGCGGCCGAGCAGGCCATGGAGCGCATCCATAAGCTGGTGATGCTCAATAACACTTTCTACCAGGGGCCGCCCTTGAAGATATCTCTTGGCGTTGCCACCGGTTATAAGGACAGCAACCTGACCGAGGTGCAGCGCCTGGCAGATGACCGCATGTACCAGAACAAGCGCAAGAACAAGGCCGGACGGGGCATGGTGTAAGCCCCGCGCGGGCGATTGCGCTTGATTTTGCAGATTGAGCGTCACTCACTGGCGTCCAGCAGCGGGCCAGACGCCAGGGGTCGTACTTGGCCGGGTACGCATTACCCCAACAGCGAGGTCGCGGCCCCAAACAGGGAGTTGATCGCCAGGTTGCCGAGCGCTACCAGAATGAAACCGATCAGGGCGGTCAGGAAGGCCTTGAGGTTATCCAGGTCCAATCCCTGGCGGATGGCAATGAAACCGGCGATCAGCGCCCAGATGGAGCCGATAATCGGCCCGACACACGGGATCACAGAAAGCATCAGCGGGGAGTAAGCAAAGCCGATCACGCGCAGCATCTCGTCGATGCTGGATTTCCCCCCAAAAAAGGTCGTCCCAACAAAAAATGATACCAGCGCCCACAGGAACCAGCCGATAAAGCCCCATACCAGGGTGCTGAAGAAGCTGGTCAGGAAGTTCCCGCCGCCGATACTGGCGCCAAACCCGCTACCTAATCCAGATAGCAGCGAGACGATGGCAACGATGATGGCTGCCTGCGTGAGAGCACTCTTGTCGCTCTCGATCTGCTCGAAGTTATTTACATCCAATTTGAATACGCCGATTATGCGGTTGAACATAGCGCGCTCCTGTTCTGGTCTAGGTGGCTTGACGAGAGTCCCTTCTCTAGTATAAAACCCTGCAGTCGTGAGTGAGTTGCGCGGGATATTAACCTGCCCACCTAGCCGAATTTATAGGTGAGTCCCTGGCCTTTTTGGCGATGCGCCCGGAGGCCTGATCGGATACACTGACATTTGAATTACCTGAATCTGCGAAGTACACCAAATTTTCTAATTCTATGCCGATGATCCATCATAAGGAGAGAATCCATGTCTGTTGAAACCAACCCGTTAACCGCTTTGTCGGAGGCGATGGCAGATGCGGTCGCAAAAGCTGGCGCCGCCACTGTTCTGGTGAATGCCCGGCGGCGTTTCCCAGCCAGCGGCATCGCTTACAGCACTGACCTGGTGCTCACGGCTGACCATGTTGTGGAGCGCGACGATGATATCAGCGTAATCCTGCCAGATGGCAGTGAAATTTCGGCGACGATCGCCGGGCGCGACTCGGGCAGTGATTTGGCCCTGCTGCGCTTGGCCCGGCCCGCGGCAGCAACGGCGCAACCTGCCGAGCACGATGCCCGCGTGGGCCAGTTTGTGCTGGCATTGGGCCGCCCGACCAACGAGGGCATTCAGGCCAGCCTGGGGATTGTCAGCGCGATTGGCGGCCCGGTGCGAACCGGGCGCGGCGGCTTGTTGGACCGCTATTTGCGCACGGATGCGACCCCCTACCCGGGTTTTTCAGGCGGGCCGTTGATCGACAGCGCCGGGCGCGTGGTGGGAGTCAACACTTCCGGCCTGACGCGCGGAGCCTCCCTGGCAATTCCAGTTACCCTGGCATGGCAGGTGGCCCAGGCGCTGGCTACCCATGGCTCGGTGCGGCGCGGATTCCTGGGTGTGCGCAGCCAACCCGTAGCAGTTTCCGCAGCCCAGCAAAGCGCCTTGGGGCGCCAGCAGGCTACCGGCTTGCTGCTGGTGGGCGTGGAAGAGAACAGCCCGGCAGAAGCCGGCGGCTTACTGGTGGGCGATATTATCGTTGCCATCGGGGCCAAGCCGGTTGCGGACCCAGATGAGCTCCTGGCTTCCCTGGTGGGCGAGGTGGTTGGTAAAGCTACCCCCGTCCAGGTGCTGCGCGGCGGGCAGCCCACGGTAATTACGGTTACAATTGGAGAACGTAAAAACTGATGAATATGGCTTTGAATACGGCGATGCTCTCCGATACACTGGCGGCAGCCCTGGCGGATGTGGCGCAGCGTGTGCAGCGCAGCCTGGTTGTGGTGCACAATGGTCGCCACGGTGCTGGCGCGGGTGTGGTTTGGCGCAGCGATGGTCACATCATCACCAACCACCATGTGGTGGCGCGCGGGCGGATTGCGGTTACTTTACCCGATGGGCGTGACCTGCCGGCGCGCCTGGTGGCAGATGAGCCTGAAATAGACCTGGCTCTGCTGAAAGTGGAGGCGTCTGAACTTCCGGCAGCCCTGGTCGCCGATGCGCGCAGCCTGCGCGTTGGGCAGGTGGTGTTGGCGGTTGGGCACCCCTGGGGACAGCGCGGCGTGGTTACTGCGGGCATCATCAGCGGGCTGAGCCGCGCCGCCACGCGCGGCCAGCGCGGCTCGGTGCCCATCCTGCGCTCCGATGTGACCCTGGCCCCCGGAAATTCTGGCGGGCCGCTGGTCAATGCAGCGGGCGGCGTAGTGGGCATCAATACAATGTTGGTGGGCGGCGATCTGGGGGTTGCCATCCCCAGCCACGTGGTGAGCGATTTTGTAGCCCAGGCGCTGGGTGAACAGGTTGGGGTGCTGGCGTGATCCATGCCGCCGTGGCTGCCTCTGCGCTGGCTGTGCGCGCCGGGTTGGCTGCGCTGTTGAGCAGCGAGCGCATCCGCGTGGAAGCCCAGGCGGCCTCGCTGGCTGAGCTGCTGCCGCTGCCTGCCGAGATCGATGTGCTGGTGGTGTTGGTCGAGGCGGCTACAGCCCCGGATCTAGAATCGGCGCTGCCACAGCCGGGTGCTGTGGCAGCGCTTTTCCTCATCTCGGAAGATGTCGATATCGTACCGCGGCTGGCGGGACTCACGCTGCGCGCCTGGGGTGTGCTGCCCCTGGATACCACGGCGGAAGAGCTGCAAGCCGCGGTGGGCGCCCTGGCAGAAGGGCTGCTGGTCGGCGCGCCGGCGCTGGTGGAGCGAGAGTTTATCGATTTGTTTGCAGGGCAGGGCGCCGGAGGTCAAGGATTACACGACCGGCAAGGCGAACCGCTCAGTGAGCAGGGTGTTGAGCCGCTCACCGAGCGCGAAGGACAGGTCTTGCAGCTCCTGGCGCAGGGCCTGGCAAACAAGCAAATCGCGGTGGCCCTGGGGATCAGCGAGCACACCGTGAAGTTCCACGTTTCGGCTGTATATAGCAAGCTGGGAGCAACCAGCCGCACCGAAGCGGTGCGGCTGGGCGTGCGACAGGGATTGATCAGTCTTTAGTTTTTGTGGGCGATGTCTTTGGCTTTGCCTTCCAACATCTTGGAGCCGGAGGCGGCCTGGATGGCGATTCGCTTGGGCTTGACCTCTTCGGTCTTGGGAAGGTGCAGGGTGAGCACGCCGGCATCATAGCGCGCCTCGATTGAATCGGCGTTGATGGGGGCGGGCAGGGTTATGCTGCGCGCAAAGCTGCCGTAACGGCGCTCGCGCAGGTGGTAGCGCTGGCCCTCTTTTTCCTCTTCGGACTTGGTTTCGCCCTTGATGGTCAGCGTGCGCCCGCTGAAGGAAATCTCCAGGTCATCGGGATTCATGCCCGGCACCGAGGCCTTAACCAGGAATTCATCTTCCGTCTCGGATACATCCAGGGCCAAATCGTCGCTGAAGGGCTGCAGCTCCCAGTTGGCGCCGCCGAAGAAAGTATCATCGAAGAGGCGATCCATAGCGCTGCGCAACGCTAGTATCTCCCGGAATAGGTCCCTACGAATACGGTTGCTCATAAAAGTACCTCCTTCATGCTTGTGAAGATGGATTTGGGTGAAGTTTTGGCCAAACTTTTGCCTTTTTCGCCATCTATCTTACATCTCAAGCGTAAGAAGGAGGTTTGAAAAACGTAAGAGGAATGTAAAAACCGCAGGAGGTTTATTCTTCTTCCTCATCATCCTCGAGGTGCACGTGCCTGTGGTCCAATTCTTCTGCAGTTGGCTGGCGCAGGGATTGGATGGTGACATCGAATACCAACTCCTTGCCTGCCAGGGGGTGGTTGAAGTTCAGGCGCACCGTATCCGCCTCAATCGAGGCGATGTAGGCGTGCAGTAATTCGCCATCCTGGTTCTTGAGCTGCAGCTCAACGCCCGGCATGAGCGGGATATCGGACGGGAACTCATCGCGCGGGAAATCAGCAACAGCCTGGGGGTCCTCTTCCCCATAACCATCGGCGGGAGCTACTGTAATTTGCTTGCTTTCGCCCACCGACATGCCATACAGGGCATTTTCCAGGCCGGGTACGATCTGCCCTTTGCCCTGGATGAACTGTATCGGGTCTGCGTTTTCTGAGCTATCGACCATCTCTCCGGAAATGGTTAGGGTGTATTCCAGGCTGACAACCACATCGTCAGCGACGATGTTCGGATTTTGGGTATCGGTCATGGGTGACTCCAATTCTTTGGGGGGGTACAACGCTGCCTCAGGTAGCGCAGCGGGTTGTTTAGGTGGGGGATTGTAACATAATCTGCAGGATAAAACACAGTTTACCTGCCTAATCCCACCTTTGGATCCTGGCAGGATTACTTCAGCGCTTTGCTGTGGGGCACCACAGTCAGCGCCGGCATCCAGCTCGCCCGGCAGATGATACCTTTCCTAAAGCTCAGCGCTTGAAGTGGGTAATGGCGCCGGGAAAGCTGCCAGCGGCGCAGTCTGCCTTTTGAGCAGGTAGGCCCCCATCCATACCAGGCTGATGAGCGTCAGAGCGAGTGAAACGAAATACATAAAAGCCATGGACATCAGCAGCTCGGCAGGCAAGTCGCTGATGGCTGCCAGCGCCAATAAAATCCCGGCAGGGCGCGGCAGTACCCGCCCGTAGGCGCTGGCGAGGCCGAACATGACCATCCCCAGCAGCATGGCGTATAACCCCGGCAGGTACATCGACATATCGATATACATGAACATGAAGGCATCGTGGGCGGTTTTCAGGCCCTCGATTTCTGCCAGTACGAAAAAAGAACCGATGATCAAGATAATCCAACCAACGACGGAAAACACATAACCTGCCAGGCCCAGCAATCCGGTCTGGCGCGCCTGCACGCCATACAAGCCTGTCAAGGCGAAGATCATCAGCACATCCCCGAAAAACATGAGCCAATGCCCGGAGGGGATGTCCAATCCAAGATGGATCACCCCTCCGGCAAAGAGGGAAATGCCTGCCAGGATGCTGGCGAGGCCGGTCAGGCGGATATTTACAGACGTCATCTAACCCACTCCTTATTTAGATATTAATCGTCCGGATTATACAGCAAATCAGTCGAATGTACGAAGCTTTTGGCACTTTATGCAGGAGGGGCGCCTCAATCTCCGGCGAGAACGGCGGCAGGCTTTGCGCCTGCGATCTCAGAGCGCTCTTCTTCCACCTGGATCAAAGGTGGATAGAGGCAGGCGACCAGCGCCACCACAACAGCCAATGCACCCAGGACGATGAAGAGCAAACCGATCCCGCGGCCTGGTCCGCTGCCGATGATTGCACCCAGGCTGCCTGCCAGCGCCCCGCCGGGGAGCATAATGGGCTCAAAGATGCGATCTGCCAGCGGGCCAGCCAGCAAGAAGGCTAATGGGGACATCGACATAGCGATGGCGTTGCGCATGGCGAACACGCGCCCCTGGATATCGGCAGGGATTTGCGCCTGCCAGATGGCCTCGCTGCTGCCATTGATCAACGGGATAACGAAGAAGGCGACGAAAGCCGCACCCATAATCCAACCCACAGAGGTCGTACTGCCCCCTGCAATGATCGCCAACCCAGCCACCACTTCTCCCACCAGCACGGTATAGATGCGCCGTTTTGGCCCGCGCCACATGCTCGCCGCCAGACTGCCCAGCAGCATTCCAACACCTCCCACCGTCATGACCATACCCAGGCGATCAGGGGTAGTGATACTCAACATCAGCGGAGTGAACAGGGTGCTGACCATGGCGAGGGCGAAATTCGTTGCAGAGAACAAGAACAGCATAGCCAGCAAACCGGTGCGCATTACCAGGTAGCGCCAGCCGAAAACTGCTTCGCTCACCAGGCTGCCTTTGGCAGCCTTGCTTTCGGCGCTTTCTTCAGGACGTGGGAAGCGCACCAGGATCAGCACGAGCAGGGCGAAAGCGAAGGTCGCCAGGTCGATAACAATCACACCCTGAAGCCCCACTGCTACAAGCAGGAAACCCGCCAACAGCGGAGAAACCAGCTGAGCGAGCGCCTGTCCCAGCTGGCGCAACCCACTGGCGCGCCCGAATTGTTCTTTCGGCACCAGCACCGTGCTGGCGGCTGAAAAGGCGGGCCACTGAAAGGCGCCGCACGTGGCGGATACGGCTGCGGTAATGTACAGGTGCCATACCTGCAGAAGCCCTGCTGCATACAGGGCGGCGATCGCCAGGGTGGTCAGCCCGGCGCCCAAATCTGCCCAGAACATCACCTGGCGGCGGTCGAAACGATCTACCAGAGCGCCGGCAACCGGGGAAAGCAGCAAAGCCGGCAGGACCGCGAACAGGCTGATGAGGGCAAATTGGGTCACCGAGCCGGAATTTTGATAAGCCCAGATCCCCAGGGCAAAGCTGGTCAGGCTGGAGCCTAACAATGATACGCTTTCACCGGACCAAACCAGCAGGAAGGTACGCATCCCTTTCCCCATCTTAACGGCCCTCCTTGAGCAGCTTTTTAGCTCCCGAGGTGATGAAAGGCGCGGCAAGCGCATGGTAGGCCCGGATCCCGCGCGCCATCAGGTTGAGGTGCTGCCAATCAATTTTGAATGGCGGCTGGGGATCATAATCGAGCCACAGCTGCACTTCTTTAGCCATCTCTTCACCTGCCAGCCGGGAGACGAAGAATAAGGCCATATCCACGCCCGCCGAGACCCCAGCCGAATTGATGATCTTGCCATTTTCCACCCAGCGCGTGCGTTGGTATTTGGATCCAAAGCTTTCCAGGATTTTGTAGTAGGCCCAGTGGGTGGTGGCGGGCTTACCCTGCAATAAGCCCAGCGAGGCCAGAATCAAGGCCCCAGTGCACACCGAGCCGACGAATTCAGCGGTTTCGGCTGCCTGGCGCACATAGTCGCGCATGGACGGGTTGGTCATGGCGCGCAGGGTGGGGGTATTCCCACCGGGCACGAAAATCGCAAAGGGATGCGGGACCTCGGTGAAAGTCCGATCGGGGGTGACGGTCAGGCCGTTATCCGAAACGATGGGTTCTCCTCGCTCGGCGACCACGGTTGTCTGATATTGGGGGTTTAGCTCGCAGAATTTCTGGAGCACTCCCAGCGGGCCGACCAGATCGAGCAGGGTCAATCCCTGGTAGATAACAAACGCAATCGTTTTGGGTTCTTGCTGCATGGTCTCCATTGTTCATTCCCTCATCTAATTGTGGGCTCGAAAGCGGCGGTTACGGGATTGGTCCAATCCAAAACTGCCTGGTGCAAGTCCGGCAGGGTTGCCACAGATTGTGCAAAGGTTTCCAACTCGCGAGCGGCAAAGGGCGCCACCCCACCGATCTCTACTTCGCTCCAGTCGACGCCGCCGAAGGGCGGTTGGGGATCATATTCGGCAAATAACTGCAGGATGCGGGCGTTATTCTCACCTGCCAGACGGGCCAGGAATTTTAGCGCCATGTCCATGCCGCCCGTGCCGCCGGCAGTGGTGATGAATTTGCCATCCTCCACCCAGCGCTCTTGGACAAATCGGGCTCCCAGGCGTTCCAGCAGACCGGAAAAAGCCCAATGGGTGGTCGATGGGCGATTCTGCAGCAGCCCGCAAGCCGCCAACGCCACGCTCCCAGCGCCGATACCCAGGATGGTGTCCGCCTGGAGGGCTGCCGCCTGGATGTAACTGCGCACACCCGGGTTGGCAATAGCGCTCAAGGAGGGCAGTCCCCCGCCCATGACCACCAGGATATCGGGATCTGGCACCTCTTCAAAGCTCTTATGCGGGACGATCTTGAGCGGCGTATCCGATTCAAAGGGTTGGGCGCTTTCCGCAACGATGTACACTTCATACTTGGCCATTTTTAGGCCGTTCAGCGTCGAGTAGGTGGCGGTCAGCTCGAGTGCGCTTACCCCGGGGTACACGACAATTGCTACCACTTTGTTCTTATCGATAGTCTTATCCATCTCAGAAATACCTCCGTTGGGTCCTGGGTTAGCAGAGTAACCGTTTCGATCCAGGTGGGAAGATCCTGTTCCGATCAGAACCTCCCCACCCATTGGATCCAGCTCAATCGCCTGCGATGGCAGGTCGAAGCTCTGGCATGGCCGCAGCCTGCTCTGACCATAACTGGTAGCCGATCCAGACCAGGCTAATGCCAACCAGGATGGCGCCGATGTTGATCGGCAGCATCATCAGCACGTAGCTGACCACCGCGCCTATGATCACCAACCAGGCTGCCCAGCGAGAGAAAACCCGCGCCCGCAGCATGCCGGCCCCAAACAAAACATAACCGATCACGAAGAGCAGGAAGGTGACATTCAACGCAGTGGAATAGGGCCCCGCCAGGATCGCCTGGACGGCTTCGGTGTAATTGGGCAGCAGCACCGTGCCGATGAACAGATCTCCGAAGCGGAAGCAGACGTTCATGATCAGGCTGACAACCGCCAGGATATAACCGAGCAAGCCGGCAACCCCTGCCTTATGGCTCTGGCGGGCGTAGATTCCGGTGAAGGCAAAGATCAGCAGGAAGAGCACGAGAAAAACGCGCGTGTTTTGTACACCTGGCGGAATGCTGACTCCGATGCCGACCAGGTTGAAGAGGATATTGACGGTCCCGGCTGTGATGGCGGTGATGCCGGTCAGGCGCATTAGATTTTTGTACAACATGGCTGTTTCTCCTTATTCATATCTTGTAGAACTTCTGGGCTGTCCATTCAAACGATTAAATACTGCCTAACTGGTGAATGTGGTCAAAACTTTTTCTCTCATTCAATCTCCTCCTACTCTCTGAACACCAGCCTCAACCGCTCCCGGGGAGCAGGCTCTCCAGCGCAGCGATCAATTCAGCAGGCGGCGCACCTTGCTGGAGCACTACCTGAGCCTCTTTGAGTTCGAATGGCGTCCTGGCAGCATCATCGACGATCACCGCAATGCGTACGTCGGGTTTGGTAGCGCGCAGCTCCTGCAGATTACCATTCCAGCGCTCCAACGCCTCGCCGGTCAGGATCAACAGGTCAGGCGCTTCGCTGGGGATGATCTCCAACAACCGGGTAGGCTGCCCGACGATTCTGATGGAATAAGGGCCGGGGAGAGAGCTGAGCAGCGCCTGCAAAGCGGTGCGCAGGGGCCCTGGCGGGGCAGCGATCAGGATGGTGGCAGCGGTGTGTATCATCATGTCATTCTCGCTCGAAAGGGTTATCCCGACATTCAGGATATCAAATTTCTCCGGCGTAGGCATCGTCGTGAAGACCTGACCTGAATGAACAAAAAGACCGCTGTTCACAGCGGTCCTGGCAGGGTATTTGTCTCAGTGGAGCAGGACAAATGACCTAGCGTGCTCCCTTATTTCCCATTTGGGACTTGAGTGCGACCAGGAGGGTGAAGGCCCTTTTGAATAGCGAACAACGCTGCCTGGGTACGGTTGGCGAGGTGCAGCTTGGCAAGGATGTTGCCGACATGGTTGCGGGCGGTGCGCTCACTGATCACCAGGCGGTCGGCGATCTCCTGGTTGGAGAGCCCCTCGGCGACCAGTCCCAACACCTCCAGCTCGCGCTCGGAGAGCGGGTCGGGAGTGGGAGGCAAATCCGGCGGGCGGTTGAGTTCCTGGATCAGCTTGCGGGCAACCGAGGGATCCAGGGAAGATTCCCCCGCGTGGACATCGCGAATCGCCTGTAGCAGTCTGAGGGCAGAGGAGTCTTTCAGGATATAGCCCAACGCGCCGGCCTTGATGGCTGGAAACACCTGGTCATCCTCGGCAAAACTGGTGAGCACCAAAAGGCGCGCCTCAGGGTCGATTTGTTTGATCTCACGGATGGCGCTGATCCCATCCTTGCGCGGCATCATCAGGTCCAGCAAAGTCACATCCGGCTTCAGGCTGGCATACAGGCGCACAGCCACTTCGCCGTCGGAGGCTTCACCCACCAGGGTCATTCCTGGCTCGGTCTCGATCAAAGCGCGTAGCCCTTCGCGCACAACAGCATGGTCATCAGCGATCAGGATGCGGATTTCCTCGATCATTTAACAAAACTCCTTCGATAGAATAGTGGAGAAACATCTCGTCAGGAGGCGGTTTCCAGGTTAGCCCGGACGCGTATGGCAGTGCCTGCACCGGGTGTAGATTGGATCTCGATCTCCGCGCCCAGGCGGTCGGCGCGCTCGTGCATGCTGTGTAACCCGATACCTCCCGGGCTGGTCCCATCTATATCAAAACCCAGCCCATCATCCTGCAGCTCCATTTCTATAGAGTTGGGCGCCTGGCGAAGCGAGACCGAGACGGTGCTGGCGTGGGCGTGCTTTAAGGCGTTGTTCAGCGCCTCCTGGGCGATGCGGAAAAACGCCTCTTCCACTGGCGCAGGCAGTTTATCCACGCCCTCGACCGACAGGAGCGCCTTGACCCCGGCGCGCTTCTCCACCGCATCCAGGCGCTGCTGCAGGGCGCCAACCAGGCCTACTTCCGATAAAGCCATGGGGCGCAACTCATAGACCAACAAGCGCATTTCTTTAAGCGCCTGCTGGGCAGTCTCGCTCAGACGATCCAGGTGATGTTCGACGCGCTCGTAATTGCCGCTGTGTGCGTTGCGCCTGCCGGCCTCGGAGAGCAGCACCAGGCTGTACAACGACTGGGTGACGGCATCGTGCAGCTCGCGGGATAGTCGTTGGCGCTCCTCCAACGTGGCAGCCTGCTCTGCCTGCTCGAACAGGCGCGCATTTTCGATGGCAATGGCAGCACGCTGGGCCAGAGCCAGGAACAGGCGCGTGTCATCGGGTGTGAATGCGCGCGGCTGGCTGTAATCCATACCGAAGACGCCAAAAATTTGCCCGGCGATGGTGATCGGAACCGAAAGCACAGAGCAGATGCCCTCATAGGCTGCGATTTGGTCGGCGGGTGCAGGCGCCTGGGCGGCATCTTCTACTGCAATAACCTGCCCGCTCTGAAAGACTTTACCCGAGATGCCATCCCCGGGAAGATATTCTGACATGCGCGCCACCATCTCGGGAGAATACCCGCGGGCGGCACGCACCACCAATCGCTGGCTGGCGGGATCAAAAACTTGTACGCTGGCTTTATCTGCCTGTAACTGGTCGATGACGACATCCACCAGGGCCTGGAGCACCTGGTCGAGACGCAAATGCCGGTAGAGCTGCTCATCGGCAAGGTAGAGGGTCTCCAACTCATGCCGGCGTCCTTCCGCCTGCTGGTAGAGCTGCTTGATCTCACGCGTGCTCTGTTCCACGCGTTGTTCCAGGATTTGCTGGGTTTGGGCGCGTTCGGTGATATCCTGAGTCATCAGCATGCCGCCGAAAATCTCGCCGCTTTCGTTGCGCGTGGGCAGGGCCCAGACCAGGTACGTGCGCCCGGTAAATGGCACCTCGAAGGAGGTCTCCTGTCCTTGCAGCGCTCTGCGGTACTGCGGTTCCAGGATGGCACAGGTTTCCGGAGGAAAAGCTTCCCAGAGCGTATGCCCCTCCAGCATCTCTTTGGAAAGGCCGACTTCAGCCAGCCCGGCTCCATCGGCAAGGGTATGGCGCAGGTTTTCGTCAAAGAGCAGCACGGCCCCGTTTGGAAAATTGTGCGCCAGGGTGCGGTACAATTCCTGGCTGCGATCCAACTCTACGTTGGTTTGCAGCAGGGCCGCGTTCCGCCGCCGAAGCTCGCTGGTCATCTGGTTGAAGGAACGGGCCAGAACGCCCAGCTCGTCCTGCGCGCTTTCCTCGACCCGGGTGTCCAGGTCCCCGGATGTAATCGTGCGCACACCCTTGACCAGGGCGGCGATGCGCCGGCTGAAAAAGCGATCGAGAAATACCAGGGTGCCGATTAAAGCCGCCAGGGAAGAAATCAGCAGCATCCACAGGGTATAACGGATCGTATCCTCTGCGCTGGCCCAAACCCGGTTGGCAATCTGCTGAGATTGGGCGGTGATCACATCCAGCGGCGACACCAACACCAGGTTCCAGGGGGGCTCTCCCAGGGAGGCATAGGTGAGCACGGCTGGCTTGCCGGAAAGCTCGAAATTTACCATAGCCGGCTGCTCGCCGGAGAGGGAATTGAGCGCGCCACGCAAGTCTTCTGGCAGCATCTCTGGGTTGGCAGAGAGAGCAACGGCATTGGAAGCGTTCGCACCCAACAAGGCTTGCGCTCCCTGCGCGCTGATCGAAACCAGGCGTCCTTGCTGGTCAACGAGCAAAGCAAAGGCATCGTAGAGGGTGTGCATTGCATTCAGATGCTCTTCCAGATGCGCCAGGGGGATACCGGCAGCTACTACGCCGAGTAGCTCCCCATGGATAACGACGGGCGCGCTGACCGATATGGAAGCTTCACTACCTGCATCTGCAATGTGCGGTGTATACCAGAGGATGGATGGCTGGTCAGCACCTGACTGCGCGGTAAGCTGGTAGACCGGGCTGGCAGTGATATTTGCGGCGCCAAGGGAAGTTAGCTGCCTGGATGTAGAGACGAATTCTCCCTGTGCGGTGATGTAATATAACGCCGTGACATCGGGCAAGCTCTTGAGCAGCGTTTCCAGGAATTCCGTCACGCTATCATTCGCCATGGGCGAATCGCCCCGCGGGATATTATCTTCCAGATAATCGGCAGCGTAGCGCACCGCCAGCGCGGCTGGTTGAAGGTGTGCCTGGAGCAAGCCAGCCTGGTCTCCGGTGAATTGCAGCAGAGAGGTCTGAGCCTGGTCTGTCAGAGTTTCCTGGTTGCTGGAATAAGCGTCGAACTGGGTGCGGCGAAAGCCGCCGGCTACCAGGAAAGCAATCGCGGTCGTCAGGGCGAACAGAAATACGACCGCGGCAATGGTGATTTTGGTGCTCAGGCGGTCCAGGAAAGGCAGGGAAAGCTGAGAGTTTTCTGGTGGCATACAGAGGATGCAGGTAGAATGCTGACGAATTATATCAAAATTGATGCTCTCCGGCTAATCGGTTGTATAATGGATGGGGATAACAATGGACTCAGTAACCACAGCAACCGATCCATCCGGTGCGCCCGCCCCTCCGGAGGAACCCAAAGCGAGCACCGGCCCATCCTGGCTGCATGGCATGGCGGTGGATGAACGCGACCCGCTCTCGCGCTTTCTGCGGCGCGTCTTTGCCGATGACTGGCTGAAGCTGTGGATCGCAGCTTTCCTGCTGTATGGCGTGGCGGAAAAGCTGGTGTTTCCCTTGCTGGGCGGTTACCTGCACCTGGAGGGCGGCATCCGCACCTGGGCGCCGCATGTGGAGGCTTTGCTCACCGGCTTCGTCGAGTTCCCCTATTTCCTGGCATACTACCTGTGGTCGGCGCGTGGGATCATCTTGTTGCTGGAAGACCTGGAGGCCAATAAGGTCTTTGATAATTCTCAGCGCTACCGCGATTTCACCAGGCGCTTGCTGCGCTCCATGAACCGGTCGTTGTGGAGCTGGATCAGCCTGCTGCTGAGCCTGGCGGCGATGGGCGCGATCCATTTTGTGGTCTGGGGGCCGGAGACCAGCGTACCGGCTTGGTTTGGCGACCGCCTGCTTCCCCGCCTTTTGGGCCTGGCGCTAATCGGCCTGGTGGCGTACGCCGTGGCCCAGGTGGTCATCCGCGAGCTGCTGGCGGTCGTCTGGCTGCGCCGGTTATGGGGGGCGCTGGGCGATGAGTTGAACGTCAACCCTTACCATGAGGACGGCGCGGGCGGTTTGGGGGCGATTGGACGCCACGCGGTGAACTTCTTCATCTTCATCCTGATGGTGATGCTGTTCATTTTGATGGGCTCGCTGCTGCCCAGCCTGCTGCAGCTCGAGACCGGAGTCGCCATCTCTTTCCGCTTTTGGAGCCCGCTCCTGCTGCTCATCTGGTCGGTGTACCTGATGGTGGTGCCATTGATGTTCTACCTGCTGCTGTGGCCTCCGCACAAGGCCATGGAGAAGACACGCGACCGCCGCCTGGGGCGCATTGCCCAGGAGCTGGACGAGCGCCTGCGCCACGCCGAAGACAGCCTGATCAGCGAACAGGCGCCCCTGGAAGGCGCCCTGAAGGAGATCAACAGCCTGAAGCAGGTGCGCTCGGTTATCCTGGAAGATTCGCCCGTCTGGCCGGTCAGCAGCGAGTCGAAGCGCTTCTTTGGGCTGACTTCGGTGGTGCCCACTGCCTATTCCGCACTCACTTTCATTGTCCAATTCTTGAAATGACGCCTGCCAGCCCTCGCCCTCGCGCCCCAAGCCAGCCCGGCCGCGCGCTGCGCGCCTGGCTGGCTCCTGCGGGGTTGTTCCTGGCGGTGTTGGCTTTTTATACGTTCACGCTTGCCCCCTCGCTCACCTGGGCAGACGGCGCCCGCCTGGCGATCGACGTGATGATGGGCGGATCGACGTATATGTACGCCCCGGAAGCCGGGCAGGTCTCCACCGACGGCTTTCCTTTCGACCACCTGGGCGTGGTCGCCTGGGATCACCCCTTGTACGTCATGCTGGGGCAGCTTTTCCGCCGCCTGCCCATCGGCGAGCCGCTGTGGCGCGTGAATTGGATGTCGGCTTTTTTTGGAGCCCTGGCAGTGACGCTGGTTTTCATCCTGGGGAGAAGGCTGGCGCAATCCTCCTTGGCGGCAGCCCTGGGCGCCCTGGCGCTGGCAGTATCCCACACCTTTTGGTTTCACGCCTCCACTGCGGAAGTCTATACTCTGCATGCCGCTTTTATGGCAGCTTTATTGCTGCTGGCTTTACGCTGGCCTGAGATTGCCCATACCCCGCGGGCGCGGCTCGAGTGGGCGATTTTTGGCTTGCTCGCTGGGCTGGGTCTGGCGAACCACCTGATGCTGATCCTCACCATCCTGCCCTGCCTGGGCTACATGATCCTGGCGGGCGGGCTGCCACGCGGGCAGGCAGAACCGCGAGGGTATTCGCCGGCGCGCTTGCTGGCTCCATTGGCGCTGATGGGCCTGTTCTTCCTGGTGGGCTGGGCGCCCTATTGGATTCAATTTGCCCGCATGGCAAGGATTATCGGCGTGCAGCTCACTCTGGAGCTGGCGGGCGCGGTCCCCTGGCTGGGGCCGCGCATGCAGCCGCCCTCGGCGGCGGCACTGCTGATCAATTTGCTCGCCTACATCGGCATGCTGCTGTATCAATTTACGCCGCTGGGCGTGGCGCTGGGCGCCCTGGGCTTTGCCAGGCTGACCCGCAGCCGTGCGAGTCAGGCTGCCCTGCTCCTGACGCTCTATTGCCTGCACGCCATCTTCTCAGCGAACTATGATGTCCCGGATCGCTTCGCTTTCCACCTGCCCTCGTATGTGATCTTCGCCCTGGGGATTGCTTGCGGGCTGGGAGTTCTGAAAGGGCTGCGCACCGGCTCCATACCGGGCCGTTTCGCACGCGCGGGGGCCTGGTCGGCAGCCCTGCTGCTGCCGCCTCTCTTCCTTTACGCGCTGATCCCCGCGCTGCTGCCGAGCCTGGGATTCAATGAGGCCCGCCTGGGCATCTACCCCATCGGCACGGGAGCGCGGGATACCCTGGCTTATTTCCTGAATCCCAACCATCGCGGCGACGATTCTGCCGCCCGCTTCGGGCGTGGGACCCTGAATGCCCTGCCTCAGGATGCCCTGGTGGTGACCCCCAAATCCAGCGACCAGGAAGCCTACCTGGTGCTGCGCTATTTCCAGCTTGTGGAGGGCCTGCGCCCCGATGTGCATCTGGATATGATGCTCTTCGATCCGTCCCCCACCGAGCGCCAGGCAGTGCTCAACCTGGTGACCCAGCAGGTCGGCTGCCGCCCAGTGTACCTGGCATCGCTCTCTCCGCGCGGTTTCCCGCTCGAAGCGCTGCGCGCCAGATACGATATCGTGCCGCACGCCAACCTGTACAGCTTGCAGCCGCACGCGCTGGCGCAGGGGCCCAAGTTACCCAGCGACTGCCCGCATCCCTCCGAACGTTGGGGGGCTGGCAGCCTGACCGAGATGATCCGTATGGCTACTCGATTGCGATGAACGTACAACTATTAAACCTGCTCGAACCGCGCCAAGACCACATGTACCTGGCCTCCAGCCTGGACCGCGACCCCGACCGCGGCGGGGACTGGTTCGGCTTGCGCCCTGCTCCCGCCCGACGCAAGCGCATCCTGCTGATGCCCGGCGAATCCCACACCATGGTCGAACTGGGCGGGAGCGGGATGATCACCCATTTGTGGTTCACCACCTTGCTGCCGCTGAACCAGCACGCCCTGCGCGGGGTGCGCTTGCGCTTCTACTGGGATGGCGAGGCGCAACCCAGTGTGGAGTGCCCGCTGGGCGATTTCTTCGGCGCGCCGTTTGGGGGCTACCGGGACTATATCTCCGCGCCGCTCAGCCTGACCTCCGGGGGCTTCAACAGCCTGTGGCCCATGCCATTTTCAAACGGGGCGCGCCTGGAAGTGGTCAATGACTCCCCCGCCATCGTGGACCCGCTTTTCTACCAGGTCACTTACCGGGTATCGGAAGGCGCTCCGGGCAGCGCCCTGCGCTTTCACGCTCACTGGCGCCGCCAGAACCCCACCCAGCCCGGACGACCGTACACTCTCGTGCAGGCGGAAGGGCGCGGGCACTACGTGGGCTGCCAGCTTTTCATGCAAAATCGCACCTGGTGGCTGCGCCCCCCGCTGGCGATCATGATCTTCCCCAACGGTTTCGGCCTGGGGATGCTGGAAGGCTGGGAATCGGCCTACGTGGATGGCGAAAAGACGCCCTCGCTGCGCGGCACCGGCACGGAGGATCACTTTGGGGCTGCCTGGTATTTCGCGGGCGGCGAGTTCAGCGCCCCCGACCACGGCTGCACCCTGCGCCAGTTCCTCGCCGGGCGCGTTGCCGCTTACCGTTTCTACCTGGAAAACCCCATCCCCTTCGAGCGCTCGCTGCGCGTGGAAATCGAGCATGGCTACGAGAACCAGGTGGAGGGCGATTACGCCAGCGTAGCGTACTGGTACCAGGAGGAGCCGCACGCGCCCTCCCCGGCGCTGCCGCCCTCCCTGGCGCGCCGCCCTGACCCGCCGGTGCGCAACTGGCTGCAATCGGCCCTGCTGCTGGGACCGCCGCTCCTGGCGCTGGGCGGGGTGATTCGCTCTCGAAAAAAACGAAAGAGCAGGGGTTAGTGGATAGTGCGGGGTGCGAAGTGCGTGTTCCGGTGTCAGGTGTTCCCGTGTCACGTAGGGGCGCAGCGGGAATGTGAGGCGGGGACGATGAAATGAGCTCCCTCTGCGCCCCTACAAGCAAATTGTTATTTCGGCGTATATTGGGCCAGCTCTTCGCGAACTACCCGGCGCAAAAGGTCTTCGATGGGTAATTGCCCTCCCTGGAGGTATTCTCGCAGCGCCTGGTTGATCATGGTCTGATAATTGCCGCCCCCTTGCAGGTCTGCCTGATGGCGAAACCATTCCAGGATATCCGCATCGAGGCGAATAGTGATGCGCTCTTTGCCGGGCGGCGTGTGAAGAACCGCGCCCTGCACCCCGGCGCTAAAATCGTATTCTGATTTCATGTTCGACCTACCTCATAGTCCCTGCGCTCTCGGGCGGTAGCCCGCCGAGCGGATATCAATCGGATAGCTTCTCCCCGGTGTGCGTAGACAACCACCAGTAATCGACCCAGGGCATCCATCCCCAGGGTGATCCATCGCCTTTCTTCGGGAAGATCGTCTTCGATGGTCAGAGCATACTCATCTTCCAGTGCACTGACCGCATCTGCGAATGCAACCCCGTGTTTTTGCAGGTTACTGCGTGCTTTTCGATGATCCCATTCGATGGTCATCAGGCGCCAACCTGTTGTTGATTATATGCACAAATGTACATATCGTCAAGCTGGATTCGCTTCAAAAGAGAGGGGGCAGTGTTCCGGTGCCAGGTGTAATCAGGTGCCACGCACTTTCAAATTGCGTGGCACCTTCGCTCAAGAGCCAGGAATGGGGTAGATAATTCGTTCCAATAGGTTAGGTAAGGGTGTTACTACCGCGTTGGCATTTTACCCGCCCGCGCCAAAGCTGGCGCACTGGCGTGCGCCACTACAAACCTGCTAAACTGGCGCGGCTAGATGCCGGTGCGTTCAGCGCCGCGTGTACGGCATGTACAGGTAATGCCGCCGGTCGATGGGGATGACCAGCTCGGCTGAGAGCAGGCTCTCGTTGCCGGAGTTGTCGTAGGCCAGCACACCCGCGTAGACGGCATCCAGCCAATCCGGGATCAGGATCGTGGCGCAGGTCAGGTTGGCAGCCTGGACGGCGCCCAGGTCGTACACGCCGGGTTGGCTGCCCGCCAGCAGGCGGTAACCGACGACGTCGCTCTCGGGGTTGCGCTGCCAGCAGACCTGTGCGTGCTGCAGCGTGCGATCGAGCTGCGCGGTCAAGCCCGCCGGAGGCTGGGGCGGCTGGCTGTTGACCACCGTGACCGTCCCGGAGTAGTAGCTGTTCACCGGGCTGTTCTTCAGGTCATCCGCTACGGCGTAGAGGAAATACTCCCCGCTCTGCACCTCGTTGGCGTCCCATTGGAACACGCCGGTCGGCTGGTCCAGCCCTTGAGCGATCAAGAAGCCGTCGGAGCCAGAATCGTCCGTGTCGAAGTACAAGCCAACCACAGGCGCATCGTCAGGGTCGGCGGCGGACCAGTTGATCGCGAACAGGGTATCGCTGAGGGCAGCGACCTGAGAGATGCTCACCTGGGGCGGGACGTTGCTGCCGAGCACGTTCAGCAGGTAGAATTCATCCCCTTGCAGGTTGCCCACCTGCACCGTCCAGGAGCCGCTTTGAGGGTCGTCAACGACTATATAGATCGTGGTGCCGACCTGGGTAAGGTGGACCCCCGGATCGCTGGCTGGATCGACGGGTTGACCGCCGGGATCCTCCAACAGCAGGGTGGGATCGCCGGCTTTCCAGCCCAGCATGAACAGGGCCTGGTCGGTGGCGCTGACCTGGATGGTGTAGGTATCGGTGTACCCGGCCTGGAGGGTCTCGAGGGCCAGGCTGCCTGCCAGCCCGTCGGACTGGGTGTACAGGGCATACTCATCCGCATCGTCGCCGGCGACCAGGTTGCCGTCCAGGTCGAGGAAGAACGAGCCCTCCCAGGCGCCATCCAGCACGCTGGCGGTGCCTTTTAGGCCGTAGGTGCGCTGGTCGCAGCTGGCATTGGCGCAGAACTCCCCAAAGTCGCATTGCACCCCAGCCAGGATCAGGTCCACAGGCGGCACGCTGAGGCAGATGCTTTCGCAGCCCACGATGGGCAGGCACACCTCCCAGCAGCTCTCGTACAATTCGCCCTTGCCGAAGCCCAGCTCGATGGAGGCGCTGCCGGTGAAGTGGAATTCGCCGCCCGAGCGCCAGACGTGTAGGCTGGCATCGCCGCTGAGGGCGTAGGGGATATAGTTGATGTGGACCGAGCCGGTCATCCCAGAGGCTTGGCTGAGCACCAGGGAGGCCTCGGCGGCGTCGAAGATCAGCACCTGCACCGAGCCGCTGACACCCACCTCATAGGGCTCGGAGAGCTGCACCCACACCGAGGGCGTGCCCGACACCAGGGGACCCAGGGGCGGCACCTCCAGCTGGCTCTCCAGCGTGCCGGTGATCTGCACGCGCACTTCGGGGCTGAGAGTCACCCGCCCTTCCAGGCCGGTGAGGGCAAAACCACTCTGCCCGATGGGGATGCCCGGGTCTACCGTCCCGCCCATGAGCACGTAGCGCAAGCCGTCCTGGTCCAGCTCGAACTCGGCGTACATCTCGCCGCTGTAATACTGGCCTGCTTCGCCAGTGGAGGCGATATTGGGCAGGCTGAAATCGGCGCGGCCGTGGATCATATAGTTGCCGCCCTCCGCCAGGGAGAGGGTGACGCTGGCGCCAGCCAGCTCGAAACGCCCACCCGTGCCGGGGACGCTCATCTCGGGGAGCTCCAGGGTGATGCTGCCGCCGCCCACTTTCTCCAGGCCGTCGGCGGTGATCACCAGGTTTTCGATGGAGCCCTGGCTGCCCAGGTCAAATGCCTCCGGCAGGCTGACCGAAGCCTGGTGGACGATGACCTTGCCGCCTTGCAGCGGCGAGTACACCACTTCAGCGCTGGTGACGGAGAAGGTGACGCCCGCCACTTCAAAATCCATGCCGGATACCTGACCGGAGACCTGGCCTTCATGGTTCAAGGTGAACGACACCTCGGCAGTGGGGTAGATGCCCTCCAGCGGATAGACGGTCAGGCGCACTGTCCCGCCAGCGCTGCCGCTCAGCACATTCAGGCCCAGGTCAGCGATGGGGCGGGTGAGGTCTACGCTGAAATCGCCCAGGCGGTGGAGCTGCAGGGTGGCGCCCGCCAGGATGGCGACCTCGCCATTGGAGGGGTTCACCGAAAACGGCCCGGTAAAGACCGGCGTCACCAGCCCGCTATCCATCAGCAATCCCACATGGCTGCTGCTATCGCCGCGAATGCTCTGAGCACTGTAATCCAGGGTCACTGCACCCTGGTTGAGCTCGACGTAAGCCTGCAAGCTGCCGCCTATGCGGATATTGCCGGAGGCCCGCCAGACGTCTTGACCCAGGTCTTCAAAGCTATCGGCGTAGACCGTCACCGCACCGAGCGTCCGGCTGATGCCTGGCAGCGGCCCGGAGGTTGGGAGCGGGCCGGCAGGCGTGGGTGGGGGCTGGTCTTCTGGAGCCAGGGTGGGGGTGAGAGTGATGGTGGGCGTGCAGGTCGGGGTAGATGTAGGCGCGCCAATGGGTGTGCTGGTGGGCTGGGTGCTCGAGAGGGTGAACGTGCCGGTCAGGCTGCTGAACAGAACAGCTCCGGTGTGGCTGCGCGCCTCCACCTTCCAGTAATAAACGCCCTCCTCATAGACATCTTTCAGACCGGGCGTGTAGGGAGTGTAGGCAGTGTAATCGCTGATGATGGCATCGTAGGTGGTGGAAAAGGTGGGACTGCGGCTCACCACCAGGCGGTAGGTGGCGGCGCCGGTCACCTGGTCCCAGTTGAAGCTGGGCGTGCCACCCAAAACCGCGCCGTCCGAGGGAACCAGCAGACGCAGCGCGGCGCTCTTGGTGAAGCTCTGCACCGGGCTGGTAGTGAGGGTCGCGCCGCTGGAATCGCGGGCAATCACTCTCCAATAATACACCCCATTGGCATACGTGTCTTTCAGCGAGGGGCCATAGGGCGTGAAGCTGGTGTGCGGGGTGATCACGGCATCGTACTCGGTGCTTAGATCGGGCTGCCTGCTCACCACCAGGCGATAGGTGTGGGCCCCGGTGAGCGGCGTCCAGCGGAAGGTCGGATCGTGCATCAGGTATGAACCCTCGGCTGGAGCGATGTTTGAAAGCTGCGACTGGCGGGTAAAAGTGCGGGCTTGGCTGGCGACGATGGTCACCCCGCTGCTGGAGCGGGCTTCCACCTGCCAGTAATAGGTACCATCGGCGTAGGTATTTTTCAACCCTGGCTCGTACGGATCGTAGGCGGGATACTCAGTGAGGATGGAGTCATAATCGGTGCTGAAATCGGGCTGGCGGCTGACGGTCAGGTCATAGCGTACCGCGCCGCCCACCGGCGTCCACTCGAAACCAGGGTCAGAGGCCAGCAGTGAGCCATCCTCCGGGCCCAATAAAGGCAGTGCAGACTGCTTGGTAAATTGGTATACGGGGCTGGCGGCGATCACCGAACCGCTGCTGTTGCGAGCCTCCACCTTCCAATAATACAGGTCATTCACGTATTGATTTTTAAGACCGCCCGGCGTGTAGGGGCTGAAGGCAGGATAGGCGCTGATCACACTGTCGTACAGGGTGTGGAAGTCGGAGTAGCGGCTCACCTCCAGACGGTAGGTGCTGGCGCCCTGCGCCAGGGTCCAGCGGAAGGTGGGATCGGCGGGCAGGACCTCGCCGTTGGCGGGGGCCTGCAAGGTCACCGCCGCGCTGGCAGGCGCGGGGGCAGCCACCAGGGTGAAGCTGCGCGGGGCGCTGGTTGGGCTGGCGTGGTCGCCTGCGTCCAGGCCGGTCACCCGCCAGTGATACATCCCTACCGGCAGAGCCGACCGGTACGTCAACTGGGTGTTGTAGGTAGTGATGTCAGCAACCAGGGCAGAGAAATCCCCACTGGAAGCCAGCTCAACCCGGTATTTGGCCGCGCCTGCCACGGGCGTCCATTCCAGGTATGGCAGGCTCACGGAGGCCCCTCCGGCGGGCAGGACCGCCTGCGGCGCGGGGATAATCTTGACGAAGTGTTGAGCGGCGCTGTTGGCGCCTTCATTATCGTGCGCATCGACGCCGCGCACCCGCCAGTAAAACTGCCCGTTATCCAGAGAATCGTTGGGGGTCAAGCGCGGCAAATAGGAGGTGTAAGAGCTTTCAATGAGATTGAAGGTATCTTCCCGGCTGACTTCGACGATATAGCGGGCGGCGCCATCCACCGGCAGCCATTTGAAGGTGGGCACGACAAGCTGCGCGCCATCCAGGGGATAAACCAGCTCCGGCGCGGGGATGTGTTTGACAAAGTAGCGCACAGCGCTGTTATCGCCTTCGTGCCCGTGCACATCCACACCGCGCACGCGCCAGAAGTAACCGTCGTTCACAACGGTCGTGTTGGGCGTCAGGCTGGTGTTGTAGGTAGTGTAGGTGTAATCGACCGGAAGGAAATCGGCGGAGCGGCTGAGCTCGACCTTGTAAGTGGTAGCTCCGGCTACCGGCTCCCAGCCAAACTCGGGCTCGGGGATGGCGACGTAGCCGGCAGGCGAGCGCAGCGGCGGCGCGGGGATATACTTGGTAAAGCTCACCTTGCCGCTCCACGGTCCAGGGCAGTCACCCGTAGCAGAAGCCAGCTCATAGGCGCAAACCTGCCAGTACAAGGGCTCGTTGGGAAAAGAAGCCGCGTCATGCGGGGTCAAGTCTTGCTGGTAAGTGACGCCTTCCCAATAGACCAGGTTCGGATCGCTGTGCGGACCCACGCGCACCTGGTATTTGGCGGCGCCAATCGAGCCCAGCCAGGAGAAGTGCGGGGTGATCACGCGCTCCCCTTCGGCTGGGTGGAGCTGCTGCGGAGGGGGCACATCGGCGAGCGCAAGAGACCGACACAGCAGGTCCTGGGCAATCACGGCAAATAAAATCGTGGAAAGCACGAGGGGAATCCAACAGAAAAAGCGGAATGATAACGGACGCGCGCGCATGTTACCCTCCCAATGTTTTCGGCTTTAATTCAAAGGCTTGGGATGATCTCCAACTGGCAATCTTGCCCCGCCTGCCAGCGCGGAGGGCGGTCACCCCCACTCCATCTCAAACAGATTATAGTCCTATTTCAAGGCCTGTGCAATCTATCACAAGTTACCTAACAAAAGTACCAGGAAAAGCCTGCATGGCTTCGATGCAAGCGTCTTGAGGCGCCTGCAGGGGATCTTTCAGGAAGGCGATAGCCATATCCTGCGGGCAGCCCTCGATCAGGCTGGCGCCGTGCCCGACCCCCGGGTATTCGTAATAGAAGGAGCGCTCCAGCGTGGCGAAGGCGCGCTGACCCCACTCGGGCGGGGTGATCGGGTCGAATTCGCCGCTCATCACCAGGGTGGGGATATCGCTGTGCACGGGTTGGTCAGCGCTGGGCTCGGCGCGGCCAGCGGGCCATTCCTGGCAAACCTGGTAGATCACTTCCCCGATCTGGGAGTTTTTATAGACGCCAGCCAGCTCCGGATAGCTGGTTAGCGCAGTCCGAAAGCCCTCCAGCGAGCTGAAAGCCAACTCTTCGTGGCACTGCACCGATAAAGACATCCCCAGGCTGGATAAGCCGATCTGTCCGATCAGGCTGCC
>Ga0105106_10000584_pt1 | contig 25834 bp, 23 predicted proteins | sample PPLLaktember2015_5_FD_79109 | JGI IMG/M metagenome (GOLD analysis project Ga0105106, IMG submission 79109) | Freshwater sediment microbial communities from Prairie Pothole Lake near Jamestown, North Dakota, USA - PPLs Lake P8 Core (1) Depth... | ecosystem: Environmental > Aquatic > Freshwater >...
AAACCGTTGAATCGTTTGCTTTAAGTACTTTCCCCTCCAGAACAGGATAGAAGTAAGTAAAGGATATAAAAATGAATAATGCAACCGCAATTGTATGAGGCAGCACAGGTTTAATTCTCTCTTTTATTTCCATGGATCGGGATGTTTTTCTGTCTGAATTTCTGACAAAATTATTTATTTACCTGTAAATATTCTTTTTACCGATTAAACAGTCAGTTATATCTCATTCTGAATTCCTTTCAGCGATCTCAGGTTTTTACCCAGATTCCTCAGATCGGACCATTTGACAATGAATCCCCTTATTGCATGAAGTTCAGCTGTTTCATAAAAACCAAACAGGTATAACAGGAATGGGAATCCAAATATACAGGTCGTTTTGATTATCAGGCGGGGAATGATGTGCATTTCATTCAGGAATAATCCTGCAAATGAAAGCAGTCCGCCAGTCAGGAACATTATCAGGACCTTTCTTTTTTCGTAAGGTATAAAGTACTCCTTCTGGGAAAAATGGTAATTAAGCATCCAGTAGATGAACTGTGTAATTATCGTAGCAACAGCTGCTCCCATCATGTTCCATCTTGGAATTAAGAATATGTTCAGCAGAATGTTTAATATACCTGCAATCACAACATTAATCCCAACGATCCCGGTTTTTTTATTAATTATAAGTCCATAGCTTGTGGTTTCCCTCATATTCATAAAAAATACTGAAAGCGCCAGAACAGGAACCACAATATAACCACTCCAGAATTCTGCGGATTTTGAAATCACTTTTATTATTTCATAGGAAAAAAGAGAAACAGTAATTATTCCCAATAGCAGCACAAAGGAGGAGTACAGCATTGTTTTGGAGTAAAATCTTTTATTGTCCGGCGAATTTATCTTTTTAAAAATCATCGGTGTCAATGCCATTTTTATTGAGTCGACAATTACAAGTTTCAGGACTGTAGCTATTTTATACGCCAGAGCATATATTGCGACATATTTTAATAATGCCAGCGAATTTAACGCATACCTGTCGATAACTGTCAGGGAGGCTGCGGCAAAGTTTGCCAATAATAAGGGAAATCCGTATTGGCTCATCGACCGGAAAAGAGGAAGACTGAAAAACGGTTTCATATTCCTTATTGTATAACCCGATAGAAATAAAATGAATAGCAGATTACCAATTACCTGGGCAAGGTAAATTCCTGTCACGCCCATATGCCTGTAAACAATGAAATAGATCGTCAGGAAAAGTACGATGGCAAGTTTTGATAAATTTGCAACTGTGAAGAGAACTGATTTTGACTGTATTCGCATCAATGTGTTAATCAGGTTATTAATGGCCTGCAAAGCCGATGATAGTATCAATAACTGTATCGCTTTGCTCCAGTCGACAGTATCGAAAATCAGGCCTGAAATCTTACTGCTGAGGGGAAACAGGAACAAACAGAACAAAAGGCCTATCAGTAACTGGAATGCAAAGGTCATGAAGAAAATGCCTTTCTGATTAGTGGCATAGTCTTTATCCCAATACCACCTCATCATGCTCTGAGGTAGTCCTGATGCCATCAGTGATATTAAAACCAGTCCGGAAATATCAAGAAGCGCTATGATTCCAAAATCATCGACTGAAAAATATTTCGGATCCGTATACAAAGGGATCAGAAGGAAACCGATGATTTTTACGGCTATATTCCCCAGGCCATAAATGATACTGTCTTTGAATGATGTTTTAATTGAATTCAGCATTGGTCAACTATTTCTTTGGGGTAACCAAGTAAAACAACCTCCGAGTGGCACATATTATTTTTTATTCCGCCTGATAATTTCCGGACCATAAATACATAATCGGTCAATAATTCCTCAAGAAGAGGTTTGACCTCAAAAAACTCGTAGGGATTGTGGTAAATAGCAATTGAAAAAACGGGTCTGAACCTGTTGAGGGTTTTCTTTGCTCCCCTTACAAATTCAAGTGAATTGCCTTCAATATCAACTTTAATAAAGTGCGGGGAGATTTTATATTTCTCCACTATATAATCAAGTGATCTTCGATCGACTGAGATTTCATCATATTTGCCTTTCCTTCTCAATACAGAAAATCCCGATGATCCGGTATCGGAAAGCCTGACTGGCTCTTCATCATCATTTGATGTAATACAGGCGTTTATAATTTCAAATTTGTCTTCGTTAATATTACTCCTTGCCAGGTTGGTTTTATATTTCAGAATAGATTTAAGTGACATTTCAACTGAAAAGATCCTTTTGTATTTAAATTCTCTCAAAGCTATAGCAGAATCACCGATAAATGCCCCGAGATCAATGAAATCATGATCCTTAATGTATTTAGCAATTCCTGCCGGCAGTAAGCTGAGTCCATGATAGTAATAAAACACAGATTCTTCAATATGATTTGACAGGAATTTATATTTTTTTCTGTAACTCTTCAGCTTTATTTCAGTTTCCTTCCTGACCCGGTCTGATTCAGCAGATAATAATCCGCCGGCAATCTCTTCTCTTTTCGAAATCTTTTTTTTATTGCTCTCATCAGGATAATGCATGATACGCTTCATAATGACATCAATTGTATCAGCCGATTCACTGTCAAGGTCATTTTTTAATCCGCTAATTTTAATGTTCATATCTGAATTGCTTATATAGCTTTTGAAACTACCGCCCAGACTGTCAGTAATATAAATTGAATAAGGCCTGCTGATCTTTATGAAGACATTTATCAAACTTGTAAGAAAGAAATAGATCTTTGGGAACTTTAGCCTTAAACATAGCCCTGGACTTTTCATGCAATACCTATTTTTTAAAAATGGTTTTCACTATCAGGCATTTCAGATATCTTTTCCACATCACATAATTACAGTATTTTCTAATGATTGTAACCGGCTGTTTATTATTCCTGAAGTTAATTGCAAAGACTGAAAGATCTTTTCGTTTAAGGACAGGGAATCCCCTGTAAAAGCTGTTGCTGATATTTCCCCCATGAACTGTTTGTACCCATAAGGGGCCGTTTAGAATTATTTGCGATTTCCGGGCCTTTTTATTAAAACAATTTAACCAGATCTCTTTAGAAATACTAATATGCAAACTATCCCACTCAGCATGAGCTTTTTCAAACACACCCCCTATTTCATTATCAGTGGTTTCTATTAAGCTTAGAAAAGGTGACATCGGATAAAAATAATGAGACAACGTTCTGTCAGAAATGTTTAATACATATCCTGATGCCAATGATATCAGAAACTTGTGCTTTTCAACAAATTTATTTTGTATTATCTTAATTGCATCCTTGTGTAAGCAATCGTCATTATCTATCCTGGTGGTTATAATCCATTTTACTGATTTCCCGACTCTCTTTTTAACCTCATCCGTATATATTAAATTAAAATCCTCATAGCCTTTACTGTAACATATTTCTATAAACGATAAAGAATTAAGTTCATTTAAAAATTCATTGAATTCTTGCGGAGTATCAACATCAAAATATAATAACCATGTAAATGCTTTACAAGTTTGATTTTTGATTGAAGGCAGACAAAACTCCTTGAATAACTCTACTCTGCTTCTTGTCCATTTCAGCCAGGTTACAGAATCGTTGTTATCTGACAAGGGAAAATTTTTAAGGTTGAACTGGGTGATAATAAAATGTGAAAAATTCATTTATTGCTATCGTTCATATGGATTTTTAGACTAATCCCTGAGTATTTAGCCTTGACAGATAAACATCTTCGGGTTTGATATCAGTGCCGGACAGATCCTTGAAAATAATGTTGCTTCCTTCAGGATTATTAAAAAAATAGAACCCAGTCCTTTTTAGTAATCTCATCTCTTCAATATTTATTCTGTTATGTGAAAAACCTGATGCTCTTATCGCTATCGCCTTTTGGGATTTAAAAATTGCGAAGGCAAGTTTCATAATCCTGATTTTGGAGTTTCCGCTTATACTCGACCGGAAAAGGATCTGCTCGATAAAATACATACAGTGTTCATTGTACGAAAAAATGAGATAGGAGATTACCTCATCAGTTTTATTTGTAAATTCAATGATTCCATATTTAATATGTGCAGGATTGTCTGTAATTCTCCAATTTATGAATTCCTTAGTCAGATAAGTTGCATAGACATCTTTCGGCAGAAATGAGAGAAGTGTTTTTTCATTGATCTCGTCAAAGCTTATTTGCCTGCATTTTATTTGCGTAAATTGTATTGATAGGAGCGTCTGTCTGATAAAGTTGTGAAAAGAAAATCCTAATAGCAAGATCTTCCCCGGATTGGACATTTGTGGATACTGATCAATCCGGTGCCTGTAAAATTTTATAGGATTAATGACGTAAAAACTTCCTTTTACAGTACAGACAATTTTATAACTGCATCTCTTAAAAGCGGCTTTCGCGGGTGTAAATCCCCATATGAATTTAACATTATCAGTTTTGGCTATATCATCCATTATATCCAACAGCTCTTTTAAAAGGTCCCTTTTCCCGAATTTTATCATACGATCCAGGGAAATCAGAGAATCTTCTCCCTTTAATGTCATTACGGGATCTCCAGATGGTGATATCATTGGGAAGAAAATTCCGGCTTGTGTTCCTATGATATCCTCATTGTCTGAATCTCTGGCAACCAGATATATTGACGGTTTATACAAACCTTTGAAAAATAACCATTCAAATTCTTTCGAAGGACGATTATTTTGTTGCTTTTTATCACTTTGTTCATTATTAAAAAAATGGATTACTTCACTGACAGATTCAGGCTTAAGCAATGTGACGTTTATAGACATAATGGTCTGTATTTACCGGACTTTGTATTGAATGGTAGTCTGTAATATCCGATGTTAAAAGCTTTATTCAAATTAACAACAAATAATCTCTGCATAAATGATCTAGCTGTTTTCACGGGCATCGTATTTTTTTATGATAGCAAGCCCTGTCAATATCTCAGGTTTCTCAGCAAGAATTAAATCAATTAATTCAGAATATAGTTTTGTAATTCCGGGGGTGGCTTCTTCATGCAGGGAACTGTTGTGCCAGAGAATAGTAAAAACACCGTTGAATTTTTTAACTTCCTGAATTATGCCAGTTACAGATTCCTTAATTGCATTAAAAGAGTACCGTCTGTAGTATAATAATGTGATATCCATGACATTTAATGGAATTTCCCAGTATGGCAACACAGAATTATTCTCAAAATCAAAAATCTTAAACGGATGACAGTAAGAATTTCTGAATCCCTCATGATCTGCATAACCCAGTGTAGAGTCGTAAGAAATACCAGCAAAATTATGATTTCTTGCTGTTATTGGATGATACCACATTAATCTGTGCTGTCTGATCCCGACTGAGTTTTGGGAAGTAACTGATTTAAAATCAAGCAGAATCTTTTTAAGTGAATCTAATGAGCTTGCAGACGATACAGTGCCATGTAATCCGATTTCATTCCCCTTTTCCTTCAAGGACGCAATCAGATCCAGGATCTTTCTTTCATTCAGATTATAGTACGAATCAACATGTTTTCTATCCTTTGGCAGGAAGAAATATGTTGAATTCACTCCCACTTCTTTATCTTTACCGGATAAAAATTTAAAATTCCAGTAAGGGTCTTTTCTTCTGAAGATATTAATGAGATTAAGTCCGATTCGGGTAGTCTCCTGCAATGAATTTAGGAAATCCTTTTCTCTTTTTTTTCGAAAGATCAGTAGCTTAAGGGAGTAGAGAAAAGTGTTAAGATTATAATATGAAATCCTGTCAATATCGTGCGTGAGGGAAAAAACAAAATTGTCATTGATTTTCTTTTTCCCAAGATCAATATTATGATTTGAACAAAATTCTTCTATTCCTTTTATCAGTTCAATGAAGTAATAATTCACGATCGGCTTGCTGGTTATTCCCAGCTTTGCCTGAATGGAGGATTTAAATGGAAATCGTCCAAGGTAGTCTGATTCTTTGCTATTATATTCCTGATAACCAGAAAGAAGATAAAATGCGGATTTTAAAAAATCATGGTTAAAAACAATATTGCCGTCAAGTCGTGTATATGAGGATTCTGATTTGGAAACAGTAAACAATACCGGGATTTGATCTAAATATATAATTTCCTTCAGATCAAGGGACTTATCACTTAAGATAAAGATTATCTTATCGGAATAATTTGCTATATCGTCCTTTGAAAATGTGAAAACCAAAGAGTTTCTGATAATCTTGTTCAGGGCAAGATGATTATTCAAATGATATAGAACGTAGTCAATCTGTTCTTGGTTCAGGAAACCCTTCATTATTCCAAAGCTTTTTCAGAAAATAAAATCAACCATGTTATTCTAAAGAATATGAGATAAACACATGAAGCAGGATCTTATTCCTTATCCGATAATTCTCTGTAAACCGATATTAAATTCTCCTTTATATTACCAAGGTGATAGTCCTTTACTATGGCACTATAACCGTTCTTTCCCATCTTCTTCCTCAGGTTACTGTCATTCAGGAGTTTGATCATTGCTTCTATGAGCTCATTGCGATTACTGAATACAATTCCGCAATTAGTCTTCTCTATAAGGTCCCTTTGGGGCTTGCAATCTGAAACAATCAATGGCTTGCCGCCAAGCATATAGTCAAAGATCTTATTTGCTATTCCGGATTCATGCTGGGGATTTTTTACAAAAGGAGCAATACAAATATCAGAAAGTTCAAGATAAGCCGGCAGTTCTGATAAATCAATCCATGGAATGTAAATTAACCTTTTTGTCATAACCGGAGTAATTGAGACAGTATTGAATTTATTCCGGTCTGCTTTATCAATAGGTCCGATTATCAGGAAAGTAACATCATAACCTTTGGAAATTACTGTTTCAAAAGCCTTAATAGCGTTAAAAATCCCTCTTCTTTCGGCCACAACTCCGAAATAGAAAATTATGGGAGCGCTCTTTACAAAAGGAAATTTTACTCCAGGAAATTTAGGAAAAATTACTGGAGACAGATCGGGATAATTTGGGAAGACACCGAATCTGGATTCCTGAATTTCGGGATATTTTTTCATTAGTTGATTTCTGTAGTCTTCACTGAGAACAATGATTTTATCAGGAAAACCAAGATATTGTTTTTCTTTTTTCCCCCATTTCGAAGGTTGTGCTATTTTGCTCCTGAGAATACCAGTTGCCCACCGGTATGTACCTACTGTATAAGGATAGTTTTCATGCAGGTCAAGTATCATTGGAATCTTCTTTCCGGATTTTTTAATTCCTCTTGCTGAAGCCCTTGACATATATAAATCGTGTACATGCAGCAGATCGATTTTATTTGAATTAATAAATCTTTTTATTCTGGCTGCCCATAGCCATTCATAAATTGGTATTGTATTCAGGAAGAAAAATAAAATATCTTTAGTCTTTTTGCTGATATTGATCCTTCCAATATTGATCCCGTCCAGCGGACTTATATATTCTTTACCAAATCCGAAACATAAAACAGAAATTTTATAACCATGTTCCTTTAGAATAGCGATTTCCCTGAGAACCCGTTTGTCATTATTTAATTCATTATCAACTATTACACCTACTTTCACCCTGATAAATCATTATTTAAAACTGAAGTATTGTACCGCCCCAGGAATAACCTACTCCGAATCCTGCAATAAGAACTTTCTTCCCTTGATATACCTTTTTTTCATTGATTGCTTCCCTTATAGCAATTGGAATAGTTGATGATACAGTGTTCCCGACTTTTTCCAGATAGTAATAGAATTTCTCCCGATCAATATTCATTTTTTTCCTGAGAAATTCAAGCACATATTTATTTGCCTGATGTAAGATAAACAGGTCAATATCATCCTGAACAAAACCATTCCTTTTCAGGATTTCTTGCATCAATTCAGGAACTGTTTCAAGTGTGAAGCTAAGTATTTCAGTGCCATTCATAAAAAGGTAATCCGGGGAAACCGGATTCCCGTCTTCATCATAGGTCATCTCATTTCCTGCATTGGCATTCCGCTTTCCCCCAGTCTCAACAATGAGGTTTTTTGCTCCCCTTCCATCAGTTCCGAGACTGAAGTTGCGGATCCTGGCAAAACCATCTCCTGAAATCAGTGTTGCGGCCGCAGCATCTCCAAAAATTGATCGGTTTCCTTTATCCTTATGAAATATGTGTTTTGAATAGGTTTCTGATGTAATTAGCAAAACATTTCCGGAAATGCCCGAAGAAACCAGACCCTTGGCCAAAGCCAATCCATAAATGAATCCGGAGCAGCCTTGATTAATATCCAATGCACCAATATCAGTTCTCAGGCCGAGTCTGTCCTGGATCAAACATGAGGATGCCGGCAGAAAATAGTCAGGACTCTGCGTGCATAGAATTACAAAATCGATACTCGATTTATTGATATCTGTTTCTTTGAATAGCCGATCAGCAGCAGCATATGCCAGGTCCGAAGCTGTCTCTTTTTCACCCGCTATATGTCGATGATAAATTCCTATTTTAGATGCGACTTTTTCTGATGACCATTCAGGAAATTCCCTCGCGAGATCTTCATTAGTGAGGATTTTCTCCGGCAGGTAATATGATATTGCTTTAATATATGCATCCATACTGATTATAATAAAGTATAACCACCATCAATTAAAAGATTTGAACCTGTAACCCATTGAGAAGCATCTGACAGAAGATAAATTACAGCGTATGCAACTTCCTCAGGTTTCCCATAACGCCTCAATGGATAATGTTTTGTATCTTCTTTCAATTGTTCTTCGGTGATTGTGCCCTGCGAATAAATTTCTGTGCCGTCGATCATTCCCGGATTTACGGAATTAACCCTTATGTCTTTTGGTGCAAGATCCAGGGCCATCCCTTTTACAAGGCCGTTTATAGCACCCTTGCTTGCAGAATACATTGAACCTCCAACCGATGAACAATATACTCCGGAAACAGAGGAAATAAATACAATTGAAGAACCCTTATTGATCTTTTTCTTTTTAAGCAAGAGGTGGGATAAAAAGGCATGAGAACTAAAATTTGTTTCCATAACTTCTTTAATGACCGCCTTGTCAGCGTATTGAAAGGGCAGTGGTCTGGAAATACCGGCACAATGTACAACACCGTCCAGCTTAGGGAGCTCTTCTGTAATCGTATTTACGTCGCTGTCTGAATTAAGATCTGCAGCAATCTGCATATGACCTTCACCCTCGAGGCTGATAAAGGTTTCATTCAGCCTTTTGGCATTCCGGCCGGTAATGCAAAGCCGGGCACTCATCCTGGAACACTCTAATGCAACTGATTTGCCAATTCCTGATGAAGCTCCCGATACAAATATAATCTTGTCTTTTAAAGAAAAAGGATTGTACATAATGCTTTGGTAAAATCTCACTAAATATGAATCACAACCGTCTGGCAGCAGCATCCTTATCCGGTTTAGCCAGTACCGGATCGTTTATTAACTTTTCAGCAAACTGGTCAGATATAACAAATACCTCCACCCTTGATCCCTGAGTTTGTCATTGTTTTTTTGTTTTCACTTTGTTGAAGATATCTTCAATAATAACTGATTCTCTGATATCATCACCTGTTAACTTCACTTTATATTTTGCATCAACCATTGCAATTACCGATAAAGCTTGCAGTGAACTCCATTCTTTTATATCGCGGAATTTTGTTCCGGATTTAAAAAAACCTGGATCAGTTTCCTCAAAAAGCTCTGCGAAATCCTTTATGAAAGTGCTCAATTCCATACAAATACATTAAGATAATTATAAAAAACTCAAATTTTTTAACATATAGAATTATGTGTCTGCATAACGGATTATTGAAGGCAAGATACTAGTTTTTTTGCTAGATTCTTATGGGAAAACTTTTCTATATTTTTTGAAATCAGAGTAGGTTCTTCCATTTCAGCAAGGACAAAGTTTTTAATTTTTGTTTTATCATAATATGAAAAGCATTTTCCCAATCCATTATCAGCAATAATTCCTGCCGCATCTCCATCCTCCGGTCCAAGACAAAGAATGGGCTTTTTGGAAGCAAGATATTCAAAGAACTTTCCTGTAATTATGGCTCTGTTGCTTTTATGATCGGGAATAATCAGAAGAAGGAGTGAGGTATTAAGCATATAGGAGATAGCTTCTGAATGAATAGTATATGGAACAATCTCAACTGAACCAGCCTTTAGCTTATCCATAATCTTTTTATGATAATTTTCAGGGACCAGTCCTACAAACCGGAGCAAAAAATGCTTATTCCGCTTTTGAATTTCGGATAAAACATCAATTAATCCATCGATTGGATATGCCTCTGAAAGAGTTCCCACATAAGTGATTGTGAAAAGGGATGGGATGACAGTAGTAATTTCATTAAAATCCGATTCATCAAAACCGTTTGTTATGACCTCTGTTTTAAGCTTTGTTCCTTTCACTTTCAATGATAATGATTCCTTCAGGGATTCGCTTACTGTGATCAGCTTGTCGCAGTTTTTCAAAACTCTTTTTTCGTACCATTTATCAACGTTCCTTGATATAAATGTCGGATAAAATTGTTCATAATAATAAATATCAGTCCATGGATCACGAAAGTCAGCTACCCATTTTACACCGGGTAACCTTTTTTTTATTTTCAATCCTGTAAGTTGTGTGGAATGAGGCGGACTTGTAGTAACGATACAGGTTATATGTTCCTTTTCAATAATTTCAACTGCTTTGTGAAGTGCAAATCTGTTCCATCCTTTTCTTGGATCCGGAATAAAAAAGTTACCTCTGAGGAATCTGAATAATATTCCTTTAAAGGAATTATCATAATTATTGGCAAACCCAGCAGTTGGAATTTTCGATTTATCCTTTGAATAAATCCTGAACCAGTCGGTCGCTTTGGTCCTGAATACTTTTACATTTTCAGGAATTTCTTTTTCGAGTGTGCGATCGATTGAAGGATAAGCAGCAAATTGCGGATCAACTGTGAGGATAAATGGTTCCCATCCGTATTGGGGGAGGTACTTTGAGAACTTAAGCCACCTCTGAACCCCTGCACCTGAACCAGGCGGCCAGTAGTATGTTACTATAAGTACCTTCTGCATCCTAAAGTTGTTTCAGGAGAGTGCCTATGGTTGCTTTTTCAAAGATAATATCTTTCAGGGAGTTTATTTTAACACGATCCTGTTCCATTGAATCGCGGTACCTGATAGTGACTGTCTGGTCATCAATGGTCTGATGGTCGATTGTGATGCAGTACGGCGTACCAATTGCATCCTGACGTCGGTAACGTCTGCCGATTGAATCCTTGTCATCATACTGGCAGTTGAAATCAAACTTAAGGTCATGAACGATCTTTTCGGAAATTTCCGGGAGGCCGTCTTTTTTTACAAGCGGCATCACCGCCAGCTTGACAGGTGCAAGGAATGGCGGAAGCCTTAAGACAACACGCGTATCTGAGCTCCCGTCCTCCTTCTTAAGCTCTTCCTCGGCATATGCAGCGGAAATAACCTGAAGGAACATCCTGTCGACACCGATGGATGTTTCAATAACATAAGGGATATACGATTCTCCCTTTTCGGGATCGAAGTACTGCATCTTTTTGCCGCTGAATTTCTGATGCTGGCTCAGGTCATAATCGGTTCTTGAGTGAATTCCTTCAACCTCCTTGAATCCAAACGGGAACCTGTATTCAATATCAGTGGCGGCATTGGCATAATGAGCCAACTTAGTGTGATCGTGGAACCTGTAATTATCTTCTCCGAAACCAAGCGCCTTATGCCACTTCATCCTGGCTTCCTTCCACTTAGCAAACCATCCGAGCTCGGTCCCGGGCTGAACGAAGTACTGCATCTCCATCTGCTCGAATTCCCTCATCCTGAATATGAACTGCCTTGCAACAATCTCATTTCGAAAAGCTTTTCCGATCTGGGCAATACCGAAAGGTATCTTCATCCGGCCTGTTTTCTGGACATTAAGGAAATTGACGAAAATCCCCTGGGCTGTTTCAGGGCGCAGGTAGATCTTGCTCGATCCTTCAAGGGTCGATCCCATATCTGTTGAAAACATAAGATTGAATTGCCTGACCTCGGTCCAGTTACGGCTTCCTGAGATCGGACAAACTATTTCATTATCGATGATTATCTGTCTTAATTCAGCAAGGTCGGTGGCATTAAGAGCTTTTGAATACCTGGCATTCAGTTCGTCAATTTTTACCTGGTTTGCCAGTACCCTTGGATTTGTTTCCCTGAATTTCTTTTCATCAAAGGCTGGTCCGAACCTCTCTTTTGCCTTTTCAACCTCCTTAGTGATCTTATCATCAATTTTCGCAAGGTGTTCTTCGATAAGGACATCGGCCCTGTATCTTTTTTTTGAATCCTTGTTGTCGATAAGCGGATCATTGAAAGCATCGACATGGCCCGAGGCTTTCCAGATCGTTGGATGCATGAAGATTGCTGAATCGATACCCACGACATTGTCATTCAGCAGAACCATGCTGTCCCACCAGTATTTTTTGATATTGTTCTTTAATTCAACTCCGTACTGGCCATAATCATATACAGCGCTTAAACCGTCGTATATCTCACTTGACGGGAAAACATATCCGTACTCCTTGCAGTGGGCAACGAGTTTTTTGAAAACATCATCCTGTGCCATAGGTTAATTGTTTTGAGGAGAGCAAAAATAGTTAAAAACATTAATTAGTATCTTTAGCCTTCAAAACTTTGGCTATGACAATGAGAAAAAGGACCGATTTTCTTGTTATCGGATCAGGAATTGCTGGACTGACTTTTGCTCTTAAGGCGGCACGTTTTGGCAAAGTAACTATCGTTACCAAATCGACGATCGGGGATTCGAACACAAAATATGCCCAGGGTGGCATTGCAGCGGTCTTCAGCGAACCCGACAATTTTGAAAAACACATAAGGGACACACTGATCGCCGGCGCCGGGATATGCAATGAAGAGGTGGTAAGGCTTGTGGTTCAGGAGGCTCCTGCCAGAATTCAGGACCTCATAGACCTTGGAGTTCCGTTTGACAAGAAAAAGGACGGTACCTACGACCTTGCAAAAGAGGGGGGGCATACCGAGTACCGGATCCTGCACGCAAAGGACAAAACCGGTGAAGCCATTGAAGAGACTCTGATTGAAAAAGTAAGGAACGATCCTAATATTGAGATATTCGAACACTTCTTCGCAATAGAGATCCTGACCCAGCACCATCTTGGGATCGAGGTTAAAAGGAATTACCCGGGTATAAAATGCTATGGTGCGTATTTGGCTGACCTGGTCAACACGAAAGTTTATACTTTTCTGTCAAAGGTCACGATAATGTCTACCGGGGGCCTGGGTAATGTATATCTCACAACCACCAATCCCGAAATTGCCACAGGTGATGGCGTTGCAATGGTCTACAGGGCCAAGGGGACAATTGAAAACATGGAATTCATCCAGTTTCATCCTACTTCACTGTACGATCCCGAAAAAAAGCCATCGTTCCTTATAACTGAAGCACTGAGGGGATACGGAGCAATCCTGAGGAATATGGCCGGCGAACAGTTCATGAACAGGTATGACAGCAGAGGCTCGCTTGCCCCAAGGGACATTGTTGCCAGGGCTATCGATAATGAAATGAAAATCTGGGGTGAAGATCATGTATGGCTCGATTGCACTCATCTGAATGCAGCCGGTCTGAAGGATCACTTCCCGAATGTTTATGAACATTGCCTTCAGCGTGGAATTGACATAACAAAGGATAAGATACCTGTCGTTCCTTGTGCTCACTATTCATGCGGCGGGATCAAGGTTGACCTGAACGGCCAGACCAATATTGACCGGCTTTATGCCCTGGGGGAGGCTTCCTCTACCGGACTTCATGGCGCGAACAGGCTTGCTTCAAATTCCCTTGTTGAAGCGGTTGTCTTTTCCCACAGGGCTGTCATGCATGCAGGGAAACGGCTCGGGGAACTCGGCTTTGAAGAAGAATTGCCCGACTGGGACTATAAGGGGACCACCCACCTTGAGGAGATGGTGCTTATTACTCAAAGCCTTAAGGAGGTCCAGATGATAATGAGCAATTATGTCGGAATTGTAAGGTCAGATCTGCGTCTTGAAAGAGCAATGGTCAGACTGGAAATATTATATAAGGAAACAGAGAGCCTTTACAAAAGATCATTGATATCCAGGCAAATATGTGAGCTGAGGAATTTGATAAACGTCGGATACTTTATAATTAAGCATGCCATGAACAGGAAAGAGAGCATCGGGCTCCATTATTCAATTGATTATCCTAAAAAGGTAAGTTCCCAACCTAAATAAACTAAGTTTTATGAACCATCTGGAATCATCATTCACTGGCAGGAACAACCTGTGGAGATACATCTTAATGTTTGTAAGTATTCTTTTGGTTACAAATACATTGGGTGCCCTGCCATTACTCATCGGATATGCGACTAAAGCTGCATCCGATCCCGAAATAATCTCGGAAATTGCTAAGGATCCGAGTAACCTGGGAGTTCTGGGGTTCGATCCAAATCTGGGTCTCTTTATGAATCTGTTCCCCTTTCTGGCAGGGATCCTGGCTTTTGCAATACTTATAAGACCAATAAATAAAAGGACATTCAAGGTAACCATTAATGGTACCGGGAGTTTCAGGTGGAACAGGTTCCTTATTTCTGCACTGATCTGGGTAATCCTTTCGGTTCTCTATTTTGTTGTTTACCTCAAAGTGGATCCTTCGAACTTCAGTCTGCAAAACATTTCAGCAACACTGATACCGCTCATCCTTATTTCATTGATCTTCATTCCTTTTCAGGCTGCATTCGAAGAGGTCCTCTTCAGGGGTTACCTTATGCAGGGCTTCGCTGTACTTTTCAGGAACAGGTGGCTGCCAATGCTGGTTACTTCAATCCTTTTCGGCCTCATGCATACCTTCAATCCTGAGGTTAAGGAATACGGGTACCTCGCAATGATGCCCCAGTATATTCTTTTCGGGTTGATCTTCGGGGTGGTCACAATTCTCGATGATGGTATTGAGGCAGCCATGGGAGCGCATTCTGCAAACAATATTTTCCTCTGCATAATGGTGACCCACAAATCCTCTGCCCTGCAGACCCCGGCCGTTTATGAGCAACTCAATATTTACCCATGGATCGATTTTGCAATGTTGCTTGTAACAGGAATTCTTTTTGTTATGATCCTGAAAAAGATTTTCCGGTGGGATTCTTATTCAGTTGCTCTGAGCAAAGTTGTACCAGATCATGCTCCTGATCAGAGCCCATATACCGACGTCCTCTCATCGGTACGGTAATCGCCCCACCTGGTACGTATCTCGTTTATCAGTTCCCTGACCTGATCAGGCTCGGGAGATGTCAGGAGTTTTAGACGTGTCTCCCTGAAATGAGGTAATCCCTTGAAGTAGTTGGAAAGATGCCTTCGCATCTCGTAAATTGCCCTGATCCCCTCCTTGAATTCAAGTGATTTTTCGAAGTGAAAAAGAGCCAGTTCAACCTTTTCAGACACAGTAGGTTCGGGAAGGATCTCCCCTGTATCCATGAAATGCCTGATATCACGGAATATCCATGGCCTGCCCACAGCCGCCCTTCCTATCATTATCCCGTCGACCCCGTACCTGTCGAACATTTCCCTTGCCTTCAGCGGACCGTTAATATCACCATTGCCGATGACCGGGATCTTCATCCTGGGATTATTCTTTACTTCGCCGATGAGGGTCCAGTCAGCTGAGCCCTTATAGAGCTGCACTCTGGTCCTTCCGTGGATTGTAAGTGCGCTTATTCCTGCATCCTGGAGCCTTTCGGCTATTTCTACTATATTCCTGTTTTCTTCATCCCACCCGATACGGGTCTTAATAGTTACCGGAAGTCTGACTGCCCTTACAATGGCTTTGGTCATTTCAACCATCAGTGGAATATTGCGGAGCATTCCGGCCCCGGCCCCCCTGTTGGCAATCTTTTTTACCGGACATCCGAAATTGATGTCTATTAGTTCAGGCTTTGCGGTTTCAGCGATCAGAGCCGCCTCCACCATCGCATCGGTAATGTGGCCGTACAGCTGAATGCCAATGGGCCTCTCAAAATCATAGATGTCAAGCTTCTTTACGCTCTTCTGCCCGTCCCTTATAAGCCCGTCGGATGAAATGAATTCAGTGTACATGAAATCAGCGCCGTTCAGCTTGCACAAACATCTGAATGAGGGATCAGTAATATCCTCCATCGGCGCAAGGAACAGTGGATATTTCCCGAGCAATATATTCCCTATGGTCAAACTGATTTCTTTTAAGGCCAGATAGTGCTTTGGGCCTCTGAAGGAGGGCCGGATTTATTAAGTTCATTCTTCCTGTAAAAATAGACAATGCCGTAATTCTCACTCTCGGCCATCCTTTTGTCTTCAGGTAGCGAACTATGTGTATTTTCTATCTCATTCCAGATCTGGACGATTATCTCATCTGCCTCTTTCCTGAGCTCAAAGTTCTTTTCAGAATAATCAAGGGTCCTCTTAGCAAGTGTCTTCTGGTAATTCCAGGCCTCAAGGAAATTCTGATATCTTACCTTGACCACTGCGATAGTCGGATTGGTTATTGGACAACCGCCTTTTCTGATACGGAATTCCTCACCTTCGATTATCCTTTTGCCCCAGCTTATAAGTTCATTCTCGGTATTCAATGAAGGAACCGTCGATTCATTTGTTGCAAGACCGTAAAATGCCCTTGTTTCAACAGGGAGGTCGCCCCTGAAGATTGCCATGTTCATAACCCGTATGAAATGAGTCAGGTAGAGGCGTGCTTTCCTTATGATCTCTGCATACTCCTTGCTCTTATTGGTCTGTGAGGCATATGACTGACGCTGCAGTATGATCATGTTCTCAAACTGTGGCAGAAATCTCTGCAGTCTGACAATGTTTTTTGACGAAAAGGCCATCTGACTCGGATGGATCTCCCTTCCTTTCTCAAGAGCAATTCTCATGGCTCTGATGCGTGCAGCATCAGTATTTGGCAATCTTCTGTAAGGCATAACGTCAGGCTAGTGTTAACAAGGTGTTGATAACTTCAATGCGAATATAATAACGTTTTGTTGATAACCAATAGTATTCGCGAACTAATTTATTTATTATTAAAATGTTCTGTTTTTCAGGGAAATCAATGTATTGTTAATAATTTTTTTTTATCCATTAAACGTCAGGCATAAGTTTTTGTTTCGTTAAGGTTGTTAACTTAGGAGTGTCATTAGGAAAATTAAAATTCAGTGATATGTTTAAAACCGAAGTATATAACGGCAGACGGGTGGGGCTTCATAAAATTATGAAGTCGGGGCTCGCATTGTTTATCGGGAATGTTGATTCTCCGATGAATTATCCTGCTAATGCATACCATTTCAGGCAGGACAGTGATTTTCTCTATTATTTCGGACTTGATCATCAGGGATTCACCGGACTGATGGATTTTGATTCGGGAAAAGACTGGATATTCGGCAACGATGTCGATATGGATGACATCATCTGGATGGGTCCCCAGCCCTCGGTTAAAGAGCTTGCAGCAAAATGCGGGGTAGCAAATACCGCGCCCGTGTCAAAACTCGAGGACGTGATCAGGGAAGCTGTTACAAAGAAGAGAAAGATCCATTTTCTGCCTCCTTACAGGGCTGAGACCAAAATGACTCTCGGTGCTCTCCTCAAGGAGAATCCCTGCCACATGAAAACCCTGGCATCCGGAGACCTGATAAGGGCCGTGATCTCCATGCGGTCAATCAAGGAGCAGATTGAAATTGACGAGATAGTAAAGGCTTTGGCAATCGCCTGTGAAATGCATACCACTGCAATGAAGATGTGTAAGCCCGGGGTTAAGGAACAAACGATATTCGGAACAATAGAGGGAATCGCCCTGGCAATGGGCGGAGGAACAGCCTTCCCCATAATCCTGAGCGTAAACGGACAAACACTTCATAATCATTCCCACGGGAATATACTGCAAAAAGGCCGGCTTATGGTTACTGATGCGGGGGCTGAAACAAACCTGCATTACTCATCCGACATCACCCGCACAACACCTGTAGGAGGTAAATTCAATACCAGACAGAAGGATATTTATGAAATTGTCCTTAAAGCCAATACCGAATCCATAAAGTCGGCAAAACCAGGCATTTCAAACCGCGACCTTCATCTGACTGCCTGCAGGATAATAGCATCTTCCCTTAAAGATCTGGGACTGATGAAGGGAGATGCTGATGAGGCGGTTGAAAAAGGAGCTCATGCCCTTTTCATGCCCCACGGACTAGGGCATATGATGGGACTTGATGTCCACGACATGGAAGCGCTTGGCGAAAATTACATCGGATATAACGACCAGGTAAAAAGAAGTGATCAGTTCGGACTCGCCTTCCTGAGGTTTGCTCTGCCCTATAAACCTGGACATGTTTTTACGGTAGAGCCCGGTATCTATTTTATTCCGCAGCTTATCGACCAGTGGAAATCGGAGGGGAAATTCACGGAATTCATCAATTACAAAAAGGTCGAAGATTGGAAAGATTTTGGCGGCGTCAGAGTTGAGGATAATGTACTTATAACTGAAAAAGGCCACAAATGGCTCGGCAAGCCAATTCCTAAGACAATTGTGGAAATTGAGGCTGCCTGCTCTTAGTTTCGTCCAGGTAGGTTTAAAAAGCTTTGTAATACTCCCTGTTGAGCCTGGCTATATTGGTTAACTTTATCTGTTTGGGACATGCAGCTTCGCATGCCCCCGTATTCGAACAGTTTCCAAATCCAACCTCATCCATTTTTTCAACCATTGCCCGAACTCTTTCTTTTGCTTCTATCCTTCCCTGAGGCAGAAGGGCAAACTGGGAGATCTTTGCTGAAACAAACAACATTGCTGAAGCGTTTTTACATGCAGCCACACAGGCTCCGCAACCAATACAAATTGATGAATTGAATGCTTCATCTGATTTATTTTTCGGGATAAGTATCGAATTGGCTTCTGCAGCCGAGCCTGTGTCAACCGAAATAAATCCACCCGCTATCTGTATCTTGTCGAACGCGCTTCTGTCAACAATCAGGTCCCTGATCACCGGGAAAGGCTTAGCTCTCCAGGGTTCAATCCAGATTGTTTCCCCGTCTTTAAAATACCTCATCGAAAGGTGGCATGTTGTAATTGCCGGTACCGGTCCGTGAGGGTGTCCGTTTATATACATTCCGCACGATCCGCAAATCCCTTCCCGGCAGTCGTGATCAAAGGCGACAGGTTCCTTGTTATCCTCCACAAGCTTTTTGTTCAGGGCATCGAGCATTTCAAGAAATGACATTTCAGGTGCCACATCATCCATTCTGTAAGTCGCAAAAGTTCCCCTGGCTTTTGCATTTTTTTGTCGCCAGATCTTTAGTGTCAGCTTCATATTCTTCGATAATTTATTTCTTATATTGTCTTTCAGTAATGAGGTCTTGCAGGTCCTTAAAAAACCAGCCCCTGCCCCACGCTCCCTGCTCCCCGCCCTTTAGCCGTCATGCCTTTACGTCTTTACGCCTTTATTTATAGCTTCTCACCTTCATCTCCACCTCCTCAAATTTCAGCTCTTCCTTGTGAAGGATATGCGGCTTACCTTCTCCCGCATATTCCCAGGCAGCAACATAGGCAAATTCCTCATCATTCCTTTTTGCCTCGCCATCAGGGGTCTGAAACTCCTCCCTGAAATGAGCGCCGCACGATTCTCTTCTGTTCAGGGCATCGGTAACAAGCAGTTCGGTAACTCCAAAATAATCTGCAACCCGGCCCGCTTTTTCGAGCTCCTGGTTCACTTCACTATATGTTCCCGGGACTTTAAGGTTTTTCCAGAATTCTTCCTCAAGATCCTTTATTAAGACAAGAGCTTTTTTAAGACCTTCTTCGTTTCTTACCATTCCGCAATAATCCCACATTATTTTTCCAAGACGCTTATGGAATGATGAAGCGGTTTGTTTTCCTTGTATTGAGAGAAGCTTTTTGAGTCTTTCAACAACTTCTTTTTCGGTAGCTTCAAATTCATGGCTGTCGGTTGAGATCTTTGGTACCCGGATCTCATTGGCCAGATAATTGTTAATTGTATTAGGAAGAATAAAATATCCATCGCCTGAAGTCTGCATCAGTGAACTTGCTCCCAACCTGTTGGCCCCGTGATCGGAGAAGTTTGCTTCACCAATGGCATACAGCCCGGGTACAGTGGTCATAAGTTCATAATCGACCCACAGTCCCCCCATTGTATAATGACCTGCAGGGTATATCTGCATCGGCTCTATGTATGAATCTATACCTGTTATATTCTTATACATATCAAAGAGGTTTCCGTATTTGTTCTCAATGCTTTTCTTTCCCTGTTGCTTTATTGAATCCCTGAAATCGAGATTTACTGCAAGACCAGTCTCCCCGACCCCATATCCGGCATCACATCTTTCTTTTGCAGCCCTCGAGGCAACATCCCTGGGAACAAGGTTCCCGAAGGTAGGATATCTTCGTTCGAGATAATAATCCCTTTCATCTTCGGGAATTGAGTTGGCAGGTCTTTTATCGCCCTTATTTTTGGGTACCCAGACTCTTCCGTCGTTACGAAGAGATTCTGACATAAGTGTCAGTTTTGACTGAAACTCGTTTAGCTGTGGGACACAGGTTGGATGTATCTGAACAAAACTGGGATTTGCAAAGAAAGCTCCTTTTTTATGGGCCTTCCATGCTGCTGATGCATTCGAATTTACAGCCAGCGTCGACATATAATAAATTGTACCATATCCTCCTGTTGCCAGAACGACAGCATGTGCAGCATGTCTTTCAATTTCACCTGTAACCAGGTTACGTGTAATAATCCCACGGGCTTTTCCATCTATAAGGACAATATCAAGCATTTCACGCCGGGGATACATTGTCACATTACCCTTTTTAATCTGCCTGTTCAGGGATGAGTAAACCCCAAGGAGGCATTGCTGACCGGTTTGCCCACTTGAATAGAAAGTCCTCGAAACCTGAACTCCTCCAAAGGAGCGGGTATTGAGGGCACCTCCATAGTCACGGGCAAAAGGCACTCCCAGGGCCGTATAGTGATCAATTACCTCGTTACTTACCTCAGCAGCTCTGTAAACATTAGCTTCGCGAGCCCTGAAATCTCCGCCTTTAATCATATCATAGAAGAGGCGATATACACTGTCGCCATCGCTCTTATAGTTTTTTGCAGCGTTGATACCGCCCTGTGCAGCAACGGAATGGGCCCTGCGTGGTGAATCCTGATAACAGAATGTTTTTACATTGTATCCCAGTTCCCCGAGTGATGAAGATGCACTGGCCCCCGATAGTCCGGTCCCTATAACAATTATTTCGAACTTCTTCTTGTTAGCCGGATTGACTAGTTTTACTGAAGCCTTGTAGTTTGTCCATTTTTGCGACAGTGGACCATCGGGTATCTTGGAGATGAGTTTTCCCATGTTCTTTATTTTTTCTACCTGAACTTCCAGATAGTAGTTGAAATTATCGCAAAACCAAGGGGTATTGCAATAGCATATATCCAGGCAAATACCTTTACAACAGGTGTCCAGATCCCGTGGTTGAGTCCGAGGGTCTGGAATGCGGAGGAGAAAGCATGGTAGAGGTGAAATCCCAGAATTGCGAAGCAAACAAGATAAATGTAATTGTACGCAGGGATATTAAACAGTTGATGGGCCATGGAATAAAAATCCTCAGGATTCCCTTCCACCAATCCGAGCCTGACAAAATAAAAATTAAAGAAATGTAAGAGGAGGAACGTAAGGATGGAGGCGCCTGTCCAGATCATGAATTTAGAGAAAAAAGAAGTCTCTGTTTTGCTGCCGCTAACATAACCGACCGGACGTGCCAGCCAGTTTTGGATCTGTAGCAGGATTCCATAAAAAACATGGACGAGAATAGCTGTTATAAGCAAAATTTCAATTATCTTGACTATGGGAAAAGTTGCCATGAAATGTGCAGCTTTGTTAAAAGGTTCCGGATCACTTTTGAGAAGCATGAAGTTTATCACAAGATGGACAGGAAGGAACAGGATCAGAAATAATCCTGCCAGCGCCATCACAAACTTTTTGGAAATTGATGAGAAAATTACTTTATCCATTGTCTGTGAAATATTTTAAGGTCCAATTCAGGAGAGGAGAAACAGTTCTTAAAAATATAATTATTTAATCATATTAACAATTGAAGTGATAAACATCATTTATTCCGAAGTTTTTTAAGAAAATATCTGATTAAATTTCAATATACCTATAAAGGAAGAAGCCATGAATTATTATATCCATTACATTGGTGGTAAAATCTACTACACTGATACCGGTGAAGGAGAAACAGTTGTACTTCTTCATGGGTATCTTGAGACTTCGGATATATGGTCGGGATTTGCAAAAAAGCTGGCCGGGAAATTCCGGGTCATCTGCGTTGATCTTCCGGGGCACGGGCTTTCAAAGGTCTACAGCGAAAACCATACAATGGAATTTATGGCCGGGGCCATAAAGGTGCTGCTCGAAAACCTTAACATAAAACAGGTATTTCTTGCTGGCCATTCACTCGGAGGATATGTTGCACTTGCCTTTCTTGAACTGTATCCCGGGATGCTGAAAGGTTATTGCCTGTTCCATTCGCACCCTTTTGCGGACAGGCCTGAGGCTCTCGAGAAACGGGAAAGGGAGATTAAGGTTGTGCGCGCAGCCAAGAAATACCTTTTGTATCCCGACAATATCTCACAGATGTACGCCACCGAAAATCTCGACAAATTCAAGGAAGAATTGCAACGATCAAAGGATATTGCATCAACAATCCGCGACGAAGGAATAATTGCTGTGCTTAACGGAATGATGAGCCGGCCATCGAGGCTTAAATTAATGGAAGCGGGTAAAGTTCCCTGTTTATGGATCCTTGGGAAAATGGATAATTATATTTCCTGCGATGAGATCCGGACAAAAATCAATTTGCCGGCAAATGCAAAGGTCTTGGTCCTCGAGAAATCAGGTCACATAGGATTCATTGAGGAGGAGGATCTGTCGGTAAGAGTCATGACGGATTTCATCCATGCATTAAAATAGTTGACCCCGAACCTTGTTATTTGTCAAGGTATTCAATCGCGTATTTGAGGGTTGAATCCAGCTCTTTCCATATGGGATAAAATCCCTTGTTATCCAAAATATTGCGTGCGATATATGCTTTCAGCTGAGTATGAATTATCTGTCCGGATATCTTTAATCCTTCAGCATTCTTCCTTACCCCGCTCTTTGTTGCAAAATCGGTAAACTGGTCAAGCAATGCCTGTCTGTCGAGATATTTTTCCATTTCTCCGGCTTCGGTATATCTCTTCAGGCTCTCCCTGTTGACCTCGGTGTATTTTAATGCAAACCTGTAAATGAGTGGCCTTACTGCCAGGAAATATGTTGACCGGCCGCTAGTATCCACAGGAACAAATATATCCGGCATTATGCCTCCTCCTCCGTAAACTGTCTTGCCTCCGGGAGTCGTGAATTTAAGAGAATCGGCAAAATGGATGCTGTCGGAAACTTCGAACTCCCCATGTTCATATCTTGAGTTCAGGTCATCAAAATACTCATCGAATCCGTTATTGTAAGGCTTCTGGATCGATCGTCCTGTCGGTGTGTAATACCTGGCGATAGTCAGCCTCATTCCCGAACCATCGGCAAAAGGTACCGGTTCCTGGACAAGTCCCTTGCCAAAGGAACGCCTTCCGATAATGGTTCCACGATCATTATCCTGAATGGCTCCCGCGAGTATTTCGCTGGCTGAAGCGCTCCATTCATCAATAAGCAGAACAAGATCACCATTTTCGAACTCTCCGTTACCGGTTGCCCTGGCTTCATTCTTTGGCTGTGACCTGCCAAGGGTATAGACTATCATCTGCCCCTCCTTCAGAAACTGATTTGCAATTTTGATGGCAGCCTCCATCACTCCGCCCGAGTTCTCCCTGAGGTCAAGTATAAGCTTTGTCATGCCCTGGCCCTTAAGCTCTTTAAGGCTTTTAAGGAACTCGTCATAGGTGGTAATGGCGAAATTATTGATCTTGATGTATCCTGTCATGTCATTGATCAGGTAGCTTATGTCAACGCTGGCAATGGGTATTTTGTCCCGGACTATTTCAAAAGGGATCAGATCATTGTACCCTTTGCGGAGAAGCTTTATCTTTACAACGGTGCCTCTTGGTCCCTTAAGCATTCCCATCACTTTTTCGTCGCTGAATTGCTTCCCGGCAACGAGTGAATCATTCACAAAGATTATTTTATCTCCGGCCATAAGTCCGATCTTTTCAGAGGGGCCCCCGGGTATAGTGCTTATAACAAGAATTGTATCCGTAAGCATGGTGAAGGAAATCCCTATCCCGTCGAAGTTCCCCTGCAGCGGCTCATTGGCCCGCTGCAGATCCTTTGCCGGAATATAGACAGAATGGGGATCAAGTTTTTTAAGAATAGCAGGAATGGCGGCCTCTACAAGTTCACCGCGGTTGACAGTATCAACATAGTCCGATTCTATGATGTTCAGGATGCTGTTGATCTTGTCATTTCTTGCCCTGAAAGCCGATTGCTGGGGTGCGCTGTTCCTGCCCGGAAGATATATGCCGATAAGTATCCCTGCCACAAGTGCAATTGCAAGCAATAAAGGGAGGATCACACTCCTGTTTGTATTATTGTACTTCATAAAGGTTGTTTTCAGAGTCAATATAAACCAGCTCAATCCCCGCCCGTTTCAAAAGATCCAATCCGTCTGTCTTGTGATAACGGTTGCAATATACAACTCTCTTTATTCCCGACTGAATTATCAGCTTTGCACACTCCATGCACGGGGAAGTTGTTACATACAACGTTGAATCGTCGCTCGAATTGTTCGATTTGGCAACTTTTGTAATGGCATTTGCTTCAGCATGAAGAACATATGGTTTTGTTACATTATTCTCATCCTCACAAATATTTTCAAATCCGGCCGGGGTACCGTTATAACCGTCTGAAATAATCATTTTACCCTTTACGATGAGAGCCCCGACCTGCCTGCGAATGCAATATGAATTCTGCGCCCATATAAGAGCCATCTCCAGGTACCTTTTATCAAAAGCCTTTTGTTTATCCCCGTATGGTTTCAGAATTTCTGTCACTTGGTATATATAAGCAGGCCATAAAACGCACAAAGATAAAAAAATCCCCGATTGTTCAATTACTCAGGAAGTAATGAAACACCTGGCCGAAAATTCTGTCACCTCCCGTAATCGTAACACCTCCGGTTTCATGATCAGCCGTTATAACGACAAGAGTGTGTCCGTCCTGCATGGCGAAATCGAGGGCAACACCGGTAGCACTTTCCTTGATTTCAGCTATATCTTATCAGCTATCTGAAAATTTTACAGGTAATTGCGGAGTTTTATTGAACCTGGCCGATCGATTTTTTATCTTTACCTCACCTTAAAACACAAATATGTTACTAAAACTATCGCTTCTGGCAATATTTGGGATAGCAATGGCTCACCTTGAGGGTGTAGTCGTTGTATACCTCAGAAAGGCTCTCGGGATGCTTGATTCGGAATCGAACAGGGAGTCAATTGAAAAAATAGCTCCTTCCTATCTTAAGATTGAGATGACCCGCGAGGCGGCTACTATAATTATGCTTGTGGTAATTGCATACCTGGCAGGAACTGCATGGCCTGAAAGGGGTATTTTTTTCCTGTGGACTTTCGCCTTCTGGGACCTGTTTTACTATCTCTCTCTTTATATCCTCATCAAATGGCCTCCGACGCTGAAAACCATCGATGTTCTGTTCCTGATCCCCAAACCATGGATAGCACCGGTATGGTTCCCGATCGGTGTCTCATCCCTTACAATAGTAGTAATTGCTTTATTGTATCTCCTGAGTGTGATCTGA
>Ga0105106_10000585_pt1 | contig 25804 bp, 17 predicted proteins | sample PPLLaktember2015_5_FD_79109 | JGI IMG/M metagenome (GOLD analysis project Ga0105106, IMG submission 79109) | Freshwater sediment microbial communities from Prairie Pothole Lake near Jamestown, North Dakota, USA - PPLs Lake P8 Core (1) Depth... | ecosystem: Environmental > Aquatic > Freshwater >...
CCTGCAAAGATGCAAAGAAGTACTTCGGACTTATCGCGCAAATGTTGCAGCAGGCGGACCTTCGCATTGGGGTCGAAACCCGGCAAAACCCGTGCGGCATGGTAATCGAAAAGGAGCTTGCCGCCGAATTCCAGGTAGAGTTTGTTCTCGAACCTCGTGACACGATCCAGAATTGCCGCGCTCTGTTCGGCGAGGTACCGTTCGTTGTCAAAGGCAACGCGTGGGGACATGGTGCCCGGTGGGAAGATGTCAATGATGTCTACAGGATACCAGTCGGGAAGCGCAAAGTCAATACGGGCCGCTTTCCGAGACCCTTGTTGCCTCATTTGAAAATTGAGTCGAACGACGACCTTGATTCTCCAGGTGCTATTCTTTAATATTCTCCGTCTTTGAACAGCGGATGTTCGTCGTTTTCGGATGAACAAGTCATCCCGTGTTCTAGTCCCAACATTCCTTAGTGCACACACTACCTATGAAGAAACCCGTAATTCATCTCATCTGCAACGCTCATCTCGATCCGGTCTGGCAGTGGCGGTGGGAAGAAGGCGCTGCAGAAGCCGTCACCACGTTCGGCATTGCCGTCCGCCTCTTGCGGGAGTTTCCGGCATTCGTGTTCAATCACAACGAAGCAATTCTCTACCGCTGGGTGCAGGAATACGCCCCGGGGCTGTTCAAGGACATACAGAAGCTCGTCGCTGAAGGTCGCTGGTGCATCTCAGGAGGGTGGGATCTGCAGCCGGATGTGAATATGCCGGGCACCGAAGCGATCATCCGTCACATCGCCGAAGGGCGGCGGTTCTTCTCCGAGAATTTCGGAGTGCGGCCCGTGGTGGCGTACAACTTCGACTCCTTCGGCCATAGCGGGGGCCTGCCGCAGATCCTCTCGAAGGCCGGTTACAAAATGTACATCCACATGCGCCCCGAGCAGAAGAACCTCCCGCTTCCCTCGGACCTGTACCGGTGGCGGGGGGTCGATGGATCCGAGGTTGTAGGGTACCGCATGCCTATTCCTACGTACAACACGTTTCATGACCGGGCTGTTGAACGGATCCGGGACGTGATCGACATCGCCCTTCAGCTCAACCGCGACACGCCCGTTTTCTGGGGACTTGGTGATCATGGAGGAGGGGCCACTGCCCGGGAGCTCGAAAAGATGCATGAACTTATGGTGCAGGAGACCCGCGTGGAGATCATCCACAGCTCCACCGAGCGGTATTATGAGGCGATCCGCGATCTGATCCCGGAGCTGCCCGTCGTCGAACGGGACCTGCAGCGTGTGTTCACCGGATGCTACACCTCAATGTCTCGATTGAAGCGGCGGATGCAGCAAAATCTCGGGGAACTGGTGCAGACGGAGGGCTTGCGTGCGGCGACATGGTGGGCGGAGGGGCAGGAGTATCCTGGCGGGCAACTTCGCGATGCATGGCGCGATCATCTGTTCAACGACTTTCATGACATCCTTGCCGGTTCCTCAGTGGAGTCAGGTGAACAAGATGCGCTCGATCTCTACGGGCATTCATCAGAGACTGCCAGACGGCTTCGTCTTGGGGCCGTGTCGGGTTTCTTTAGAGGCAGTCAACGCGCAGTACAGATCCCGGTAACAGTATTGAACATGAATCCCGGAGCGCCTGATGTTCCCGTGGAACTCGAATATATGATCGACCATGTGCCGAAGCTCGAAAGGGCCTGGCATGCCCGGCTCTTCGCGATCGACGGGTCCGAGATTTCTGTGCAGGAAGAGTCGGCCGAGTCGCTTCTGTTGCCGGATCAATGGCGCAGGAAAGTCTGCTTCAATGCAAGGCTTCCCCGAATCGGTGCGTCCTATTACCGGATCGAAATGCATGAGGGACCGAAACGGCCCGCCACCGCGGAGCCAATGGTGAAGTTTGCGGCATCCGATTCCGGTTTGGTGACGCGCTTGGACGCAGGAGGCGGGCGGGAGGTCCTTGCAGGCGAAGCCTTGAAGGCCTTGCTTGTGGAAGACCTTGCAGATTCCTGGGGGATGGAAGAGTGGAGCTATCGCAAGGTGTTGGGGACGTTTGCGTTGGTTCCCGGGTCGGTTGTTACTCTTGAGCATGGGCCGATAAGGAAAGTCACGGAGGCGATGTTCGAAGCCGGTCGTAGCAGGATCGTCTGCCGCACAATCGCATACGCGGCATTCCCGTTCCTGGAGTTCAGGTTCCGGGTCTACTGGAACGAGGAACGGAAGAGACTCAAGCTTGCGATACCGACGCAGTTCAGGTCGTCGGATGCGTTTTGCGAAATTCCCGGCGGTGCCATCATCCGGCCGCGCGATGGGCAGGAACACGTCCAAGGCCGCTGGATGGTGCTGCAGGGCACCATTGCAGGCAAGCCTACGGCGCTCGGTATTGTCAATAGCGGTCAATATGGTTTCGACCTCTCTGAAGGCGAAGTCAGGCTGTCCGTGCTGAGGAGTCCACTCTACTGCCACGAGCATTCGTTTGATGTTAGTGTCCCGCGCCACCGCAAGCACCTGGACCAGGGCGTGCACGAATTTCGCGTGGTGTTGGTTGCCGGTGACACGGCTGAAGTACTCGAGAGAGTTACGGGGGTTGCAGACTGGATCAGTGCCCCTCCTTATGTTTTGGCCCACTACCCGATCGGAGATGAGAACTCCGGTCAGCAGGAAATCATGCAGCTGGAGAAAGGGACGATCAGGCTTCTTGCGTTTAAGAGGTCGTGGGATACGAAGTCGCTGGTCATGAGATTGCAGGAGGTGGTCGGCAAGGAGACCAGGGCATCCATTCGTCTAATGCAGCCGGCTGTCTCTGTCCGGCTCAAGTTTAGTCCATACGAGATCAAGACGGTAAGGCTTGAACGTGATGGAAGTTGGAGCGAAGTGACGATGATTGAAGAGAACCGCTCCTGAGAAGTAGACGGAGAGATCAGCTGACAAGTAGCAGCGATGCCCGCCGGCAAACCGGCGGGCATCGTGATAGCAAGTGCAAAGTCTCTTCAGAGTCGAGCGCCTACCTCTTCTCATATGGCGGTTGTTTGGGGTAGGGGGAAGGTGTTGCCTTCAGCATCTTCATGACCTCCTGAATCGCCCGCTCAAGTTGCGTATCCACTCCCTTGGCCAGCTGTGCCGGGTCCTCTGGAACAGAGATGTCCGGGTCTACGCCGTACCCTTCCTTGAACCATGTCCCGTCGGGTTGGTACAGCCTGAACGTGGGAACTGTGACGTTTCCCCCGTCGATCAACGCCGGCGCGCCGCTGATGCCTATGAGACCGCCCCATGTGCGCGAACCGATCAGGGGACCAAGTCCTGCCTTCTTGAAGTAGTCGGGGAACGCGTCACCGCCCGAGCCGCTCCATCCATTGATGAGCATCACCTTCGGACCGAAGTTCGCCATGGGCGGCCATTGCCAGTTCTTTCCGTCACGCACCGCCCAGAACCCCAGTGGCTTCCGGTCAAGGAGCTCGATGAACCGATCCGGGATCTGCCCACCGCTGTTGAACCGTTCGTCGATGATGATTCCTTCCTTCATGAACTGAGCCGTGTACTGACGCACGAGTTCAGTCTGTCCGTCGGTGCCCGTGCTCGGGACGTAGACATACCCGATCCGGCCGCCGGAGGCCTCATCGACCCGACGCCGGTTCGACTCGATCCACGCGAGATGACGGAGGCGGGATTCGTCGGCCATGGTCTTGACGGTAATCTTCCAGGCTCCATCCATGGATGCCTTGGAGTTCACCGTCAGCTCGACTGTCTGGTCAGCCAATCCCTGGAACGCCTCCCAGGGTGCACGGCTGACGTCAAGGGGCTCACCATTAACGGCAAGGATGTAATCCCCCTGCTTCACCTTGAGTCCGGGCATCAAGAGCGAGGAACGGACCTCCGTGTCCCACGGGGCTCCGTTAACGATATTCTTGATCCGGTATGCTCCGTTTGCGAGCTCCCAATCGATACCGAGATAGCCGACATTGAGTCTTGCAGGCTGTTCCAGATCGCCGCCGCCCCGGTAAGTATGGGAAGCGTTCAACTCAGCGATCAGTTCGCCGATAACATAATTCACATCCCAGCGTGTAACGGCGCCCTCCAGGAGCTTCGCATAGCGAGTCCGCATGGCATCCCAGTCCACGCCATGCATGTTCGGGTCGTAGAAGAAGTCTCGTTCGAGCCGCCACACGTCGTTGAATATCTGCTTCCATTCAGCCCGCGGGTCCACGGTCATTTTGAGGCCGCCGTTAGGCACCTTCTTATCCATTTTCTGGCTTTCCGCGACATCAACTACCGCGACGTTTGCCCCTTTGCCGACCAGGAGCTTCTTCTTGTCTGCGCTCAGCTCGAAGAAGTCGATGTCGTCGACGATTGTCTTCTCCTCTCGCTTTTCGAGATCGTAGTAGATGAGTCCCTTCTTCTTGTCAGGCGAGCCGGTATTCGGTACGCGGAGAAACAACACCTTTCCTGCTACTCCGGTCACATTGCCGATGTTGCCGGCCCCAGGAGGGAGGATGACGACCCGTTGCTCAAAACCTGCCAGGGTAATCTTGGTCTCCTTCGGCTTATCTTCTTTCTTTTCGTCCTTCTTCTCATCCTTCTTTTCATCCTTCTTCTCGTCCTTCTTCCCCTTCTCGGCTTCGGAGGTACCTTTGGCGGTCACCGCAAGCGTGTCATTCTTGGGTGCCAGTGGGGAAAGGACTTCCTCATTCAGGGTCGCGGCGGCAATGACCGTCGTATTGGGATAAATCCATGTGCCGTCAATATCCGAGTAGACCGGCACAAATGTCCGGTTCGTAAGGAAGTAGAGGTACTTGCCGTCGGGGTCAAATGATGGTTGCATGTCCGAATAGTACCCGGACGTCACCTGTGTGCTCTTCGCTTCTTTTGTGTCGTAGAGGCAGACGGCACTACTCCGGGTGTCAAGCTCGCGTGCGTAGGCTAGCCATCGACTGTCCGGCGACCAGCTCACGCTGAAACCGCGGAGCCCGCCTTCGTAGAGATACTTCTCCCTGTCGATTTCGACCGTGCGATCTTTCTCGACGTCATAGATCTTGATTCGCATGGCCTTGTCGATGAAAGCGATCATCGCGCTGTTGGGAGACCAGTAGAGACTGTAGCGGTAACCGGGCCCGTAAGAGGTGACTGCACGCACGGTGCGCTTGTCGAAATCGTACAGTGTCAGTTCGTACTCCCCGGATTTGTCGCTCCAGTATGCGGCGCGCTTTCCGTCAGGAGACCACGCGGGATAGCGCTCGGCCGATCCGGAGCTGCGCGACAGGTTGAACACGGGGCCGTTCTCCGCCGGAGCGGAGAAAACCTCGCCGCGTGCTTCGATGAGCACCCGCTTGCCGTCGGGGGCAATGCTGTATCTCTGGATTAACTTGCTGACGTTTTCCATACGGGGAAGCAGAGTGATTTCATCCGTGACCACCTTGACCGGAACCTCGCGCGATTTTTCTGTTGCGATATCCAGCAGGTAGAGTCTCCCGCCGGCCTCGAATACGATCTCGGATTTTCCCAAGGAAGGGAATGTGATATCGTAGTCTTTAAACGAAGTGATCTGGCGGGACTGCTTTGTGCTGATATCATAAACCCAGACATTCATCTTCAGCTCGGGTCCTCGATCGGAGAGGAAGTAGATCTTTTCACCGTGCCACATCGGGAACTCGTCAATGGCATTGTTCGCGGTGATGTTTTCGTCGGTCATCTTCTCCAGATCAAACAGGTGGATGTCCGGCGCCCATCCGCCACGGTAGCGCTTCCACGTGCGGAAGGCCTGTGTCACATATGTGTAGGCGAGTTTTTTCCCGTTAGGAGAAAAGGAAGCCATTTCTGCATAAGGAAGAGGCAGCTTTTCGGGGAGCCCGCCCTTTGGACCTATGCTGAAGAACTGATTGAAACGCTGTCGACCCGAGAACATGGCCGAGGCAAAAAGGATCCGGGACCCGTCGGGATACCACGCCACCACGCGGTCGGCGTAGCCATGAGAAGTGACACGGACGGGCTCTCCGCCGGTGCTCGGGATGACATACACGTCCAGGTTCCCATCATATTCCGCGCTATACGCAATGGACTTGCCGTCGGGAGAGAAGCGGGGGAACACTTCTTCCCCCTTCGGGGAGCTGAGCCGTACCGCGGTTCCCCCCTCCTTTGGAACGAGCCACAGGTCGCCGCCGTACGAGAAGACAATCTGGGTCTGCGACACGTGAGGGGTACGCATCATGCGCGCGTCGAGTTGGGCCAGCGTGCTGGAAGGAACCAGAGCAAGCGCAACGATACAAACGAACAAGGCAATCAGGGTGGATTTCATCGAGAAGGGCCTCCTCTGAGGGTGTCTAGTATGGTACAGATTATATAGATACGTTCAAAGTAGGAAAGGAGTTACAGCAATGATTTGTCACACCGGGGGGATTGCCGGCCTCATGGCCCCTCCTCTACGATGATAGGACACCCGCGCGCGGGGTCCACGTCCACTATAGACCTTTTGGCCAGATTTTTCTCATTCTGGAAGTCCTTCACGGAGGGGATCCCAATAGCCGATCATTTTCATCCTCTTAATCCCGACCTCTTCCCAACCCCTCGTGCAACACGGTCTGTTCTTCTCGACGCTTCCTCGGACCTGGGATGGTTGAGTCTCGCCATCACACTGAGCATATTCATTTAGAGCACCCTGATGAAGGTGAAGGTACTCCTCCCCGTTGCGCTTCTGCTTATTCTCTCTCCGGCGGTTCGGGCAAAGGTGACTGGCAGGATGCCATTCTCCTTGCGTATGCGCGCCAAATCTCCTATTTTCTTCTACATGTGCAACACGTGAAAGGGAGAGAGATGGGATCCGACAGCGGACTCAGCAGGAGGAGGTTCGTGAAGACGGTCATCGGCGGGGCGGCTGTTGCAGGAGTGGCCACAACACTAACGCCACTGGAGGCCATGGTGAACGAGGCGATGCGACTCGAAGGAATGCCGTTGCGTCCATTGGGCCGGACGGGACACCAGGTTCGCATTTTCAGCCTCGGTGGCCAGGCGACGCTGGAAGAATCAGGACGGGACGAAGAAGCCACCGCCATCATCAACCGGGCCATTGATCTGGGTGTGAACTACATCGATACAGCCCGCGTCTACGGGAGGGGTGTCAGCGAAACCTATATCGGCCGCGTGATGAAGTCGCGGCGGAAAGAGGTGTTTCTTGCAAGCAAGACCCGGGATCGCTCGTACGACGGTTCGATGCGGTCGCTGGAGGAATCGCTCAAATCGCTGCAGACCGACAGATTGGACCTCTGGCAACTGCACAACATCAGAACGCAAGATGATCTCGACGAGATCTTCGCGAAGGACGGCGCGGTGAAGGCGCAGGAGCGGGCGCGCGACGAGAAGATGGTGCGCTACGTCGGCATCACAGGCCACAGGGATCCGTTCGTTCTCAAGAAAGCGATTGAGCAATACCCCTTTGACTCCATCCTCATGGCGTTGAATGCAGCCGACCGGCACAAGGCATCGTTCATTGAAAACCTGCTGCCCGTTGCCGTGCAAAGGAAAATGGCCATCATCGGCATGAAGGTGCCGGCCCGGGGGAAGATATTCCATGAGGGAGGCATCAGCTCGATGAAGCAGGCAATGAGTTATGTGCTCACTTTGCCGGTCAGTACGATCATCGTCGGGATTTCCACGTTGGCTGAACTCGAAGAGAATGTGCAGATTGCGAAGGACTTTGAGCCGCTTTCACCGGAAGAAATGAAAAAGCTGGAAGAATTGACGAAGCCTTACTTCACCGACGCATCGTTCTTCAAGGAGTCGTGGTAAACCACCAGGAATCCCGATTGTCCCTCTCCCTCCAACAGCCCCCGCAAGGAGGCCTGTGAACTACTCTGCCCGTTTCCTGGCTCAGTCAGTATTGATATGCCTCATCCTTCAGCAAGCAGTCGCCGAGTTTGCCGGCAGTCGGGATTCCTCAACGATACTGCTCAATCACGGCTGGACATATCTCGAACCCCCGTCCACCGAATCCATCCTCTCTGGTGAGAAGATGGGGCCCGGAGCACCGGTAACTCTCCCTCACACATGGAATGCCTTTGATGCCGTGGACATGGTCCCGGGGTACAGACGTGCCGCGGGGTTGTATACAAGAACGCTGCTCGTCCCCGCTTCGCGGACAGGGATGAGGGTGATCCTGAAGTTCGAAGCGGTCAACATGAAGGCTGAAGTGCACGTCAACGGGAAGCAGGCGGGAGGCCACGTCGGCGGGTACGTCGGTTTTGATGTCGATATTACGCCTCATACTGTCTTTGGTGCCGAGAACCAGATAGTCGTTCGCGTAGATAATGCAATGGACGAGGACTTGATCCCGTCACAACTCTCCGATTTCGTGCTCTACGGTGGTATTACACGCGATGTGTGGCTGAAATACCGGCCGAGGATGTCCGTCGAAGACCTCCGCATTCACACCCCACGGGTCGACAGCGTCAGTGCCGACACGCGTGCGGATTTCCAGATCGTCAATTCTACCGGTCGACCGATGAGCCTCGATGTCAGGGCGACCATTCGCAGGAACGGAGCCCATGCTGTCGTAACGCTGCATCGACGAGTTGACGTACCGGCCGGGAAGTCTCAACATGCACTCGCGCTTCCTGCAGTTGCATCCCCCCGGCTCTGGTCACCGGATTCACCCGAACTCTATTCGCTCGAGGTTTCCATTGGTGACGGCAAGAAGCTGATGGATGTCGCGAGAGAGACTTTCGGGTACCGCTGGTTCGAATTCAAACAGGATGGACCGTTCTTCCTTAACGGTCGGCGCCTGCTGCTGCGGGGGACTCAAAGACATGAAGACCATGCAGGCTTTGGCGGAGCGGTGCCCGACAGCATCACGCGTCGAGACTTCCGGGGCATAAAGGAGATGGGGGCGAATTTCGTCCGCCTTGGCCACTACCCGCAGGACCCCGAGGTGTACCGTCTCTGTGACGAACTGGGTTTGCTTGTGTGGGATGAGCTTCCCTGGTGCAGAGGAGGGGTGGGAGGAGCACAATGGAAGGAAAATGCGCGGAGAATGATGCGGGAAATGATCCTGCAGAATTTCAACCACCCATGCATCCTTCTCTGGTCGATCGGCAATGAAGTGGAATCCGATGCGGACCCTCCCGCACGGGGCAATGTGGATTCTATACGGGCTTTTCTCCGCGAGCTGAACGGTATTGCCCATGCGCTGGATCCGAGAAGAGTCACGGCCATGCGGAGATTTCCCGAGGGGGCAGACATTCCCGACGTGTTCTCTCCTTCGATCTGGATGGGGTGGTACAGTTCGGTGTACAATAATTACGAAAATGCGATTGAGGAGGCGCGCAAACACTACCCGCGGCTTCTCCATGCTGAATACGGGGGAGACAGTCATGTGGGGCGCCACGTCGAGAACCCCATTGATGGCAACGGATACACAACGGCTGATGGATGGGACTCCGCCTTTGTCCGGAAGCGGGAAGTGAAGATTGCCAATACCGGGGACTGGAGTGAGAGCTACATCGTGGATCTCTTCGACTGGCACCTTTGTGTCAGCGAGCGGCTTCCATGGTTTGTCGGGAACGCCCAATGGCTCTTCAAGGATTTTGCGACTCCCTTGCGGCCTGAGAACCCCATCCCCTACGTGAACCAGAAAGGTGTGACGGACCGCGCGGGAAACCCCAAGGACGCGTTTTATGTTTTCAAGAGCCGGTGGACCCAATCGCCCCGCTTCTGCTACCTTCTGTCGCACACATGGACCGAACGAGCCGGACCGAAAGGCCTGTCGCGGCAGGTGCGCGTCTACAGCAATTGTGACTCGGTCCTGCTCATGGTGAACGGGAAGAGTCAGGGCAAGAAGATCCGTACCCCCGGCGTGTTTCCGGCTTCAGGCCAGGTCTGGGATGTTATGTTTGCGGAAGGGGAGAACCGGATCGACGCCGCCGGCTCCGACGGTGCCGGTGGAATTGTCAAAGATTCTCTCATTGTTCGATACACGCACGAAAAACATGGTGCGCCCAATGCACTACTGCTTTCGAGCGAGCCTCTCCCCGGGGGAAATGTCAAGCTGACCGTGAAGGCGGTCGACAAAGATGGGCGGCTCTGCCTCTCCGCGCGTGATCGGGTGTATTTTACTTCCGAGGGACCCGGGCATTTGTCGGCGGACCTCGGCACGCCGACCGGCAGCCGTGTTATTGAACTCTCCTCGGGTATCGGGCGGATTGTATTCAAACCCGTGCCGGGCCGGACAGCAACCATCGAAGCGCGAACGCACGCGATCAAAGGCGCGTACCTCGTCCTGGACTCGCGGGATGCCAGGGATCGCAAATGACGTGCCCTTATAAAGCACCCCCTCATCGATTGATGATGGCATGAGCGTGACCCCATAGTCTTTGTCAATGGCGTAACTACAGCAACTTCTTAGTGTGATCATACATGTCCCTTTTCGGTCTGCATTTCCTCGACTGGCTGGTCATCGGTCTCTACCTGCTCCTCATGGTTCTCATCGGTGTCTGGGCACGCAGAAAAATCACAAATACCCGCGCTTTCTACCAGGGAGGCCGTAGCTTTGGAAAGGTGCTCTCAACGTTCCTGAGCTTTGGCTCCATCACGAGCTCGGATCAAGCTGCTGGTGTCACACGTGAAATCTATCGCCAGGGTCTCTCAGGGCTCTGGTTCCAGAATCTCACGTTGTTCATCACGCCGTTCTACTGGTTCATCTCCGTCTTACAGAAGCGCACCCGCTATGTGGGTCCCGGCGATATGTACCTGCACCGGTTTGAGAGCAAGAATCTCGGTATGCTGTTCGCGGTCTACACGCTCCTCGTCGCGATTTACGGAGGAGCGTTCGCCCTGGTGATCACCGGGAAGACGTTGCAGGCCATGATGGTCAAGCCGGCGACGGAATACACTCTGGAGGAGGCACAATCGGTCCGCGACTTCGAACGATACCAGTCGCTGCTGAAGCAACAGACATCCGCGCCGCTCAGCCAGGAGGAGAGTTTCGAGCTCGGTATCCTCCAGGAGAAGGACAAACGTCATGAGCTTCAGTCGTTCGTTTCCTACCTCCACATCGACTGGTTCTACGTCAGCTATGCCGCAATTGTCGGCGCTTACACGATCATGGGTGGGCTCTTCGCCGTCGCCTTCACCGATGTGATACAGGGAATCCTCATCCTGTTTCTCTCGTTTGCCATGATTCCGCTCGGGCTGCTGAAGTTGGGGGGGCTGACGGGTTTGCATGCGCGGGTGCCTGATTACATGTTTGATCTCTTCGGCTCCGCTTCGGTGAGCGAATACACGTGGTATTTCGTGGCCGCATTTGCCACCGCAAACCTGGTCGGCTTCGCGCCGAAGGGATTCACCAGCGGCGGTGCGCCGAAAGACGATATGACGGCCCGGGTGGGCCTCGTCACCGGGTCATTTGCCAAACGGTTCGTCATGATCGGCTGGGCGTTCACCGGGCTCATCGCCGTTGGTCTGTTCGGGGGACAGCTTGCAGATCCCACAATGATCTGGGGCGTGTTGACCCGGGAACTCCTGGGTCCCGGTTTTGTGGGATTGATGATCGCCGCAATCATGGCGGGCAATATGTCGAGCAAGGGAGCCGCCGCGCTCGAGTGGTCTGCGGCGTTCACGCAGAATATCCTCCTTCCTCTGCGACCGACGTCGACCGAGCGGACACAGATCAACATCGGACGCATGGTCATCGTTGTCGTACTCATCTGCTCAATTCTGTTTGCGCGGCGGCTGGATGATATCTTCGTGCTGCTCAAGAATGTCATCTCGGTCGGCACGATTATCGGCCCCGGCCTTTGGCTTGTCTATTTCTGGCGGAGGCTGACAACGCGTGCGGTGGTGATCCAGATGGTCGTGTCAATCATGACCACCGCCGTGATCCCCGCCGTCGGACCGATGTTCGATGTCATACGCGCCAATCCCCATCTGACGGTGCAATCTCCCGAACGGGTTTACATGATCACTACCGGAGCCGTTCAGGAAGACCTCGCCCTTGGTAAGGCGGACTCGGTGGGGCAGATGATCGAGAAACGGGTGGTTCAGCCGCCCGTGGCGGTGTTTTTTGACGAGGTCGTGCGGGAGGACGAGTCGGACCCGTCGTCGCGTCTTGTGGGAAAAGGGTCCTTCAGGAATCAGATCTACTACTGTTCTCTGCTCGGAATCCCCGTGGAGACGATGAACAAACCGCAGCTCTCCACCGTATCCCTCGTATTCGATGTTGTGTTTCCATTCATACTGATCTTCGCAATAAGTCTGGTCACCAAACGGAACTCTGAAAAAGTTCTTCGAGAGTTCTATGGCTCGGTACACACCCCGACCATTGCAGACCCCGTGGAGGATGCCAGACTGGTGCGGGAGGCAATCGATCATCCCGAGATCGTGGAGCAACGAAAGCTGTTTCCAAATACGGACTGGGAGTTCTGGAAGCCCACGAAGGCCGACACCTGGGGCTTCCTGGGTTGCTGGGTATTGGTCGTGGTGGTCATCCTGTTGTATATATTCCTGATGAATCTGGGAGGGTAGAGAGCTCTTCGATATGCATGGTGACAGGTGATGCCCGATGCTTCCCGGTGCCCGGTGCTTCACGAGGCTGCCCGATGCCGGGTGCTGCCACTCACCGCCTTGTGAAATTGATGGGAAGTTGGTATCTTACGGAGGCCTCTGAGACCTTCCGGAACGAAGTAACGCGCTGAGTATACTAACCTAGAGGAGGACACACATGAATACGACGTGGATGAAATCTGGGCTCGTGCTCTTGATTTCGCTTTCGCTTGTGGCTACGGGTTGTGGCACAAGCAGTGCGGTTCAGGGCGGTGCTATCGGTGCAGCGGCAGGCGGAGTCATTGGTGGCGTCGTCGGAAATGCAGCGGGGAATACTGCAGTCGGTGCCATCATAGGTGCTGCAATCGGCGGAACGGCCGGAGCGCTGATCGGCAACTATATGGATCAGCAGGCGGAGGAAATCGAGAAAGATATTGAAGGCGCGAAGGTGGAGCGTATCGGGGAAGGGATCAAGATCACATTCGATTCAGGAATCCTGTTCGCCGTGAATTCCTCGAACCTTACAGACGTCGCCAAGACGAATATCGGGAACCTTTCCAAGATCCTGAACAAGTACAAGGACACTGAAGTACTTGTGGAAGGCCACACGGACGCCACCGGAACGGACGAATACAACCAATCGCTCTCCGAGAGGCGGGCCTCATCCGTCTCCGGATATGCCACGGGTATCGGAGTGGATGCAGGTCGTTTCAAAGCAGTGGGATACGGCGAGAAGCAACCGATCGCCGACAACAGTACCGTTGACGGTCGCAATCAGAATCGCCGCGTCGAGATCGCGATCTACGCGAACGACGAGCTGAAAGATGCTGCCGAGAAGGGGTTGCTCAAGTAGGAATTCACTGTGCGTGTAGACGGAATGCCGGCACGAAGTGTGCCGGCTTTTTTTTGAGGCCGGATGGTCGGTCCCGCCGGTCGGGGTCTGACCCCAACCGATTGATGATGGTCAATGGTCCATAGGCTATTGACAGTTGGTTCGGGTCTGACCCCAAAGTTCAGATAACTTTGCCATTCTCCCCAACTGGGCCACGGAGTGAATCGATGATACGAGGACATTTGCTCATCGCCGCAATACTTCTCCTTTCCGCGGCTGCGTTACCACAAACGACCTATATCAACACGATAGATATCCCGGATGTCGCGGGGTACCATACGCTGAAGTGCGATTTCCATATGCATACGGTCTTCTCGGATGGGGACGTGTGGCCCACGTTTCGCGTGAAGGAGGCAGTCCTCGGGGGGCTCGATGCACTCGCGCTGACAGACCATCTGGAATATCAGCCGAGAGCGGAATACGTCTCAAAAGACCGGAATGCACCATTTAAACTCGCGCAAGGGGACGCCGCGATCGCCGGGCTCATCCTCATCCCCGGTGCTGAAATCACGCGCTCCATGCCTCCCGGACACTTGAATGCCATCTTCGTTCAGGATGCCAATGCCCTTGTGAAAGAGACCTGGAAAGATGCCCTGACTGAAGCCGTCAAACAGGGGGCACTCATTTTCTGGAATCATCCGGGATGGGGAGGTCAGCAACCCGATCATATTTCCCGTTGGTACGACGAGCACTCGTACCTTCTCTCGAGCGGTATCCTCAAAGGGATAGAGATCGCGAATCACATGGAGTACTACCCAGACGTGTTCGCATGGTGTCTCGAGAAGAACGTCGCGCTGTTTGGAAATTCAGACAGCCATGCGCCGATTGATTTCGAGTTCGGAACGGGACCTGAACGGCTCCGTCCGATCACGTTGGTCTTTGCACGGGAGCGTAGCGCGGCCTCCATCAAGGAGGCCATTCTTGAGCGGCGAACTGCGGTAATGAGGGGGAGGGAGCTGTTCGGCGAGGAACGGTGGTTGAAGGAAATATTCGAAAAGTCGATTTCTTTCAGCACCAAGAGTTTTGCTCTTACCGGGAAGGCACCGGGGATGTCGCGGGTGACCAACAATTCCGACCTTCCATACTCTCTTGTACTGGTCCAGTCTGATTCGAGCATATGGTTCCCTCCTGAGATCGAGCTCTCTGCCGGGAGCACAGCAGTGTTCATGGTCCACGCGCAGAGCAATTCTGTCTCCCTTGCGAGACCCGTGACCGCTACCTACGAGGCGAAGAACCTGTTCACAGCGCCGGGGAAAGCACTGAAGGTCGTTGTGGAGGTTGATGTCGTAGCGAAGCCGAAGGACTGATGGACTCATTGTGTGATATTGCGAAGATATGTATATTTAACGCTCAAAATCTTCCGGCACTGCGGATGTGTATTTGCTTGAAGGGATCTCGTTGGAGTCGCTTCTTCTCTTGTGTATTGTAATTGGGTACTCTCTCGGAGCACTGCTTCCGGCAATGCTGATTATCGCAGGGCGGCGGTCTCCTAATTCCCAGTCGTCGCTCAACACCGCCGGCAGGAACCTTGGGTTCACGCTGGCGCTGCTTTCTTCTATTGCAGGATGTCTCCTCTCCCTTACCATTCTGTTGTCCGGCGCACCGCTGCACGTTGAGCTGGGACAGACCCCGCTATTCGGGTCACTCATACTCCATGTAGACGGTCTTTCCGCCCTGTTCCTCGGCATCATCTCACTTCTTGCTGTTTCCGTTTCGGTCTACTCGCTCGGCTATACGAAAGATCTGTCCCCGCGGCACGCCGTCGGCACACTTCTCTTCTTGTACAACGGGTTTCTCTTGTCGATGGTGGGCGTCGTCATCGCAGGCCATGCGGTAGTGTTTCTCTTTGCCTGGGAGGTGATGTCTCTCACGACGTATTTCCTGATTTCGTACGAGCATGAGGAGCCTGCTGCCCGGCGGGCTGCATGGCTCTACGTAGTAATGACGCACATCGGGACCGCTTTCCTTCTCGTGATGTTTGTAACATTGCATACGTACACAGGATCATTCAGTTTTGATGCATTCAAGGACTCCGGGTCACACATGCCTGCACTGGTCCGGTCGCTGGTGTTTCTCTGCGCTACCGTCGGTTTCGGTATCAAAGCCGGGATTATTCCATTTCATATATGGCTGCCGGAAGCGCACCCCGCGGCACCATCCAATGTCTCGGCGTTGATGTCCGGCGTCATGATCAAGACAGGCATTTACGGCATGGTGCGTGTGTTCTTTGATTTCCTCGGGCCGGATATTCCGGCATGGTGGGGGGTGCTTATCCTCGTGGTGGCCGTTTCCTCGTCGGTGCTGGGTGTGCTCTACGCACTCATGGAACACGATCTGAAGCGGTTGCTGGCGTACCACAGCATTGAGAATATCGGCATTATCCTTATGGGCATAGGCGCGGCGCTGCTTTTTACTGCACTGGGGAGCAAACCTCTTGCCGCAATTGCCCTGATCGCGGGCCTGTACCACGTTCTGAATCACGCCATATTCAAGGGACTCCTTTTCCTGGGTGCAGGCTCCGTCCTTCATGCCACACACTCCCGGAATATCGAGGACCTGGGAGGTCTTGTCCGAAAGATGCCGTGGACCTCCTTTTTCTTTCTGATTGGCGCCGTGGCGATCTCGGCCCTTCCTCCACTGAACGGGTTTGTTAGCGAGTGGCTGACGTTTCAGGCGCTCCTGCTTGGCTTCCAGATCTCTGATCTTACTGTCAAGATTGCCGTCCCGCTCACGGTGGCGCTCCTTGCGCTGACGGGGGCGCTCGCGGCCGCCTGTTTTGTCAAGGCCTTCGGGATCACCTTTCTGGGCCTCCCGCGCTCGGTACATGCGCAAACCGCCCACGAGTCCTCTCCCACAATGATTGCCGCAATGGGGCTGCTTTCCCTCCTGTGTGTGGTCTTTGGCGTGGCGCCTGGACTCGTTGTGTCGGTGTTGGACCCGCTCGCCGCTTCACTGCTGGGAGCGAACATCTCCGGTCAGATTGCGCTCAACGGAGGAATGCTGGCCATTCCCCAAAGCACATCGACGAGCATTGCCCCCGCGGTGCTTGCCGGATTTCTGGTTGCCATCACGCTCGTGCCGATCAGCATAGGATTCGTGTTCGGTGGAAAACTGCGTAAACGCGCTGCGATGACCTGGGGGTGTGGACTGGAAAAACTTGAACCCCGGATGCAGTATACCGCCACCGGATTCAGCAAGCCGATCCGGATGATCTTTTCGAACATCTACCGGGCGACGCACGAGATAGAAATCTCCGAGGTCTCATCACCGTATTTCCAACCAGAGGTGAGGTATGAGCTGAAGACGGAGTCGGTTTTCCTTACATACCTGTATGAACCGGTCAGCCGTGTTGTCCTGAAATCGGCACGGATGATGCGCAGGCTTCAAACCGGGCATCTCCAGTCATACCTTGCGTATATTTTCATTACTCTCGTGATACTCCTTCTGTTCGCGCGATGAACCAGATCGTCACGACGATAGCGACATCACTTGCGCACCTCGTCCTGGTGCTTGCCATCGCCCCGCTGGTAACCGGCGTCGTCAGGAAAACAAAGGCGCGGTTCCAGAACAGGCGTGGCGCGAGTGTCCTCCAGCCATATTTCGACCTCGCCAAACTTTTCACGAAGGAGGTTGTCGTCTCCTCTGTCGCATCCTGGCTGTTTCAAGCGACGCCGTACCTGGTTTTCGGATCCATGCTGGTGATCGCGTTGCTGGTGCCGACCGTCATCACGCCGGTGCCCCTGCACTGGGTAGGGGATATCATCACCGTAATCTATCTCTTTGCCCTGGGCAGATTCTTCATTGCCTTAGCAGGTCTGGACACGGGGAGTGCATTCGGCGGGCTCGGGTCGAGTCGCGAAATGTCAATAGCGTCCATCGTCGAACCGGCAATGATGCTCGCGATATTCACGGCATCGGTCACCGCCGGCTCTACCAATCTCAGCATCGTGGTGGAACGACTTTCCGCATCGCCTCTGGCGATGATGAACCCCGCCCATCTTCTGGCCTTCGCCGGTCTGTTCATTGTGATGATCGCCGAAACTGGACGGATCCCGGTCGACAACCCGGCAACACACCTGGAGCTGACGATGATCCACGAGGCGATGATCCTTGAGTACTCGGGCAGGTACCTGGCACTCATCGAGTGGGCATCGCAGATCAAGCTCGTGGTGTTTCTTGCGCTGCTGTCAAACATGTTCTTTCCCGTCGGCATGGCGGCGACGTGGTCGCCATGGGCGCTGACGGTGGGGGTGGGGGCATTCTGCCTGAAGGTCACGGTGCTGGCGGTGATCGTTGCCGTGATCGAATCCATGAACGCCAAACTGCGTTTGTTCCGGGTACCCGAACTTCTGATGGTGGCTTTCATCCTGTCGCTGCTCGCGTTGATTCTCTACTTCATTATTGGAGCATAGCCGTGAGTCCCACGCACATTCAAAGCATCGGCCTGCTCATCGATATTTGCGCCGCGGCGATTCTTGTGACGGCATTCCTCATCGTTTCAAGCCGCAACCTCGGCTTCTACATCAGGTTGTTTGCCCTCCAATCGATCTTTCTCGGCTTGGTGGCGTTGCTGGTTGTGATAGGGTACGGGGAAATGCATATACTCATCGCCGCGGTTCTAACGATCGTCGTCAAAGCCGTCGCCATACCGATCGTCCTGACCAAGATGATCGACCGCATCCAAGTGCAGAAAGAGGTCGGTTTCAGCATTAACATTACCGTGTCACTGCTGTTGTGCGGCGGCATGGTCATCGTGGCGGACTCCGTGGCGCAATCAATCCTGGCCGTGCAGGAAGGGGGTGGCTCCGCCGTATCCCGTGTGCTGTCCGTGTCTATTGCACTGATGCTGATCGGCTTGTTCATCATGACCACAAGAAAGAAAGCCCTCACGCAGATCATCGGGCTCCTGACCATGGAAAACGGTGTCTTCCTCTCCGGTCTCTCAATCACCTATGGCATGCCGCTGATCGTTGAGGTCGGGATCTTCTTTGACATTCTGATTGCGGTGCTTATTCTTGGTGTGTTTGTCTTCCGCATCAACAAGACATTTGAGTCGATCAACATCGATGCGCTCAGGAGTCTCCGGCATTGAGCACCATTCTGTTTTCACTCCTCATCGGCACCCCGATCACCGCCAGCGTCCTGTGCGCTGTGTTTCATAGGCGCAGGATCCTTGAGGTGATCTCCGTGACGAGCGCCGGGGTGACGTTCCTGTGGGCGACGTGGCTGATGTCGGTAGTCATCGAGCATAAGACCATCAGCTCGCCGGAGGGGTGGTGGTACGCAGACGGGCTATCGGCGTACATCGCCGTCATCGTCTGCGGCAGTGCATTGGTGGTCGCACTCTATTCGGTCGGATACCTTCGTCGCCAGGTCCGCAGCAGGAACGTCGATGGCCGGCAGTTGTGGCTGTATTATCTCCTCCTGAACGTGTTTCTGTTCACTATGATGCTGGTCCTGATCTCCAACAATCTGGGTTTCCTTTGGATCGGGACGGAGGCGACCACGCTTGCCACCGCGCTCCTTGTGGCCTTCTACGAGCGGGAGAGCTCGATCGAAGCAGCGTGGAAGTACGTCATCATCTGCTCCGTCGGCATTGCTCTCGCGTTGTTCGGCATCATTCTCACCTATTTCTCGGCACTGCATGTAGTCCCTGCTGCAGGGAACGCGTTGAACTGGTCCTCGCTCATGGTCGTTGCCAAAGAGCTTGATCCCGCTGTGCTCAAGCTTGCGTTTATTTTCATCCTGGTCGGATTCGGGACGAAAGCCGGACTGGCGCCCATGCACACGTGGAAGCCGGATGCATACAGTGAAGCGCCGGCACCCATCAGTGCCCTCATGGCGGCAGGGCTGGTGAACGTTGCGCTGTATTCGCTCATGCGTTTCTATATTCTTGTGAATGCGGCGCTGGGTGACGGATACGCCTCCACGCTTTTCCTCGTCTTTGGCCTGGTATCCATGGGGATGGCCGTGCCTTTCATCTTGCTGCAGCGGAGCTTCAAGAGACTGCTTGCGTACTCAAGTGTCGAGCATGTCGGCATCATTGTCTTCGCGCTTGGCATCGGCTCGCCGCTCGCGTATTTCGGTGCGATGCTGCACTTGCTGGTTAACGCCATCGCCAAGGTCCTGCTGTTTCTCACCGCCAGCAACGTGCGTCTGGCCTACAAGTCGAAGATAATGCGGAAGGTGAGCGGAGCAATCACCGTCATCCCAGTCTCGGCCACTTTCCTCATCGTGGGGGTTTTCGCACTCACAGGATGGCCACCGTTTGGAGCGTTTGTCAGCGAGTTTACGATCGTGAGTGCGGGGTTTGCGAGCGGTCATGCGGTGCCATCCATTCTTTTCATCGGGTTCGTCGTGAGCATCTTCGTGGGTTTTATCTACTATATATCGAAAATGGTTCTGGGAACACCAGCCGCGCGTGTGACCGGTGGCGATGCCGACACGGCGTCGCTTTTGCTCCTGGGTGTGCTGCTTGCCGCGCTCCTCCTGCTCGGGGTGTACATTCCGCCCCCGTTGCAGCAATGCATCCAGAATGCGGCGGCTGTTCTGATGGGTTGAGGGACATGAACCGGACGCATGACTATATTGCGTTGCTCACGGAATCTCTCGGCGATCGCGTGACGATCCGTGAGGGGACCGCGACAAACGAAGTGTATCTCACGCTGCGGCAGGAGGCGTTGAGCGTGCTGCCGGATACATGCGCGCTGCTTACGGAATCTCTGGGTGCGCATTTCACGACTCTCGTGGCGAATGATGAGCGGACTCTCAACGGGCGGTTGTCTCTCTACTACGTATTCTCCGTGCCGGCGAAGGATCTTTTCGTGATCCTCCAGGTACCCGTGGATCCCCGCCACATGGAAGTCCCTTCGATCAGTCCGACCCTCGAAAGTGCCAATTGGTTTGAGCGGGAGGTCAAAGACGGGTTCGGGATTATCGCATTTCCCAATATCTCCCCGCTGGCGTCACACCCGGACTGGCCCGAAGACGTGCATCCCATGCTGAAGGATGTTGACCTGAAGAGGCCCGTGCCCCGCGTCAGGGGGAGATTTGATTTCAAGCACGTGGAGGGTGAAGGGGTCTTTGAAATACCGGTGGGTCCTGTGCATGCGGGGATTATTGAGCCCGGGCATTTTCGGTTCAGTGTTGCCGGCGAGCCGATCATCAACCTTGATGTGCAGCTTTTCTATACGCACAAAGGGACCGAGAAGATGGCCGAAGGGATGGATCCGCAGCGCGCGGTGTTCCTCGCCGAGCGGGTATCCGGCGATTCGTCCTTTGCCCATGCCCTCGCATTCTGTCATGCTCTCGAGCGGCTCAGCGGGGCTGAAATCCCCCAACGGGCGGTAATGATCCGGACCATACTGCTGGAGCTCGAGCGGCTGTACAATCATGTCGGCGATGTCGGTGCAATACTCCTCGACGTGGGTTATGCTGTCGGCGCCGCCGCGGCCGCGGAGCTGAAGGAGAGACTCCTCCACCTGAACGAGCTACTCACCGGGAGCAGGCTGCTCAGAAGTCTTGCAGTCTTCGGCGGCGTTCGCCGGGATCCGGAAGAGACGGCCTCCAGGCGTCAGATGTTACGCGAGACCCTGGGACAGGTGGAACGCTCGTTCGGCGATTTGGTCGAACTCGTCATGTCCAGCTCATCCGTGGTCGACCGGCTTGAAGGAACGGGAGTGCTGAGGCGCACCGACGCAGAACGGCTCGGTGCTACCGGCATCGTAGGGAGGGCCTCCGGCATCGACCGGGATTTCCGCCGGGACCACCCACACTGCGCATATCCATATCTCCAGTTCACAGTGGCAAGTCACGACGAGGGAGATGTGCTCGCGCGTATGCAAGTCCGCATCGACGAAGTGCGGCAATCGTTCATGATGCTGGAACAGATGCACCACCAACACCTCGGCGAGGCGATTCTGGCGCAGCGAGTGGAAATTCCTCCGCTGCGGCAGGCACTCGGGTATGTCGAAGGGTGGAGAGGTGATATTGTGCATTGGGTTATGACGGACAAATCCGGCAACATTTTCCGTTGGAAGGTCACAGACCCATCATTCCGCAACTGGCGCGCGCTGACCGTCGCGGTACAGAACAACATCGTTCCGGACTTTCCCGTCATCAACAAGAGTTTCAATCTTTCATACTCCGGCAATGACCGCTGAAGAATCTGTGATGGAAGGGTTATGCTGAAGATCCTCAAACGGGCGCTGACGATCGGTGTTGCGACCAGTCCATATCCGGCCTCCATCCCTGAGCCTCCTGAGGGGTTGCGCGGGAAGCCGGTGATCGACTTCGCCCGTTGCACCGCATGTGACACCTGTGCTGCTGCGTGCCCGACGCAGGCCATCACTGTGGAAACTGAGAATGCCTCCGTACCGGGTGGACCAGGTGCAAAGCACCTGTCGATCAATTACGGCCACTGCATCTTTTGCGGCGAATGTGAAGCGGCGTGCCCGGAGGCAATCCACCTGACGCAGGAATTCGAGCTTGCGACGGCACGCAAGTCTGCGTTGACGACCCGGGCGCGTTTCACCGTGAACCGCGAGGGAATCTTCATCTTAGTCGGAGTGGAAGCACAGGAGACCTCAGCGGGGGAAACGCTGGAAGACGTCGGAATGCAACTGAGAGAGAAAGTTCGCCAGCGCCTCGGGCGTTCTCTGCATATCCGGGAGGTTGATGCCGGCTCGTGTAACGGGTGTGAGGTCGAAATTTCTGCTTTGAACAATCCGGTTCACGACATCGAGCGCTTCGGCATCCACTTCGTCGCATCGCCGCGGCACGCCGACATGCTGTTGGTGACAGGACCGGTCACACGCAATATGGAGATCGCCCTGCGGCAGACGTATGAAGCGACCCCGGACCCCAAGCTTGTTGTGGCCGTGGGTGCATGTGCCATTGGCGGCGGTATTTTCGGGAAGAGTTATGCGTCGTGCGGCGGTGTGGACACGACAGTTCCGGTCGACGTCTACATTCCCGGCTGCCCCCCGCGGCCGGAAGCTCTGCTGCACGGGATCCTGCTGGCGATTGGCAGGTATCCTGAGAAAAAAAAATCGACTTCGATGATTGACAGAGAAGTCTGACCCACTCCTCGATCAAGCACCCGTGTTTTACTTAGCTCCCGCGGTCCCGCCGGTGCGGACCGCAGGCACAGTTCCAGCGAACCAGAGTATCATCCCTGCCGTCATTATATCCTTGACCACGTCGGGGTCGATTACCCCGCCGAATGCGAGAAGGGGGGCGAGGAAGGTGAGGATGAGACCTGCGACGCTGAGCGACAAGAAGAGCTTCTTCATCTGACAACCCCCGTTTTGAGTGGCGTCCGGTTTCTTTGAACATATGCGCTGAGGACGAGATACAGCAGTCCGGCTGTCAGCCAGCCGGGGAGCGCGAGGAAGTAGATCTGCACTCCCGCCAGCGTATTGAGCAGCGCGCACGTGGCGAGCGCGATGATCCACGCTCCTCCGGCGGCCATGTTAAACGACATGCTGGAGTGTTCCGCGAAGTCAGAGGTCAGTCCGAATCGCTTAAGGAGGTAGTAATCCACGACGACGACTGCCCCCATTGGCATGAGGATCGTCCCATAGAACCCGACAAAATCGAGCAGCTTCATTGCCAGCGCCGGGAAGATCGCCCCGAAAGTCGCTATAGCTCCGGCAATCCAGGTGACCCTGATGCGTGAAGCCGAGGGGACGATTGCCTGGAATGCGAGGCCGGCGCGATAGATGGTCGGATTGGCGGTAGTCCAGCCCGCGAGGATGACGCAGACAAGCCCGGCGATGCCAACGGCGTTATAGGCAAGGGGGCCGGGGGCAACGGAGGTGTCTGCAGGATTGCGAGCCAACTGGGCCGCGAAGAGCAGTGAAGCCGCAATCCAGGCCAGGTAATGCCCGATGAACATCCCCGCAGCTGACGCAAACCCGTACTGCCATTTTTTCGCGTAGCGAAAGATCGAGAGATCGGCCATCCCCATATGCATAGCCGCATTGCAGAACCAGGAGAAGAAGATCACATGCCAGAGAGTGAATTTGGTCTGACCTGGCATAGGATCGCCTCCAGTCCAGATTCTCTCTTTCGCCACACTCCAGAAGTCGGAAAGGGAAGTCACCCCGAGCTGCTGAAGCGCGACAATGCCGCAGGCGGCGAAAACCAGGACCATCCAGGGAGCGGAGGTGTTTGCCACTCGCACCATGGCGTCGTAGCCTCTGGCTGCGACATAGGAGAAGACAGCCCCGATGGCAATGACCACCAGGACCCAAACCAGACTGGTCGGCAGCCAATCGGTGAGAGAGGGCATGGGCATGTTCAGAGGAAGCCCGACCGCCGTGGCAGAGACAGATACCATTGCACCTGCGAGAAAGCAGAATAGAAAACCATTGGCCAGATTATAGAGTATCACGAGCCTGGGGCCACAGATCTTCTCGAGCTTATAGTAGAGTGTGAGGCGCACGCCTGTGGCGATCGGAGCACAGATGAACGCCCAGCTCAGGACGGCCAGCATGTTTCCCACAAGTAGCCCCACGAGCAAGTCGAAGGCGCTGACGCCAGCCGCAAGAAAGAGCGGGCCTATCATGAACTCCGTGCCGGCAACATGCTCGCCGGCGTACATGCCGACAAAGCTGCGCAGGCCCTTAAGCCTGTTCTGCGGAACGGTTTCGCGTTCGAATTCATCTACGGTTGCAGTCGCTGCCCGGGTTGTATTTGCCATAGGAGGGTTGCCGGAGAGATGAGTCAGGGTTAGAAAGGCGTTGTCCCGTGTCGTCGGGTTGGATGAATATACGCCTCAGCGTCTGGAAAAGCAAACAAAGGAGCTGAGAACGATGCCTGGGGAGAAGTCCAAACCTGCAGGTCTGGGAATGGAGCCAGCCTTCGAAGTCAGGGATGTGCAGAGAAAGGTCCGAGCCGGGGAAGATCGGGGCGGTTATGTTCCACAGCGCTGAAGGACCACGAGCGAGATATCGTCCTTGTGCCGTTCCTCGCCGATGAATGCATCCACAGCGGCCACGAGTTTTTCGCCGAATGCCTGTGCCCGGAGACCGGATGCGGATCTGCATTCGGCCTCAAGGCGTTCTAGTCCGAACGATTCGCGAGTATTGTTCTCGGCCTCCGTGATGCCGTCTGAATAGAGGACAAGGGTCTGCCCTGGAGCCATCTCAAGCTCCTTCTGCGCAAAGGATGTGTCCGGAGCGAGACCGATTGCACAATTGCCCTTGCCCATTTCCGCGAGCCCGTTTTCCGTGATAAGCAGGGGGGGTATGTGACCAGCGTTCAGATAGCGGACGGTGCCCGAGTTAGGCTCGAATTGCAGGAGTAGCAATGAGGCAAATCTCGCCGGTATCTTGTCACGGAGGAGAATCTCGTTGATCTTTGCCGCGAGCGATGTGAGGGCCGGGACCTCCGGGGCGAAGGCCCTGACCAGCGCCTGGATCTTCACCATGAGAAGCGCGGCACCCAATCCTTTTCCTGCGACATCACCTGTGACGATCCCGTAGTGTTTGCCGTTGAACGGAAAGAAGTCGAGAATGTCTCCGCATACTTCGTTTGCCGGATAAGTATACAACCAGATGTCCCAGCCGGGAACGATGGGAGAGGATGGCGGTTGCATCGCGCGTTGGATGGCTCGTCCATCCTGAAGCTCGCCATGTGCGAGTAATTTGTCTTTGAGTTCCAGAAGAAGTACAAGAAGGAGGGCGGCAACACCTAAGAAAACACTCAGTCCAAAATTTTGTGCGCTCCCCCCGTTATTGTTGTCGGAGACAGTTACACTCGCACTGATGATCAGTATCAGGCCTGCCGCCAGGAGCAACCGTCTGACAGGGGTGAGTTTGAAGAACATGCTCTTGAGGACCCACCATGCCACGAGGAACCATCGTTTGACCGCCGACATTTTGCCGAGAGCGTCGCGTTTCTCCTCGCTGAGGTAGAAGTTCCGGATTTCCCGTCCCTCGTCGCGTACGTCCCGGAAAAAATGTCCACCCCGCATATCCGCCCGGAGTGTACCCCAGATTTTAGGGTCCTGCGCTCTCGGATCAGTCATTGAGGTTCTCCTTCTTTTCCCCTGTTGCGAGGGTGAACACTCCACCCCCCCCTCTTAGGTATACAGTGAAACCCGCCGGGAGTTGCGATCTCCATCTACAAGGATTCGCTCCAAGAGCTTCAGGACTAGCTCCGAAAAACTCTTGACATTACCCGTAGATTTCTGTGATGTCGAAGCGATTCGATATCGCAACATAGATTGAATTGTGAATACCTCGCCATTGTCGGATTCGATGACATAGAAGGGAACCTCTATTTCCCCTACGCAGGTGCTGACAGTGTTGTGCTTGCCGGAAAAATCGCAGGAACGGAGCTCGATGAATATCATCGTTCGAAGATGCAGATTTCATGAAATGAAGGGTCGCCCAGCA
>Ga0105106_10000588_pt1 | contig 25703 bp, 19 predicted proteins | sample PPLLaktember2015_5_FD_79109 | JGI IMG/M metagenome (GOLD analysis project Ga0105106, IMG submission 79109) | Freshwater sediment microbial communities from Prairie Pothole Lake near Jamestown, North Dakota, USA - PPLs Lake P8 Core (1) Depth... | ecosystem: Environmental > Aquatic > Freshwater >...
GTCGTGACCGCGCCTCTCTTCCCGCAGTCGCAGGCGGTGCCATCGGTCGTCGACTCGGCGCCGTCGCCGCAATATACGGCGGCCGTCGAACGCGCGCGAGAGCTCGTGCGCTCAGCCGTATCGGAGCAAAAGCTGCCCGGGGTGTCCGTGGCGGTCGGTGCCAGCGGCACCGTCGTCTGGGCCGAAGGGTTCGGATGGAGGGACGTCGTGACGCGGGCGCCCGTCACGCCGGACACGCGATTCAACATCGGCACGGCGGCGTCGGCGGTCACCGCCGCCGTCGCGCCGCTCGGGCTGACCAATACCGGCGCAGACTCGGCGGCAGCATGGAGTCCCGAGCACATCGGCGAGCCGGAAGAGGATTTCCCGCTCTTCACGATCGTCCGCCACGTCATCTTCAGGCCGATCGGTCTCGCCCCTGCGCAGCCATTACCGGGCGATCGCGCGACGTTCTATGTCCCCAGATCCGGTGACAATCCCGTCCGTGGACGACGACTGATGTACATGCGCGACCTGGCTTGTTGCGCGAACGGGATGGCGTTCTATTCCACGCCGTCCGATCTCGTGCGCTTCGCGCTGGCGACGAACCCCGGCAGCGTCAACGGTGAGCTCGCCGGCGGCCTGGTGATGTCGCTGATGATGGGACGCGACAGCGGCACCGTCATCGCTGTCACGTCAAACATGGCGCACGTGAACACGTCCTCGCTGGCGCTGCGAGTTGGGGACGCCTTCGCGGAACAGACGCGATGATCGCGCAGGTCGGCGGCCGGTGGGCACCGCGCGCAGCTGCGGGTCGGGCAGGTAGAAGCGCTCCGTTATTTCACGCCATGTACCACGTCGTTCCGTCAGTGCTGACCGAACAGCACTTAGGCGGCCAGACGCAACCTCTGCCTCGCAAGTTATTGATTCTACTCGTCTTATAGAGCTGGCTCGCCGCACTGGACGATTTCCGCAACTGGCTCATCCGCGACGCCGCGTGACTTTGTTCGAATGCCCGAGCCGCTGCCGCATTTGCGCGAGGTACGCTTCGCGAAGCGCCGAATGGGTCAGCCTGTCTTCAGGTTTGGATGATGCGTATGCCATTCCGTCGCTTGCTCATACGCATGGGCGATGCGGCACAGCATCGACTCGCTGAGCCGTCGGCCAGTAAACTGGATGCTGTACGGCAGACCGTCCGCAGAAAAACCGCACGGCACGCAGATCGCGGGCACACCGGCCAGATCCATCGGCATCGTGAACTCGGCGCTGCGCGGCGCGGCCTCGGACCACGCCTTGTGATACTCCGGCAGCGAGCCGACCTGAATGGCGTGCGTGATCGGCCATGCCGGGTCGCCGCCTGATGGACCGGCAATCGCGTCGACTGATTCGAGTACAGCAGTGAACTTGGCGGTGAACGCCTCGCGGCGCTCGCGAGCCGCCGTCAGCTGCTGCGGCGTCACGCGCGTACCCATGGCGAGGAACTCGCGCATGTAAGGACCGTACTCGCTGGCATGCGACGGGTACGTCGCCGCGTGGGCCGCTACGATCTCCGCTCCGCAGATCTTCGACCACATCTCGAGCACTTCACTGAGATCCGGCATGCGAACGTCAACGACCTTTGCGCCCAGGCCGCTGAGCACCTCCAATGCCCGGTCGATGGCGACCGCCTGACCGCTATCGATGCCTTTCAGCGCGTAGTCGCGATCGACGCCGATGCGTACGCCTCGGATGTCCCTGGCGAGAGCCGTGAGTGCCTGCGGCCCCTCGGCGTCGAGCGAGGTCGGATCTTTCGGATCGTGTCCTGCGATCGCATCGAACATGATGGCGACGTCTGTGACGCTCCGCGCCATCGGCCCGACATGATCGAGGGAGTCGGCCATCGCCAGGACACCGAAGCGACTGACGCGCCCGTAGGTAGGTTTGAGTCCAACCACGCCGTTGGCAGACGCCGGGTTTCGAATCGATCCTCCCGTGTCCGTACCGATGGCGGCGTAGCACAGACCTGCAGCCGTCGCGACGCCCGATCCGCTCGATGACATCCCGGGCCATCGATCCGGATTCCAGGGATTGAGGGGCACGTCGCGCGCCGGGTTATAGCCCGCCGTCGCACCTTCCGACAGATTCAGTTTCCCGAGCAGCACCGCACCGGCGTCTCGCAGCCTCGACACGACGGTCGCGTCGACATCGGGAATGAAGTTCTCGCGCACTTTGGTCCCGCCCATCGTACGGACACCCTTCGTGTAACAGAGATCCTTCACCGCCACCGACACACCGTGCAACGGCCCGCGATACTTGCCCGCACGGATTTCCTGGTCGGCCGCGCGAGCCGCCGCCAACGCCTCAACCCGCATCACAGTGGCGTAGCTCTTAAGGCTGCGATCGACCGTCGCGATTCGGTCCAGCATCCGCTCCGCCAGATCGATCGGTGATAGATCACGTGACTCGATGCGCCGCCCGATCTCTCGAAGAGTCAGATAGTGAAGGGGCTCCGCCGGATCTGTACCGGATTGCGAAGCCGGTGAGCTCGTCCCACAGCCGGCGGTGTGCACGAGGGCACTCGCTCCTAGCAAACCCAGTGCGGTGCGCCTGGAGATCAGCCGCTCGGCCATGACGGGCAACGATCGGCTATCGAGAAGTCGACGAGCGTCCGCTTCGATCATCAGTCTTACTGGCTCCTCGCAATTGATATGCGCCGGCAATCGCATGGCCGGGCAGCTGCTGCGTAGAGGAGGCATTCTACTGCTGTGATTGGCTCAATCTGGAAGGGGAATCGGCGGGTACGGTCGTCAACGATCCTGGTGCGAAGGGTCGACTGGAGAGAATCTGCCCAGAGCGCGTCGCGTGGAGTCTGCTTCTGGCTCCATCGCATCCGCTGAATCTAGTCGACACCTTCTCAGCCAGTTGCGGAAATCGTCCAGTGCGGCCTGCGCAGGCGCAATCTATTGAAACACGAGCACTTAGACATCTCGCGACGAGAGGCCTGCGCAAACTACTGATTTTGTTGGCCTTAAGGGCGTGGCTCGCCGCACTGGACGATTTCCGCAACTGGCTCATCTGCGAGGCGGCGTGACGTCGTTTCGAATCCCAAAAGCCGTTTCACGACAGTCACGTGAGTCCGGGCGAAGACATTGCGGCCGAGGCCGTGTCCGAAAGATGTGAAGAGAGTTCGGACAGCCGGCTCGAGCTTTTTGACCCGCGGTCGCTCACTCATCCCCGCCGAGAAAGACTCACAACTAGCGCCGCGCGGCCTCGAGGGCGGTCGCCCATCGCCGCGCCGCCGCGGCGTCGCCGGCCTTCTGGCTGAAGGCGACCAAGGCGCCCAGGATGTCGGCGTTGCCTGGATGACGGCGCGCCGCCCGCTCCAGGACGCGCTGCCCCTCGGCCGCCTGGCCGGTGTCGTGCAGGGCGACGCCATGGACGAACGCGTAGCGCGCGTTACCGGCGTCTCCCTCGGCCGCCAGTCGCAGCCACACCATCGCGTCGCCGTACCGCTTCGCCCGCACCAATTGAAGGCCGAGCGCATGCTGCAAGGCCGGACGCCCAATCGGCGGCACCTCGCCGAGCCCATCGCGCAACACCTGCTCGCCCTCGACATCGCGACCGACCGCATGCAGCAGGTCCGCGAGGTTCACGTACGCGGGCGCGAACTGCGGCTGCAGCACGATGGCCGTTCGATACGCGGCCTCGGCCACGTCAACGCGGCCCAGGCGAGCCTCGAACGCCCCAAGGGTGACCTGGGCTTCCGGGCGCTCGGCATTGGCGGCCTGTGACTGGCGGAACTCGCCGGCGGCCCGATCGAAGGCGGCGCGAGCCTGCGGATCAGACGGCGGCCCGGCGATCGTCACCAACTCGCCAACGGCCTCGAGGCGAACCGTGCGAACCGGATCGGCAAGAAGCGCGGTAAGAATCGGCACGCCAGCTTGCGGCGGAATCGCGAGGGCGGCATCGGTCGCGGCCCTGCGCACCAGCGGGTCGGGATCGCGCGCGGCGCGCGCCACGCGCTCGGCCTGCGCCGGATCGGCCGACGGCGCCAACAGCGACAGCGCCGTAGCCCGCACAATGGCCGGTTGCGTCGCCTCGTCGATGACCGCGGCCAGCCGGGCATTGGCGCCGGCCGTGCCTGCGCGCCCGGCGACGATGGCGGCGGTGAAGGAAGGCCGCGTGGCGGCCTTGGCACCGTACCACTTGGTGACGGCCGCAGCGGCCCACGCCGCGGACTTGTCGGCGTGGCACGACGCACACGCGTTGGGCGTGCCGAACGCCACGGTTTCGTCCGGACGCGGCACCTTGAAGCCGTGGTCGCGTCTGGCATCCACCACCATGTAGTTGCGCGTCGGCATGTGACACGCCCGGCAATCAGCCGCCGGCGTCCCGGCACGGTGGCGGGTGTGGGACGGCACGTCGTAGGTGAGCGGCATGTGGCATTGGATGCACAGGGCGTTGCCCTGTGCCTTCAGGGCACCGGTGTGCGGCTGGTGGCAATCAGAACAGGTCACGCCCGCCGCGTACATCTTGCTCTGCAGGAATGAACCGTGCTCAAAGACCTCGTCGCGTTGCTGGCCGTCGGCCTCGTAGAGATCTTCGTCGAGCAGTGCCAACCGATGGGTACTGGCCAGGGGCTGTCCAAACTGGTAGTCGAGCCAGCTCTGGCCGCGGCGGGCGTGGCAGCGGGCGCAGGTCTCGACTTCCGCGCGGGACGACGGGGGCGCGGTCCGCTTGGCGATGAACTCTCCGGGCGGCACGATCCATTTGCCGCCCGACGTGTCGCGCATCGAGAAGACGAGCCCCTTCGACGTCTCGGCTGCCCGCGCCGCCGGGGCGCGGCCCGCCCAGGCGACGTGAGCGGATCCGGGACCGTGGCACGCCTCGCACGACACGTTAATCTCCGACCATGTCGTGGCGTAGGTCTTCGTCTCGGCGCGGTAATTCTTCTGGACGTTGGTGGAGTGGCACTCCGCGCACATGTAGTTCCAGTTCTGCGACGGCGCGGTCCAGTGCAGGACGTCGCGATGATCGATCTGCTCGTCCTGGTAGCTGTGGAACCACCGCTGCCCGCCCTGCTCCTTGGGCCGCGTGTTCCACGACACGCTGAGCACTTGATAGCGCCCACCGGGCAGCTCGAGCAGGTACTGCTGCAACGGACGGAAGCCGAAGACATACTTCACGTCGAAGTCGGCGAGCCCGCCGTCCGGGCCGTCGGTGCGCACGCGGTAGCGGCCGTTCTCGACGCTGAACGACGACTCGACGCCGCCGTGGGCGAACCGTGCGCCCGCGAAGTCGCCCTTCACGGTGCTGCCGTTGGCGATCTGCATGGCCTCGTGATGATCGGAGATGGCCCACTGGGCGTTGGCCTCGGCGTGGCACGAGGCGCATGCCTGTGCGCCGACGAACCGCGGCGCCGCCTGGATTGGTGACGAGGAGCCGCCGCCCTCCCCACCACATCCCACCAACACGTTCGTCAGCACCAGGGCCGCGATAGTTCTCCAGGTCACGCCCGTCAGAATAGCCTTTTCACGCGAACATCAATGATGTTCTCGTTGGTGGAGAATCCGCTATCTATGGTATTTCGCGACCTGGTCCAGATGTAGAGCAGCTCGTAGCGCCAGTTGAAGTTGCGCCGGTAGCCGATGCCGCCGCGGATGCGCTGCCGGTTCGCAAACCGCTCTTCCGGATCGTCGAGCGGGATGAACCACTCCCAGTCGGCCAGCCAGTACCCCGCGCCGTCGTCGGTGATGCTGGGCTTGTTGATCGGCATCAGGACTTCCAGGCGATTACGGAAGCGGAACGTCTGCTCGTCGTCCGCGTCGCCGCCGGTGTAGAAAAAGTTTCGTGATTCGAAGCGCACCAGGTCGCGCACGACGATGCGCCGCTGCGGAGCTTGCTCCCTGACCTTGAGCAGCTGCCGGCGCGAGAAGAGGTGGAACCGCGCTCCCACCCGGGGCGTCACCTCGCTCGAATCCACGTCGTCGGTCTGAGTCGTCCGGCCCATGGTCAGGTCGGCCTGGATGTCGAGCCACGGCTTCAGCGAGTACTCGACGTTAGGCGTCAGGTCGAGATTGCGCCAGTCCGGCTGGCCCTCTGGCCCGGCGATTAGCACCTTGGGCTCTATGTCCAGCTCGTAGACCAGGCGATCGCTCTTCACCCAGTCGAGCGTGAGGTTCGCCCATAACTGCGTCGTCGTCTGCGCCGAGGCGACTGGCGCACTGATCAACATCAGCGCGGCCAACGCCATGCCCTGCATCGTGTGAGGCGTCATGGCTGCTTGCCTGGAGTGGTGGTTCCGCCGCTACCCGGCCGTGGGATCCACGAGGTTTGCCACGCGACGGAGTACGAGGTGAAGTTGGCGCCGAGCCGAACGACGGCGCCTCGGCTGGCCGCGACCTTGATGGAGTGCCGCTGGCCGACCGGCAGGACGGCGGTCAATCCAGTGCGCACATTCGATTGCAGGTCGGTCGGCGGGCCGTCCCCAACGGTGATCCGCCCACCCACGTAGTAGGTCACGTCGAGGGCCATCCACATCTGCGGTTCGAAGTTGTAGCTCAAGTGCGTCTGAAAGCTGCTGATCGGCGACTGGGTCTTTCGCTGCGTGCCCGGGAACGACTCGTTGTTGGCCGCGAAGAACCAGACCCCCGCGTACGCGTCGAGCGTCCAGCGCCGGCCGATGGGCTGCGAGACGGCGAACTCGGGCCTGACCGACCAGCGGTTGGTGCCCAGGTTGAGGAGCTTGTCCGGGTAGTACTCGCCGGTTGGCGCGGCGAAGTTGAGGCTGGTGCCGATGATGGTGCGGCGCGGCGCCTTGGCCAGTTGAACGATGGTGGCGGTGGGTGCCCCGCGCACGAGCCACGAGACCCGCATCCGCATGTCCGAGAAGCCCTCGCGATCCGTCGAACTGGCGACGTCGAGTACGCTTCCCGCGATCTGGGCGAAGGAGTATGGCACCGCGACGAACGCCTGGGCGGTCCGGCCAAACAGGTTGAAGGACCGCCCGAAGCCGATTGATGGCGTCAGGACGGTGGCCTGAACGTTCGAGACGGGCAGGGTGGGCTCCGAGACGATCCCCCCTTCTGAAACGCCGAACCCCCACACCAGGAAGGTGGCGTCAACCGGAACGTGAGCATAGGCACGGGGATCGAGATCCTGCGCGCTCGCAGGCGAGGCCAGCGTCAGGCACAGTCCGGCTGCTAAGCACCACCGGCACCACGCGGACATCGACCTCGTTCTGCGAGCCATGGCAGGCCGTCCCGCTACTTCACTTCAACGGTCACCTTGGGGATCCGCCCGGTGAACCGCGACTTCGCTTCCGCACCGATGGCTTCCACCACCGGCGTGCCGAGGTCGATGCCGACATCGGCGGTCTCGTCGGCGGAGAAGAGGCCGGCCTGCGTGGCTGGAATGCGACCTTCACCCACCTTCTCACCGTTGATGAACAGCGTGGCCAGGCCACCTTTGGCGGGGCCGCCGCCGTCATAGTCGAACTGCAGCCGCACCTCCGCCTTGCCGGCGGCCAGCTTCCGGCCCGACGTCACCGACGTGCGCTGCAGGCCGAGGAAGTTGTAGTCATATCCCGGCACGCCGTTCTTGACATACAGCGACCAGCCGCCGAAGCGCCCGCCCTGCGCGATCACGGTGCCGTTGCCGCCGCCGGCGGGCACGTCGATCTCTGAGCCGTCGGCGTTGGCGCGGAAGTCCTTGTCCTTGCTGGTGACCGACGGCCAGGTCTGGTCGGTCTGCAGGAACGAGCGGCTCTGGTTGTCGTAGGCGATTACCGACCAGAAGTTGTTGATCGGGACCTTCGCGGGCACGTGCAACCGATAGGTGCGGCTGCCATCGAGCGGCCGGCCTTTCGCATCCACGAACGCGAGCGCATACTGCGAGCCGGCGCCGACCATCTTGGCTTCCATCGCCGGGGTGACACCGGTGGCGTAGAAGTAATACTGGGAAGCCGAGTCGAGCAGCTTTATTCTGTCCCGCTCGAAGCTGCAGCCCCCGAGAAACGCCGTCCGCCACGCACTGCCCTCGTTGTAGTAGGCGTCCTTGTCACGCATCCGGTAGGTGAGGGCGCGCGCCGTGGCATCGCCGACGGCGGCGGCTTCGGTGAGGATCTTCTTCATCCGCGCATCGGGCGCAAAGGGCTTGCCGTACTCGATCCCGATCGCCGCGAAGAATCCAAGGGTGACCGAATCTCCGGTGTACGGAGGCTCGGACTGGACCACGCCGTTCAGCAGTTCCCAGAACTGATAATCGCCGGGCCCCACCGTCACGAACGGTTCGGGGGAGATGTTCACGAACTTCATCGCCGGCGGGTTGGCCGCTTGCGAGAGCGGGTAGACCTTCGTCCGCTCCCTGGTCAGTTGGACGTGCGGTTTCAGATTGCCCGTCGCGTCGGGGAACGTGCGCCAGGCCAGGAACATTTCATAGGCCTCGGCGCGCGCGACAAAGTATCCGTCGGGCACCTCGCCCTTGTAGCGCGGCGGGAGAATCAGGTACTTGCCGCCCTTGCCCTTGTCGGGCCCCGTCATGCCAACGCCCACCACCCAGCGGTACCAATGGTCATTGAAGGCGCCGAGCACGCCCGGCGGCACTTCGGCCACCAAGGGACCATCGTGAAGGTCGAGCCACATCCAGGCGTACGGGGTGCTGGTGTTGAAGGTCAGGCCCACGGTGCGGGGAAAGACCAGGTCCTCCCAGATCGGCATGGTCGTGTTGGCCAGCCCCCATTTCAGCAGGGCCTTGCGCATCGCGGCCTGGTTCACGGCCGGAATGGCCAGCAGATATGCCTGCACGGCGCGCTGGAAATCGAGGTTGTCGTAGAGCTTCTGGACGATCGCATCGTCCGGAAAGCCGTCGAAGAACGTCAGTGTGCCGAGACGGGTTTCCATCTTGTCCGGCGCGGCGATGCCGGGCGGAATGGGGGTGGTCGACTGTTGTCCCTCGGCCTTCGCCGGTATGACCAGGGCGACCGCGAGCGCGAACGTGGCTGCCACAAGCAGAGTCGTGCGCCCCTTTTTGAGTGTGATGCTGTTCATGCCCTGTGGCTCCTTGCCTTGCACTGTCCCGGCTCGTGAGCACGCGTCTACTGCGCGAGCTTCTGGTAGTTCGACTTGGTGACCTTCACCTCGATGTGACTCTTCGGCAGGCTGAACACGATGATCCCCGGATAGCTCGTCCCATCCGGCACGGCCTGCATCGTCACCTTGAGGTTGACCGCGTTCTCCGGCTCGTCCAGATAGGTGTTGACCTCGATCTGGTGCAGCGTCTTCACGGCGGATTCGAACGTCAGGGTGAGCGCGTCACCCTGCTTGACGTATCCCGGGAACTTCAGCGCCGCGAACCCCGGTCCCGCCTGCCCGAGCGATGCGGTGCCGGCGTTCATCACCACTTGCATCAGGTCCGGCGACGGCGGCACGTACTGCTGGATGAGGGCGACCGCGGCCTCCATCTCTTCTTTCATTTCGCCGGTCTTCTTCGCGACGACCTTGCCCCTCAGCCCGCGCTTCTTCTCGGCGGGTGGCGGCACCACGACCGGCGTCTTCTGTACTTTCCCGTCCGGGCCGTACTTGCACGAGTCGACCTTGGTGCTCTTGACCTCGCCCTTCAGGCTGATCTCGGTCTTCTCCATCCAGGTGTACGAGCGCAGCGCCTTCTGGTTCGCGGCGGCCGACTGCTTCGCGGCGGCGAGTTTCTGCTGCAGGTCCTGCGCCTCAATGGGCAACCCGATAAACAGCGGTAACGCTGCGAGTGCGATTCCGAAGATCAGTTTCTTCACAGCTGCCTCTTTTCCTTTAACTCACTGCCACGTTGGTCATGATTTCCACCGTCAACGGCACTGCCAGGGTGAACGCCTGCGGCGACTGCGCGGCGATCACCGCCGCCGTGACGGTGCTGGCCGCCGTCGCGACGCCGCCCGCGCCGGCACCGATCGCCGCGCCAATGGCGGCACCGTCGCCACCGCCCGCGATGGCGCCGATGGCGGCGCCAATGGCCGCACCGCCCACGACCTTCTCCGCGCCCGTGCCCGTGCCGCCGGTCGCACTGACGGCCTGGGTGGTGACTTTCAGGATCCGGCCACCGATCTTCATGTCGGTGAGCGTGACGCTGAGCGAGGACTGGCCTTTCATCTTGCTGCCGGCGTTGACCGCGCTCACGACGCCGAAGACTGTCGCGCCGCGCGCCGCGACCAACTGCCCGTCAGCCGACAGATCCTGATCGAGATAGCCCTGCACGCGATCGCCAACGTGGGCGGTCGCCGCACTCACGTCGGCGGCCAGCCGCACCACGATCAACGTTCCCGCGGGAACCACGAAACGCTCGGCGACCGCTTGCACTGGTGGCCCCGTGGCAGTGGCGGGCCTGGCGCCGGTGGTGGTAGCGGGCGCCGTGGCGTTCGCCGCGGCCGGCGGCGCCGGCGGCTGATCCACCATCACGTAGAGTTCCTTGCCGTCAGCCGAGAGGTACGGCACGTAGTACTGCCCCTTGGTCTGGAAATACATCGTGTTCAGCTGAACCACGTCGAAGTCGGCGGGCAGCGCCGGGACGAACACCACCCCGGCGGGAGGCGTGACGACCACGAAGGTTTCCTGGGCGCCGTTCATCACGCGCCGATAGAAGGCGTTGGCGTTCAGGTAATACGTCGTGCCGGAAACGGTGACGAGCACGCGCGTGGCGGGCAACGTCTTGATGCTCGCCCCCTGTGGAGGAGGCACCGACTGGTAGACCACGGTGCCGCTGCTGCTGGTGGTCTTCGTGCTGTAGCTGCCATCCTTCGACATCAGGTAGCTAACGCCCGCCACCATGAGGACGATGGCGCCGACCGGCGGGCTGTCGTAATAGGCGTAGTACGGCACCGGCACCGGGTAGTAGTAAGGGACACCGTGGTGCATGTACGGCCGGTAGTAGGCACCACCGTACGAGTAGTACGGCCGGCCGTGATACGTGGTGGTGCGATATCCCGAGGGGAGCGTCCGGGTGACTTTCCCCCCGTATGGACCGGCGACCGCCGTATTCCATCCGCCGTAGGCGTTGCGGCCGGCGGCGACGTTGTAGTTGCCGTTGTACTTCGTGTCGACGCTGCCCGCCACGGCCGGCCGGCCGTACACGGTGCGCCCGGCCACAAGGTCGGCCTCGGCTTCGCGGCCGGTGCTGGTCTTCGCGCTGCCCTCGATGGTGGCGTAACCGCCCTGGCCTTCGACCTCGCGCTCACGCGTCGCAGACTGACCCCATTTGTTCGTCGTCGTGGACGACGTATCGATCTCGCGGTCCTCGACGTTGACTTCCTTGCTGACGCTCTTCGAGGCGCCACTCTGGGTCTGGACCTGCTTGTTGACGTTGTAGCCCTCGCCGGTCTGCGTGACCGTCTTGGACCCGCTGGCCCGCTGGCCTTGCACCGTGGTGGTGTTGCCCGACCTGGTCTTGGTAGTCCGGGACGAGGCCGACACCGACCCGCGCGGATGCCGTTGAGCCAACAGGTCTGCGGTCGAGCCGAGCAACAGGGCGAGGACAGCGATGATTGCAGTCGTTGGTCGTCTCATCGCGTGCCTCCCGTTGCCGCGACCGGCCCCCCAAATGCGACGACGTCGACGCGCGCGGCCCCTTGGGGCGGCGTGAACGCGAACAGCACGTCGGGCAGCTTCGCCTGAAGGTTCCACTTGCGGATGGTGACGGTGTACTGCGGAACCTCGTCTTCGGTCTTGTAGGTGATCACGAGCTTGCGCGGGAGGGGTTCCGGACCAGCGTCGATCCACAACTGCCAGTCGATGGTCGCCTGTTCGAACGACAGGTGGTGGCAGGGCACGCCGGCGGCCTCGTGGATGCCCAGGTAAAGGCCACGCTGCACGTCCGGCATCAAGCGGGCGTACGCATCGCCGTACAGGAAGTCGGCAAGGGGAATGACGGTGCCGGTCTGATCGAACACCCAGTCGAGGGCCTCGTCTACCGTCGGCGGCACTTCGCCCGCCGCCCAGACGTTCTGTTCCCGGTCGAACGCCCAGAACACCTTGCCGTCGTACCAGAACGACCGGTTCATCGCATCGCCGGACGCATCCCCGACCAGGCGATTAGGACGCCTCATCGCGACGTGGCGAACGTTGGTCAGTTGTTGCCGAGGACTTTGCTCCGGCACCTCGTCGTAGACCTCTTCGGCCTCGAGCGCGAATGCGGCCGAGCGGCCCAGGCGATCGCTCATCTGCCGCACGAGCTCGTCGGCCCGGGGATCAACCAGGCGTGATCCCGGCGCGAGTTCAGGCTCGATGAGCGGTGGCGGGGGCTCGGCGGTTGCGGCTGCCGTCGAGTCCGCGCGGCGGCAGGCGGGGACCACGAGTGCCAGCGCCGCAAGCAGGATAAGCATCGAATGGCGTGTCACGAGGACCTCCTTGCTGCCGTCAGAACCTGAAGCTGAATCCGAGCACGGGGCCCTGGGTCAGCACGTCGTAGCCGAACTCGTTGTTGCCTTCGCCGGACGCGTAATCCAGATCGAGCCAGCGATACCCGAGATCCAGGGATGCGCTCCGCGTCAGCTTGATGCCCACCGTCGGGAAGATCTGCCAGGTGAAGTCCGAGCCCAGGCCGAAGCCCCCGACTTCGGAGTAGACCCTCAACTGGACCGGCCGGCCCGCAGCGGTCCGCAACGTGAGGCCGACAATCGGATCCACCCAGGTCTTGTCCTGGCTCACTTCGGTGCCGGTTGACTTGAACGTCAGCGCGCCCTGCAGCGTGTTGATGCGCGCGCCGAAGGTGACGTCGGCGGCCGGACTGATCTGTCGCAGCCCGTAAAAGGCAAACGCCCCCTGGTTGAAGTCGACGTCGGCGTCGCGCACCGGGGCCCCGAGCGCCATCCAGATGACGTCACTGCCGAACCCCCAGTTGCCCTTGCGCGCGACCAGGACGCCCATGGCGCCGAATTCCAGGTTGGAGAAGATGTCCGAGGTCGAGATGTCAAGGTCCACCTCCCTGCCGCGAACTGTGGTCGCACCGCTCATCGCCGCACCCATCAGGTACGGCGCCACGAGTACCTGCCACTCGTCACTGGCCGGTTGCGCGGCGGCCGGCATCGCAGAAGCCGCTGCAATCGCCAACATGACTGCCCATAGAGAGATGTAAGGCTTCACGGCCGGCCTCCAGATCGACAACAGGCGAACTCAGTTCTGCCTTGCATTGTCGAACCCGGCTAGCGGGACCGGCTATCGGAATTCCGCAGATGTTCAGTACCGGCGAGTGGGGAGCCGAAAATTCACCTTCCGCGACAGGTGGCGTGAGAACGTGCTCAGTTGTTCGGCAACGGCGGACGCCGCAGCGTATCAGACGGCAACTCGCCGAAGCAGGCCTTGTAGGCACGGGAGAATTCGCCGAAGTGCCAGAAGCCCCAGTTGAGCGCCTCCGCGGTGACCGTCGTTGTGGCGTGAGTCCCGGCCAGCAGCCCGTGCCGCACCCGATGCAGGCGGAGCCGGATCAGATAGGCCACCGGTGTCAGTCCCATGACGTCATGGAACGCGTACTCCAAGCTGCGCTCGCTGGCGCCGGCGGCCCGGCACAGATCGGTCACCGAGATGTGCTCGCCGACATGCGACAAGGCATGCGCCTCGGCGATCCTGACGATGTCGCTCTGCGCCTGGCGCGTGCGGTCGCCGCGAGTGGGTTCGAGATTCTCGGCGCCACCAAGCACCGGCAGCAGTGTCTCGAACAGTTCGACTGACGCGGCACGCCGCTCGTTCTTCCCGTCGTTGAAGATGGCCGGCTGCCGGGCTGCTGTCGTGGCCAGCCGCTTGCCCCACTCGAACAGCCCGCTCACGCCGTCCGGATCCACCTGCAAAGCCTCGATCCCCTTCGGCGAATGGAATTCGTGTTCGCGCTGGCGGGCGGCCAAGTGGGCGCGGATGTCTTCCGGTGGGAGCAGGAACGTCATGCTTTCCCACCCGCCCTCGACCACGAACCGGGCTTCCGTCTCGGGCTCGGCCGCCAGCATGAATCCCGGCCTGACTGGCATCCCATTGACGGTGCCCTCCGCGTGCGGACCGAACGTGACGTACGCGAGCAATCCTGTGTGGACGCGGGTGGCGGTTCGCACGCGGCGGTTGCTGGTGGTCAGGATCACGGTGGCGCCGTCGAGCCGAACGATCACGCGGCGGGCCCGCAGAGGCTTCGACTCCAGCTGTACGGCGTCCTGATCGAGCATTTCCATGCCGGCGTTGACCGCCGTGGGCTCGGTGATGTCGGTGACGGTCACCGCAGGCGATTCGATGGCGTCGCGGGAGTCCTTTTGCATCTTGCCGAAACCGTGGAACGCCCATTCTAGGCTGGAATGGGTCGGCCAAGGGTGCAACAGGACAGGGAGACGGGGGAGGCGCCGGCCACAGCCGGCGCCTCCATTGGGGGCTGTTGTTCGTACTACTTGGGCGGCTCGACGCTGATCGCCAGCGCCTGCGTATAGGTGACGTCGACCTTGTCGCCAACCTTGTAGCCCGCGAGGTTCTTGGGGTCCTCCACGCGAAACGACATCACCCGGCCGTCGCCGAACTTGATCGTCGCCGACGGCACCTTGGCGTCAATCGCCTGGATGGTGACCGTGGCCGTAATTTGCTGCGACGCTGTGCCGCCGGGCCGAGTGCCCGGGGTCCGCGTGATGCCGCCGGACTCCGGCGGGCGGCCCGGCGTCCTCCTCAGAAACGAACCGTCAAGCCGCCGTTGAACTGGAACTGGTTGGCGTACTGGGCGTCGCCCACCACGTAGCAGCCCCAGTACGGGTCGCACCAGTAGCCGGCCGCGTCGGTCTTGATGTAGGTGGGCGTCCACTGCGCGCCGAAGCGCAGGCCGACGTTCGGCGACGGGAACATCTTCACGCCGGCCCCCCAGGTGGTGGAGAACTGGGTTTCGCTGGCGGTTTCACGCGAGGCGCCCGCGGCCGTGGTGAACGCGACCGAGCCGTAGTTGGTGGCGCCCAGGCCGATCATGAAGTACGGCCGTACCGTCATGGACGAGTCACCCGCGTTGTAGGCCAGGTAGGGGTGATAGGTGTTGACCTTGAGGTCACCGATGTCGCGCTTGGTGGTGCCCTCAATCGCCAGCGTGCTCATCTGCTGGCCGTAGAGGAAGCCGACTTCAACGTTGTCGGTCGCGTTGATGCCGACCGCGAAGCCCCACGACGCCGAATCCTTCACGTCAACCGTGTCATACAGGTTGCCATCGCCAGCCAGCACCGGGTCGCCGTTCACGCCGTCCGACAGGGTCCACCCGAACAAGCCGCTGACTTCCACACGCTGTGCGAACGCCGGGGCCGACACGAACGTGGTCATCAGGGCCATCACGATTACTCTCTTCACCATCACTTAGCCTCCCAGATTGCGTTGTCATGAAGCTGCGGAGCATTGTCGAACCCCGCGATCTGGATCGGCTATCGGAATTCCGCAGATGTTGAGTGGCGTCGGCGTCGCTCGCCTTTTGCGGAAATCCGATAGCCCCCTGAGGAAACCCGATTCTAGGGTGAAGGCATCCGGTCGACCCGGAATCAGACAGCTGCGCCAACGCGGGCCTCGGGAGACCGCCTGCGCGACGAGGGAGAGGATCATGAAACTCATCCGGTTTGCAGTCGGTGACGCGGTTCCGCGTTTCGGCCTCGCGGTGGGCGGCCACGCCGTGACCCTCGAAGTGCTCCAGGGCCGCAGCGGGATTACGCATCCGGGTCTGCGAGACAGCCGAGCCTACCTCGCGGGCCTGCCGGAGACCGAAGGGGCGGCGCGTCAGCTGTTGTCGTGGGCCGAGGCGCACCTCGGCGAACTGGCGGTGGGCGAACGGCCAGGACTCGACTCGGTGCGCCTGCACGAGCCGGTCGAGGTTGCGGCCCTGTTCGATTTCGGCCTCACGCCGCGTCACCTCGAGAACTCGGCCGAGACGATGATGAAGTTCGAGAAGGACGACCCTCGGACCGCACCGCTCTTGCAAGCGTTTGCCAAGGCGGTCCTGGCCCCGAAACCGAAGCCCGCCGACGGTGGGCCCGAGCCGCTGTCCTATTACAAGAGCAACCTGAACACCATCGTCGGCGACGCGGTGCTGGTGCCCTGGCCGGCCTACACCTCCCGGCTGGACATCGAGCCGGAACTGGCCGTCGTGTACGGGAACGAGAAGCAGCCCGTGGCCGGGTATTGCATCTTCAACGACATCTCGGCTCGCGACGTCCAGGCGCCGGAGTTCATCGGCGGATTCTGTCTGACGAAGGACATGGCGAAGGGCAACCAACTCGGGCCGTACCTGGTCACGGCTGACGAGGCCGGCGATCCGTACAACCTGAAGGTCACGGTCCTGGTCGATGGGCAGGTCAAGTACCAGGGATCGACATCCGAGATCAGCCACAAGGCCGAAGACGTGTTCGCGTGGTTGGGGTTCATCGCTCCGCTGAAACCCGGCTCGGTGATGGGCTTCGGCACCATCCCGGACTGCACCGGCTGCGATCACGGCGACTTCATCGACCCAGGGGCCGAGATTCAAATCACGTTCGAGCGGCTCGGGACACTTCGCTGCCGCTTCGGCGAGCCGACAGGTACGCTGCTCCCAAGCCGCTGGCCGGTGCGCGAGCCATTGCGGAAGTACCACCGGTAGATCACGACCCTCTTGTATCGGAGGACTGGCATCATGGAAATGTCACAAGTCAGCGACCACTGCTATGCGGCCGTGAACGAGAAGAACCGGGTCTGCGACGCGAACTCGGGCCTCATCAACCTGGCCGGGGGCGTGGTCATCGACACGCAGTCGGACCTGGCCCACGCGCGGCGCATGATCGAGCTGTTCGGCCGGGTGTGGACGGCGATGCCCCGGCGCGTGATCAACACGCACGAGGACGCGGATCACGTCTGGGGCAACCAGCTCTTCGAGGACGCCGAGATCATCGCCCATCGATCGGTACCCGATCGGATGCGGCAGGTCGCCGAACCGGAGGAGAGCCAGAAGCTCCTGCACGGCGTCGGCCATTTGCTGACGCGAATCGCACTCAAGACGCTGCATCCCGGCCTCCAGGCCGCCGGCCAGCAGTTGCTGGAGGACTACAACTTCGACGGGATTGAGCTCGTCCTGCCCACGACGCTGTTCGACACGCGCTACGAGCTGGACCTGGACGGCACCGAGGTCCACTTGATTTACGTGGGGCCGTGCCATCAGGTCGGCGACACCATCATCCACGTCCCGAAGGAGCGCGTGGTGTTCGCCGGCGACGTGCTGTTTCGTCAGTGCACGCCGATGGGCTGGACGGGCAGCTACGACAAGTGGTTCAAGTGCCTCGACCTCATGCTCGAACTCGGTCCCGAAGTCGTCGTCCCGGGCCACGGCCCGGTGTGCGGGATTGACGGCGTCAGCGAGATGCGGGCCTATCTCGAGTACGTGCGAGACGAGTCGAGAGTGTCTTTCGATGCCGGGTTGACCTCACTGGATGCCGCGAAGCGCATTGAGTTCGGCCCGTACAGCGAGTGGAAAGCTCCAGCGCGGCTGTTCATGAACGTCGAGCGCGCCTACCGCGAGTTCCGGAATGAACCGCCTGACGCACCCTGGGACTCGGCCGCAACCTTCGACGCGATCTACAAGGTAGCGACGGCAAAAGGAATTCCTGCCGAATTCTAGGGCGGCGGCGGACGCCGCAAGGTATCCGACGGTAGCTCGCCGAAGCAGGCCTTGTAGGCGCGCGGGCTCGGTGATCTCGGTCACGGTGACCGCAGGCGGTTCGACAACGTCGTGGGAATCGCTCTGCATCTTGCGGAAATCCGATAGACCCATTTGGAAACCCAATTCTAGGATGAAAAGCATCCGGGACAGCCTGAATCGAGACAGGCGCGCGCAACGCGCGACGGGAAGGAAAAGTGAGGACATGCAGACCCTGCGAATCATCATCAGCGTGCTGGCGGCGCTCGTCACGCCGGCCGTCGTTATCGCTCAAGACGCGCCGCGCCGGCCCAACATCGTCGTCATCCTGGGCGACGACCTGGGGTTCGCCGACATGGGCATGTTCGGCGGCGAAATCAAGACGCCGAATTTGGACGCTATCGCCCGCGACGGCGTGCGCTTCACCAACTTCTACACCCACGCCAGTTGCTCCCCCACCCGGTCCCTCTTGCTGACCGGCGTGGACACGCACCTGAACGGCCTGGGCAACATGGACGAGTGGACGGCCCCCAACCAGGTGGGCCTGGCGGGGTACGAGGGCTACCTCAATAATCGTGTGGCGACGGTGCCGCAACTCCTCAAGGGTGCCGGCTATCACACCTACATGGTGGGCAAGTGGCACCTGGGCAAGCAGCCAGACCAGATCCCCGCCGCGCGAGGGTTCGAGCGCGACTTCTCGTTGCTGGACGGCGCCGGCAGCTATTGGGACATGACCAACTTCACCGCCGCGTCGCCGCAGTCGACCTTCACCGAGGATGGGAAGTACCTGACGGAACTCCCCAAGGACTATTACGCGACCAAGACGTATACCGACAAGCTGATTGGTTTCATCGATGCCAACCGCGGCGACGGCAAGCCCTTCTTCGCCTACGTCGCGCACCAGGCGCCGCACGATCCCTACCACCTGCCCCGGGACTGGCGTAGTCGCCACGTCGGTGAGTACGACCGAGGGTGGGACGCGGTCCGGCAGGAGCGCCTGAAGCGGCAAGTCGAGCTGGGCGTCGTGCCGGCGGGAACGCAGCTCGCCGAACGCATGTGGTTCCTGCCCGATCCCACGCTGCTCGCGCCGGCCACGCGCGCCATTCTCGGCAAGAAGATGGAGCTCTACGCCGGCATGGTCGAGAACTTCGACTATCACGTCGGCCGGCTCATCGATCACCTGAAGGAGATTGGCGAGTACGAGAACACGGTGTTCGTGGTGTTCGGTGACAACGGCGCCGAGGGCACCGACCTGTTCGCGATGATCGCCGGCACGCCTGGCACGCGTGACTACCTGTTCGCCGCCAGCAAGTGGTCGCAGAACAATCCCAACGCGTGGGGCGATCCCGGCTCGTACGTCGCCTACGGGCCGATGTGGGCGCAGGCCTCGATGACGCCGTTCAGCCAGTTCAAGGGCTGGCTCGGCGAGGGCGGCATCCGCAACGCGCTCGTCGTCAGCGGCCCGGCCGTCAAGCGGGCCAAGGGCAGCATCAACGGCGGCGTGATGCACGTGGCCGACATCATGCCGACGGTGCTCGAGATCGCCGGCGCCAGCTATCCGAAGACGCTCGAGGGCAAAGAGTTGCCGGCGCTGATGGGCAAGTCGTGGGGCCCGGTGCTGGCCGGGAAGGCGGAATCGCCGCGAACGGATCAGGACGCCCTTGCGTGGGAGCTCTTCGGCAACCGCGCCGTGCGCCAGGGCGACTGGAAGCTGCGCTGGCTGTACAAGCCGTACGGCACGGGCGACTGGGAACTGTTCAACCTCGCGACGGATCCGGCCGAGCGAACGAACCTCGCGGCCGCTCAACCGGACAGGGTGCGGGCGCTCGTCGCGCTCTGGGACGCGTACGTCAAGACCAACAACGTGGTGCTGCCGAGCCGTTCCGTGTTCGAGACGCTCGAAGATCAGCTGCCGCCGCGGGTGCCGGTTGACGCCGGCTATCCACCGCTCATCAACAAGAGGCAATTCGTGCCGCCGAAGGACATGACGGCGAAGCCGAAAGGCGGGCGGTAATCATGAGCGCATCATTGCGGCAATGGATCATCGCAGCCCTGGTGGCGGCCGGTACGCTCAGTCCGCTGCCGGCGCTGGCCCAGACCCCGGCGCGCTTCTACTGGAAGACGCTGTCGGACGCGAACGCCGTGCCCGTGATCGTCAACTCGATCAGCGGCAACACCAACCCGTTCGATCCGGCGCACGACGTCGTGTCGTCGGACGCGCAGGTGGACGCGACGATGGCGCTCGCGGGATGGGCGCATACTTTCACGCTGTTCGGCCGCTCGGCGCTCGGCGCGTTCATCGCGCCGATGGGCCGCCTCTCGGGCTCGGTCACGGCGGCCGGCCGGACGGTCACTCAGTCGGCCAACGGGTTCGGCGACCCCATGCTGGAGTTCAACCTCAACCTCATCGGCCCAAAGGCGCAGCGGTTCATTCCTGACGTCCTCCGATACGAGCCAGGGTTCTCGGTCGACCTGCTCGCCGATCTCGCCCTGCCGATCGGCAAGTACAACAACACCCAGCCGCTTAATCTCGGACAGAACCGCTGGTACGGCCGCCTGGGTGCGCCGGTGATCTGGCAGCTTGGCCCATGGATACCGGGCAAGCGCACGACGCTGGAGTTCCTGCCTGCCGTGTGGCTGTTCGGCCCGAACGACGATTACGTGGGGCAGACACTCGAGACCGATCCGATGTTCCAGCTCGATGCGCACCTGTCGCGCGATTTCAGCGAGCACTTCTGGGGATCGATCGACACTACCTGGTACACCGGCGGCGCAGCGACGGTCCACGGCGTCACCGGCGAGAAGCTGAACAACTTCGGCGCCGGGTTCACCCTGGGTTACACCATCAACGAAAACCTGGGCCTGACCATCGGCTACAAGTCCACCTTTGACGATCTCGATCCAGGGGACCTGCGCATGGATAACTTCACGGTCTCGCTGGTGTACGGGTGGCACGCGATCATCGAGGGCGCGAAGCGGCTCAAAGGCGGTGATTGACGCCATGGACATGAAGCAGGTCAGCGACAACTGCTTCGCCGTCCTCAACGAGAAGAACCGGGTCTGCGACGCGAACTCCGGCCTCATCAACCTGGCCGGAGGGGTGGTGATCGACACGCAGGCGGACCTGGCCCACGCGCGGCGCATGATCGAGATGTTCGGCCGGGTGTGGACAGCCATGCCGCGGCGCGTCATCAACACGCACGAGGACGGGGACCACGTCTGGGGCAATCAGCTCTTCGCGGACGCGGAGATCATCGCCCACCGGTCGGTGCCCTGCCGGATGCGGCAGGTCGCCGATCCGGAGGAGAGCCAGAAGCTCCTGCACGGTGTCGGTCACTTACTGACGCGAATAGCACTCAAGGCGCTGCATCCCGGCCTCCAGGCCGCTGGCCAGCAGTTGCTGGAAGACTACAACTTCGACGGGATTGAGATCGTCCTGCCGACGACGCTGTTCGACACGAGCTACGAGCTGGACCTCGACGGCACCCAGGTCAACTTGATCTACGTCGGACCATGCCACCAGGTGGGAGACACCATCATCCATGTACCCGGGGAGCGCGTGGTGTTCGCCGGCGACGTGCTGTTTCGGCAATGCACGCCGATGGGCTGGACGGGCACATACGACAACTGGTTCAAGTGCCTCGACCTCCTGCTGGAGCTCGATCCCGAGGTGATCGTGCCCGGCCACGGCCCGCTCTGCGGGATCGAAGGGGTCAGCGAGATGAGGGCCTATCTCGAGTACGTTCGCGACGAGTCGAGAACGTACTTCGAAGCGGGGCTGACGTCACTCGAGGCCGCGACGCGCATTGAGTTTGGCCCCTACAGTGAGTGGCGGGCCCCCGCACGGCTCTTCATGAACGTCGAGCGGGCTTACCGCGAGTTCCGGAACGAGCCGCCTGAATCCCCGTGGGACACGTCGGCGACCTTCGACGCGATCTACCAGGTTGCGACGGCAAAAGGAACTCCTGTCGAATTCTAGAGGAGGCGCTTGGGTGTCTGGGATTCGACCGCGTTATTTGCCACGGAGTCGCATCGGAGGAGATGTCATCGAGACGAGCGAGTTGCGGACATCGTCCAGTGCGGCCCCGGGCGACCGCAAAGCACTGAGGATTCACCACTTGCCAACAGGGCTGCAAGGCGAGAGCAGTAAACCGTTGATTCTATGTGATTTGCGGGGCTGGCTCCTCGGGCTGGATTCGAACCAGCAACCCTCCGGTTAACAGCCGGATGCTCTGCCGTTGAGCTACCGAGGAACGCGGCAGGTGCGCACCCACGGAGAAGAATCCCGCGGGCGAAAGGAATCCCTATCGTAAACCGAACCCGACCAGCCCTTCAACGTTGAACTTTGGACTCTGGCCCCCTTGAACTCACGGCGCCGCTTTCTGCGCCGTGAACCCCTTCCGCGCCATGTGCCCCCACCCCTGCCGCCCGCGGACGAAGTCAATCGTCCCCCTCAACCGCCACCACGTGGTCAGCTGCCGGTAGCCGAAGTTCTCGAGCACCCCAAAGGCCGCCAGCATCAGCAGATCCCGCACCCGCGGATAGCGGCGGAACGACACCTCCTCCAGCAGCACCGCCATCACCGAGATGAGCGCCCCGTAGGCGACGGCCGTCAGGAAGAACAGCTGCGCGAAGACCACGTCCACCAGGCCGAAGGCGAATGCCACGCCGTTCACCACATAGCCCAGCGACTCGACAAGGGGGCCGGCCGCCTCGAAGATGGCGAAGTACGGCAGGGCGAAGAGTCCCACCACGCCGTGGCGCGGGCTTCCCATCATGGCCGCGTGCGCCGTCAGCACCTGCAGCGTCCCACGCTGCCACCGGTTCCGCTGGTTGGCCAGGATGGACACCGACTCGGGCACCTCGGTCCAGCACACCGGATCGGGCTGGAAGACAATGCGGTAGGGCCGCTCGCGCTGGCGCTGCAGGCGATGCAGCCGCACCACCACTTCCATGTCCTCGCCAATCGTGTCGGTGCGGAACCCGCCGGCCTCGATCACCACGCCGCGCCGGAACACGCCGAAGGCGCCCGACACGATGAGCAGCGCGTTGGCCGCCGACATCGCCACGCGCCCGCCCAGGAACGCGCGGAGATACTCCACCACCTGGAAGCGCGCCAGCCACTGGCGCGGCAGCCGCACCGCGGTGACGCGCCCCGCCTCCACCGTGCAGCCGTTCACGATGCGGACGATGCCGCCCATCGCCACCGTGGTGGGATCCTCGAGAAACGGCAGCACCGCGCGCGCCAGTGCGTGCTCCTCGAGCAGCGAATCCGCGTCGATGACGCACACCAGGTCGTGCCGCGCGGCGTTGAGCCCCGCGTTGATGGCGTCGGCCTTGCCACCGTTCGCCTTGTCGATGACGACGAGGTTCGGATGATCGAGCGAGCGGTAGAGCCCGCGCACCGGCGCGGTCTCGAGCGGCTGCTGGTAGGCCACGGGCGCCCGCATCAGGTTGAACGCGGACATCGCCGCCGGAAGCGTGTCGTCTTTCGATCCATCGTTGACGACCACCACCTCGTACTGCGGATAATCCAGCAGCAGCAGCCCGCGGAGGCTCTCGGAGATGGTGGCCTCCTCGTTGTACGCCGCCACGATCACCGAAATGGGCGGCGTGGCCGGTGAACGGAGCACCGTGTCGAGCTCGCGCGGCGTCCAGCGCCTCTTGTGCTCCATGAGGCGGAAGAACGCCACCACCGAGAACCCCAGGTACAGCGTGTTGAGCACCAGGAAATAGGCCAGGACCACGAGGTCGAAGCCCTGGACGAGAGCGACGAGCGTCTCCCTCACGGCCGGTCGAGCTCCCAGAGGAAGTGGCGCGCCAGCTCGAGGCCGTGCCCGCCGGCGCCAGAGGCCGCGCGCGCGCGCAGCGCCGCCAGGCCGGGGGGCCCCAGCCACGCCAGGGCACGCGCCCCCTGCGCGGCGACCTCCCACTCGTCGTCCAGGTGCGAGGCCAGGTAGGGCACCACGTCGGCGCGGCCCGTGCGGCCCAGCGCCTGCGCCGCGTGCGCGCGCACACGCGGGTCGCCGTCGCCCAGCGCGCGCAGCGCGTGGTAGGCGGCGCGATCGCCCACCCCAATCGCGGCGATCGCGCGCCACGCCTCGGCGCGCACACGGGCATCTTCATCCGACGTCCACGCGAGGAGCGTCGCGCGGGCTCCGGCGCCGCCCACCAGCGCAAGGACCTCCGCAATCAGGATGCGCTCCTCGGCATCCTTCGCGTCGCGCGCCACGATGGACCCGGCGACCGACGGGCCGATGCGCCGGAGCGCCTCGACGAGCCTCGCCTGCTGGTGGCGCGACTGCTGCCCCAGCCGCCCGAGCAGCGCCTCGACGGCGGCACTGTCGCCAATCGTCCCCAGCGCGTCTACCGCGGCCGCCCGCACCTGATCGCTCGCGTCGTCCAGCAGGTGGACCAGCGCGGGAACGGCCTCGGCATCGCGAACCAGGCCGAGTGCGAGCGCGGCCTTCGAGCGCGCCGTCCACGACCCGCGCGCCAGCCTCGCCCGCCAGGCGACCAGCAGCCCAAGCTCGCGTGCCACGACCCGCGCGCGGTCCACGCTTCCGCCGCGGACCACGCGCAGCGGCTCGACCAGCGCGTCGGCCACCACCGAGCGATGCCGGCGCGATGCGGCGCGCAGCGCCGCCAGGGCGCGCTCGCGCTCGGGCCCCGTGCCGTCGAGCGCATCGCGCACCAGCGGTGCATAGCGGGCGCGGTCCCGTGCCAGCCGCCAGGCGCGCCAGTCGCGGAACAGGCGCTGCAGCACCACGACGACCAGGAGCACGGCGATGGCCGCGGCGACCAGCAGCAGCAGGGGAACCAGCGCGTCGCGAAGCCGTTCGGCGAGGAGGACCACGGCGCTACCGGAGCAGGCGGGCGATGCGCGCCAGCAGCTCCTGCGGGCTGAAGGGCTTGGTCAGGTAGTCGTCCGCCCCCAGCTCGAAGGCCCGCATCACGTCCTCTTCGCGCGAGCGGGACGACACGACGATGACGCGGGGGCGCGGCTCGGGCTGCTCGCGCAGCCGGGCGAGGACGTCGAAGCCCGAGCGCTTGGGCAGCATCAGCTCGAGCACCATCACGGCCGGCGCGCACGTGTCCACCTGGTGCAGCGCGGCCTGGCCGTCGAAGGCCACCACGGTCCTGAGGCCCGCGGCCTTCAGCCGCGCGTCGATGATGTGCACCACGTCGGGGTCGTCGTCCACGACGAGCACGGTGGCCTGCCCGGCCACGGCGCCCGCCCCGTGCAGCACGACGGGCTTGCCCACCACCTGCGCCTGCGCCAGCGCCGCCTCGGCCTGCGCCAGCAGGGGCTCGACGAAACGCTCGGAAGAGAGTCCAGACGCCGCGACGCCGGCATAGGCGGTGTCGAGCCCGGCCGCGCGCGCGATGTCGAGCACGCCACCGATGCGCCTGGCCGCGACGCCGGCCGACGCGCCGGGCATCAGCACCACCAGCTGCGTCTCGCTGTAGCGCCCGAGCAGGTCCTTGCGCCGGAGGTCGTCGCTGAAGAGCGCCGCGAGGTCGGTCATCGCCGACGGCGATACACGCACCAGGCCAAGCGCGGCGGGCCCCATGCGGAGCACGTCGCGCGCCGCCGTGACGAAGATGTCGGACGACATCAACCCGCCACCCGCGCGCGGCGGCGGCTCCCGATCGGCCTTGGGACGCATCAGCATCCAGCGCACCCGCAGCAGCATCTCGACCGTGTGCACGGGCTTGGTCAGGTAGTCGTCCGCGCCCAGGGCGAAGCCCGCCATGCGGTCCACGGTGGACGCGTGCGATGCCACCAGGACGACGGGGATGTCGGCCAGCGCCGGATCGCTCTTCAACCGGCAGCACACCGCGTGCCCGTCGGGCTCGTCGGCCAGGTCCACGTCGAGCAGCACGACCGCGGGCCGGTCGTTCCTGGCCACGGCCAGGGCCCGCTGACCGCTGCCGGTCGAGGTGACGCGATAGGCCGCGCCGTGCAGGTCGTCGGTCATCTGCATCGCCAGCGCGCGATCGCCAATCACGAGCAGGACATGCGCGCCCACCGCGGGGCCGGACGCGGCGGCCCACAGGGGAGGAACGGCCGCCAGGTCCGCGGTGAAGGCCTGCTGCAGCTCGTCGAA
>Ga0105106_10000592_pt1 | contig 25633 bp, 21 predicted proteins | sample PPLLaktember2015_5_FD_79109 | JGI IMG/M metagenome (GOLD analysis project Ga0105106, IMG submission 79109) | Freshwater sediment microbial communities from Prairie Pothole Lake near Jamestown, North Dakota, USA - PPLs Lake P8 Core (1) Depth... | ecosystem: Environmental > Aquatic > Freshwater >...
GGGCCAGGGACTGTCTACGAGCTGCTGTATTCCGCGCTGGCGGGGAGTCAGTTCACCATCACGGCCGGTAGCACGGTGCCCGAATACGTCGTGATCGAGATCCCCGGCAAGCCCGGCCAAACCTGTTGGCTGTGGACGCGCTACGCTAGCCTCAGCGGAGATGTCAACAATCTGCCCAAGCAGGCTCCGCCGCCAACCCCCACGCCCTCCGTCGGCTTCACGCTGGAGTACAACGGGATCAATTCCTGCGTCGGGTGGGGGATTGGCTTCAAGGTCACCAACAGCGGCAGCCTGACGCTCAAGTCAGCCAAAGTCACCGTTAAGGATACCGATACGGACATCACCATCAGCCAGTCTTCGGATGATTTTGATAAGCAGCAAGCATGCTTGATCGACAGTGCGATCGCCGAGCTCGAACCGGGCGACAAGGGCTATGCCTACGCCTATGCCTTCCTGTACGACCCTGCAGGGCACGAGTTGAAGGGAACGGTGACGGTCTGCACTCAGCCCGGTTTGGGGGGACAGTGCTCCACCCGCTCGGTCAACTTCGAGCCCTGAGTCGACCTTAGCCTCGGCGCGCGCTGGACAAGCGCCTCCCCTCGCAGAGAGCTCAACCTCCCGTGACGTGCCGTCACGGGAGGCTTGGCGCTGGGGTGCAGCTCTGCCCTGGCTGCAAACGGGTGGGCAACGCTTCTGCGAATCAACGAGAAACGGGTGGACGATATCCGCCGCCCGGCCAGTCGCCAGCCTGCAGCACATCTCAGCCACGCATGCTGGCCGCAGCGGAGGGCTTAAGGTGCAGGGCTTGGCGGGTCCTGCTTGCTGGCAACTTGCCGGCGTCGCCCCAGGCTATCGCGTCGGCTCATCCGACGGGCCAGCCCTCACCCCCTGGCGCGCCAAGTGGAATCTCACGCCGCCGCTTCGAATGACGAGGATCGCCGGTGCCTGTGCGCAGTATCGATCCTCCTTGGTGCGAGAGGAAAGCAGCAGGCAATTCCCGGGAACCGCGCTCATGGGCTCAGGATCTAGCGGCCGCAGCCGGATCGCTCATTGTCTTCGCGGGGGTGGCGGGGATGACCCTAATTTGCCTCTGCGTTCGGCCCTGACCTGGAGAGCCTGGCTGGCGAAGGCCACAATCACGCCGACCCCATTGAAGGCGTACAGGACAACGATTACCTTGGTCAGATCCGTTGTGGGAGTCAGATCGCCGTATCCAATCGTCAGCAAGGTGATGGCAGAGAAGTAGAACGAATCGACCCATGTCCACGCCTCGAGCGAGTGGAACACCAGCGTCCCCAGGACCAACAGGAACAGGGAATAGGCAAGGATCGGTCGAACCCGTCGATCGCCGAACAGGTCAAGCAGCAAGAAACTTCTGAGCATCCCCACGAGCTTCGACACGGCATGTCTCCACGAGCGGATGGTCCGCTCCAGGCTGATTTTCCCCCAGGCCGGATTCTATTCCATCCCGACCCGCTATACGCACCGACACTCTATCCTGGCCTTCGACGCCCCCGCCAGGGGCATACCGGCCCGGTCGATGGGCTCTAGAGGAGGGAGGAAGTCGCGGGGCGGACCCAGCGAAGGCGGGATGAAGGACGATCCATGATCACCCAGCGGGAGCTTGGGCCAGCGCGGCGCTGGCCACCCGATTCTGGAGGAAGGGCCGAGCGACTCAGGCATCGATGAGCCCGCGCTGGAAACGAAAGGCGCCCGTATCGGGCGCCTTGCTCAGGTAGCGGGGCTAGGATTCGAACCTAGGACCTTCAGGTTATGAGCCTGACGAGCTGCCACTGCTCCACCCCGCATCGGGGCCTCGTTTCGAGGAGCCGTCAGTATACCACGCTCGTCGCAGGGGGGTCAAGGCGTCAGTCGCCGAAGAGCAGGAGCCGCCAAACCTCCAAGCGAGTGGGAGGCATGGGAAACGGGGTGGGCGTGGGAAGCGCCGGCTCGACATAGCCTCCCACAGGGATTGGCACGATCAGGACCTCACCATCCCGGGCCAGCTTGGCCTGCATGCGTGCCCAGCGCTCGACAACCACATCGTTGTCGGCCTGAACGATCTGTGTCTGCAAACGCAGTTCATCCCGCTCGAGCGCCGCGACCTCGGTTGCCAGGAAATCCGCGTCGCGCTCCAGACGCCGGGCGTCACTCATCCGGCGGTTCAGGTCCCCCAGGATCAGAATCCCGACGACTGCCAGGAAAGCGATCCACGCCCGCGCCAGCGGTGGCCTGCCCCTTTTCTGTCCTTCGCTCATAGAGCCGGAATTGTAGGCCCACGCGGCGTGCCTCGCAAGGCCCACAATGCAGAGGGCCCCTGGGCGGGGCCCTCGGATGCCGAAGGTGGGATTTGAACCCACACGAGCGTAATGCTCACTGCGCCCTGAACGCAGCGCGTCTGCCAATTCCGCCACTTCGGCGCGGCGGGGATTCTACATTAGACAGGCGGATTGTCAACGAACAGTTTTCTTTGCGGCCCCAACCGAGCGCCGGCGCTAGCCTGTGGCTGCGCTCTCGTGGTCACTCAGACGCAGTCCCATTACCTTGCTGGCCGAGTCGGAGCCCATCGTCACGCCATACACGATCTCGGCCGCCTGGATCGTCTGCCGGTTGTGCGTGATCACGACGAACTGCGTGCGGGCACTCAGCTCGCGCAGCATGTCGCAGAAGCGGATCACATTCGACTCGTCGAGCATGGCGTCGACCTCGTCAAGCACGCAGAACGGCGTCGGCGAAACCTGCAGCAGGGCGAACACCAGGGCGCATGCTGTCAGGCTGCGCTCCCCTCCTGAGAGCATGGCCAAGCCCTGCTCCCGCCGCCCGGGCAGGCGCGCCTCAATATCAATCCCGGTCGTGGTCAGGTCTCGCGGGTCGGTCAAGGTCAGGCGCGCCGATCCGCCACCAAACAGCCGGCTGAATGCCTGCCGAAAGCTGATCGCCACCGCATCGAAGGTCTTGCGGAATTCGCGCTCCATCAGCGCGTCGAGCTCGGTGATCACCTCGCGCACCTGGGTCTCGGCGCTGCGCAGGTCATCCACCTGCGACGTGAGAAACCCCACCCGCTCGCGCACATCGAGGTACTCGCGCTGCGCTTCGACGTTCACGCTGCCCATGCGGCGCATCTGCAGCCGCAGGCGGGCGACGTGCGACTCCATCTCGATCGGCAGCTCGTCGACCTGCGGGAGCTCCTCCACCAACCCTTCGAGCGGCAGGGGGACCGGGCCGGTCGTGCCGTCCTCGTAGGCGAAGGCCACCAGACCGAAGTCGTCTTCGATGCGCTGGCGCAGCCCGATCAACTCCTGCTCGTGGCGGGCAAGCTCGATCTGCGATTGCGAGTGGCGCCGCTCGGCGGCCTGGATCTCGCCACGCAACCGGCTCTCCTGGCTCTCGAGCTCCGTACGCAGCGCTTCGACCGAGGCCAACGACTGCTCCAACGGCAGTGACTTCTCCGTCATCGCCGAAAGCTCGGCCTCCAGCGCGGCCAGGTCCGCCGCTGCGCCCGACTCCTCGTCTCGGGTCGCAACCTGACTGCGCTGGTTATCCTCCAGCCGGTCACGTAACATCTGCAGGGCGCGATCGGCAGCCGCCAGACGCCCACGGGCGTCCTCCAGCCGAACAGCGGCCTCCTCGGACGCCAGGCGCAGGCCCTCGGCCCGCGCCTTGAGCTGAGCGATGTGAGCCGCCGCGCGCTGCGGATCGCTGGCCAACTCCGCCGCCTGCAGGTCCTCCATCCAGCGCTGCCGTTGAGACTCGAGTTCGACGATCCCCGACTGCGTCGCGGAGACCACCGCTTCGAGCCGCGCCTGTTCCGCGTTCAGCTCACGCTGCTGCGTCTCCAACAGTTCCAGGTCGCGCCGCATCGCCTGGGCCGCCACTCGCGCCTGCTCGGCCTCTCGCTCGGCGTGCAGCAGTTCCGCCAGCGCTGTTTCGCGCCGGGCTTGGGTCGTCGTCAGGTCGTTCTGACCATCCTGCACGTGTGCCTCAGCTGCAGCCAGACGCGCCTGCATTTCGGAGGCATCGCCTCGCGCCTTCTCGAGCGCCGCCTCGGCCTGGCGGGCATCCGGCGGATCCTGCCGGCTGCGACGCAAGACGGCGCCGCTCGGGTAGTACAAGAAGCCGTCGAGCGTGACCAGCCGGCCGCCCGCCGGAAGATCAGCGGTCAGTCTGCGCGCTTGCTCCCGGTCGCGCACGACCCAGGTCGAGGCGAGCAGCCATTCCAACACCGGCCGATGGGCGGTGTCCGAGCGGACCAGGTCACAGGCGCGACCGATCGCCGCCTCGTCCAACGGGGAGGGCGTGCGCTGCGGCGGGGCGGCCACGGCCAGCGGCAAGGCCGCTGCCTGCCCAGTTCGGCCGTCCGCCTCGAGCCAGCGCATCACGGACTCGACGTCCTCGGGGCGGCTCACCAACTGCGCGTAGGCGAAATCGCCGAGGGCCGCTCGAATTGCCAGGCGATGCTCCGCTTCCACCGTGCAGGAATCCAGCAACCGGCCCACCCAACCGGGTAGCTCTCCCTTGCGTCCTGCTACGTGCAGGCCTTCCGCCAGTGACCAGGCATCCAAGCCGCCCTTGGCCAGGAAATCCGTTTCGGCCTGGCGGGCAGCGACGTCCTGATCGTGTTTGGCGGCCTGCGCACGCAGGCGATCGACCTCGGCGCGTTCGGCTATCAGCGTGGCCTGCAGGCTGCGCTCGGCCTCCGCCTCGACCTCGAGCGTCCGCTGCTTCTCATCCCGCCGGCCGGCGGACTGCTCTGTCTCGAGGGTCAGTTGGTCAACACGGGAGCTGGTCTCTCGGAATCGCCCACCGATCTCGTCGATGCGAGCGGCCAGGGCAGCCAGCGACTCCTGCGACTGCGCCAGGCGCGCCTGGGCTGCGGCGAGGTCGCCCAGGCTTCGCTCAAGGCGTTGGCGCAGGTCCTCGGCGCGAGCATGCGCCGCCAGTCCGGCATCTGCGGGCCAGGCGTCCGGGCGACTCAGCCGCACGAGCTCATCCTGAGCGGACTGCAGCGCCTGCAAGCGATCGGCGATCTCGCCCTCAACTGCGGCGAGGCGCGCCACCGCCTCGCGCTGCTCTTCCAATGCGGCCTCGACTTCGGCAGTCACGGCCTGCTCGCGCTCCCCCGTCCAGCGCAGCCGCTCGCCGGCCACCGCCAGGCGACGCCCAAGCGCCTCGCGGCGGGCAAACTGCGCCGAGAGTTCTTCGGAAGCGCGGTGCAGGTCCGCCCGCAGGCGGTCGATCTCGAGCCGGGCGCCGGCCAGGCGCTGGTCCGTCTCTTCTTGTCGCAGGCGTACCTGCTCGCGGGCAGCAGCCTGGGCCGCGGCCTCCTGGCGGCTGGCCGTGACGATGCGCTGCGCCGCAGACCAGTGGTAGCCATACCACACGCGCAGCGATTCCCGCAGGTCCTTGCGGACCTGCTCGAATTCCTCGGCGCGCTTGGCCTGCTTCTCCAGGCTGCGCAGACGCGGCTTGAGCTCGGCCAGGATGTCCTGGACGCGCTCGAGGTTGCGCTCGGTCGTCTCCAGCCGCCGCAAGGCCTCTTCCCGCCGCGCCCGATACAATCCGATTCCGGCAGCTTCTTCGAACAGCCGCCGCCGGTCTTCCGCACGCAGCGAAAGCACGGCATCGACCAGGCCCTGGCCGATGATGGTGTAGGTGCGCTGCGCCAAGCCAACCTCGGACAGCAGCTCATGCACCTGGCGCAGCCGCACGCGCTGCCCGTTAAGCAGGTACTCGTTCTGACCATCGCGGTAGGCTCGGCGGGCAATGGTCACTTCACCGAAGTCAATGGGCAGCCAGCCCTCACTGTTGTCAAAGGTGATCGCTGCGCTGGCCATGCTGGCGCGGGCGCGGGACTCCGATCCCTGGTAGATCATGTCCTCGGTCTTCTTGCCCCGCAGCAGGGCGTAGGATTGCTCGCCCAGCACCCAGCGCATGGCATCCGCAATGTTCGACTTCCCCGATCCGTTCGGGCCAACGATCGCCGTGATCGCCGACGAGAACTCAAAGTCCACCCGGCTGGCAAAGGTCTTATACCCTTGCAGCTCGAGGGATTTCAGTCGGGCGTGACCATTCGTATTGTCCAACTCACTCAATCCTGGGCGGCGGACCCTGCTCGAGGTCACGCAGCGCAAGCATCGCGGCCTGGCGGGCTGCTTCCTGTTTGCTCTTGCCGCTTCCTTCCGCCATCACGCTGTCGCCAATCAGCACCTGCACGGTGAACTGACGATCGTGGTCAGGCCCGCGGCTGCCCACGGTGCGATAGCGCGGGGTCTCCCGCCGCTCCGCCTGCGCCCAGATCTGCAGCTCGCTGCGCGGATCAAACTCCGACTCTTCTTCGACGATCGCCGTGATCGCCCGCTCGAGGCGAGGCTCGAGGAAGGTCTGGACAGCCGGAAGCCCGGCGTCAAGGTACAGCGCCCCGAGAACCGCCTCGAAGGCGCCGCACAGCAGCAGCGGGCGCTGACGGCCACCAGAGGCCTCCTCGCCCTTCCCCAGCAACAACTGCTCTCCCAACCCGATCTCCTGGGCGAAGGCTGCAAGCTGCTCGGTGCAAACCAGCGCCGAGCGCAGGCGAGTGAGCTTGCCCTCGTCAGTTCCCGGAAACCGGCGGAACAGAGTCGCCGCGCTCAGGAAATCCAACGCAGCGTCGCCGAGAAACTCCAGGCGCTCATTGTCCTCCACCGCATCGCTGTGCTCGTTCACAAACGAGCGATGAGTGAGCGCCGACCGCAGCAGGGCAAGATCGCGCATCGGCAGCCCCGCCCGCCGGGCGAACGATTCCAAAGACACTCTACCTCTCCATGAACTTGGGGGGCGCCGCCAACCCAGGACACCCTGCGTTGTCCGCGCCCCACCCGTTCCTACGCGATGCAGGGGATTCTACCCAGCGAAGCGCCGGATTGCCAGCACAGAATTGTGGCCTCCAAAGCCAAAGGCGTTGCTCAGCGCCACCTCGACCTTCGCCGCCCGGGCCGCATTGGGCACGTAGTCCAGGTCGCAGGCTGGGTCAGGCGTCTCGTAGTGGAGGGTCGGAGGGATGCGCCCAGACCGGATGGCCTGCACGCACACAATCGCCTCCACTGCCCCGGTCGCCCCCATCATGTGTCCGGTCATCGACTTGGTCGAACTGACCGGCACCCGATAGGCCGCCTCACCCAGGGCAGCCTTGATCGCTTCCGTCTCCGCCAGGTCATTGAGCTCTGTCCCGGTCCCGTGGGCGTTGATGTAATCGACCTCCCCCGCCGCCAGGCCGGCATCGGCCAGGGCCAGGCGAATGGCCGCCGCGCCCCCCTCCCCATGCTCCGCCGGGGCGGTGATGTGGAAGGCGTCGGCCGTGGAGCCATGTCCGACAAGCTCCGCCAGCAGCGGCGCGCCGCGGGCCTGAGCATGCTCCAGACGCTCGAGCACGACAATCCCTGCCCCCTCGCCCATCACCAGGCCGTGCCGGTTCTTGTCGAACGGCGCCGGGGTCATGCTGTAGTCCTCGTTGCGCCGCGAGAGCGCCCCCGTGCGATCGAAGGGGAGCACACCGATCGTCGTGATCGTCGCCTCGGATGCCCCGGCGATAGCCGCATCCGCCAGACCGTTGCGGATGAGCAGGGCGGCAAGCCCGATGGCGTCCGAGCCGGAGGCGCAGGCCGAGGCGACGGAGAAGCTGGGACCGCGGAAGCCGTAGTCGATGCCGATCGTGCTGGCGGCCCCGTTCGACATCATCATCGGGATGTAGAACGGGCTGATCTTGCGGGGTCCCTGCTCGAGCAGTGCGCGGAAGCCGGTCTCGATGGTATTCAACCCGCCAATGGCCGACGAGATCACGACCGCCACCCGAGCGCCATCGGCCTGACCGTGAAGGCCAGCCTGGTCAATGGCTTCTTTGGCGGCAGCGCTAGCAAACTGCTGGAATCGATCCCTGCGGCGAGCCTCCTTGGGGTCCATGAAGCGCTCGGGGGCCCATTCCTTCACCTCAGCCGCGATGCGCACCTGCAGTTCGCTGGCGTCGAAGAGCGTGATCGGGCCCACACCGGACTGTCCGGCGCACAGACCCGCCCAGGTCTCCGCCACAGACTGTCCGACGGGATTGACCGTGCCCATGCCGGTGATGACCACCCGCTGCGTCATTGACCTGCCTCCATGTAATGGGTAGACAAGGACTCCTGACCCCCGCCGCTCTCAGGGGCGCGCCTTCCACCCAGCGCCGGTGATCACCGCCACGACCGGGGGCTCGAGCGCCGCCGCCAGATCGTCAAGCGCCGGCCAGACCACGGCAGAGGTCGGCTCGAGGTCGATGCCCACAGCCGCCAACTGTTGCTGCGCCGCCTCGGTCCGCTCATCCTCAACGATAGTCAGGGCGCCCTGCGACCGCTCAATGGCGCGGAGCACTTCGTCGCCTCGCAGCGGGTTGCGGACGCGGATCCCTTCGGCGAGTGTCTCCCCCTCCGCCACAAGCGACAGTGCCGCTGCGCCGCCGTGGTACACCGCCCACACCGGCGCACAGGCAGCAGCCTGCACGCCGAAGAGCCGGGGCAGGCGCTCGATCCTGCCGTTGCGCAACAGGACCTCGAATCCGAGCTGCAGGCCGCGCAGCAAGGAGCCATGGCCGACCGGCGCGATCACCGAGCCCGGCCCCTGACCCAACTGCTCGACGATCTCATAGGCGATCGTGGCATACCCGCCCAGCGCATGTGGCTGGTAGACATGGCTGGCATACACCGCACCCTGCCTAACCGCAGCCAGGACCGCTTCGGCGGCCTGCGATCGGGGTCCGGGCACAGCCACTACTTCGGCCCCGTAGGCGGTGATCTGCCGGCGCTTGGGCCCGGAAGCGGACTCCGGCACGAAGATCCTGGCGGCGATCCCCAACCGGGCGGCGTATCCTGCCAGCGATGCCCCGGCGTTGCCCGAGGAGTCTTCGACGACCTGGCGGACGCCGGCGTGAGCCAGCGCACTGGCCAGCACCACGGTGCCGCGGTCTTTGTAGGATCCCGTCGGATTCAGGGACTCGAGTTTGCAGTGTACTGGTTGGCGGCCGTGGGCGACGGTCACCAACGGAGTGTTGCCCTCTCCCAGGGTGGCCAGCGGAATACTGACTGCGAGGGGGAGCGCCGTTCGGAAGCGCTGGAGACCGCCGGCGCCCGCGGGATCCCAGGAATCCGGCAGAGTGATGGCCTCACCCGGGAGCGTGTACACCCCGCCGCACGCCAGGCACTGATGAGGGAAACCAACTCCTGGGTGGGCCTTACCGCACCCAAGGCAGCGGAAGGTTGGAGGAAAGTCGGCAGTCATCGCCGCCGATCGTCCGCGGTCGGCGTGTAGACGCCCTCCACCCAGACCTCGGCGTCCGGGCCGACTTCCTTCTTCCACACCGGCACGATCTGCTTCAGCCGGTCGATGCCGTATCGGGCAGCCTCGAAGACCCCGGTATCGCGGTGCGCCGCGGTGCAGGCGATCAGCACGGTGGGTGTGCCCGGCAACAGGCGGCCGATGCGCTGCACCAGCCCGATGCCTTCGACGGCCGGCCACTGGCGGCGAATCTCCTCGGCAATCTGTGCCATCTTCTCGCGGGCCATCTCGGGGTACGCCTCATATTCAAGGTGGAGTGTGTGATGCGGCGACTGGCCGCGGGTCTCCTGGCGCACCATGCCGCTGAAGACGCAGGCTGCCCCGGTGGTCGGCAGGGTGAGGGCGGCCAGCAGCGAGTCGACATCCAGCGCTTCCTCGGTCACCACGACCACGGTCACGCCATCCGAGCCGCCGCTCACTGGCGGGAAGAGCGCAACCTCGTCTCCGGGCTGCAGGCGGCGACTGCGCTCGGCGAACTCGCGGTTGACGGCGAGCACTGCCGTGGGTAGCATGGCCTCGATTGCCGGGTACAGCCTGGCCAGCGCCACGAGCAGGTCGTCCAGCGAAGCTCCGTCTGCCACCGAGACGACCTCACTGGCCACACCAGTCTGCTGCTTGAGGGTGGCAAAGTACAGCACCTTGACCTGCAGCACGCGCTACTCCAGGCGGATGTCGCCGCTGCGTCCGCCGCGCTTGGCCGCCAGCCGCACATCCGTGATGCGCGCCGTGCGATCGATGCCCTTGATCATGTCGTAGACCGTGAGGCAGGCGACGGTGACCGCGGTCAGCGCTTCCATCTCCACCCCGGTCCGCCCGACGCACTGCACGGTTGCCTCAACCTGCATCCCGCTGGGGGATTCGCTCGGCGCAACCTGGACGTCGACGTGGGTCAGTCCGATGGGATGGCACAAGGGGATGAGTTCGGAGGTGCGCTTGGCGGCCTGGATTCCGGCCAGGCGTGCCACCGCCCGCACATCCCCCTTCTTGATATCGCCGGCCAGCACGGCGGCCAGGGTCGCCTTCGAGAAGATTACCCTGCCACGCGCCACTGCGGCGCGCTCGGTCTCGGCCTTGCCGCCGACGTCCACCATCCGCGCCTGCCCGGCCGGGTCTAGGTGGGAGAGAGGTGGATGGCTCATGGAGCGGATTATATCCCGGGGGAAAGCCGCCGCACCGCCTTCCGCCGGCCGCCTTGACAGCCCCCTTTCACCTGCTATAATCCCTGGGCCTGCCATCCGGCAGGCGCTCTTGTGAACGTACGCCTCGAGGAGTTGGACGATGCCGCCTCTGCCCAAACGGAAAATCTCGAAAGGACGCCGGGATCGCCGCCGGGCACACGACGCCATCAGCCCCCCAGCCCTGGTGACCTGCACCAACTGCGGCGAGAAGCGCCAGCCGCACCACATGTGCCCAAACTGCGGGCACTATGCCGGCAAGGAAGTCGTCGAGATCAAGCGCGACTAGCGCAAGGCGCCAAGCCAGCCTGAGCGCCAGCAGGCATACGCATGGCCATCGATCTCCACAAGTCGGCTTTCCTCTTCCCCGGTCAAGGCTCTCAATACGTTGGCATGGGCCAGGCCCTGGCCCAACAAGAACCTTTGGCGGCTCAGGTGTTTGCTCAGGCGGACTCGATCCTGGGCTTCAGCCTGAGCCAGCTGTGCTGGCAAGGCCCCTCCGACGACCTCAACGACACGGCCTTCACGCAGCCGGCGATCTTCACCCATTCGATCGCCCTGCTGCGCGTGCTCCTGGCCCGCTTGCCGGATGCAGCGCCGGTCGCGGCAGCCGGCCATTCCATGGGGGAGATCAGTGCCCTGGTCGCCGGGGAATCGCTCTCCTTTGAGGACGGGCTGGCCCTGGTGCGTGAGCGCGGACTGGCGATGAAGCAAGCCGGCGAGCAACTGCCGGGTGGCATGGCTGCCGTGCTTGGGTTGGACCTCGAACGAGTGGAGCAGGCCTGTGCCCAGGCCTCGCAAGACACCCATTCCGTGATCGGTGTTGCCAACGACAACTGCCCCGGTCAAGTGGTGATTTCGGGCGATGAAGCGGGCCTGCTGCAGGCGATGGATCTGCTCAAGCAGGCTGGGGCCCGCAAGGTGGTTCGGCTGGCCGTCAGCATCGCGGCCCACTCCCCGCTGATGGTCCCAGCGCAGGAACGCTTCAGCCAGGCTGTCGATCGGGCCCTGCTTCGCCCGGCCAGCATTCCGGTATACGGCAACGTCGAGGCGGCCCCGTTGCAGAGTGCAGCCGCGATCGAGCAGGACTTGCGCAATCAACTCACCATGCGGGTGCGCTGGACGGAGACCATCCGCAATCTTGCCTCGGCTGGCGTGACCAGCCTGCTGGAGATCGGGCCAGGGAATGTGCTCTCCGGCCTGGCGAAGCGCATCGAACCCGGGCTGCAGGCATTGGCCCTGGATGGATTGGACCCGGCGGCCGCGCTTGGCTGACCGGCCATCCCGAGTCCAGCGCATTCGATGAAGAAGTTCTTCGTCGCCCTGGTCCTCCTGCTTGCCTTCTACTTCTTCCTCACGCGGGCTGCTGATGTTGAACAAGTACTGCTCACCCTGCAACGCGGCAACTGGGCATGGATCACCCTGGCGCTGGTGGTACACGCTGCATGGATCCTCAACATTGGCGCCCATCTGCGCTCAATCTATCGCCTGCTGGGCATGGACGAGAAGATCATCCGTCTGTCGATGCTTGGGACTGGCGCGGCCTTCGTGAACACCATCGCACCTTCGGCCGGCATGAGCGGCATGGTGGTCTTCATCACCGACAGCCGTCAGCGAAACCTCCCCCCCAGCCGGGTTACCGCGGCGGCTGCACTTTACGTTCTGTACGACTACCTGGCGTTCATCGCCGTGCTGGGGCTTGGGATCGCCGTCCTCATCCGGCGCAACCGCCTGGGCGCGGCGGAGATCACAGCCTCAGTGATCCTGGTCTCGATCGCCTTCGGCCTGGCGATGGTGCTGCTCACCGCCATGCGCTCGGCGGACCGCCTCGGCCGCGCGCTGGCCTGGATTGCCATCCACACGAACAACGTCCTGCGCCCGTTCATCCGGCGCGAGTACCTCAGCCCGGCGCGTGCCCACGAGTTCGCCCACGACATCGGCGAAGGCCTGAGTCAGATCCGCACTCGACCCACCGGTCTGCTGTTGCCATTCGCCCTCGCCCTGAGCAAGCAGGCGCTCCTGATCGCGGTCTTCTTCTTGATGTTCCTGGCATTCCGCCAGCCGTTTTCCGTCGGGACGCTGATCGCCGGCTACAGCATTGGCTACCTGTTCTTGATCGTATCGCCAACCCCCTCTGGCATCGGGTTCGTGGAGGGCTCAATGACCCTGGCCCTGGCCTCCTTTCGTATCCCTTTGGCCGCGGCGGGCCTGATCACACTCGCCTACCGAGGCGTCACCCTCTGGCTGACCATCCTGTACGGGTTGGTCTCTTTCCGCCTGCTCAACCGCGAAGCAGCTGCATCCTCCAGTCCCAGGCCGCCTTCTTCATAGGATTGTGCACGCTCCTTCCACGCAGCGCCGCCCCGCCCTATGGGCTCCCACGGCTCGGGGGCGATTCCCTGCCCTCTCACAACCAACCGGGCGAAGGGGGCCCGGCGGATGTGGGGTGGCTGGTCAGCTGGGCCAGAGCCCGGGGCATGCCGTCCAGAAGTCCTCTGCCAGCGTTCCCACAGCTTAGGTGCCGACGGCAAGCCGGGCGCGACGGCGATGCTATAATCCCCGCGGCATAGGCATCCCCGGCATGGAATTTCCGTCCGAGTCATCGGCAAGCGCAGCAGCAGGCGGTGTGTGGGTTGGCGCCGTCTTGCTTTTCCTTTCCATCCTGCTCGCCATCGCTCTCCGCCAGCGCCGTGGCGCGCTTCCCTCGGCAATCTCGCGCACCTGGATGCTTGCCAGCATCGTTGTCGTCGTGCTGCAGGTGCTGGGGCTTGCATACCCGCTGCTCGCGCTTAGCGTGGACGCCCAGCCGGCCTTGCTTCCTGCCGTACGCTGGACCGCCGACACGCTCACCTGGATCACACTGCTCGGCGCGGCGTGTGTGTCCAGCTTGCCCCGGAGTGGCAGGCTCACCCTGCTGATCGCTGCCGGCGTGGGTCTGCTCGCCGGTCTGGGTTATGCCTGGGGGAGCGGACGCGCTGTCGCAGGGGGCTGTCAGCCGGCGCTGTGGCCGGCGGCCACCTGCCCTCCGCCTGTGGGGCTGCTCCTGCTGGCCCTGATCGTCGGCCTGGCGATTTCGGCCTCCGCCTGCGCCTGGCTGATCGTGCGCCGGCCTCTGGGATGGCCCTGGGTTGCCACAGCCGCCGGCGGCCTCGGCATCGCCGTCTTCCTTGATCTGGCGCTGGCCCGCGCCGCCTGGCCGCCCGGACCGTTCGCCTTGCTCGCAACCGTTCTGGTCTTCGCTCAATTCCTGCTCGCCGACTTTGGGCCGGAGCCAACTGCGGCACAGTCGCCGGCGGCCACACCGTTGACCACCTCGCCTGCCCACTCGCTCAGAGCGGCGGTGGATTTTGCGCATCTGATGCAGGCGGCCTCCGTGAGCGAGCTGGCCGACGCCGCCGTCAAGGCCACCGCCCTGGCAACACGCGTTGAGTTCGTCCTGCTGCTCTCTCCACCCGACGAGCGAGGGCGTTTCTCCGCTGCCAAAGGCTATGATCACATCCGCGAGCGGCCGCTTTCAGGTTTCTCGATGCACGGGCGGGCATATCCTGCCATCCAGGAAGCTCTGGTCGAACGCCGTGTGCTCGAAGTGGTGGATGACCCCAAACCTCCCGATCTCCAAGGCTTGATGGACGAGATGGAGGCCTACGAATCCGGCACATTGCTCTTGCTGCCGATTCTGTCCGGTGATGCCCTTCGTGCCGGGCTGCTCTTGTTCTCGCCGTTTGCCCAACACCGGTGGTCGACGGAAGAGAAAGCGCAGTTGGGGCGGCTGTGCAGCCTGCTGGCGGAACGGTTCGCCGAGCTTGACCAACCCTCGCCATCGGCGGACGGTCCCCCGGGCAGCCGGCTGCCCGTGGTTGCCGCGGCGGGAAGCGCGACTGGGCATGCACGCGCCTGGAGCGAGCGCCAGCCCCCAGCCGAGCAGCAGGCCGACGAAATGCTACTGGTCCTCCAGGAGTTGGCCGAAGCGCGCTCGCAGCTTGCGCTGCTTGCGGCGGACCAGCAGGCACATGCCTCAACCCTCGATCAGGCCGCTGCGCTGCGGGCGCTTTCCGCCCGGCTGGAGCAGGGACTTCGCTCGGCCTCGAGCTACAGCGGCCTGCTGCTCGACGACGTCGCTGGCGCCCTGACGACGATTCAGCGCAAGTACCTGGAGCGGCTGCACACCGGTCTGGCGCGCTCACAGGATCTCGCCCAAGACCTGCGCGACCGGCTGGCGCCAGGATTGGAGGCGCTGGAGGAGCAGGGCGAGTGGGCGTCGCTGGACGCCTGTTTGCAGCAGGTCATGGCACGCTATACTGTCGCCCTGCGCGAACACCAGTTGCGCCTTCAGTTGGATTTGCCCGAGCGCAGCCCCGTCCTGCGGGCTGAGCCCGGCGTGCTGGAACAAGTGCTTGACAACCTGCTGGCCAACGCAGTGGCCGTCACGCCCGATGGCCAGGACGTGACCATCACCGCGCACGTGATCCGGGATGCCGGCAGCAGCTATGTGCTGTTGGACGTTGCAGATCGCGGCCCGGGGATCGCCACCGAGCACCTGGGATTGGTGTTCGAGCCGCAGGTCTCCATCGACGCCCACCGGCCAGCCGGAATCCAGGATGGGGGCGCCGGGCTGCCGCTGGTCAAACGCCTGTGTGAAGCGGTCGGTGGCCGGGTATGGGTTGACACCCGGCCGGGGTACGGGACGACATACACTGCCCTGCTGCCCCTGGCCCCAGGCGAGGCGGGAACCCCGGACCGCCCGATGACGTCGGACAGCTGAACAGGTGCGAGAGGCCGGAGTGACGCATTCCACCCTAGGTTCCGGAAGCCGCCTGCGCGCCCACCGGCGCCGCACCCACCCCTGGTGGGCTCTTGTCGCGGCCAGCCTGCTGGCGGCGGGCATCGCCTGCAATACAGGCTCGCTTCCGCTGCCCGTGCGCCCAGATGGGGGAGCGGCGGGGAATCCGGGCATCACACCCACGCCCTTCTATCCGCTGGCACCTTCGCCCACGCCGGACATGACGACGACTCCCGAACTGCCGCCACCCACCGCCACGCCTGCCAACCCTTGGGGCGCGTTCGCCGGTCCCATCGAGGCCTCGGCCATCGAGATCCCACCGCCAATGCCGCTCTTCGACCTACCGCCGGGAGCGGAGGTGATCCTGCTGCTCGGCTCCGATGCCCGCCCCGGCGAGACCTTCGGTCGGAACGACACGATCATGCTCGCAGTGGTCGATCGCGAGGCCGGCGATGTCACGTTGATCTCAGTCCCCCGCGATCTGTACGTGTACATCCCAGGCTGGCGAGTCGACCGGGTCAACACCGCCGAGGTTCGGGGCGGGCTCCCGATGCTGTACGACACAATCGAATACAACTTTGGGATCCGTCCGACTCACGTGGCGCGCGGCAGCTTCACCGGCTTCACGCAGGGCATCGACACGCTCGGGGGGATCGACGTCCAGATCGGCAAGTACATGTCGGACGAGTGCGGCGGGGTCTATCGCACCTACCCGCCGGGCACCTACCGGATGTCCGGCTTTGAGGCGCTGTGCTATGTACGCGTGCGCAAAGCCACCAGCGATTTCGATCGGCTTCGCCGCCAGCAGGAGGTGTTGATCGCCCTGTTTCAACGGCTCGTCAGCCTGAATGGCCTGACCCGCCTGCCCGAACTGTATGCGCAATATGCCTCGCTGGTTCAGACGGACCTGACATTGAACGACCTGCTGGGACTGATCCCGGTGGGGACCACAGTTGCCTCAGACCCGAGCCGCATCCACAGGTTCTCGATCGACTCCAGCATGGCCACCGGTTGGCGAGTGCCCGTTAGCGGCGCCTCGGTCTTGCTCCCTAACCGGGATGCCATCCAAGCCATGCTCGAGACGGCCATGTTGAAGTGATCCGACGGGCGCGCCTGCCGGCAGCGCTGCTGGCTGGAGCGCTGATCGCCTCCGGCTGCAGCCCGTCGGCAATCCCTGCGCTTGAGCCGGCGAATTCGTCGCCCACGCCTGCCGCTACGGCACAGGCCGCACCGCCCTTTCGCACTCCGTTTCTCCCTGCCGACCGAACGCCGACGGCGGCAGCCGCCGCCCTCCCATCGCCTGCCCCATTGCCTGACCCGAAGTTCGCGCGTGAGAATGGAGAACCCGCGCCGCCGCCCGCCGAGCCCATCCCCTTCGGTCCGCAGGTCGTCAACATATTGCTGCTGGGCTCCGACCGCCGCAGTGGAAGCGCATTCCGTGATGACGTGCTGATCCTGGTCTCCCTGGATTCCGACGAGCCGCGCGCCAGCATGCTCTCTATCCCACGCGATCTCTGGGTGTACCTTCCCGATCAGGGCATGCAGCGCATCAACTCCGCCTTCCTGATCGGCGAGGAACATTCCTACCCGGGCGGCGGCATGGGTTTGCTGCGGGAGGCGCTGCAGTACAACCTGGGCATCCCCGTGCATCACTTCGTGCGGGTCGAGATGCAGGGCTTCCAGCGGCTGGTGGACGCGCTGGGCGGGATTGAGGTGCTCGTCTCCTGCTCATACACCGACTGGCGCCTTGAGTCGCCGGAGGCGCCTCCGCAGGATCGCGACAGCTGGGAGTTGTTCACCGTGGCTCCCGGTCGGGTGGCGATGGACGGCGAGCTTGCGCTGTGGTACTCGCGCGCCCGCGCCCGTTCCTCCGACTTCGATCGTTCGCGCCGACAGCAAGAGGTGCTGCGGGCGCTGTACCGCCTGATACAGCAGCCTAACCTGCTGGCGCGCATCCCAGCGATATACAAGGTGCTGGCGCGCAACGTTTCGACGGACCTCACCCTGCCCGAGATACTGAATCTGGCTCCGCTGGCGGCGGAGATCGGGCCGGCTGCCGTCCGCAGCCGATTCATCGGCCGCGATCAGGTGGAGAACTACCGCGTGCCATCTTCTGGGGCTGCGGTACTGGTCGCCAAGCCTGAGGCGCTGCGCGCCTTGTTGCAGGAAGTCTTCTCCCCTGGCTCCGCCTTGGACGGCGGTCCTCTGGCCGGACTCGAGATTGAACTGCTCGATGCCAGCCGGCGGCCGGGATGGGCTGACCTCGCCGCGGAGCGCCTGGCGTATGCGGGTGTGGCGACGCTGGGCGCCCTGCCTGACGGGTCACCCGCCAGCCAGACCGTGCTCATCGACACGCACCCTGACGACGATCCTGCCCGGCGCGCCCTTCTCGAGGTGCTCGGTCTCAGCGCCTCGAGCGTGCTGGAAGACCCCGACCCGACGGCAACGAGCCGCTTCCGGCTCGTCATCGCCGACGATTACAACCCCTGTTTCGACCCCACCCGACGCCGCCAGAGCTCTGGCGGTTGACTTTTCACCACGTCCCGCATACGATTTGCGGGATATGACTACACGCAAGGGAGAAAGCCGAGCCACCCCGCCCGAGCGCAGCGAAGAGCTGCCGCTATTCTCCCAGCCCTCCGGGTTGGCTCCGGCATCCCCGCCCTCCGGTCCCGTGCGGCGCGATACCGCCATCAGCGCTGCGGTCAACGCCTGGGCCGAAGCCCTGGAGGATGCCGGACGGTCAATCCACACCGTCAAGGCGTTCACGGCCGACCTGCGTCTGCTGGCCAAATTCGTCGGAGCTGGTACTCCAGTGGGCGCCATTGCAACCCACGATATCCGCAACTTCCTCGACTGGATGCTGCATCGCCGGAAGGCGCCGTGCAGCCCCAAGACCTACGCCCGCCGCGTGACATCGGTCAAGGCCTTCTTCCGCTGGCTGGTCGACTCGGGTTCACTCGATGACGACCCGGCTGCCTCCGTTCCTCAACAGACTGTGCTCAGTCCACTCCCCGAGGTGCTCACCCCGGAGGAGGTCCAGGCCGTTCTTGACACGGCCGACGTCTGGCGCCACGCTGACAAGCCCGATGCGCGACCCTTCACACTGCTCAGCCTGCTGCTTCAGACCGGCATCAAGAAGAACGAATGCCTGACGATCCACCTCAACCACATCGATCTGACGGATCGCGAAGGACCCACGTTGTTTGTGCGCTACGGCGAAGTCCGCAAGCGGTACCGGGAGCGCAAGCTGCCGCTTGATGCAGACTGGGCCAGGGCCTATCGCGAGTACCTCAGCCAATACACGCCGCGCGACCGCGTCTTCCCCTACTCGCCGCGACGTCTAGAGTACCTGCTGGAGGACATCGGCGAGGCCGCCGGCCTTGAGAAGCACCTTTCATTCAACATGTGCCGCTGGACCAGCGCCCTGCAAGACCTGCGCGCCGGCGTTGAGCGAGACCGCATCCGCCAGAAGCTCGGCCTATCGAAGATCCAGTGGCGGGAAGTCGGGGTTAAGCTCGATCGGCTGGCGGCGGACGACGCCGGCCCAGACGACGGAGCCTAGGAGCGGTGAGCCCAGGCGCGCAAATGCGGGGCCGAAGTGCCCCGCATCTGGGGATCAGCATAGGCTGCCAGGCGCGGCGGCGCGGATCTCGCGCCGGGCTTACATCTTCTTAACGACGATGTCCCCGATCACATTGGCCGCCTCGTCGCCGCGATCGGCTGCGTTCGACAGGTGGCGGTAAATCTCGCGCAGCTTGAGCATTTCGACCAGGTGGTCGATGTCCCGCGGGCCGGCAAATAGATCCGCCACCGCTTCGCGATACACCGACTCCATCCGGTTCTCAAGGGCCTTGGCCCGCACGGCGTGATCGTTGGCGACGTTGGGGTGATCCTCAAGGCGTAGCACCCCATTGTAGATCTCGCGGGCCGCGTCGGTCAGCAGGGACACCATCCGCTCAATGAACGGATTGGGTTGGATCCCCAACAGAGACATCTCTTCTACGGTGGTGAAGGCGTAGTCCAGGATGTCGTCGATCGTCAGCGAGAGCGCGAAGATGTCCTCCCGGTCGAGCGGCGTGACGAACGTCCGGTTGAGTTCGTCGATCAGGATGCGGCGGACCTCGTCGGCCTGCCCCTCCATTTCCGAGACCTGCTGGGCCAGCGCCGGGTCAGGGAGGCGCACATACTGCAGCAGAGTCTGCATCCCTTCGTAAGTGAGTTCCGACTGCTTGGCCAGCAGTTCGATGAAACGGTTCTGCTTCTTCCTGCTGAAGATGCTCATGAAGCGCCTCACTCCCAATCGTTCGTCTCGGCGCCGAGATCCCCCGCCGAGCAATTCTCCGCGGCTGTTGCAAAGCACGCTGCGCCGGGCTGCACATGTGCCCGCTGCCCGTCCAACGGCCGGCCAACAAGCTCGTGCCTGCGCGCCGCCTGGTGTGGAGCGCTGATCACCAGCACGATCTGGCCAATCGCGGTCGATCGGATGGGCAGGATTATAGCCCCAATTGGCCACGAACCAGAAGGATGCACAGAAGTCACCGGATCCCCGCTCCCCCATGCCAACCCCCGCCTCTCTCTCTCTCTCGGCAGGCACCGTCGCGCCGGGGCTCGTGCAGCCAGAAGCAGGCTGGCCGGCGATCGGTCCGCCTGCATCTCGGCGGGCTTGCCTCTTCCGTTCAGATCCCAGCTGGTTACCTGCCTTCGCCGCTGTCCCAGAAAGAGACGCACCCCAAGCGCGGCTTTGGCACAACGGGGGACCGGTGGGCGGAGAAGAGTCAGTCACTTCATGGGCTGAGGCCGGAAGACACGCGATCCGGTTACCCACGGCGACTGCGCCTCCCGCCAGGGCGGGCGGCAACTGCGAAGGGGTTGGACTGCTTTCCCCCCGCGCCGCGCCTTGACAGGCGCGCGCCTTGCTTCGACAATAGGCGCGTGTCCCCCCTCGACTCCTCTCAGCCCTTCCGCTCAGGGTACGTGGCCATCGTCGGCCCGCCGAACGCCGGCAAGTCGACTCTGGTCAACGGTTGGCTGCGGCAGGCGTTGGCGCCGGTGTCGGCGCGACCCCAGACCACAATCCGCTCCCTGCTGGGGATCCTGACCCTGCCATCCGCCCAGATCATCTTTGTCGATACGCCCGGGATTCATCAGCCGCTCCACCGCCTGGGTGAGACGATGGTCGGCGCGGCGCGTTCGTCGCTGCGCGAAGCCGACGTAGCGCTGATCGTGTTCGATGCGTCGCGGCCTCCCGGACCGGAGGAGGATCTTTCCCTGAAACCACTGACCGGCGAGTCCACCCCGGTGCTCTTCGCCCTGAACAAGATCGACCTGGTGCCCGCCGCTGGGCTGCCGTCGCGCCTGATGGCCTACCAGCGCCGCATCGGCGATCACTGGCTATTCCCCGTCTCCGCCACCGATGGACGCGGCATGCCTGAGCTGCTGGAGTCGGTCCTCGAGAGACTTCCGGCCGGTCCGCTGTACTTCGACTCCGACAGCCTGACCGACGCGTATGAGCGGGACATCGCCGCAGATCTGATTCGCGCCGCTTGCCTCGAGCTGCTGCGCGACGAGGTGCCGTACCAGGTCGCGGTGCGCATCGATGCCTACCTGGAGCCGGATCCGGGCCACGCCCGGATCGAGGCCACCCTGCTGACCGAGAAGGAGAGCCACAAGGCGATCGTGATCGGCAAGGGCGGTCAGATGATCAAGCGCATCGGCACGCTCGCCCGTCAACGCATTGAGCAGATGTCGGACCGGCAGGTCTATCTCGGGCTGCGGGTCAAGTCGCTGCCCGGATGGCGCAGCAACGACCATCTGCTCCGCGAGCTCGGCTACCGGAGCGAACGGTCTTGAGCGCGGCCGCGGAACGCAAGACCCGCCGGCGGCGAACCCGCAGCAGCGCCTTCGGCGCGCCCGGCAGGATCAGCCACGACGCCCGTCGCTTCTACGGATCCCGGCTGTACGCCACCCCCCAGCCGACGGCCGGCGAGGGCGAGGAGCACCCTCTCCCACCGAGGCTGCGCGACCGGCTTTTCCTCAAGTCCTCGGAAGACATGAGCGAGTTGCCCGACAACTCCGTTCAGCTGATGGTGACCTCCCCACCCTACAATGCCGGCAAGGAGTACGACCTCGACCTTTCGCTGGAGGATTATCTGGCACTGCTCGAGCGCGTGATGCGCGAGACCTACCGTGTGCTAAGCTCCGGCGGTCGGGCGTGCGTGAACGTCGCCAACCTTGGCCGGAAGCCGTACATCCCGCTGCATGCCTATCTGATCCAGGTGATGCACAGCCTCGGCTACCAGATGCGGGGTGAGATCATCTGGAACAAGGCCTCGAGCGCAGGGCCGAGCACCGCCTGGGGCTCCTGGCGCTCCGCCACCAACCCCGTGCTGCGCGACGTGCACGAGTACATCCTGGTGTTCTCGAAGGGAAGCTTCACCCGCGACGGACGCGGGCGCAAGAACTCGATTGGGCGCGACGAGTTCCTGGCCTGGACCAAGAGCGTTTGGGCGATGCCCACGGTTTCCGCCCGTCAGGTCGGCCACCCGGCTCCCTTCCCCGAAGAGCTGCCACGTCGGCTGATCGAACTGTTCACCTTCGTCGGTGACAGCGTGCTTGACCCGTTCTGTGGCTCGGGCACGACCTGCCTGGCAGCGCGAGCCTTGTCGCGCCACTACGTCGGCTACGACAACCATCCGGAGTATCTGTACCTTGCCCAGGAACGACTGGCCCGGCAGACATGAGGCGGTGAGGCGATGAGCTACCAGTCCCCCTATTCTGTGCGCTATGGCTCAGAGGAGATGCGGCTGATCTGGGCCGAAACCACCAAGCGCCGGTTGTGGCGGCGGATCTGGGTCGCGCAAGCCGAGACGCTGGCTGCGGCCGGCTTGGTCGACACCGCCGGCCTGGAAGAACTGAAGGCTCATGTCAACGCCGTTGATCTGCAACAGGCGGCTGAGGTCGAGAGTCGCGTCGGGCACGACCTGGTCGCAGAGTTGCAGACCTTTGCCCGACAGTGCCCTATCGGCGGGCGGTATCTGCACTGGGGGTTGACCTCGGCCGATGTGCTCGATAATGCCGACGTCCTGCTCCAGCGAACGGCCGTCACCCTGCTCGCCGGCCGGCTGCGCGAGGCCCTGCTCGCCCTCGCCGAGCGAATCGAGGGCACCGCCGATCTGGTCGTCCTCGGCTACACCCACTTGCAGCCGGCGGAACCCACCACCCTCGGCTACCGCCTGGCGGCGGTGGGCCAGGAGCTGCTCTTTCACTTCCAACGCCTGAACAGCCTGCGCAGCGGGTTGCGCGGCAAAGGCATCAAGGGGGCGGTTGGCACCGGCGCGCCATTTGGCGATCTGCTGGAGAACACCCCGCTAACGCCGTCGGAGATGGAGTCCCGCATCCTGGAGGCGTTGGGCCTCGAGAGCCACCCGGTGACCGGACAAACCTATCCGCGCCTGCAGGACCTCGAGTTGCTCTCGGCTCTGGCTGCGCTGGCCGCGACGCTGCATAAGTCGGCCTTCGATCTGCGCCTGATGCAGTCCCCCGGCGTGCGCACGGCGAGTGAGCCCTTCGGGGAGGCTCAGGTCGGATCCAGCGCCATGCCCTTCAAGCAGAATCCCGTTCAGTCCGAAAAAGTGTGTTCGCTGGCGCGCCTGGTGGCGGCCGCGGTGCAGCCGGCCTGGCATAACGCGGCCAGCACCCTGCTCGAGCGCACCTTGGATGATTCCGCCAATCGCCGCGTGATGATCCCGGAAACCTTCCTGGCGCTGGACGAGATGCTGCTGACGTACGCTGGCGTCCTGCGCGGCCTGAGCATCGATGCCGCGGGCGCGCAGGCCTGGCTGGCGCAGTTCGGACCGTTCGCCGCCATGGAGCGCGTGCTGACCGCCCTGGTTCGTGCCGGCGCCGATCGCCAGGAGATGCACGAGCGCTTGCGGCAGCACAGCCTGGCTGCCTGGCCGCTTGCTCAGCAGGGGCGGCCCGAATCTCTGCTTAGCCGGCTGGCGGCCGACACTGCGCTGCTGCGCTACCTCCAGCCGGCTCGGATCGAACAGTTGCTCGAGGTGCGCACCTACGTCGGTTGGGCGCCAGAGCGGGCGCGGCAGACCGCAGCCGCGCTGCGGCGCGCGGCTGGCAGCGGGGATCCCCGCGCGTGATGCGGGCCCTCCGGCCGCGCGAGTTCGCCTTCCTGCTCTTCGCCCTCGCCGTCGGCGCCGTGTGCCTGCGCCTCGGCTTCTGGCAACTCGACCGCCTGGAACAACGCCGCCAGGCGAATGCCCAGATCCGCCTCAGCCAGACGATGCCCCCGCTCGACCTCAATGCATCCGAGGCCGTGCTGCGTTCGGATGCATTCCGCCCAGCTACGGCGAGCGGAGTCTTTGATCTCGACCACCAGATCTTGCTCTCCAATCGATCCCTCAACGGGCAGCCTGGTGTGCACTGGGTGGCGCCGCTCCGGCTGCCAGGCAGGCCGGAAGCGATCCTCGTCGACCGCGGCTGGCTGCCACTCTCGGAGACCGAGCCGGACCGACTTGCTGAGTTGCCCTCGGATGGCACCGTCGCGGTCCGCGGCGTCCTGTTCCCGACGCAGATCGAGCCACGCTGGACCTTCATGGCCGACCGTGTGCCGGGCGCCGGCGAGCCGCCTCTGTTCGCCTGGCGCGTGCTCTACATCCCAGGCATCCAGGCGCAGACCCCTTATCCCCTGCTGCCGCTCTACCTGGCTGCCTCCGAGCCTCCGCCGGACTCCCCGCTTCCGAAGCCAGATTTCGCCATCGATGTGTCGGAAGGGTCGCATTTGGCTTACGCCATTCAGTGGTTCGCCTTCTGTGCGATCGCCTGGGTCGGTGCCGGCCTGTATGGCCGCCAGCGGCTGCGAACGGACAAGCACGGCGGGTAGGAGGAAGACATGCAGAGCACCTTCATTCTCGGACTGGGAGTGGCGCTGGTCGACTGGATCGCTGTGGCGCGCGCCAATCGCAAGTTGGAGTACTGGGCCAAGCCTACGGTGATGGTCATCTTGATCCTGGGCCTGGTTCTTGATGGGGGGATCCTGTCTTCGGCGCTGGGTGGGCTGTTCCTGGCCGGCCTGTTGTTCTCGCTGCTCGGCGACGTGCTGTTGATGCTGCCCTCCAATCAGTTCATCCCCGGGTTGCTGGCCTTCCTGGCGGCGCACGTTCTCTATGTGCTGGCGTTCAATCTGGAGGGTCTGGTGCTCACCCTTCCAAGCGCGGCGCTGGCGATGCTGGTGTCGGCGATTGCGATTCCGATCCTGCTGCGCGTCCGCCGCGCTCTGCAGGCCGCCGGGCGCAACAGGCTGTGGCTTCCGGTTGCCGTCTACGGTGTGGTGCTGGCGGCGACGCTCTGGTCGACGCTGGGCACGACCCTGCGGCCCTCATGGCCGGCGGCGGCCGCTGCGCTAGTGGCAATCGGCGGGGGGTTGTTCTTCACCTCGGACGCGCTGAACGCCTGGGAACGCTTTGTCAACCGCTTCCCGTACTCCCGCGTGATCGTGATGGTGACCTACCACCTGGCGCAGTACCTGCTGGCCGCCGGAGTGGTGCTGGCGATCGCCGGTGGTGCGGGCTAGGGCCTCCGACCCGACAACAGTAGCCGGCTGCACCCACAGGGCGGTCGCCTGCCGAGGATGGCGCTCTTCGTCCAAGGCACAATCGTGCGCCCTGGCTCCTCAGCGCCTCGGATCAGACAGGAGTGAAGGCGCCCCGCCGTAGCTCGTCCGGCGTGGTGTCCGGCGTGCGCAGGTACCTGCCGAGCAGCGGGTAGGCCCCCCGGATTTGCTCCGCCAGGTCGAGAGCGAGGCAGCGGATGGAGAAGTGGGCATTCTCGCCGGCGCGCAGCTCGCAGAAGTGGAAGGCCTCGCGCAGATTCATGTTCAGCAGGATGCGGCGGTAGAATCCGTTCGGCACGACGTAGGCCGCCACGTGCGGGTTCCAGCCGGCCACGGCCTCATACGCTTGGCTGGCGTCCGTCATCGCCAGACGATAGCGCTCCCCAAACCCCGCTTCATCGATCAGTCGTGGCACGGAGAATCCGAGCCGGGTGGTCAGCGGCTGCGCCACCTGGGTCATCATCCGATGCCGCTTGAGTTCGAAGTACGAACCTTGATCGGTCGTCACCTCGACCGTCAGGCCGGCCAACTCAAGCGCCCGCGGGGCGGCGTCATGTGCCCCTCGCCCGCCGAGCAACGACTCGGCCAGCGCCAGCCGCGCGGCTGGCTCGAGCGACCGCACCTGCTCAACGCAGCCGGCGTAGCTGCCGTACCCCGCAGCGAAGGCGATTGCCGCGAGCACTCGGTCTTCCCCGTCTGGATCGCGGGCAA
>Ga0105106_10000593_pt1 | contig 25622 bp, 30 predicted proteins | sample PPLLaktember2015_5_FD_79109 | JGI IMG/M metagenome (GOLD analysis project Ga0105106, IMG submission 79109) | Freshwater sediment microbial communities from Prairie Pothole Lake near Jamestown, North Dakota, USA - PPLs Lake P8 Core (1) Depth... | ecosystem: Environmental > Aquatic > Freshwater >...
ATGTTGAGTTCAACCTCGTAATACGTACCCAGCATTATTGCTGCAAGGGAACTGTCCTTTCCGCCGCTGTAAAGCACTCCTGCCTTCATTACCTTCGTGTAATTGAATAATCACGCTTCTTTGGCGCAAGCTGCCTGAGCAGTTCCTTGAGCTGCGAATCCGTGATCTTGTTCTTGAGACGCCCGCTCTGGGCAAGCTGGACGAGCTGCTGTTCAACAGCACCGGCAAAATCCGGTTTCGTCAGCTTGATGGTATTTAAGCGCTCCCGGGCATCGGGCTCGAGAATCGACATAAGCACCATCTGCATCTGAGACTTAATGCGCTCCTGGCGTTCGAGCTCTGCCTGCATTGCCTGTTGATCGCCAGCCTGCTGCTGCAGCTGCGCCATCCTGCGTTTGCGAAGTTCACTAAGCTCGTCGTCTCCCATGGGGTTACCTCACTTCTGTACTTCAGCCTTTTCCGGCTTCTTTCCTTCAGCTTTCTTTGCTGCAGGTTTTTTTTCAGCCTTCTCACCCTTTGCGCCCTCAGTTTTCTCGCCCTTATCCTTTTTCGCGTCGGACTTCTTGCCCTCTGCTTTTTTTGGTTCGGGTTCGGCTGCTGCTTTTGCACGTTTAGGTACCGGTGCCAGCGGGTTGTTCTTCACTTCATGAGCCATATTGTCCAGAAATGCCATGCCTGCCGGGGATACTTTACGGCCGGTTTTGTCGTGGACAACAAGACCTGCAGCCTCCAGCTGCTGGAGGGATTTTCGCAGGATTGACCCACTGCCTTTCCTGAATGCATTGGGTTTTGAACCACGGTTCTTTTTCCCGCCGTAAAAACTCCGCATCCTCTCGACGCCCAATGGGCCATCGACATAGACGCGCCTCAACACTGCCGCAACCCGGACATACCACCAGTCCGGATCTTCGGGCGGCATTTCTTTATGTGCCCCGGTCTTTGCAAAAGCGGCCCAGGGTGGTGGAGTAATTTCCTTGTGTTTCCTGAGCTCCTCTGCGACCTTCCTGATAAGATGGTCAGCCGAAGCATCGAATACTGTTGTCATCTAGAGACCTCACTGTCGAATTATTCAATAACAGTCTTTACTTATTTGTGGATAAGGTTTTTATATATTTCGAGAAGCGGAACTCCTCGGTTATTAAAAGAAAAATACGTTTTATTTTTTTCCTGTTTTCTTTTTTTCTTCCAGGATCATCGTCCTCCCCCGCACATCCACAAGCCTTGCCTGTGCCTGTGAGGCCACCATCCCCGGATCAATCTCAATATTCTGGAGCCATTTTACCTTGATTATCTTACGTTTCTTGAGTTGTTCCACAATCTCACCGATCATGGTTTCAGTACAGCCCTGTTTACCGATCCATACGGTCGGTTTGAGGTCCTGCATCGATCGGTCAGGTTGACTGGACATGAGGTCTCACCACACGATAACGTGTCTTTTTATTGCAGGAAGAACAGGTGACCACCACATTGCCCCGGTGCACCCGAACCCGCATGTTCTTTCCTGGCACGAGGAACGTGTAACAGTGATGGCAGTACTGGCGACGGAACTCCCGATCAATCCGGATCCGCTGGCGCATCGCAATCCTGCGTGCAATATCGACATAACGATTACTTCGTTCGGGATGTGCGGAAAATGCCAGCAACGCCTGCTCAAACAGGATCTCAATACGCTCCTGGGCAATTTTTCTGGTCACCGGGTTGCGGGATCGTTCTTTCATTGTTCATTACCTGGTTTAAGGTTGTGCTAAACTATCAGCTTGTGGGATAAAAAAGGAACGGTGAGTCTGGTTAAGGAAAACTGTTACTTATGAAGGATCCCGCCTCAGGGTTTCTTCGAGACACGGCGGGAAGGGAGTTTTTTTGATGACAACTGATCCGCCGCGGGGGTGCCCTGTTCTGGGGCGGCGGCATTCATCATTCCGATGTATGAGCCAAAATCAACGATGGATTATTGAATAAATAGGTGAATGAAATCATTCCCGGGAATTTTACGCCCGACGAAAAATCATCACCGTACCCGCACATGCCTTCCCACAATTTCCAGCCGGTCTTCGCAAAAAAGTTTTATTGCTTCCGGAAAACACTTGTGCTCGTGTTTCAGGATTCGCTCAGCCAGCGTATCCTCATCTTCACCTTCCCGAACCATAACACAATGCTGGAGAATTATCGGACCACCGTCAAGGCTCTCATCAACGAAATGCACGGTGCAGCCTGATACTTTCACCCCGTACTGCACAGCCTGTCGCTGTGCATGCAGCCCCGTGAAACTTGGCAGGAGTGCCGGGTGGATGTTCATCATTTTTCCCGGAAATGAGCGAACAATAGCTGTGCCAATTATGCGCATGTATCCTGCAAGCACGAACAGATCCACACCGACCTCCTGCATAGCTGAAAGGAGGGCGCATTCATAGAGCTCGCGCGAGGAAAACAATGCATAATCAATGATCATGACCGGGATTTTTGCTGTCTTTGCCCGTTCGACTGCAAATGCTTTCGGGTTATCAGTAATAAGCGCAACGCAGGTCGCAGGGATTTTTCCGTCTTGTATAGCATCAATCACTGCCTGGAAATTCGAACCCCTGCCCGAAGCCAGCACCGCAATGCGTTTTTTCATCGTGTCCTTCCTCTCCAAATGCCAATAAACCTGAATTGCTCTTATCGAATGTCATTACCGGTTGAAGGATGAATCACAACCTTCACTTTCACGATCCGCCGTCCGTGCATCTGCATCACAACCAGCGTGATCTTCCCCTCATCAATCTCAACCTTTTCCCCGGGGTGCAGGGGGATATGCCCCAAACGGTCAATAATAAGGCCGCCGACTGTCTCGTATGATTCGTCAACAGGAAGATCAATCTCCATTCGCTCATTGATGTCCTCCACCCACATCTGGGCATCGACAGCAAAGACACCCTCGGAAATATTCTGAATTTCAGGTTCCTCCTTATCATACTCGTCCATAATATCGCCGACAATTTCTTCGAGAATATCCTCAACCGTCGCAATCCCGACAAAACTGCTGTACTCATCGATTACGATTGCCATCTGGACCCGGTGCACCTGAAGTTCTTTTAATAAATCGTCGATCTTTTTTGTTTCCGGGATAAACATGGGATCATACATGACCTCTTTTATGGTCGAATCCTTGCGATGCGAGACCATGGCTGAGAAGACATCCTTTACATTCAGAATCCCGGTTATGTTGTCAATCTGATCGTGATATACCGGAATCCGCGAAAAACCGGTTTCATTAAAGATACGGATCGCTCCTTCAAAAGTAACCGTATCTTCCATGAGGGTGACATCAACCCTGGGTGTCATGATCTCACGGGCGGTGGTGTCAGCAAACTCGAGCACTGAGTACAGCATCTCCTGCTCACCCTGTTCAATGGTGCCATCTTCCTTGCCGACATCGATCCATTCTTTTATCTCCTCTTCAGTCACTGATGCTTCACCAGCCTCCTTGCCAATGCCAAACGTCGGGCTTACTTTTTCGACGAGCCAGATCAAGGGGGAAAAAATTCGGGAGAGGAACAGAATAACAGGTGCAACCGTGAGTACAAACGAATCCGATGCCCGAGCTGCATAAATCTTGGGGCCGATCTCGCCAAAGACCAGAAGAACAATGACCACAAAAAAGGTCGCGATTCCAACACCGATGTCTCCGAATGCCTTTATCGCGATGGAAGTTGCAAGTGTGGCAGCCGCAACATTGACAATATTGTTCCCAATCAGGATCGTGATAAGCAGGTGCTCTGGAGATTCTTTTAATTCAGCAACGGCCTTTGAACCCGGCTTTCCTTCATTGACAAGTGTCCTCGCCTTTGCCCGGGTAATAGAGATCAGGGCAACTTCCGAGCTCGAAAAAAATGCCGAAAGAATGACACAGAGAACAAAGAGCAGGATTTCAACAGCGTCCTGGATCATCGCATTTCACGCTGTGCCGGTGCACGCAGATTATTTCGGATCATAAATAAAAATACACTATGCTATTCGGAATGGAATTTAATAAAACCAGCGCTTTATTCCATGCATTCCCGCATAAAAACAGTATCACGTGCTAAGAGTTCGATCTTTTTCTCCGCTGAAAGAGGATGGTCGAGGTTTAAATCCTCAATCTCAAGAGTAAGGCTGCCATGGAAGTGGTGGTCGTTTAAGCATTCCATCACCGTTACCATGGAAGCATGCCGGTCAAGAGGGAAGTGAGCTTTGCCATGATCAAACCGGCTGAGATGCACGTTTACGAGCCGGTCGTGACAAAGTTCGATGTACCGGATCGCCTCGCCATCGGATTTGGAAAGCGCGTGCGCTACGTCGAGCGTGAAGAACAGCCACGGTTCCTCATCAAGGAGTGAACGCATACGTTCCGGAGTGCAGAGAAGTGAGTTGACTATCGGTTCCATATTCTCCATACCGATTTTTATCGAATTCCGGGTCGTTGCTTCACGGGGGGCTGAAACATAGTGATCGAACCGTGCAAAGTCCGCTGAACTGGGTGGGCGCTTTGCTGTCCGCCTCCCCGGATGCACAGTCAGGATATGGGCACCCATCTGTTCGGCAATCGCAATGGACCGGACAGCATGTTCAACAGACACCCGTGCCACATCCGGGTTGATAGAACAGGGATTCAGGTCAAGAATCGGGGAATGAACCGTCAGTGAAGAAATTTCAGGGTGCTCGTTCCTGCAGGCGATCACCTCGTCAACGGGCAGGTCGCGAAGCCAGAAATGCGGGGTCTCTAACCAGAACTCCATCGCGTTTAAGCCCGAGCGGGACACAAACGAGAAGATCTCGCTGACCGTGTACTCGTGAAAGAACATACTTGAGACGGAAAACGACACCATTGCAGTACATTTGATATGCGGTTTTAGCCTAATAATGGTTGATGGACTGGTTCAATCGCCCAGATGTCGCCGCTGTTGTTGAAACAGCACCATTACGGGTTTCCGAGCTGTCAGCGATTATCGAGGGACTCCTTGACAACCCGCTCCTGCAGGACATCCTTGTCCGTGGAGAAGTGACCAATTATACCCACCATGCGCGGGGGCACCGTTACTTCTCGCTATCGGAAAAAGGCGGGGGAAATACTGCTGCGGTTGTTAAGTGTGTCATGTGGCGGTCCGATGCAGAACGGCTGTCGTTTAATCCCTCTGAGGGGATGGAGATAATTGTGAGCGGAACAGTAAGAGCCTATGCTCCGCATGGATCATACCAGCTGCAGGTCAGAGAGATGAGAAAAGCTGGACTTGGAGAGAAATTTCTTCTTGTGGAGCAGTGGAAAAAGCAACTTGCTGCTGAAGGGTGTTTTTCTCCGGAGCGGAAACGCTGGCTTCCGGTTTTCCCGTCACGGGTCGGTGTGGTTACTTCAGAAACAGGTGCGGTAATTCATGATATCAGGACGGTTGTTGGAAGACGATATCCTCTGGAGATTATTATTTCACCGACGGCGGTGCAGGGAGAGCAGGCACATCACGAGATAGCCTGTGCGATAACCCGCCTCGCGGGACTGGTGGATGTCATCATCGTTGCAAGAGGAGGGGGGAGCTTTGAGGATTTGTTCCCCTTTAACCATCCGGATGTTGTACGGGCAATTGTCGGATGCCCAGTTCCGGTCGTCAGCGCAATCGGGCACGAGGTGGATGTAACCCTGAGCGATCTCGCTGCAGACCTGCGGGCGGCGACACCTTCTGCGGCAGCTGAACTGGTAGTACCGGACCGGATGGTACTTATTGCCCGGTTACAGGAACATAAATCCCAGCTGAACGCTGCTTTGCAAGCCCGTGTTGCAGGGGCATGGGATGAGATTTCTGATCTTCGGGACCGGCTCCGCCCTCAGCGATTCTGCCGGAAACTCGAAGAGAGAAAACAAACCATGGCTGATCTGTCGGACAGGCTCGAACGGGCTTTTTCAAACCGGCTCGGACGGGAAAAACTCATTCTTGCAGAGTTGAAAACGGCACTTGACAGCAGGAGCCCGGTTGCTGTGCTTGCCCGGGGATACTGTGTAGCAGAGAAGAATGGTGTGATCGTAAGAAGTGCACACACGGTTGGAAAGGGCGATCATATGAAAATCCGGTTTTATGATGGCAGCAGCCAGGTTAGCGTGGAGCGTGTGGATGATGAATGAAACCTATGAGATGAAGATCGAACAGTTAAGAAAGATCATCGAAAAGATCGAGGACGGTAATACCGGGCTTGATGAAAGCATGAAGTTGTACGAACAGGGTGCAGTGCTGGTAAAACACTGTGAGATACTGCTTGCTGAAGCGGAATTAAAAATTACCACGCTCAGCCGGGACGCATAGCGGTAAGGGTAATGATCATCTCTTTTTTGGCGACAAGGTTTGCAATGAGTGTTTTTGGCAGGGTAGCCGCCACGTGATCGGAAATGATACCGATAGTCCGTCCGCAGACAAACGAACTCCGTCGCCAGACCATGTCGGTAGGATGATCCAGGGTGAATAAGGAGGATCCCCGGGATTTTACCTCAACGGTGACGCCATCGCATGAGAGCCGGGTAAAAAGAACCGCATCATCATGGGAAAGCATACGTTTGAATTCCGGTGAGAGTCCGTTACAACCTTTATCCGCTGCAATACCAATGATGCAATTACCATATTTCGTGAGGTGGTCCTCCCGGGTCACTTCAAACGTTGTCGGGTGGTTGCCAAGGACGAGCGGGTGTCCCTGGCAATAGATTGTTTCCTGAGCCTCCATGCTTTATCATGTGAGGGTTGCCATTCATATTCAATGTTTATCACCGTCAACTGCCCGGAGTGCAACGATGAGACCGAACACGAGGTAATCACCGAATCCCGCGATCTCCTCGTCCGCTGCACCACCTGCGGTCACCACCAGCGCATCAAAAAGGAGAAAGAACCCCAGTCAATCCTGGTCAAAACTATTGTCTCAAAAGAAGGGACGTCACTGGTCTGCGGGATTGAACTTGGAGAAGATGACGAATGCAGTGTCGGTGACCACCTGGTTGCGGAGTGCGGGGAAGAAGCGTTTGGAGTTGAGGTAAGTTCCATCGAATGTGGAGAGAAACGGCTAAACCGGGCAAAGGCACCCGACATAACGACGCTGTGGACCCGCACCATCGAACAGGTAGTAGTAAAAATCTCCATCCACGATGGGCGAAAAACAGCCCCGGTCTACATGGAGGTTGAAGGGGAACAACCGTTTGTCGTGGGTGAGATGTATATCGCTTCAGGAAAGAGATTCAAAGTCTCTCACCTTAAACTGCGCGATGGACCGTTGATGAGAAAAGAGGGCTGGAAGACGGTTGCCCACCGGATAAAGCGGATCTACGGCTACCGCTTATAGAAATTTTTTTATTGCTGCCTTGAGTTGTTCGGTGTGGACAACCCCTTCAAACCGCCCCACCTGTATCTCCTCCTTAAGAATCACTATTGTGGGGGTTACTTTCAACAGAAATTCCTTGATATACTGAGGATTTTTTATCGCATCTATCTCTTCAATAGTGATGTTGAGGGCTTTTGCCACTTCAGTATTGATCGGGGTCTGCTCCATGCAACCCATGCATCCCGGCTGGTAAAAACAGATCACACGCACTGCCATGAACATGAGTAGACAGTGATAATAAAAAAGAGTATGTGCAGTTTACTGTTTGTTGATAGTGATAACCCGGATATCAATCACCGGATAGCTGAAATCGACAACAACACCTTCCGGGGACTTGTTTGCCACTTCACCGATTCTTAAGTAGGTGTTTGCTGAGGTATTGTTTGCAGCAGCTTCCGGATTATCAGAAACGCCCATAAAGAAGCTGTCTCCAACCCTGATATCGCTCAGGTTGATCTTGTCGAGAGCAAGCCGTTCGGCTGACCAGTCATAGGTCATCGGCATATCGGGGGAAATTAATATCCGTTTCTGCTCATTGACCCTCATGCCGATAATCCCGGAACTTACCGTATCGTATTCCGAGGAAAAAAGTGCGAGCTGCTGGACTTTTCCCCCATTGGAAGGATATACCGGGATCGTGTACATTGGTTTTGCCAATGTCTGATTGGCAGCTATGGTGATCTGCTGAGACCCAAAAATTCCACTGCCTTCTGCCAGTGCCTGATCATAAACTGATTTTTCCGTAGTGACAATGGGTTTTCCGGCAGCATCAAAAAGGGTGTAATCAATGACAACCGTATCACCGGATTTAACCGAGGTGAAAATGGTTAACCAGCCAGTACCCATACCGGAAAGTATCATCAGACCGACAAAAAGCACACAGACACACACGATAAGTATCTTGCTTACCAGTTTTGTCGAATCCTCTTTCTTCTTCTTTACTCCCATGTTTTTTAGTTCCTCCTTACTAAATCATTGTCCAACCGAAATAAACTATTCCGCTCTTTTTGGCATAATAAAAAGATTTATTAGAAATAAACACTTTTATAAGGTTAACCCATCTGATGAAATGATGGGCATCTATAGAACAGAGGAATGCATATGGTGTGGAGAAGATATCCATACAACTCAATTTGGAGCGAGATGGAGGATATGAGAGCGGATCTGGACACTATGTTCCAGCTGGGACCTTATAGGGGCAGATTCCTCCCGCCGGGGGGTGTTACTGACAGGATGCTTCCGGCAATACGAGGAGAATTTCGTGTTGATGTTCGGGAGCATGATGATGAAGTGATCGTGGTAGCAGATCTTCCTGGTGTGGAAAAGGACGATGTATCGCTTCAGATCCTTAACCCGAGAGCCCTTGAGATCTCGTGTGAACGCAAAGGTGAGAAAGAGGAAAAATCTGAAGGCTACTATGTGCGGGAGAGGTTATATGGATCAATGCAACGGCTGGTTACTCTGCCCGCAGACGTGACCGAAAAGGACGCAAAAGCCAGTTTCAAAAACGGTGTCCTCGAAGTCAGGCTTAACAAGATAAAAATTCCCCCGAAATCGCGGATAGAGATAGAATAATATTTTTTTCCCGGCTGTTTTTCCGATGACTTTTAGTATTCTTTTCAACAAAAACTGTAGTGATGGATAAAAAAAAGGTCAAGGATTATATGACCTATGATGTCGTCAGTGTTGATATCCACGGCACGGTTAACGACGTCATCGAAAAAATTCAGAAAACTCATCACGATGGTTTCCCCGTCATCGATGGCGATGAGGTGGTCGGTTATATCTCGGCCAGGGATCTTCTCTTTGTTCAGCTTACAACCCCTGTCAATGATGTGGTATCCAAAAATCTGATCGTTGCTGACCCGGAAATGGATATCAATGATGCGGCACGGGTAATTTTCCGAAGCGGAATCCAGAAGCTACCGGTCGTAGATGAGAAAAACCATCTGCTGGGTATTATCTCGAATTCCGATGTGATTCGCTCGCAGATTGAGCATGTTTCACCGGAAAAAGTCTTTAATTTTATCACCACACTCAAAAAGCTCTATGGAGTCGATCCCACACTGGAACGGGGGACGGTGCCGGTCAGGGATCTCCTGCCCACCCAGTCAAAGATCTATGAGGATGAACTTGAAGGGCGTATATACGAGATAAAAAAAGGACTTGCAGAGCCGATTATAGTTGTAAAACGCCCCGGAAAGATCATTCTTGTGGACGGGCATCACCGTGCCATTGCTGCAAAACGTCTTGGGATTACAGCAATCGATGCATACCTTATCGAAATAAAGGAAGATATTGAACTTGGCATGGAACGGACTGCTCACGCCATGAACCTAAAAACACTGGATGATGTCCAGGTACTCGATTACGCCCGCCATCCTCTTGTAGCAATAACGCACCGGCTGGTTAAAAGAGTATAAATCATTTCCCCCGTTACCAGTATTTTTCGTATCGTTTTAACCCGGATTCGTCGTTTTGAAATCCGTACACTCATACGACAGGGACAGGGTAACGGTTTTAGGACCCTTCATAGCGAAGATCATACTTCTCATTTAATACGTGCTCTTTTACTATCGTTCCATCCGGTACGACAACTTCAGGCCAGAGACGGGTCTTGGAATGAACGACCACCCGGTTCCGCAGGACCACACGGGGGCCAATGACCGTATCATTCTCGATGCTGCAGTGTTCTCCAATATGCGTATCATTGTCCATAATACATCCTGAGATAGTGCTGTTCGCCCCGACAATTACCCGGTTGTAGAGAGATGATGAAAATACCTTCACGTTATTCCTGAGAATACATTTTTCGCCTATGCTCGTGTAGGGTCCGATTAACACATTATCACCGATAGTTGTTCCCGGGCCGATAGCTACGGGACCGATGACCTTGGTATTCTTACCCAGCGTAATCGAATCCCCCAGCTGGACCGGTCCCTGGATCTGTGCTCCATGCATCGACAGGTTCCCGATGATGTCAGTAAAGGCAATTTCCTGGAGCTTCCAGCGCTCGGCCTGGCGGAGGGAATGGGGACTCCCCACATCGGTCCAGTTACCCCGGGCAAGCCAGCCCTTCAACACATACTCTTCCTCCATCATCCGGGGGAAAAGATCGCGGGCAAAATCATATTTTGTTGCAGGGGGTATATGATCAAAAATTGCCGGGCTGCAGATATACATTCCGGTGCTTGCGAGATTGGAGAAAATTTCGCCGGGCGCCGGCTTTTCCTTGAAACGTTTAATTTCATAGCTGACATCAATCTCAGCAATACCATATTCGCCGGGATCGTCTATGGAAATCAGGCCGATCGTCGTGGTTGCCTTCTCTTTCTGGTGTGCACGGTAGAACTCAAGAACGTTTAAATCGGTAACGTGGTCTCCGCCGACGACGAGGAAATCCTGCCCGTCGAGATATCGCTGTGCGTTTTTCACGCTGCCGGCGGTTCCAAGCTTGGTTTTCTCATGAACATAGGTGATTTCAACACCGAATAAAGAACCATCACCGAGAGCTTCCTCAATTGAATTCCCCATATACCCTAAAGTGAGCACAACTTCCCGAAATCCCATATTCGAGATGTGTGAAACCAGGTGCTGGATTGAGGGGCGGTTGACAATGGGAATACAGGGTTTTGGCCGTTCGAATGTGAGCGGACGGAGACGCGTCCCCTCCCCACCGCACATAATGCACACCTTCATAGCACAAATTTGGTGCTGAATCGTTTTAAGTATAGTGCTGGACTAAAAGATTTTTTCCTTACCATGGCAAAAATCGAATGTAAGATTTGCCAGGAAGCGATACGCTTTTTTTGAGGGGAGGGACACAGACGGGAATTACAAAAGAGAGGCGCTACATTTGCCTGATAGGAAACCATCATTGACGGGTATTATATCAAACGGTGACAAAAGATTACAGCAGGATACATTTGTATGACTGATGATGACTACCGGATCCTGCCGGCACGAAAAGGCAGGGTGCAGTGCCTGCCTGAGAAAAAAGAACCGGTTGAGAACTGCGGGTTCTGCATTCATTGCCGTGAGTTTGGGATAGGGGGAACATTTGTGAAATCCCCGTCTCTTGCCTACTGCACGAAATGCCGGGTGACCGAACGGGTGGATTTGACGAAAGTAACTGCAGTGAAATGCGCTGACCGCCAGGGTGAGGGGTTTCACAGCATAACAAGTATCATCAGCTGAACTTTTTTTTGTGAAAATATACCGCATCGAATAGAGGTTCACGAGACCAGTAAAGCCGCTATCGCATCCATATTCACATGTTCTTCGAAAAGATCTGCCAGCATGTCATAGGGATCGGACACACCGGGTGTCAGGGGGGTAAAAGGCAGACCCTTCCTTGCAAAAAGGTACGAAAGAAGAGCATTGACCGCAGAGGGATTTAAAAACAGTCCATGCAGGTAAGTACCAAAGACGAGACCATCATCACTCACCCTGCCATCACCTTCAAGCGCTTCCCGGCTCCTCCCGGATTCGGTTATTCCCATATGAATCTCATAACCGCTGACCTTTCCAATGGCTGAAAGGATGGGGGGGACTAAACAGGCAGTCCTGCTGACCTGGAGCGTGTTTTTTTCATACGATGCAAATCTCGTGACGCAATCAAGCAATCCCAGTCCCTCATAGATACCGGCTTCAGACTCATAGCCGGAATCAACGAGTGTTTTTCCCAGCATCTGGTATCCCCCGCATATACCTATGATCGGAATACCCCGGTCTCTTGCCGATCGGATTTCACGATCAGTACCTGTTCGGAAAATATCTGCGAGATCATCAATGGTGTTCTTGGTTCCCGGAATAATAACGCAATCAAATCCATCCAGTGAAGATCCCGGGGATACATATTCTACAGCAGCATGCTGTTCCAGTAGTTCAAAATCTGTGAAATTGGAAATTTTCGGAAGCCTGATTACCGCAATCCTTACCTCTCCCTTTTTTGTTTTTTTATCTCCTATTGAGAGCGAATCCTCGCTGGGAAGCGGGATGGTGAAATACGGTACAATTCCCAGTACCGGAATACCCGTAAGGTCCTCAATTTTTTTCACGCCAGGGGCAAAAATTGAGGGATCGCCCCGGAACTTGTTGATTATAATCCCTTTCACAAAGGATCGGATATCGTCAGGCAGGAGCTCGACCGTACCATAGATTTGCGCAAATACCCCGCCCCGCTCAATATCCGCAACAAGGATTATCGGTATGCCAAGGGTTTTTGCCAGTTGCGTATTGGCAATATCCCTGTCATAGAGATTCAGTTCCGCTGCACCCCCCGCACCTTCCACTACGACATGACCATATGTTGATTTCAACCGTTGATATGAAACCAGCGCTTTGGCGAGAAGGACAGGTGTTTCCTTATAATATTCCGTAATGTGAATATCTTTGTACGGTCGGCCGTGAAGCACTACCTGAGAAATGCAGTCACCTTTGGGTTTGAGGAGTATGGGGTTCATGTCCGTATGCGGAATTGCTTGTGCAGCCATGGCCTGCATTGCCTGTGCCATTCCGATCTCTCCTCCATCCGTGGTGACATAAGAGTTCAGGCTCATATTCTGGGACTTGAAGGGTGCAACCGTTATCCCGCGTCGGACCATGCAGCGGCAGATTGCCGCAACGGTCACACTTTTTCCAACATGGGATGCCGAACCCACCACAAAGAGGGACATACGTTTAGTATACGTGGATTTTCGGATCATAAAAAACAGATTCTCATTTGTTTCGCGGAATCAGTTCTAGTCTCCCCAGAAATTCCTTTATTCAGGCTGAATACGTCAATATTCCTTCAGGTAATGCCAAGTAATAAATAACCAGAAACGTAAAATACATGTAATGATTGGTGGGATTTGCCCGACGTGTGGACTACCGAAAGAACTATGTATTTGTGAAGAGGTAGCAAAAGAACAACAGAGGATTAATGTCAAAGTGAACAAACGCCGTTACGGAAAAGAAGTAACCGTTATCGAAGGACTGGATCCAACTGATATCGATCTTGAAGATCTTTCAAAATATATGAAAAGTAAACTTGCCTGCGGTGGAACCGTAAAGGGTAACTCTATCGAATTGCAGGGCAATCACCGCGATCGGGTCAAAGAACTGCTTTCGCTGAAAGGGTACAGTACGGAAAATATTTCCTGACGCTTTTTTATTTGAGATTTTTTTTAAAAATTTGTTTTCTTTATTCTCGATTTTGTTCGTATTAAAAAAGATCAGATAAAGAACCTGAAGGTAACCCAGGCAATAATCACCATTATAGCAGAATATTTCAGCCCTGCGATTAGCCGTCCTTCACCCATCTGGCCGGCAACAAGGCCGGAGAAGAATCCCTGAAGCAGCGCCGCATGCGTGAATAACCGCTTGTAGAGAAAAAGGTCTACCATTCCCATGAATCCACGGGCACCTGCTGATGCTGCCGAAGCACCAGCGGTAGCCATTGTTGTCAGGAATGTTGATACCAGAATTGCAATGACAAACAGAAATACAGCAAATGAAACGAGCACGATGATCACGTAGATCAGCATGTTGTTACTCCGTTCCTGAGCAAGGTTCACAACTTCAAAGGTATCTTTCGCTGCAGCCCGGAGCACTTCACTGATATCCCCACCGGCTTTGCTTGCTTTTGCAATCAGGTCAACACTCCGGTCAGCAAGAGGAGTGCCGAGATCTTTTCCGAAACGGTACATTGCTTCAACGAATCCGGCACCCCATGACATATCCTGGTCGAGCTTCCTGATATGGGGGGTAAGCGTCGAATATTCCGCACCGGCTACAATGTGCACGGCATTCGGAAGAGTCATACCGGAGTCATTCATGCCCGCAAGATCCCGGAAGAAATTCGGAAGGGCATTTTCCAGGTTCTTTACACGCCGTTGTTCTTTAAAGTCAAGGATCGCTACCGGAATAATGGCAACAAGGACTGCAAGGACCATAAAATCATCAATAATTGTTGAAGTAAAGAGGACCTGGATCCCATACGTCATTACCATCGACACAAAACCGCCGATGAAAATAACAATGGCGAGCGGTATAGTGACGATGAATATATTCACTGGTTTTTCTGTGAGCACCCTGAAGGGGTGTTTTAGGAATTTTCCGAATCCTTCCCGGGTCTGTCTGTCACGCTCAAGATTCTTTGTGATCTCATCGATTTCAGGTTCGATAGCACTCAGTTCGGCTGATTTGAGCGGAGTGGGAGTTTCGTTTCCCCGGTTGAAAATATTTCTGAAGGTTTCTTTTGCGTTCATTTCAGGACTCCGGGGTCATGGAACTTATCATTACAACGAACGCTATACTGCCTAACGGGATCATGACGTAAATGACCATATAGAGAAACATAGGATTGTTGTCGCCATTGAGCACCGACATGATCGACTGGAGAATAATCAGAAACAGCGTTCCCGCAACCATGGCAGTCACGTAGGACTCAGAGACAAGTGCCAGGGTTTCCAAGAACATTTTCTGTGTCTGCCGGTTTTCCAGCGCATACTGCTCGGCTTTTGTCCGGAAATAATCAGTGATGTTACCACCACTTGCAACACTTGCCATGGTTCCCTGTAAAAATTCCTTCATGCGCCTGCTTGGAGTACTTGCCGAAACCAGACGGAGTGAATCAATCAGGTCTCTCCCGAAAATATCAATCTCACGCGAAATATAGCGTGCCTCGACTGCGCTCTCCCCGTAAATTTTGCTGCTGCCAAGGAGCCGGAACACCTCTGCCGGTGTGATACCGGCCGTAGACATCGACGTGATGTAGTTGATCGCATACGGCAGGGTTGCATCGATATTTCTGCGCCTGTTCCCTGCTTCAAGACCAGGGTACAGGATAAATGCAAGGTAGGTGAGACCACCAAACACCAGAAGGGAGAAAATTGTAATAATAACTGTCCCGATTATAAGAGTATATGCTGAAAGTCCAAGCAGTATTTCAGGTACTTCCCCTTTATACGTGATCAGGTTGGGAAGTTGTAAAAACCAGCTGATCAAACCGATTACCACTGCACCGGTGAGCCCGACAATGATGGCAGAGACATATGCGGTGGAAAGGTAGACTTCAAACGGTGTCTTAAACCGTGCAGAGATAAGGTCGTTTCTGAGTGCCGCATAGTCCTCCCGTTTTGCCTTCATCCGTTTTCCAAGAAGGTTGAAACAGAAGCGCTCATAACTATTCATAAAGGTCCTTCCTCACTTTTTCAACGACTGCTTCAGGATCCCGATGATAGGATATGAGAATCTTCGCTACGTCCTTGTAATGCCGGATTTTCTTTAACCGCATCCATTCAAGCACTTCCTGGCGACGCTTTAACTCTTCGCGCATCCGGTTTTCGCTCCACCCCTTTGCCTCCATGATCTCCTCAAGAAGGTAGGACTTTCCGGAGTAGGTAATTTCATCCGTTGCTGACCGCCACTTAAAGACCTCGTTGGTAATCAGTTCGTTGGTTCTTGGATCAATATCCAGAATCTCAACGATTTGCTTGTTCCTCCTGATGCGTTTACCACCAACCCTTCCCTGCACCTGAACACAGATAAAATCAAGCGCAGAAAGCATATTCCGCGGAACATCCATGGGCGGGTTCTCGATACGGTGGACGACACTTGCCACGGAATCTGCGTGGGTTGTAGAATAGGTGGTGTGACCGGTGCTCATTGCCTGGAAAAGGGTCTGGCATTCCTTGCCACGTACCTCTCCTACAAGGATGTATTCCGGACGCTGTCGCATCGCAGCCCGCAGGAGCTCGTACATATTGATCTCACCCCGGCCGGATGTGTCGAACGAATCACGGGTAACACTGGGGATCCAGTTCGGGTGGGGGAGTTTCAATTCACGGGTATCCTCGAGAGAGACGATCTTTGACAACGGAGGGATAAATAAGGAAATAGCATTGAGGGCAGTAGTTTTTCCGGATGCAGTTCCACCGGCAAAAATTGCAGATTTGCCATTTTCAACGCAGAGCCAGATATATGCAATCGAGAGCGGAGCGAAGGTACGCCATTCAATAAGATCGGTCGGCGTAATTGGCTCATCCTTGAATTTACGGATGGTGAACGTGGAACCGTGAGCCGTTACCTCCTGGCCAAGGGTCATCTGGATACGTGAACCATCCAGCATTGTTGAATCAAGAATTGGCTGCGCTATTGAGATGTATTTTCCAGACCGCTGAGCAAGCTTGGTAACAAACGAGTCAAGCTCTTCAGCATTGGTGTAGCTGAGGGTAGTCTTCATCGACTCGTAGTTGGCATGGTATACAAAGAGTGAAGTGTGGACTCCGTCACATGAGATATCCTCGATATATTTGTCATGCATGATCGCATCGATAAGCCCGTCACCAAGGAATTCCTTGTGCATGTTGTAAAGGATAACCTCACGTTGCACGGGTGTAAGCTTGATACCAAAATCAAGAATTACATCAGTAGCGGCAGCCCGCAACTTTATTCCGGCTTCCTCTTTGGAGATATCTTTTGTGTTGATATCAAGCGTTTCAAACAGGCGTTCCTTCAACTCTTTGAGCAGCTCTTTCTCCGGATCGGTCAGGATCGGTTCGAGCACCAGATAGGTATACTCATGAGTGGTGTGATCATAGATAATCTGGATATAGGCGTAGGGGGGGTTGACTGGATAGATTTCAACTTCCTCAATTCCTGGCTGAGGCTTAAAAGAGATATCAACCAGCGGACCATGTTTCTTGGGATCATATTCTTCAAGTGTGGAATGAACTGCCTTGAAAAGTGAGCGCAGCCCGAATCTTTTTTGTTCAGCCTTGGGTTTTTTCGTGTCGATTCCGATATCTGCACCAATATCAAGATCCTTAAAACCAGCTGTGGAGAAATTTTTCTTCCAGATCTCATCGAAATCCGGGGGCAGTGTACCAGTCCCTTCAAATGCACTGATGCGACCGTGCAGTTTGAGTTCGTCTATCTTGAAGGATACACCCTTGGGGAGGATAAGACCGGAGATGTCAGAGATCTGGTCGACATTGATAATTTTTTGATCCGCATCAGTCACCTGCTCAACTGCTGGCTCCGGAGTTGATATCACTTTTTTTATGGATTTTGGCCTGACGGCTGCCTTGGGATCTTCATCAATTATCTCGATCACGTCCTCTTCTTTAATTTTTTTGTTGCCTGGAGGTGAAGCAGGGGGCTGGTTGGTTCCACTGTTTGCCAAAAGTATACCCAGGGACTCCCTTACATCAGATCTGCCAGTCACGCTATCAGGTTCGACGGGAGATTTTTTTGGCGGCTGGACGGATTGGCGTGTTTTTTCCTGCAGATCATCTGCATCGGAAAACTCAAGATCGTCCTGATTTGGTGTGGATGCTCTCGTTTGTACAGGCTCTGCTGGTTGCCTGAAGGGCAGGGCAGGCTCCTCCTTGTTTGACGCCTCCATTTTTTTTCTGAGAGCATCGAAATCACCAATTTGAGATGTAGATCCATCACCATTTGAGGGAATTTTGGGGAGATCAACAGTATCTTTGGATTTCTGTGCATCCTCCTTCTTGGCGTTTCCTTTAATCTTGCTGATAAGAGAATCTACATTATCCAGTGCATCATCATCATCATTATTCAATCCAGACATCACCCTTTAACCCAGATTTAGGTGTCATTTTATATTAATTTATTTTTTTTACATTTAATACTATATAAACTATTGCTATTGTCATGGTAAACATTCTGACCGATTTTTATTAAAAAAATCATTTCAACAGTTGAATAATCCAATTATTCCCCGGAAATCTCTGATTGGATATTTTTTAAAACCACGCGTATCAGACCAAGATGTGCATCTGCAGTTGTAAAAACACACAGGAAAAGATCCCCACAGGGGGCGATAATAAATTTGTTTTTATCGGTTTCGAGGATCATCTGATCAAGGGAACCGATGTTCAGGTCCCAGGCAATTTTTGTGCCTGCCCGCACGAGATCTTCAGCAGAAGCTGCTACATGCTCGAAGTCCGCATCACCAATACACTGAATAGAAAAACCTTCGAAAAATGCAGCAACCGCAATAACCCCGGCCAGATTTTTTATCTTTTTTAAGGTATTTTCATCGAGATGCTCAGCAATTTCTGAAAACTCATCAGTCTTCTGAATGGAACCATGGGAATCTGTAAGCGTAACAGCCTCGTTTATGAGGAGGTTTTCTTCCGTGCAGAGCTGAACAGCACGGGAGAACTCTGCATCGGTATATTTTCTGATATTGAATGTCTGTGGGGAATCAGAAACACCGGATGATTCCATTACCATATGTACAAGGGCAGATTTTCCGCGAAAAAAACCATCTGTATTTTTAAAATATGCTCCAACCATCTTTCCATTGTCGTTGAGGATAAAACCATGACCGGATAATGTTTCGGCTTCAACTAATCCACGGAAGGTCATCAGATACTGGAGTAATCCTTCCTTGTGAGGATTGGTAATTATTCCCTCAACAGTTCCTGCGGGTAATCTCATAAAAATGAGGACGGGAAATCAGAGTGCAGCTATAAGCCGTTCCTTATTCTTCTTTAATTCGTACCTGATTCTGCCAATGTTTGCAGTAGTATCTGCAACGAGGGCAATAAGTTCGTCAGCGGAAAGCGGTGAGAGAATGATGGGACCTTTTTCCAGTTCGACGAGCATTTGGGAGAGTTCTCCCTTCCCCAGGGTATTACCCATCGCTTCGGATGTTCCAAGACCCGTTGAAGCCATAGCACCAAGTGCTTCGATATCTACTTTGCCGGAAACTGCACTTTCGATTACGAATCCATCTCTTCCTATCACAACCGCAGCTGATACCCCTTCGATTTTAAGAAATTCTTCTAATAATGGCTTCAGCATTCGCTTTCCCTCAGATAAATGATTGACTCTTGTTTTTTTTCTATTAAAAGGTTGGTCTTTCTTTTTCTTTGTGAAGGGAAAGGGCGTAATCGCATAAAAAAAGAAAATAACGATTCCTTCCCATCGCATTGATTGTTCAACGATCAGTTTTTGTTGAAAATCAGAGTATTTTGTAATCATTGAACGATAGTCTGCCGATGAAACGGAAACTATATTGTAGGTTATCGTAACAATACAACATAATGCAACTCCCGAGGGGTACCTTCCTCAGCATTAAAAGGAGCATAAAGCTTGGGGACCTTCTTGCTGAACTTCAGGATATCAAATTTACCGGGATCTGCAGTATCTCCTTTGGGCTTGTCATCGGGACAATTGTCTTTAAATCCGGTAAACGCATTCTTGCGCAGTACAAAGACATTGTCGGCGATCCTGCAGGCGATGAACTACAGAAAATCAATGGGGAAAAAGTTGATGCTTCCCTTTCAACACTCAATGAAGCACAGATTCAGCTTTCTCTTGAATTCAACGAAACCTGCCTGATAGTAAAAGGGTTAAAAGCAGATCCTGCAACCCGTCTTGAAATCCCTGCTCCAAACCAGCATCCGATAAAAAATCCCCTCGTGAATACGCCAAAGCAGGCACAGATAGTTACGAGTAAAAACCATCTGACACCCCAAATACCGGAAGCTGCGAAAGCAAACAGACCTCTGAAGATTGAACCGGTGCGTTCTTCGGAACTTCCGAAGATTATCAGTGACACACATCTGAAAAAAGCAGCTCATAAACCAATCGTGGCAGTCCAGCAAAATTCATCAGTTCCGCCAGAAATATCAGAAGAGAAGAAACCTGAAAATACCGCTATTCTTCAGCCAGATCCGGAGTTCAGCAGCTTTGAAAAAGATATCGAAACCTTTGAAACCATGGATGTGGATACCATCACCAATAAAATCCGCGGTGAATGTAAGACTTTAATCAAACAACTTCACCTTGAACATCTGACAGAGGATTAAAAGAAAAAACAGGGAATCCGTAATCCTGGGTGATTCTATATCACACCGGATCTTAGAATAAACAACATTATACCAGGATCCACTTCTAGAATCCTGCTGATAATATACGGGATGACTCTCAAAGGATAAAATCCGTTGATTAACAGGGACACCCAATCCGGTATCAGAGGGTTTTTAAAGAGATTTGGAAGAGATCCACAAGTAATAATAAACTGGTGGACATAGTTCAATAATCAGAAAAATTGGGTAATCTTATATAAATCAAATAGAAATATTCACACAACAGGGTGTTCAATGGTCAAGGTTTACACAATCGCATCCGGAAAAGGTGGGACTGGCAAGACAACCGTTTCTGTTAATCTCGGGACGATGCTTGCCCAACTCGGAAAAGAGACCTTTCTTATGGATGCGGATATTGGTATGGCAAATGTTGGTCTGCTTCTTGGCTTGCAGGACGCGCCGGTTACCCTCCATGAAGTTCTTGCTGGTAAGGCTAATGTCAATGACGCAATTTATGAGTGTCCGGCAGGGCTTAAAGTGATTCCGGCGGGTATCTCCCTTCAGGGATTCCAGGCTGCAGATCCGGAAAAAATTCGCGATGTCATGAACGAAATTGTCAAGCGTTGTGACTTTTTGCTGATTGACGCCCCTGCCGGGATCAGCAAGGATGGCATCGTCCCCCTTGCCGTAGCCGATGAAGTTATCCTTGTTGTAAACCCTGAACTTTCTTCCATCGTTGATGCCCTTAAGACACGGATACTGACAGAACTCGTAGGAGGTCACGTCCTTGGTTCGATCATAAATCGTGTCGATCTGGAAAAACCCGAGACCATGATAAAAAAGATGGAGAAGGTTCTGGGGGTAAAGGTAATCGGGATTATTCCCGAAGACCCCAACGTCCGTCGTGCAGGTTCTGCAAGAACTCCCCTCGTGATCAAGTATCCGACATCCCCCGCATCAAAAGCTTTTCGTCGTATCGGTTCCAGCCTGATTGGTGTAACTTACAAGGAGGATGAGGGAGGAGCGCAGAAAGAAAAATTCATCGACAGATTTACCAAAGCCCTGTTTTCCAAGAAATCATAGATAGGGTGAAAAATTATTTTTTTTTAATTTCTTTCTTCGGTTAAAACCAGGAAAATAGGGGAATTTTCTTGAATACCCTGTTATTGCTGGTTCATCACTGCCACCACCACTTTGGTCGTTTACCTTGGACACCAAAAGAAGACAAATACAAGAGTACGGATTTGGGGAAACCTGGAAGCGTAAAATTCAAAGCGGGGGTCATCGGAATCAGAAAAGGATAAAAATCTGGAACAGGCCGGGGGAGTTATCCGGGTTTATTGGTAATGGTAAAGACACAGTGTTCGTCACCCTTTGACCGGCATTTAATTTCACGGCCCTGAACTTTTATCCCAAAGGATCCTTCGACCACACCCGCAAGGAGTCCGGCTGTACAATAGCAGACGTTTTTGCCGGTATTCCCAAACGCTTCTGATTCAATAGTATGTTCAAGGGTGATGGTTTTTTCCTTCTTTGCTTCGTTCCATTCCATCCTGATGATTTTAAACCAGCCCATCTGGGAATAGAATGCAAACGCCATATCAGACAGAAGGTTTGGTCTGGTTATTCCCATCTTCTTATAGTGCTCCACATTTTCCTTGCCCATATCCATATAGGCACGGTAGTTGACTCCCCCTGCAGGCATCTCACCCATCGTCTTTTTTAATGAGTTCATCATGGAGGTGAAGATGAAACGTGGCATTATTACCACAGGATCATCTATCAGCCTGATCCTCCCTTCAAGAGGTTTGTGCTCGACATATTCAGTGATGGCGGAGTCTCCTTTCACGATAGCCTCTGCTTTCCATTTCCAGCTGGATTCACGTTGATCCGCAGCAAATTCACAGCAGTCATCACCGTTTGCGAGGCACTTTGTCTCATTGCAGAACCAGTTCTTACCAGTTACTGCGATCAGGACGCCCTCAATCCATCCTCTGTGGATACCACACACCGGCATCTTCCAGTCTTTAAGAACTTCAGACTCGAAGGTGTGTTTGGTGCGCAGAACAATCCTTGTATCGCTGGATTCAACGAGTTCAAAAGGAGCACCCCAGCCCTGCTGGTGCTGGAGCTTGAATACCAGCATAAGAAACTCTGCCGGTGTGAGTTCTAAACCAAATTTTTTTAACAGGTTATTGAGCCCTACCGAACCCTCACCAACGGAACGGAAGAGCTTTCGAACCGCCTGTACAGCGAGTTTTTTATCGAGATTTTCCTCATACATCTCGTAAATGGCTTTAACGAGATAGCTGGGGTTGCTTGCTGTTTTTACCCCAAATACAGAATACGAACCTGCAAGAGGATCCATCTCTATGTACGGAGTGATACTTTTTTCCCCTTTGATGAGCGCTTCGAAGTCTTCACGTCCGATCTTCATGGATGACAACTCTGTTATTATCTGATTAAAGAGTTTCGTCGTTTTATTTAGAGACCGATTCTGACACTAATGGCAAATTCAAATGAAAAAAAAGATTAAAATATTGAATCAGATTTCCAGGAGATTTTTTGCATTAAGATCCAGGAGAATTTTTGGGTGTGATACATCAAATGATATATAAAACGTGGTAATATTCTGGGAGCGATCCATGACGATGCAACTGTACTTCCCATGTGCCAATTTAAAACTGACAGTTCCTTCATCAGTGGTTACATCGTTGCCAAAAATTTTGCCCTCGCTTCTGATGGACACACTGACACCATTTTGGGGTATGGCGTCCTTCGTGATAGTGAGCGTGAGTACTCCTATACCCTCACTTTTTTTACCGATTTCCGGTATTAAAGAGGGAGCACTCTTTTTCAGGTGCTTCTTTTCAAAGATCCGCGATCCCATAACTACCGCATCGATTATATCAGGCTTCACATCATAGAACTCAAACTTTTCATGTCCTGCTATCATTAAAACCGCTTTATCACTATACAGGGACCCTTTATCATCAATGTAGATGGCACCTTCAGCTTCGCCGTCGATAAAAGCAAGATAATATTCCCGTTCGTTCTCTTTTGCTACTGCAATCCCATTGGATCTTTGTGATGAGGTCATTTCGAATAGATCATGAAGCGCAAATATCCCGATATATTTTGAACCCTTGACGATATTTTCAAGCAGGTCATGTATCACATTAGGAATGCTCTTTTTAAGGTGTGTCTTTTCAAAAATCCGGCACCGCATGACAATAGTCTCGACAATATCCGGTGTTATTTCATAAAACTCGAATTGTTCATGACCGGAGATCATCTTCGCTGCCTTATCACTGTATTCAGTTCCCTTGTCATCGATGTAGATGGCACCTTCGGCCTCACCAGCAAGAAAGGCAAGATAATATTCCCTTCCGTTCTCTTTTGCTACTGCAATTCCGTTGAAGCTCCGGGATGAGGCAAACTGGAACAGTTCATGAAGGGTAAAAGTCCCCAGATGCTTTGAGCCCTTATGGATATTTTTTATCAAATCCTGTATTTTCATCAAAACTCATCTCATCGGGTATGATCTTTGGGAACAGAATTTCATGAAACAAATTCCCGGTATATATACTGGAGTTATTTGCAACTTGTGTATTTTACATTTGCGGAACTATTTTTAGATTTTTAGTACCTATCGCCATGCATAAGTGTTTATAAAAAAAATGCTGTTTCGGATTTATGGAAATACTCTACCCGATGTTAATCTCGGCGGTTGCAGTCATCGCCACCCTGATTTATGCTTCCTATCTAGATATCAGGGACCGGCGGGTCCCGTTTATCCACTGGTTGCCGATGCTTATTATAGGGGGTATCTGTACCGGATATCTCCTGTGGCAGAAAACTGCAAACATCAGTCTGATCTTCGGTTATCTCTCTCTCGTTACAAGTTTTCTCTATGTGGACTATCTTGATAACCGGGGCAGGACGGATTCCCTGGGTCTGACGTTTTATTATCGGAAAAGCTCATTATTTTTTTATCTTGCGATCGTTCTGATCCTCCCGGCCCTGTCATGGTTTGTTTTTGCATCCCAGGTCAATATCCAGTTGGTTCCCTGGTATGCGATGCTTGTCGGAATTTTTTCCTATATTTCGTACGGGGAATACAAAGGTATGTTTAATGAAACTATCCCGCAAAAAAACCGGAAAAAAGAACAGAATATCAATGAATTTGTCAACCGCTGGTATTTTGTACTGATTGTGATGATTTTTGCGATCACCGCGTTACTTATGCTCTTGAGTCCGGAAGGCTGGGGATCTCAATCTGTCGTAATTCTTCTCCTGGCAGTCTTTTCCGGGGTTTTCTATATTTTTGCCAGAATGCACTTGTTCGGGGGTGCTGATGCATGGGCGCTTATTTTCATTTCGTTTTCCCTGCCGGTGTTCCCGTTCACACCACTTCTTGGTATGCCGCCACTCGGGTTTTTATCATTCTCCGTTCTTATCAATGCCCTTCTCCTGAACCTGGGGGCACCAATCGCGATCTTTATCATCAATGTAACCAGAAAAAACCGGGCACCGCTGATGTATATGTTCTTTGGATTCCCGGTAAACGGGGAAAGGATTCAGCATGAATGGGGTTTTGTCATGGAAGATTTTGAAGAGAAGAAAGGGACGGTCAGCCGTAAATTCGTCGGTTTCTGGGATTCCATTAAACGCATGTATAGCGGGGAAGGCAGGATATATACCAAGGATCTCCGTGAGCATCCTGAAGAATTCCAAAAGGAACTGGAACTTTACCGGAGAGCGGGCACAGTATGGATTTCGTATGCAGTTCCCTTCATCATTCCTATTACAGCAGGGTTGATTACTGCAATCGTTTTTGGTGATCTTCTTTTCGCATTCATGAAAATTGTGGCAGGAGGAATATAATATGCTGGACCTGAAATTTGTGGACGGCCTGATTCCAGTCATTGTACAGGATTCAGAGAGCCGTGAAGTACTGATGATGGCGTATGCAAACGATGAAGCCATCCGTCTTACGAAAGAAACCGGATATGCCCATTATTACAGCCGGAGCAGGAAGAAACTCTGGAAAAAAGGCGAAGAGAGCGGGCACTTCCAGAACGTTGTAAGAATCCTGACAGATTGTGATGAGGACTGCCTTATATATCTGGTAAAACAACGGGGTGCTGCCTGCCATACGGGATATATCTCCTGCTTCTACCGGACGCTGGACGGGACTGTCGTGGGAACAAAAGTGTTTGACCCGGAAAAAGTATACGGAAAAAAAGGACATTGATTGTTTTTTACCGTGCCTGCTTCCAACGTGCCAGTTGCCAATAACGGCTTTTTATCTGAGCATTGGACCTGAAAAAAGAAAAACAAGGAGATGCCTTAGCAGACACGGATGATGTGTACCGGACAGAGATCTGCTGCTTCCTGTGCACAACCACAAAAGCAATCAGG